>VFQS010000127.1_pt1 | contig 103654 bp, 105 predicted proteins | sample 3512361 | NCBI WGS metagenome assembly VFQS01 (sample SAMN10412375, study PRJNA504923) | tailings metagenome | isolation source: Relicate 1 Philex TSF3 active mining | place: Philippines | reverse complement strand
TTAACTACAAAGTTGCTACGCGTCCACTGTGTGGTTCCCGAGATACGGTCGGGATCCAAAGAGATCCACCATAACTCCATAGAGTTTCGGCGGCTATAGCGAAAGGGAAACACCCGGTCCCATTCCGAACCCGGAAGTTAAGCCTTTCAGCGTCGATGGTACTGCACGGGGGACCGTGTGGGAGAGTAGAACGTCGCCGGACATTTTTTAAGAAAGGGGTTGCAGAAATGCGGCCCCTTTCTGCATTTGTCAGCCGTTGAAAGAAGTTTGCACCAGTAATCCGTCGAGGAGTATGTCTTGGCTACATCACATGAGGATAGAAGTGAAGGTTCGCCATCGGGGAACCGTTCTGCCAGCAATCGCGGTGACAAACGTGGGAGCAATCGAGGCGAAAAGGGCTATAAAGCTTTCAAGAGCGGTGAGAAGCGCTCTGATCGAGCTCCTAGTGCTCGCGGATCCAGAAGCGCCACTGGCGGTTCTCGTGGTAAGCCGAGCAACTCCACGCGAAAACCTTTCAAATCTGACGCTCGCGTAGATCGTCCATTAAGGAAACCGAGAATTGAACCGCTGCTACCGGAAGATGTAGAAGCGAAGATGTTGCCGGGGAAGATTAGAGCGGAATTGCTCTCGCTCTCGGCGGAGAATTCCGAGGTCGTTGCCAAACAGATGGTGATGATCGATCGACTCCTCTCCACCCATGTTGAGGCGGATGAGAGATTGGCGAATCAATTCGGAAAAGCGGCATCTGAGCGCGCAGGTCGAGTAGGAGTCGTCCGTGACTACGCAGGTCGAGCCGCACTTGCTGTCAAGGATTTTCCAGAAGCAAAGAAGCATTTCAGCGCCGCTTTTCGTATCAACGGAAATCCCATGATGAAGGTCTATCTGGCAGAGTGCGAAACTGGTTTAGGAAAAGCTCGAAAAGCACTTGATCTCCTGGGCGAAATCAAGCTTGCTTCTCTAACGCCGCGAGATGCCGCATATGCTCATATGGTCTCCGCTGAGGCCCGTTTCGCTCTTGCCCAGATGGAGGCAGCATTGGTTACTTTGTCTGCGAAGTATGAGGAGGTTCTCTCGCGCATACCGGAAGATCGTGCCTTGTCGAGATGGATCGCCCTCAAAACCAAGATTAAGGCTCAGCTTTAGTTTCAAACGGTTCTGCGTTGTAGGAGTTAGGGTTGAGACATGGAACGTACCGGTGAGATTAGGTCCGCAATTGCTCGAGTCTCTGAAGAACCCCTTGAGCGCCACGGCGAACTCTTTGCGAAGATCAATGAGGAGCTAGCTCAGCAACTTCAGGAGATCGAGAGCGCTTGAAGCACCGCTTGGACGTGGAACTAGTTCGTAGAAAGATAGCTCGGTCACGTGAAGATGCGAGAGAGTTGATCCAATCTGGATCGGTATTGGTCAATGGCTTCATTGCTTTGAAGGTTGCTACTCAAGTCGATGAAGCATCCTCGATCTCCCTGACGATGGAGCGAGAGTCGTACGTATCTCGTGGTGCGAGGAAACTAGCCGGTGCGCTTGATGACTTTAATGTTGAAGATCTCAACGGCAAACGAATACTCGATGCGGGCGCATCCACAGGAGGATTCACTGAGGTCCTTTTGAAGCGTGGCGCTGCGAAGGTATACGCGGTAGATGTCGGTTACGGGCAGTTGGCATGGTCGCTGCAGAGCAATCCACAGGTAATCGTCATCGACAGAACGAATATTCGGGAATTGGCTCTTGAGCAGATCGAAAGTAGAGTGGATGTGATCGTCGCTGATCTCTCGTTCATCTCACTCTGTACAGTGATGGCTTCCTTAGTCTCTTTCGTCAGAGATGATGGCGAGATGTTCCTGATGGTCAAACCGCAATTCGAGGTTGGTAAGGATCAGCTGTCAGATGGAGGAGTAGTTCGAGACTCCCATTTGCGCATGCAGAGCGTACGCAACGTTGCGATGGCCGCGTGGAAGTTCGGATTCGGCGTTTTGGGAGTAGTGGCCAGCAGGCTTCCGGGCCCTTCCGGGAATGTTGAATACTTCCTTCGGTTGCGCAAAGGAGCTCCAGAACTGAGAGAATTTGACCTGGTTACGGCGATCGAAGAGGGGCCCGAATAGCAATGATTCAGAAGGTCCTGTTGGTGGTGCATCCCAATCGCATAGAAACAACACGAGCAGCTGAGGCGCTCGTTGCCTCGGCAGGCCCTGAACTTTCATTCCTGTCGTTCCAGGAGATCGCTGGCGTCGATTTGATCGAAGCGCTGCCTTCCTCGCCTTCAATAGATGTCGCTGTTGTCTTTGGTGGGGATGGAACAATCCTTCGTGCTGCGGAACTCGTTCGTGGAAGAGATATCCCGATTCTTGGAGTGAACCTCGGTCACGTCGGTTTCTTGGCACAAGTGGAGAAGCCTTCTCTGGCGGGGTTGGCACAGTTGATCTCCTCGCGAAATTACACAACCGAGTCACGGCTTCTGATCGCATTTGAAGTTGTTCGCGGCGAGGTTGTAGTGGAAACAGGTTTCGCTCTTAATGAAGTCGTTGTTGAGAGTCCGAAGCCCGAAATGGTGGAACTCTTCGTCCACGTAGATGATCGACCGCTCTCGTATTGGGGTTGCGACGGGGTCTTGATTGCAACACCTACTGGATCGACCGCTTATGCCTTTTCGGCCGGAGGTCCAGTCGTCTGGCCGTCGGTCGATGCGATGGTTTTGTTGCCACTAGCGGCTCACGCGCTCTTCAATCGGCCCATGGTTGTAGCGACCTCATCTTCGATCAGCGTCGAAGTTGCAAGCGAAGCTGCAGTCTTGGCGGCGGACGGGTTCAGGCGAACAGAGTTGCGAGAAGGGGACCTGGTTCGACTGAAAGCCGCCACGGATCGAATCAAATTAGCTCACGTGGATAATTCGCTCTTCACCGATCGACTTGTAGCAAAGTTCAAACTACCCGTGGAGGGGTGGCGTGGCGCGTAAACCGCGTGAACTCAGAGAGCTGTCTATACGCAACGTTGGAGTCATTGAGGAATCCACCATCGCATTCGGGTCTGGTTTCAATGTCATTACCGGTGAGACGGGCGCAGGAAAGACCATGGTTCTCACAGGTCTTTCACTGATTTCTGGACAACGGGCTGACTCGGATCTCATACGACAAGGGAAAGATCGCCTTGTCGTCTCTCTACAAGTCGCCATGGAGGATCCGACCACGGGTCGGTTGAAAGAACTCATCGACGAGCATGATCCTGAGGTAGAGGATGGAGGGCTCCTATTGCAGCGCACACTCTCTCGGGAAGGACGAGGTAAAGCGCTCATCGGTTCGGATCCATGCACCGCTTCGGTACTCGGCGAATTCGCACAAGAATTCTTTGCCATCCATGGTCAATCAACCAATCACCATTTGATCAATCAGCGTTATCAGCTCTCACTACTCGATCAGAGCAACGCTGACGTTCCCGTAAGCCTCAAACTTTTCCGAGAAGCACTGAACCTTTTTCGAGAGAAGAAGGCCGAGATCACAGCTTTGAAGAAGGCGCTGATCGATCGGGAGAGCGAGATTGCGGCCATCAATCGCTTCATCGCAGATCATGTGCGGGTTAAGCCGAAGACCGACGAGTGGATCGAGATCGAAGAACGGATTCAGCGCTTGGATTCGGTTGAGGAGTTCTTAGAGGTCTTTCGAGAGACCGGAGCTGCCCTGGGTGACGAGAACGATGGCGCAATCGTAAGAGTCAGTAACGCGCTGCGATCCCTTGAGAAGTCGAACAACCCCGATCGGTCGATGACGGAGATGATTGATCGACTACGACAAGCGCTAATCGAGATTAAAGATGTCAATGAAGAAGTTCATTCCCAACTGGAGGATATAGAGGTAGAACCAGGTGAGATCGATCGGCTTCGCGAGCGTCGAGCCACCCTCAAGCAATTCATCCAGCGATACTCGGGTGAGGTCGACGAGGGATCAGATGCAAACGAATCCCTCAATCAACTGATTGAACTCCTCCCCGAGAAGGAGCGCCTCTTGAAGGACCTAGATAGCGGCGATCATCGGTTGGGTGAGTTAGAACGCGAGCTCTCTCTTTTGCACCCTTCGATGATCGATGCATCGCTTCATCTTCGAAGCGCAAGAAAGGATGCCGCTTCGCTCTTGGAAAGGTCGGTCAATGCTGAGCTGCAACAACTCGGCCTAGCCGGTGCTCGATTCGTTGTTCATTTTGAAGAGTTGTCCAACGATCAAATCTCCAATGATGGTGCTGATCTGATCGAATTTCTCTTCTCTGCTCATCCGAATGGCGCCTTATTGCCTCTTCACAAAGGGATCAGCGGCGGTGAACTATCACGCGTAATGCTCGCGATTGAATTGGCACTGGCGGAATCACGTGAGGTTGGAACCTTGATCTTTGACGAGATCGATGCCGGAATTGGTGGAGAGATCGGACTCGTGATCGGTGAACGAATCTCTAGATTGGCGAAGCGGTATCAAGTGCTTGTCATCACCCACTTGGCTCAAGTTGCTGTATGGGCGAACAACCATTTTAGGATCGAAAAAAGTTCTGGCGGAAGTTTCGTCCTATCGTCAGTTCAAGAGGTTGAGGGGGAAGAGCGCATTTCAGAGATCGCACGAATGCTCTCAGGGCAGAGTGATTTGCCTGCGGCAAGGACGCACGCAATCGAACTTCTCAAACACGCCGGCAAATAGGGAAGATCAGGCTAGGGCCTGAGAGATGATATTTTGCTCCTCCGTGACTACCTCTCATGTGACCAAACATATCTTCGTCACCGGCGGAGTGGCTTCCAGTCTCGGTAAGGGTCTTACCGCTTCGAGTTTAGGTCGGTTACTTCGCGCCCGAGGCCTTAAAGTGACGATGCAAAAGCTTGATCCATATATCAATGTCGATCCAGGCACGATGAATCCATTTCAACACGGAGAAGTATTCGTTACTGAAGATGGTGCAGAGACTGATCTCGACATCGGTCACTATGAACGTTTTCTTGATATCAACCTCGGTGGTGAATCGAACGTTACAACCGGACAGGTATATCAGCGCGTCATTGCCCGTGAGCGCCGTGGCGAATACCTAGGTGACACGGTTCAAGTGATCCCACACATCACCAATGAGATCAAGTCACGGATGCTGGCCTCTGACGGCCCAAACGTTGACATCGTCATCACCGAGATCGGCGGAACTGTTGGAGATATTGAATCTTTGCCCTTCTTGGAGGCGGCTCGTCAGATTCGACAGGAAGTGGGAAGGGAGAATGTCTTCTACCTTCACGTCTCCCTAGTTCCCTACATCGGTCCATCTGGTGAACTCAAGACAAAGCCGACCCAACATAGCGTTGCGGCGCTTCGCAGTATCGGTATCACTCCAGACGCCATAGTTCTCCGCTCTGACCGCGATATTCCAATGGGCGTGAAGAAGAAGATTTCACTCATGTGCGATGTTGATTCCGAAGCTGTCGTGGCTGCGGTTGATGCCCCATCAATCTATGACATTCCCAAAGTTCTTCACGATGAGGGGCTCGACGCTTACATAGTCCGACGCCTCAATATGAATTTCCGAGATGTCGTTTGGGGGGAGTGGGATGACCTTCTCAAGCGCGTCCACCAACCTAAGCGATCTGTGCGCGTAGGCTTGGTTGGGAAATATGTCGATCTTCCCGATGCATATCTCTCGGTTACAGAAGCACTTCGCGCCGGGGGATTCGCGCATAGCGTCAACGTTGATATCGAATGGATCGCAAGTGATGATTGCGAAAGCGTTGAGGGTGCCGCATCTGCGCTCTCTCATCTGGATGCGCTCTGCGTTCCAGGAGGATTTGGAGTTCGCGGCATTGAAGGGAAATTGGGTGCTCTGCGTTTCGCTCGCGAGAATGCCATCCCTACTCTTGGACTTTGTTTGGGATTGCAATGCATGGTGATAGAGGCGGCACGCAACTTGGCCGGTTTGCAGGGTGCAAACTCTGCAGAGTTCGACGAGAAGTCCCCACATCCGGTAATTGCAACGATGCAGAGCCAAACCGAAATTGTGGCCGGCAATGCCGACATGGGTGGTTCAATGCGTTTGGGAGCTTATGAAGCGCATCTAGAGCCCGGATCGATCGTCGCTGATTGCTACAAGAGCGAAGTGGTCTCGGAACGACATCGCCATAGGTACGAGGTGAATAATGCATATCGAGCAGAGATCGCTGCTACAGGGTTGGGATTCTCGGGACTGTCGCCGGATGGCCAACTCGTTGAATTCGTTGAGTTTGATAGGAGCAAGCATCCTTTCTATGTAGGCACGCAAGCTCATCCTGAATTCAAGTCGCGACCAACCAGACCTCATCCACTCTTTGCTGGGTTGATTGGAGCAGCGATTGAAAGAGAAGGACGCTCATAGCCTGCCGATTGATGTAGTCAAGTTTCTCGATCACCTATCGGTGGAGAAGGGTTCGAGCAAGAACACCCTTCTGGCCTATAAGCGCGATTTCTTTGAGTTCTTCTCACGATTCGATTCACTTGATGCAAAGAGCGTCATGTCATACCTCGCAGAGATGCGTGCAAGCGGGCTATCAGAGAATACGATTTCGCGACGCATTAGTTCGCTGCGTTCCTTGGAGAATTTTCTTTGTTTATCGGACGCCAATCGCATTCCTTGGAAAGTGGAGATCGGTCGGAAGAGTCGCCGATTACCAAAGGCGATTGCGTACGATTCGTTACGACGATTGATCGAAAGCCCAACCAATGATCCGACTGGATTGAGAGATCGCGCGATTCTGGAAACCCTCTACGCCACGGGAATGCGAGTTAGTGAACTCGTGAGTCTTGAAGTTAGCCAACTCGCAGTCTCTTCAGAGGAGATCGCCTTTCTTCGAATATCCGGCAAAGGAGGAAAGGAGCGGATCGTGCCTCTGGGGGGTCATGCGATGAAGGCTTGTCATGATTATCTCGTCCGAGGGAGGCCTAACTTTGTTCGAAGTGCGCGGGAGTCCGCGCTCTTCTTAAATAGCAATGGTAGGCGGTTAACTCGGCAAGGAATCTGGCAGATCATCAAACGGGCTGCTATGCGGGCACAAGTGTCCGATCGAATAACACCGCATTCGTTCCGTCACTCGTTCGCCACACATATGATTGAGCGAGGCGCAGACGTTCGAGCGGTTCAAGAACTCCTTGGCCATGCCTCTGTCGTTACAACACAGATCTACACGTTAATCACTCAGGACATCTTGCGTGAAACGCACGCAGAGTCACATCCAAGAGCGCGTTGAGTTCTATCGACCTCTCAGTCGGCGCGCAATGATGCTTTGATCGCCCTTGCTCTCTAGATCAGCGATGATCACGGCTAAGGCTTCACGAACGATTCGTCCTCGATCGACCGCTAGACCAAGATCGCCTCGCAACATCAATCTTGCTTGTTCAAGATCGAATAGTTCATCTGGTGAGAGGTAGACGGTGATTTTCTCGTCATGCTTCTCGCGACCAGTCGGCGCCTTATCGAGTTGATTAGGTTTTCTCCTGGCTGTAGTTCGAACCTTCTTCGGCTGCGATTGTGAGGTCGAAGGTCGTCTGGGAGCCTCATCTGTGGCGGCTTCAAGTTCGACCTCTGGTACTGCCGCCAAAGTTGTCTTTCGAAAGAGTTCATCGGCACCAGGTAATGTCACTCGTCGACTCATTAGATTGCTCCTGCTTCCTGTCGTACTGTGTCGGACTCCTTCGAAACACCCATTTGAATGATCTCGCGGGCTAAACGACGATAGGCAGCTGCTCCGGTGGAGCTGCTGGCAAAGGTTGTGATGGGCTCTCCTGCAACCGTAGTCTCTGGGAATCTTACGGTGCGGGAGATGATGGTATCGAAGACGCTTTCAGGGAAAGCTTCGATGATTCTCTCGAGAACTTCTCGACTATGAACAGTCTTCTTATCGTAGAGTGTTGGAAGGATACCCAGGATCTCTAGGTCGGGGTTGGTGTTCTTCTGAACCTTGTCGATGATATCGACGAGGAGCGCAACTCCACGAAGGGCGAAATATTCGCATTCCAATGGAACGATCACATACTTGGATGCGGTAAGAGCATTGATGGTGAGAAGCCCGAGTGAAGGTTGGCAATCAATCAAGATCACGTCGTAGTAATCGACGACTGAATCCAAGACACGCTTTAGGACCTTTTCGCGTGCAATGATGGAAACAAGTGCACCTTCAGCGGCCGCGAGGTTCTCGTGACTTGGGATCATGTCCATTCCAGGGACATTTGTCTTCAAAAGGAAATCTTCAATCTTGGTTGATTCGTCCAACATCAAGTTGTAGATCGATCCTTCAAGGTTTCTTGTTGATACTCCGAGACCCACGGAGAGTGAATGTTGAGGATCGAAGTCGACAAGAAGGACTCTTCGACCAAGCTCTGCCAAGGCAGCTCCTAGATTGATGGTCGTAGTTGTCTTTCCTACTCCGCCTTTTTGGTTGACGACAGAGATGATCGTTGCGCCGCCATGCACTTTGACAGGTCTCGGGTCTTCAATGGTCGGGGTGGGGCGGCCCAGAACTGATGAAGTCGTTGTGACATCATCATCCTTATAAGTCGATTTAGCGCTCAATCGAGAAACCTCTCTAACAACTTATCGTGAGCCTATTGATAAGCATCTTGAGATGCAAGCCTCGCGTTAGAAAGCGAGGAACTCAAGTAGGTTATGCCTGTGGAGACGGCGAGCGTTCAGGCACCCGAGGGCAGATTGCCGGGGTTTAGCGTCCACCTTGAAGTATTTGATGGACCTTTTGATCTCTTGCTTCAATTGATCGCCAAGCACAAACTCGATATAACCGAAGTAGCTCTTGCCGCAGTAACGGATGAATTCATCGCACACATCCGTAACCTTGAACAAGAGGGTGAGGGTTGGTTGCTCGATCAGGCGACCGAGTTCCTCGTTGTGGCCGCCACGCTCCTTGACCTGAAGGCTGCTCGCTTGCTCCCGAGTGGTGAGATCGATGATGAGGCGGATCTAGCCCTTCTTGAGGCCCGTGACCTGTTATTTGCGCGCCTGCTTCAATATCGAGCCTTCAAGCAGATTGCGGATATTTTTCAAGAACGAATCGCGGAGGGGGAGAAGAGCTTCCCTCGGGTTGTGGCCCTAGAACCCCATCTTGCCGAATTATTACCCGAGGTGGTCTTAGGACTTACGCCTGATCGCTTTGCGGCTCTCGCTGAACGAGCCATGACTCCTAGAGACGAACTCGTTCTTTCGGTAGAACACCTTCATCTGCCGCTCGTTTCGGTGGCTGAACAGGCGTTAGAGATTGCCGCACGGTTGAAGGAGAAGAAGGTTCTAACCTTCAGGGCGTTAACAGATGGTGAAACTAACCGATTTGTACTAATTGCCCGTTTCCTAGGGCTTTTAGAGCTCTATCGAGAAGGTGCTGTTCGCTTCCAGCAAGTGATTTCCTTTGGTGAGTTGACGGTTGAGTGGGTAGCCCCTGAGGATCGCATACTCCACATCTCGGATGAATTCGATAGGCCAGTTGAGGCAGAGGCTTCGGGAGAGGATGACGAATGATCGAGGGCGAATTGAAAGCGGCGCTCGAGGCTATCCTCATGGTTGTCGAGGAGCCAGTTTCCGTCAATGTGCTCGCTCAAGTGACCGAGACCTCTGTGGAGATCGTCGACAATGCCTTGAAATCCTTGGAAAGTGAATATCGATCCGATGGCCGAGGGTTCCAGCTACGAAACGTTGCCGGAGGTTGGCGGTTCTATTCAGCCCCCGAACAATCTGGATTTGTTGAGAGGTTTGTCATTGATGGGCAACCAGCACATTTGACCCAAGCGGCGCTCGAGACCCTGGCTGTTATCGCATATCGCCAACCGGTTTCCAGAGCTCGTATTTCTGCCATTCGAGGGGTAAACGTTGAAGCCGTCATGAAGACATTGGTTACGCGAGGCTTGGTTGAGGAGTCAGGCGTGGAGTATGAAACTGGTTCGACCCTCTACTCAACAACAAGCTACTTTCTGCAGAGACTCGGTTTGAATTCGATAGGGGATCTACCTGCGTTGGCACCGTTCTTGCCTGATTTGGATGCACTTGACGACGTCATTGCTACGTTGACGGACTAGATCATGCGTCTAAATAAGTTCATTGCGCAATCGGGGGTGGCAAGCCGCCGGGAGGCAGACAGGCTAATTGAATCAGGTCAGGTTCTTGTAGACGGTCGAAGAGTAACAGCTCTGGGAGCGGTAATTGACCCGATAAAGTCTAAAGTTAATGTTCAAGGTAAGACAATAAAATTCAATCAATCTAAGACTTATCTCGTGTTTTATAAACCTCGTGGCGTAACGTCTACCATGTCAAGCGAAGTTAAGTCATCCTTAGCTGCTTTTGTGACCGATATGAAGGTGGAAGGTCTATTTCATGTAGGACGGCTGGATAAGGAGAGTGAGGGCCTCTTACTATTGACGAATGATGGCGATTGGGCCAACCGGATTTCACATCCACGGTACCGGATTGCAAAAGAGTATGAAATTGAAACCAAGGAAGAAATTGAAAGTCGAGAGATCGAAAAATTGCTCGAAGGGGTGAAGCTTGACGATGGATTGTTTCGAGCCGACCGGGTTGATGTCATCGGGAGAACATCTTGCAGAGTAGTCATTCATGATGGTCGCAATAGAATTCTTCGAAGAGTCTTCGAGGCGCTGGGCAAGGAGATTATCGTTCTGAAACGAGTCCGAGTAGGAGAGTACAAACTAGGGCGTCTCAAACCCGGTCAATGGAAAGAAGTAAATCCTTAAACATTTTTATCCTTTCATCAAGTTGTGGGTTAAACCTTTAATATTTAAATTGTTAAATAGATAAAACGATAAATAGGGAATCCAATATCACTATCAGTATCAATTTGTCGATAAAATCGAGCACACATCGGGTGAAAAAAATCGATTTATCATTTTTTGAGTTCAGGCCTTTTACCCGGTTCACTACATTTGTCGTAGTCCAAATAAGGGTTCAAGGTTTAATAAATATATCCATTTATCGTTAAATATATTTTAAGTGGTCGGATTACTTTTCAGCCTCACTCCGAGGGGAAGTAGGATTCGCTCATGTCAGTGCGAGCGTTCCGGGGAGCCATCCAAGTTGAGGCAGACTCTCCAGCAGCGTTGGCCTCCGCAGTTCCCAAGCTTCTCTCAAGTATCTTCGATGCGAATGGGATTAGTTATGGGAACCTCATTTCCATCCTTTTCACCGCAACGCCCGATCTGGTCTCTGATTTCCCAGCCGCTGCTGCTCGTTCCTTGCCCTTAGGAGATGTACCGCTTATTTGCGCGGCTGAAATAGCCGTCCCTGGGGCACTGCCTCGGGTTGTACGGGTACTTATTCATGCTGAAAGTGCATTGTTACGCAACGAGATCAAACATATCTATCTTGATGGGGCGGAAGCCCTTCGACGTGACATTGCGCAATGACCGTCGCCTCTGATCTCCAGAAGGTTCACGTCGTGGGTGCGGGTCTCATTGGCACCTCGATCGCGTTGGCTGCCAAGGCTAAAGGACTCTCTGTCACCATCGAGGACCTCGATCCCCAGGCGCAGGCATTAGCACGTGATCTTATTAAGAGTCATAGTGAGGGCGCTCCGAGCTCCGACGGGCTTCTAGTGGTTGTTGCGGTGCCACCATTGAGTACTCCAGATGCAGTGGTGAGGGCATTAAGCATCTTTCCCAATGCGACAGTTATGGACGTAGCGAGTGTTAAAACTAATGTTTTAGTTCAAGTTCAAGCTTTATCGGAGAATAGTGAGAGGTTTGTGCCAACCCACCCCATCGCTGGAAGAGAATCAGGTGGACCTAAGTCTGCCCAAGCAGATCTCTTTCGTGGTCGGGCATGGATCCTCTCTCCTGGAGGAAGGACAAGGCCAGGCTCAATCGAATTGGTGTCAGATTTCATCACCGGTATCGGGGCAACTCCATATCTCATGGACGCTAAGCGACATGATGAGCTCCTCGCCCGTATTTCTCATCTACCGCAACTCGTGAGTTCTGCCTTAGCGTCGTTGCTTTCCTCGGAAGACCTTCCTATCCAGGTTGCCGGCCAGGGTTTAAGAGATGTCACGCGATTGGCCGAGAGCGACCCCTACCTTTGGCAAGAGATCCTCGAGTCAAACAAATCTGAAGTTCTTGAAGCGCTCAAGGTATTTCGTGATGTGATCAACGGATTGGTCAAGGATGCGGAGAGCGAAGACTTTGTATCCATCAAACATCTCATGGAACGTGGGCGAGCTGGTCGACGAAAGATTTCGGGAAAGCATGGATCTCAGCCGAGAGCGTATTCGATCTTCAATATCGTCATCGATGATCGTCCTGGAGTTCTCGGCGATCTCTTCTCGTTGATGGCGGAGTATGGAATCAACGTAGAAGATCTGGATATTGAGCACAGCCCAAATCAAGAGACAGGCTTGATCACCATCTCGGTAGCTCCAGAACAGAGTGGTGCAACATCGGATGCACTCAGGATCGGCAATTGGCTCTTCCATCTAGAGGGCGTAAGAGAATGACCATCACGAGAATAGCGATTGACGGACCAAGCGGAACCGGCAAATCATCAACAGCTAAAGCCCTTGCTCGAAGGGGCGGCTGGAATTATCTAGATACGGGTGCCTTGTATCGAATGGCAACCGTTGTCGCGGTCGATAGTTCCGCTTCCGGAAAGGATCTTGCAGATCTCATCAGATCATCGAAACTGTCTGTGTCGCTCGACCCGTCGGATCAGAGATTCTTGATCAACGATGTGGATGTCACCGCACGCATTCGCAGCGATCTCATCACTTCGCAGGTCAGTGCGGTGGCAGCGCAGGGTTTGGTTAGGGAAGCGTTGCTCGATCTTCAGCATCGTCTTATCGACAAAGCGTCATCCGGAATCGTCGTCGAAGGACGCGATATCGGAACCACAGTCATGCCCGATGCAGATCTCAAGATTCATCTCTTTGCCGACCTGTCGGCTAGAGCGTCGAGGAGAGCAGCTGAAACCAGTGCAAATGAGGGCGATGAGGTGGCAAAGGCACTGTCTCAGCGGGATGAAATTGATTCGAAACGCGAGGCCTCTCCCTATCAACCGGCATCAGATTCGGTTGACGTTGATTCAACGTATATGAATCTTGAGGAGACCGTTGATTTCATTTGGCAACTGGTATGTGATCGTGGTCTTGTGGGAATCCCCAAAGCAGTCCTTATCGGTCGGCCCAACGTTGGTAAGTCGAGTCTGATCAATCGAATCACTGGACGAAGTGATGCAATCACAGAGGATCGTCCAGGAATCACGCGTGACCAAGTAGAACATGAAGCGGAGTGGAACAGTCGTGAGTTCGTCATCGTTGATACTGGTGGCCTTGATCGAGAACTCGAAGGTTTAGATGCATCAATCGCAGAGCGATCACTAGCTGCTACGAGGAGCGCCGATCTCGTCATCTTCGTCGTTGATTGCCAAACCGGGATGCTCGAGGAGGATCAGGCGATCGTCTCTCAACTGCGCAAGATTGACATTCCTGTCATGCTGGTCGTCAACAAAGTAGACAACGAGTCGGATGAGTTGATCGCTCATGAGTTCTGGAATCTTGGATTGGGAGAACCACATTTTGTTTCCGCCCTGCATGGACGTGGAAGCGGAGATCTTTTGGATGCGCTTGTCGCTCAATTACCTGCAATTGGTAAGGGGAGGCGGAAAGATGGACTTACCAATATCGCCATCATGGGGAAACCAAATGTGGGTAAATCGAGTTTGCTCAATGCACTCGTCGGTACTGAAAGATCATTGGTATCGGAGATGGCTGGAACTACAAGGGATCCCATCGATGAGATTGTTGAGTTTGGAGATCACCGATATAGGTTCGTCGATACAGCGGGAATTCGTCGTCGCTCCCATCAGGATGAAGGTGTCGACTTCTATTCGGTGTTGCGAAGCGAGAGAGCGCTAGATCAAGCCGATCTGGGACTGCTCGTTATCGATTCTTCTCAGCCGATAGCGGAGCAGGATCTGCGACTGATTTCGTCAATCGAGGATTCAGGCAAGGCTCTCGTTATCATCATGAACAAGTGGGACTTGATGGACGAAGATAGACGTGTCCTATTCGATAAAGAGGTTGATCGATCATTCGTTCAGATCGATTGGGCCTCTCGTATCAATATCTCGGCCAAGACAGGCTGGCATCGAGATCGGATCTTTCCTGCCATCGAAGCGGCACTTCGATCCTGGCAGAGTCGAGTCCCAACCAGCAAACTCAATGCCTTCATCGGTTCACTTGTTGGCGAGAACCCGCCACCGATTAGGGGTGGAAAGCAACCAAAGATCCAATACTGCGCCCAAGTCTCTATCGCACCGCCTACCTTTGTGATCTTTTCGACCGGATTCTTGGAGACTAGTTATCGTCGATTCATCGAGAGACGACTTCGAGAAGAGTTTGGTTTCGACGGATCTCCGATACGCATCTCGGTGCGACTTAAAGAGGACCGATAGGGAAGGTAGCATCCGCTCTTACGGGACGTAGCGCAGCTTGGTAGCGCACATGGCTGGGGGTCATGGGGTCGCGGGTTCAAATCCCGCCGTCCCGACGTGAATGATCGATGGATAACCATCCCGAACGCGCTTTCAGTTCTCCGGTTACTTGGAGTACCTCTTTACTTCATTCTCATCTCTGACGAGAGATACCAATGGGCTGTTGCACTTCTTTTCTTGGCCGGTGCAACCGATTATCTCGATGGAAAGATCGCGCGACGCTTCAACCAAACCAGCAGATTGGGCGAACTCTTAGACCCTTCCGCTGATCGCCTTTACATCGTCGCAATCGTGTATTCACTCTGGACCCTCGAGATCATCCCTTTCTCCTTGCTCGCCGTGATCTTTGGCCGAGATATCGTTCTTGGAATCCTCTTGATCTTCATGAAACGACAAGGGTTTCCTCCTTTCAAAGTCACTTACCTTGGAAAAGCTGCAACGTTTAACCTCCTTTACGCTTTTCCGTTCTTGCTTCTTACGCAAGTTGCTAACGAATCAATCTCTAACGCAGCTTTCATCCTGGGTTGGGCCTTCTCCGCTTGGGGAGTGGCGCTCTATTCTTGGACTGGGATTTCATACTTCCTCAGAGGTGTGAGACTGCTTCGCAGTGGCGAAGATCGGGAAATTGAACTTTGATAGGCGTAGTCATATGCTCCTGTCGCCGTTCGGACGCAGTTTCACGTTACGGCAATTGACTTGCGGAGGTAGAAGTGTCATCAGTTCCAGAAGAGTTGCAGTACACGAAGGAACACGAGTGGATCAGCAAGGCTGGTAACGTGATTCGATTCGGAATCACTGATTATGCCCAGGCCGCGTTGGGAGATATCGTCTACATCCAATTACCTCAAGTTGGCGATGAGCTTATTGCGGGAAGAGTTTGCGGTGAAGTGGAATCAACAAAGAGCGTCTCTGAAATCTTCGCTCCGGTGAGTGGCAAAGTTGTGCAAGTCAATGAGAGTCTTAACAATCAACCTGAGATCATCAACCAAGCTCCCTATGCGGGTGGATGGATCGCTGATGTCGAGGTTTCCACAGAAGGTGCCTTGCTCTCCGCGAATGAGTACCGAACACTGATCGGGGAGTAGCTCGCTTGACCGCAAAGGCCAATAACCAATAGCGTTGGGCTCAAGTTGAGGGTAAGGGTTCCAACCTCGTCGGTCATTGGTTTCCAGGATCGATTTGTCTAGATGAGTAGTTGAGTTGTCGAGAGGATGAAGCGAATTCCATGAGCGTTCCGGCACGTGCGTACTTGAGTATCGGAGAAGTTCTCAGCAAATTGCGCCCTGAATTTCCAGACGTGACCATCTCGAAGATTCGTTTCCTTGAAGCGGAAGGGCTTATCGATCCCCAGCGCACACCTTCTGGATATCGTAAATTCACGGGAGCGGATCTCGAACGTCTTCGCTATGTCCTCTTGGCACAACGTGATGCCTATTTGCCCTTGAAGGTGATCAAGGAGAACCTTGATGCGATAGATAGGGGATTGACCCCACCGAAACAACCAGGTGGATCTCCCACAGTTCGTTTAGCCTCTGGCGATCTGACTTCGACAGAAAACTTGCTCGCCCGCAACGACCTTCGTCTCTCACGTGAAGAGCTCCTCAGCTCATCCGGACTTACCGAGAATCAGTTGGTTGAGATTGAAGGGTATGGATTGATTTCGCCAAAAGGTCGTTTCTACGACGGAGATTCACTCTCAATCGCTACAACAGTCGCTGCAATGGCGAGTTTCGGAATTGAAGCTAGGCATTTGCGTGCTTTCAAGACCGCTGCGGATCGTGAGGTTGGATTAGTTCAACAAGTCGTAACGCCGCTCTACAAGCAACGGAACACAGATTCCAAGGCCCGAGCCGATGAGTTGGTCAAAGAACTCTCTTCACTCTCAGTTCAACTCCACGCAGCACTGGTTCGCTCTGGCCTCAATGACGGCAGATAGAGATGGATTTTCACGCCGTTGATGTGGTGGGCGTACGCGTAGAGATGCCTTCGAATCAACCCATTGTCCTTTTGAAGGAGATGGGAGGGGACCGATATCTCCCAATCTGGGTCGGTGCGGTTGAGGCAACTGCGATCGCTTTCGCGCAACAAGGCGTTGAACCGCCGAGGCCTCTGACACATGACCTCATGAAGGAGATGCTGGATGCTTTGGGAAGGAAAGTAGATTCTGTCCATCTCACTGAACTTCGAGACGGAGTCTTCTATTCGTTGATAAACATAGATCAAGGAGTCACGATTTCATCGAGACCGAGTGATGCGATCGCACTGGCTCTTCGAACGGGCTCACCCATCCTGGCTAGTGAGGAGCTTTTGGCCGAAGCGGGGATTGAGATCCCCGATCAGTCAGATGAGGAAGTAGAAAAGTTCCGGGAGTTCCTTGATCAAATCAATCCCGAGGACTTCGCCTCGTAACCTTGAAGTCTCAATTTTCACTTGATTCTTAGAGTGTGTTGATGCTTGTGTCTAGTATGTGGGCGCTCTACCCTTAGCCCACAAGGCAATTCCCCCGCCTTGAGACGGAGAATCAATGGACGAGTCACTAGCTTCCGAGAACGGGTATCGCGGAACGATTGCGTGCCAGGCGGCCGGTATTTCTTATCGACAGTTGGATTATTGGGCTCGTACGGGTTTGGTCGTGCCCTCAATAAGGAGCGCTTCCGGTTCAGGGTCGGCTCGTCTCTACAGCTTCCGAGACATTCTCGTTCTGAAGGTGATCAAGCGGTTCCTCTCGGCAGGAGTGTCACTGCAGAACATTCGAACTGCCGTCGATCATTTGAAGAACCGCGGCAATGATGATCTCTCTGCGATTACGCTCATGAGCGATGGTGCTTCGATATATGAGTGCACTAATTCGGACGAGGTCTATGACCTTCTCCAGGCCGGCCAGGGTGTCTTTGGCATTGCCATAGGAAAAGTATGGAGTGAAGTTCAGGGAGACCTGATCACCCTTATCGATGATTCGCTTCCACTTGGATTGGATGAGCTTTCTCGTCGTCGCCAAGCGCGCGGCGCATAGATTTCTTCGGAATTCAAGCAGCTCTACTGAGCGAAGGTTGATTGGACTACCTATTATTCGGTAGTGGCTGACCAGCGCGAACTCCAATTCATGGATCGACATATTGGCCCTTCGGGTCCGGCGATTCAAACCATGCTCATGGAGCTTGGATACGCTGATCTCGCCTCCTTCATAGAGGATGTCATTCCAGAGTCAATCGCACTGAGCGAGACGCTTTCTCAATCTCTTCCAGAAGAAATATCTGAATCAGAAGTGATCGATGAACTGCGCACATTGGCGTCAATGAATAAGAACGTGACCTCCCTGATCGGAAATGGATATTTCGGCACCATCACTCCACCAGTCATAGTTCGTAACCTGCTGGAGAATCCTGCTTGGTACACCGCGTATACGCCATATCAACCGGAGATAAGCCAAGGCCGACTTGAAGCGCTCTTCGCTTTTCAAACTATGGTCTCAGATTTGACTGGTCTAAAGATCGCCAATGCTTCGATGCTGGATGAACCTACGGCGGCGGCCGAGGCTATGACGCTCGCACGAAGGGTTTGGAAAGGGGACGAGGATGCACTCTTTATGGTCCATAGTTCCGTCAATCCGCAGACCCTCGCCGTTATCCAAACAAGGGCGAAACCACTGGGGATTGCAGTCAAGAGCTTCGACTCTCTCGATGACGCAGAGATAGATCAAGCGACGCCAATCTTCGGATATCTCATACAGTCACCCGATACTCATGGACTCTTGCATGATTACTCAGCGTTTATCGCCAAAGCCCACAGAGAAGGGGCGTTGGTAGTTGTCGGTTCAGACTTACTCGCCTTAACTTTGATCAAGACTCCTGGGGAGTTCGGTGCTGATATTGGCTACGGATCAGCACAGCGTTTTGGCGTACCAATGGGGTTTGGTGGTCCTCACGCAGGTTTCTTGGCTGTGCGCGAGGGCTTGGAACGCTCTCTGCCTGGACGTTTGGTAGGGATGAGTGTTGACGTTCATGGAAATCCTGCTCTTCGCTTGGCGTTACAGACCCGCGAACAACACATTCGTCGCGACAAAGCCACCAGCAATATCTGTACTGCTCAAGTTCTCCTCGCAAATATCGCCGCGATGTATGCCGCTTATCATGGTCCGGCAGGCTTGAAAGCGATAGCACTTCGCGTTCACCGGACGAAAGAGTTGCTGCGCCGAGCACTCATCGAAAAGGGATATCAAATTCGAGCAGGGGAGAGTTTCGACACCATTGCCGTAATCGCTGCCCATCCAGATGAATTGGTTGAGAAGGCTCTTAAGAACGGAATCAATCTGCGTAGCGTGGAAGGTGGGGTCAACATAGCCTTTGATGAAACCATCAATCATGATGTTCTCAATCGACTCGCAAGAACCTTTGAGATCGAATTTTCGACTCGAGAGGATGGCTCGGGGCCATCTATCTCGCAACTTCGTTCCATTGGCTTTCTCGAGCATCCCATCTTCAACTCGTATCACTCTGAAACTGCCATGATGCGATATCTCCGAAGACTCTCTGATCGTGATCTTGCTTTGGATAGAACGATGATCCCACTCGGCTCTTGCACGATGAAGCTCAATGCGGTGATGGAGATGGAATCGATTACCTGGCCCGAGTTCTCAAACATCCATCCTTTCGCCCCACGCAATCAATCCCTAGGTACTCGGAAGTTGATTGAGGAGCTTTCTCAATGGTTGATTTCGATAACAGGTTATGACGCCGTCTCGCTACAGCCGAATGCTGGATCTCAGGGTGAATTCGCAGGATTGTTGGCGATTAGAAACTATCTCGATTCGATAGGGGAGCGAGAGAGGGACATCTGCTTGATCCCTTCGAGCGCTCATGGCACGAATGCGGCTTCCGCAGTTATGGCTGGTATGAAAGTAGTGGTCATCGAGTGTGATGACGCTGGAAATGTTTCGCTCACGCACCTTAAGAAAGCGATCGAGGAATACTCCGATCGAATTGCAGCGCTGATGGTCACATATCCGTCCACCCATGGAGTCTTTGAATCTGCCATTACAGAGATCTGTGCAGCTGTTCATGATGCAGGTGGTCAGGTCTATGTAGACGGCGCAAATCTCAATGCTCTCGTTGGAGTCGCAAAACCGGGGAAATTTGGTGCTGATGTATCACATCTGAATCTACATAAGACTTTCTGTATTCCTCATGGTGGTGGGGGACCTGGAGTTGGGCCTGTTATTGCACGAGCACACCTAGCGCCGTTCTTGCCTAATCATCCTTTGGATTCGACGGCCGGCCCTGCAACCGGGCCTGGTCCCATTAGTGGAGCCCCTTTTGGTTCAGCAGGGATTCTGCCGATCTCGTGGGCTTACATTCGGGCTATGGGTGGAGACGGGTTGAAGCGGGCGACAGAAGTTGCGATTCTCAGTGCAAACTACATCGCTCGTAAGTTGGATCCGTATTTCCCGGTTCTTTATCGAGGAGAATCTGGTCTGGTCGCCCACGAATGCATCATTGATATTCGAGAGATCACCAAGAAGACCGGAGTCACCGTCGACGACATTGCGAAGCGCTTGATGGATTTCGGTTTTCATGCCCCAACGATGAGCTTTCCGGTCGCGGGAACTCTCATGATTGAGCCGACTGAGAGTGAAGATATCCATGAAATCGATCGATTCATCGCTGCGATGATCGCGATTCGACAGGAGATATCTGAGATCGAAGAAGGTCGAATCGAGGTCACGGAAAGCGCGCTGCGCAATGCGCCACACACATTCGAAGATGTCACTCGCGATCAATGGAATCGTCCTTACAGTCGGTCTACAGCCGCCTCACCTGATGGCCATGAAACCGGTTTGCAGCGTCGGGGGAAGTATTGGCCGACAGTCGGTCGAATCGACGGCGCATATGGGGATAGGAATCTGGTCTGTGCTTGTGAACCGGTGGAGAGCCTTGCGATCAACCGATCTTCAGTTAGTTGACATAATATATATTATCGGCGATTGAGTGATCTTTGTAGCGCCCAAAGGGTTACTTTTGTCAGGGCCTCTATGACGATTCTCTTACTCATCTTTGAGACGCCGCCCTCACGCTCCACAAAGGTAATTGGTACCTCTACAACGTTACATCCAATTTCGAGAGTTTTGAGCGCCATTTCAATTTGAAAGCCATAACCTTTAGCTTCGACTTGATCAAGATTGATTCGCTCCAAAACAGAGCGTCGAAATATCCGAAAACCGCTTGTGATATCACGTAGATCAATCCTGAGGGCCAGGCGGGCATATCCCGTTCCGGCACGCGAAATCAATCGTCTACTCAGTGGCCAATTGACGACCTTTCCACCCGGCATCCATCGAGTACCAATCGTCAGGTCAGCTTCATTGAAAAGGACTGGCTTCAAGAGATCCTTGATTTGCTCTGGTTGGTGGCTCAAATCCGCATCCATTTCGGCAATGAAATCGTAGGACCTAGAGAGGGCGTAGTGAAAACCAGCAATGTAGGCAGGCCCTAGGCCACCTTTCATGGGTCGCCGCATGACGGCAACCCAGTTCAAATCTTGTTTCTCGACAATATCTGCAGTGTGATCCGGTGAATTGTCATCTATGACCAATAGATTCAAATCTACGTTGAACTCTTGCGCAAGAGCCGCGCGTTCTGTCGAAACGCGTGAAAGTAGCTTCAGAATCGATTCTGACTCGTTAAAAGTAGGAACGCACACCAAAATCGTCTTCATGGCGTTGATCACGACTCCATTAAATCATTGCTTGTTGTTGAACGAGCGGAAGTGGAGAAAAATGTTCGAAGATCACGTATCGAGATTGTAAGAAAGAAAAACAAACTCAATCCCAGAAGAAACTCCGGCGAAACCGGAGGTATCTGTGGGTCAGATTCTCTTACCGTTACGACCAGATGATCGCGCTTGAACTTCGGCAATTTCTCAACCACTACCCCATCGCTATCGATGTAAGCGGTGTCCCCAGTTGTAGCTGCGACAACAAATGGCATTCGTGACTCAAAGGCACGCACTCGTGTCATCTGAAATTGTTGCCCTGATTGCCATGAACGTCCAAAGGTTGCGTTATTGGTTTGAACGACGCCGATTGATGATTGGGAGACATTATCCCAAGCGACTCGATCGTCGAGGATCTCATAACAGATCAAAGGCGCGAAGGATATCCCCGCTATCTCGTGCGTGATGATCTTTCTGCCCGGAATGAAGTCATTTACTTCATTGACCAGAGCGGAGAAACGTGCCGCCAAGCTTCTCAATGGAACATATTCACCAAAGGGAACGAGGTCTCGCTTCTGATAAATGGAAGGGGTGGTGTCGTCTACATCAAATAGGATCGACACATTCTCGGGACCTGAAATCCCTTGTGTCACCGCGCCAATCACCATGGGAGTTTGGTGTCTCTGAAGCAAACTTTGGATCTCGCTTCGAACAGAGGGATCAACAAGCGGATCGATATCCGAAGCGTTCTCAGGCCAGATCAGGAGATCTACCTGCGCACTCTCGAGAAGTTTCCTTGTCTCTTCAAGATGCCTATTGAGAACCTCTCTTGGTGTGGTGTTGAATTCGAGTCCAAGTTGTGACACCCCACCTTGAATGAGTCCAATGCTTGTCGTCTCATCTAAGTCGGATGCGCTGGCATTTGAAGGTGAAATCAATCCGATTATCAGAACTGGCACCACCCATCCCCAATACCGTCTACTGGAAACAAGTATCGCTGCGACGAGTGCAACCACTCCCCCCGATAACGAGACACCACCGATTCGCAACCATTGCGAGAGTGGTCCATCGAGTTGTGAAAAGCCAAATCGTCCCCAGCCAAACCCACCGAATGGAGCAATCGCCCGAAGCGACTCTGAAACGACGAAGATGAGAGTGAAGAGGATCGGATTGACCCTGTTCGATCGGATTCCAAAGGCTAAGAGCGCATAGAAGGAGGCGAATCCGGTGGCAAGGAGAATCCAAGGCAGCGATCCGACATATGTGGAACTCCAATGGAGTAAGGGAAGCAAGAAACCTAGCCCATAGAGATAGAAACCAATCAGGCGCCATCTCAGCGCGAGGTCCATCAAAGCGCGAAGCGCAACCACCAGGGAAAGGAGAGGGAGAATCCAGATTTCGAATGGATGGAACCCGCCCACTGCGATCGAACCTGCGAGTGCAGCGACGATGAGACGAATAAAGCTCCTCACAGGTCTAATGCTGCCATGATCCGCTCCATTGCAGTACCCATCCCCCACTCTTGAGCGCGTTGACGAAATTCGATCACGTTGCACTTTTCTCGCCAGAAGCCAAGATCGGAACTATCGACCTGAAGATCAATGCGGCAGGTCACGAGTTGTTCCGCGATCTTTGCGTACTCGCGATCCAATAGAAGCTTTTTCTTATGTAAGGGAGCCAAATCTGGTGAATCGCTCTCGACGGCATTCAAGACTTCATCCATGGTCGAGAACCTGTTCACTATCGCCGCAGCGCCCTTTTCACCGATTCCCTTGATTCCAGGGAGGCCATCGGAAGCGTCACCGCGGATGGCTGCGTAGAGTGAGTACCGTTCGGCTGGGATCCCATACTTCATTTCCACGTAATGATGGTCGACGAGATCATGATTACTTATACCTTTAGCCAAGTAGATGACCTTGACGTCTCTACCGTATTTCAAAATTTGAAAGAGATCTCTGTCGCCGGTCACAACGCGTACAGCGTTCGTTGCTCTCTCAAAAGCCAATGTAGCGATAACGTCGTCGGCTTCTTGATCGTCTGACGAAATCGTTGCCAATCCTAGAAGAGTGCATAGTTCGATGATAGGACCGATCTGTGGTGTGAGAAGATCCGGTTCAACCTCATCCGATGAATCGAGAGCATCCGAAGTTTCGACTCGGTTGAGCTTGTAGCCTGGATAGAGGTCAACACGCCACGAAGGACGCCAGTTGTCATCCAGACAGATTGCGATCTCGTTTGGCCGATACTTTGAGATGATCCGCGCGAGACCGTCAAAGAAGCCACGTATGGCGTTGTTGGGTTGACCATTGACTGGGCTGATGCTTTCGGGCATTCCGTAGAAGGCCCGATACCAGAGCGACGCCGAGTCAACAAGTAGCCTTGTCATGCGAGCGACGCCAATTTCACGAGTCCGCGATCGATTCGAACCAGGGCGCCACGGTACTTTTCTGCGTTCTGAACATCTGCTTCAACCAATTGACCCAAGAGATCGATGATCTGCTTGATGTGCCTCACGAAGTCACCAGCGGTAGTGTCGCTCTCCCGAAGGATCTTCGCAATCGAAACACCGGCTGACCAACGATGAACACTCCAAGACATGGAAAAATCCGGTTCCCGTTGTGTTGCAAGACCATATTCGCCTTCTATCTCGATCAATTCACCCCAAATGTGAGTCACTTCATTGACTTTCGACGTGAATGCCTTGGGGATACGAGGTAATTGACGATCGTCGCTACGGGATTCGAAGAGGAGTCCACTCAGCAATCCCGGTATCTCTTCCGGTTGGAGATCGTTGATAAGTCCCCGACGTACTACCTCGCTCACCAGAAGGTCTCGTTCAGCGAAGATCCTCGTCAGATGACGACCTGGTTCGGAGAGTCTTCCATCCTTCACATAACCCAGGACTTTGAGTACCTCAACGACATTCTGAAAGGTTCTCGGAATGACGCTCTTTCGAAGCGTCATCTTCTTCTCAAGATTCGCGGTCTCCGCGCGCAGACGCTCGAATCTCTCCCAATTTCGTGCGTGGCTTTCACGATCGGCACAACCATGACACGGATGCTGTCGTAGATCATGGCGGATGCTGCGTATCTGTTCAGCACGCTCTTCGAGTGCTCTATGTCGTCTCTGACCGCGCTCTGTGATCTCAGCTCGCTCCAGAGCCTTGATTTCGAGTCGATAGTTGAAATATTCCTCAAAATCCCCCAGATGACATGGCTCCGGTCTATTTTGAAGCGCTTCCCGATTCTTTCTCAATTGCATCTCAACGCTAACTAGGGATTTGTCCGCCTGGAATTGCGCGAGAGAAAGGGCAAGAGACTCCATCGCTCTTTCGGCGCTCATTCGATGGAGCAGATTTGCACTCATGTTGTAGGTAGGTACGAAGGATGATTTGAGTGGATAAGTTCTGTTTCCTGCCAAAGATGCTGCCATGACTGCGTCGATCGAAGGTGACCACATGATCACCGAATTCCCTTCAACATCAATTCCACGTCGCCCTGCGCGTCCAGTCAATTGGGTGTACTCCCCTGGACTGATCATCACGTGGGATTCCCCGTTCCACTTGATGAGCTTTTCAAGGATCACTGTACGCGCCGGCATATTGATGCCCAACGCCAAAGTTTCGGTAGCAAAGACAATCTTGAGAAAGCCGTCCTGAAAGAGATTCTCAGTGATCTCCTTGAAGAGCGGGAGCATTCCGGCATGATGGCTGGCTATTCCCCGCTCCAATCCACCCAACCATGCGGCGAAGTTCAAAGCATTGAGATCCTCAGCAGCAAGATGATCGGTTCTTAATGAAACCAAGCGGCGAATCTCCGCCTTTTCATGTGAGCTAGTCAGATCTACCCCATCTTTGATCAGTCTCTGGACCGCTGCATCACATCCCGCCCTAGAGAAGATGAAAAAGATGGCAGGTAGGTACCCCTCGCTATTCAATTTCCGGATGATCTCACTCTTATCCATCGAAAGATGATCGGCTCGATGCCTTGAGTGCTGTGTCCGGGACACTTGACGACGCTCTGCCTTGAGTAGTTCAGGATTGATCTTCCCTCGTGATTCAAAGAGGTCGAGCAATCGATGTCCCACAAGCACGTGCTGATAGAGCGGAACCGGTCTCTCTTCACTGAGAATCACTCTTGTTCGGCCACGAACTGTTTCGAGCCACTCTCCAAATTCCTCAACATTGGAGACTGTTGCGGAGAGTGAGATAACCGTGATTTCAGGGGGAAGGTGAATGAGGATCTCTTCCCAAACCGCGCCGCGAAATTTGTCCGCAAGATAATGAACTTCATCCATCACAACATATGCCAACGAATCCAAAGTATCCGATCTGGCATAGATCATGTTTCGGAGAACCTCTGTCGTCATGATGACAATCTCTGCCTCGGAATTGATGCTCGTGTCGCCGGTGAGGAGACCAACGGAATCTGGGCCATACATACGAACTAGATCTGCAAACTTCTGATTCGAGAGCGCCTTGATCGGGGTGGTGTAGAAGCATTTTCGACCCTCAGAGATTGCCTTATAGATGGCGAATTCTCCGACGATGGTCTTCCCTGACCCTGTTGGCGCGGCGACGAGGACCCCTTCTCCTCGCTCCAACGCATGACATCCATCGATCTGGAATTGATCGAAAGCAAAGGGGTAACGTGCTTGAAACTCCGAGGTGAGTGGGTAACTTCTCGTTGCAGCAGCCTTGCGATAGCGATCTGCGGGTGAGAGGTTCATCTACATCTTCCACGATGTGATGTGAGAAGCCCTGATCATCAACGGAATTCCCTCATCTGCAATGGGCTCTCCATCACCTTGCGCGATTGTAGGGGCTCTCAAGTTGACTTCAGAAGCTTGGATCACCTCGACAGCGGGATGCTCAATATGAGAACCGTTGAAGATCCTCGGAAAGACTCGGAGCAATTCGAGGCGAGTGACAGGATGGATGATCACGACCTCGAAACGACCATCTTGGTGATCAGAGTGGGGAGAAATCATCATCCCACCTCCGTAGTTGCGTCCGTTTGCGCACGCAACCATCAAAGCGGGAAATTTCAGTTCCTCTCCGTCGACGACCAACTGATAATCGATAGGTCTTAATCGAATCAACTCCACCATCAATCCAAAGATGTACTTGAGTCTGCCAAGGATTGATGGCAGGCGTGATGACCTGTCGCTTACTTGGGCATCGAAACCAGTGCTGAGCACTTGGAGACAAAATCTATCGTTGACTGCGATGACATCGATGGTCTCCGGTTCTGAATCTGAGAAGATCTCTATGAGGTTTGAAATGGAGAGGCCCTGTAACCCACATTGCCGTGAGAAATCATTCCCAGTACCGGTAGGAATGACACCTATCGGAATGTTTGGGAAGGAGTCAACGACGCTATTCATAATCTGGTGAATGGTTCCATCTCCACCAAGGATGATGATGCCGCGCGATGGCCGAGCAATTTCAAGGAAACTCACTGTGGCTGAAAGGGATTCTTCAAGTGAAAATTCCTCTATCGTGAAATAACTTGATTCTCGAAGATCTAGTGCGTGCTCAACCCTTTCGCGGATGGCGCGAGACTTACCCTTGCCTGATACGGGATTCGATATCAGAAGCCATTCGACCTGATGAACGTTCACTCTTCGATAGATGTAGGAGCATCGATCGGGGTTGCATCGGTGTCGATCTCCTCGGCGGCTTTCGATCTCTTGCGCTTATCGAGCATAATGGAGAGTCCACCTGCACCGAAATAGAGGATTGTCAGCGGAACTGCCAAGGCTCCCATCGTCAAGGGATCCCCTGTGGGAGTGAGCGCAGCCGTGAAGAAGAAGATTCCGAATACCGCCCCCCGCCAGGGTCTTAGCATCGCTTTACCACTGACCAAACCAATCAAATTGAGCGAAACCAAGACGACAGGAAGTTCAAAGGCTATGCCGAAAACAAGTATCAGTCGGAGCACAAAATCGAGGTACTCATCGAAACGTACCAAGTTGTCCAAGGTCGACGGTGTGAAACCAAGGAGTACTTCGACTGCAAGCGGGAGAATGAAATAGCCAAGGGCTACACCCATTGCAAAGAATGGCGTTGCGACACCAATGAAACCCAATGAGTATTTCTTCTCACGACGATGAAGGCCCGGTGCAATGAAGGCCCAGAACTGATAGAGCCAGAATGGAACTGCCAAAATGATCCCCGTGATCAAGGCGACTTTGATCTTCAAGTTCAAAGGACCAAGTACGCCACCTACGAAGAGGTTGCCGCATTCATCTGAACCGCTCGCTCTTGCTTCCGAAAGGTCGCATATCGGCAAAGTGAGTCGATCGACGATAGGGTCGTAGAAGAACCATCCGACCAGAGCAAAGACAAGTATGAAAAGCGCCGCCCGAACAACTCGCCTTCTGAATTCGGCGACATGCTCCAACAACGGCATGCGAGCTTCGTTGTTGCGCGACATATCAATATTGGTCGAGTTTCATGAAGTCGTGAAAAGAATGAACTAAGGCTTCACTTCGCCTTCATCATCCTTCTTCTCTTCGACCTCCATGGCTTTCATCTCACTCTTGAAGATACGCATGGAGCGCCCTAAAGAACGTGCAGAATCAGGAAGCCTCTTGGCGCCAAAGAGGACCAGAGCCAAAAGCAGAAGGACAATAATGGTTTGACCATTGGTAAGAATTAACGAAGGCATCTCTCCCCCATCGCAAGAAACAGGATCAGACCGGCATCTCCAGACCTGACTAACGGATACTAGCAGTGTCCCTGAGGGTCAGATAGGGATTCATGCTCCTGAGATGTAACTGAGGAGGTCTTGCCGGAATTCACTCTCGGGATAGGCCGAGTCCTTCAATTCAAGAAATGTATCAACCACCGATATCGTGGCTCGAATCAGCCACTCCCGCTTCCAGTATTGAATGGCAACGACAACTTCCATTCCCTCGTTGTGAACCTCTTGGATGAAGGGCGAATGTCTCCTTAGCCACCACCCGGGTAGCTCCGTAAATCTCAACTCCGCAATCATCGAATGTTCGCTATCCGGGAGAGATTTCTTTGCTGGCAACTTCACTCGTTCAATCAAGGTGAGATCTTTCATCGCAGAGAGAAAGAAGTGGCGCTTTTCATTCTTACCATGATCGAAAGCTTCAAAGAAGCCCCTAGAACCTCGCCAAAAGAGCCGCAGCGGGGCAACTTCTCGCTTCGACTGGACACCTAAAGAATCCACATATTCAAATCTGAGATCCTTCTCTTTTGCGATTGCGGTTTCAATAAGACTTTGAATCATCATCAACCGGTCATCAGTTTCAAGCCTGGCAAGATCATTGATCTGATTGGTATGAGAATCAGTGAGTTTGCGTATCAATGTCTCAATCGAATTCTGCGTAGTTCTCGAAGTGATCATGAGGGTTTGGATCAGTTCTAGACCGAGGAGAAGGATCGAAATCTCTTCGGCTCCAATCCTTCGGGGACGATCGAGAACCTGAGGATCCAAAACTGAGTAGCTCTCACCTTCCAGATCGATGTCGATCAGCAAATCTGGGGTATAGCCCGGTAGGCCACAGAGAAAGGCGATCTCAAGGTCACGTCGTATGGTCTGAGGATCGGTATTGAACATCCGTGCAAGTTCTTCCGCGGTCAGCTCACTCTTTGAGAGCAGTGGAACCATGTCAAGAACTCTCGCCAAGCGCTCAATCGCTGTGTCAGATCGCATTTCGTAGCCTTGAGCGTAGAGATTCAACTTCTGTCACGGCAATTCCAGGATCCACCACGGTGAAATTGGGCGTGATTGAGAGGGCCGTGCGCAGGAATCTTTCGAGATTGAATACCTCGAAATCCATCACGACACCGTCTTCATCATGGGATTCAGTAGCAGTGGTGATCAGACCCCCCTCCAATTCAAAGGAAGGCACAGATTTCCAAGGAACTCTTAGCGAGATATGAAGCGACTCGTTTGATTCAACTTCACCAGAGAGATCGTTTGGTACAACGAGGGAAGAATCATCGAGAATTTGGATATTGGATATCTGATCCACGAAGAAGATTCGCTTGGCGCTCCGATCGTAATCCCAAGCCGTGATCAACCATTCCTCATTCTTCATACCTAACTGGATCGGCTTTGCTCGCCGGGAACTCTTGGTTCCGTCTTGCTCCCGTCGATATTCGAAGGAGATGGAAGATTGATTCCGTATCGATTCAATCAGCGCTGGGAGTAGCGCGATGAGAGGCATACGGACCATTGATTCGACTGAGATGATCCTGCTCAGGATCGAATCGTCCCTATTCAAGGGCGCATCTAGCCGCATCAATATCTTTTGAACTCGTCCCGTAAGCCCAATATGCGAGACCAATTTCAAGGCGACTGACGCGATCGTTGATTCAGCAGAATTGAGAGGTGCAATCGTGGATTGGAACTTCTCCTTGGGGATTCGATAGCCGATCTCATCTTCAAAGAGTGGATCCAATTGTGAAGTTTCGATTGGGATTCCGATGCGTCGCAGTTCATCCTTATCTCGTTCGAACATCCGCTCCTTTGACTCGGCTGAGCCTTCATAGCCAGGGATCTGCTCTAGGAGTTCGGACTTCTTTACAAACTTCTTTGTTCCCAGCAGAGCCAAAACGAGATTGAGTAGGCGTTCAGTCTTGTCGTCGGTCGGAAGGGCCTTGCTCACGACATAAGGATAATGAGATTCAAAACAAACGGAATTGCGCCTGATAGGGTCGCTTCCATGATGTCAAGGTTGAGCAAATTCCTCATGGTCGGAGTTCTGCTGGCGCTGGTCTCATCGATCACGGCGTGCTCTACCGAAGGAGAGAATATGTCTGACAGTCCGTTGAATATGCCGATCGTTAAAGGCGAATACGGTGCGGAGCCGCTCATTACTTTGCCGGGTTCCGAGCCGCCGACGACCTTGCAGACTCAGGACTTGGTTCTTGGCAGTGGCAAGGAAGTACAGGCCACCTCCACATTAACGGTCAACTATTCGCTCGTTACCTGGTCAGATGAAAGATCGATCGAATCGAGTTTCAGTTCCGCTCCGGCTACCTTTCCGCTCTCCGGGGTCATTATGGGATGGCAACAAGGGCTCATCGGCGTTCGAGAAGGAGGTAGAAGACTCTTGGTCATTCCTCCGGATCTCGGGTATGGAAATCAGCAAGCTGGGCCCATCGGGCCGAATGAAACACTCGTTTTCGTCGTAGACGTAATTACAGTTTCTTAGAGCTCGAAATCTTCACTATAGGCGCCCTTGGCTGGACGTCTCCTGCGAGCGAAGGGTTCGCCAGAATGCCTGCGAGCGAAAGTCAGGAAACCCGTGTGTGCGTTCATGCTGTGAACTGGCCTGACAGCAAGGCCTTCGTGGTGCCAATGTCGCAGTAATGTTTCAAAACTTTCGGGTTCGCTGAAACGACCATCCTCTTTGATGGTTTCTGCAGTTCGAGAGAGTTGAGTGGTAGTGGCAACATAGCAAATCAAAAGACCACCGGGCTTGAGTGATTCAGCAGCCGTTGCGATGTGCTCCCATGGCGCCAACATATCCAAGATGAAGCGATCACTTCCTTGAATCTCCTCGAAGGTCGCTTCTTCAAGGCGTTCATTCCTAAGTGTCCACGTGCTCGGTAGATCCCCAAAGAAGGCCTCAACGTTCTTTGCGGCAATACGAGCGAAATCTTCTCGTGCTTCGTATGAGATCAACGTTCCCGACCCTGCGAGTGACTTAAGGATTGCAATCGAGAGCGCGCCACTTCCTGCGCCAGCTTCTACAACTTTCTGCCCATGACGAATATCGCCATAACCAATGATCATTGCGGAATCCTTGGGATAGATGATCGTCGCTCCCCGTGGCATCCCTAGAACGAAATCAGGATAGAGCGGTGTCAGCGCCTGATATCTCATGCCTGAATTCGTCATGATGATCGACCCTTGATGCTTGCCGATGAGATCATCATGGCGGATCCAACCTTTATGGGTGTGGAATGTTTCTCCCTGCTTTAAGGTCAGAGAGACCATCCGTCCCTTCTCATCCTGGAGACGAACTCGATCTCCTTCTTGGAAGATTTCATTCATACTCTCGCACCACTCTTCTCCACACCTTCTCGCCAATCTCGATGCATCATAAGAAGCTCAGCAAATTCCAATCCCCTGAGGTCGCCGATTCGAATGAAATTTGAATGATCGAATACTTGCTCAGTCAATCCCAAAGTGAGCGCACCACTGTCAAGACCTGAGCGAATCCCTGTCGACGAATCTTCGAAGATAACACAGGATTCGATATCAACCGCGAAATAGGAAGCTGCCTTTACGTACCCTTCAGGATGCGGCTTAGAGCTTGATACCTCGGTGGCAGATATTGAGTGATCGAAGGGGAAGCCAAGTCCCGCTATCACTGCGTCCACTATCGGACGGCGACTTGCACTGACGATGGCCTGCTTGAGTCCGTGATTACGTGCATCATGGAGTAGATCCAAGACACCATCTTTCAGCTCTACTCCGCTCTCCATTCGTTCGAGCATCATTTCAACGAGACGATTGCCGAACCATGACGGGTCTATATCTGAACCGCTCTTGAGAGCCATATAGCGTTGAACCTTCTCCATGGGGCCACCGATACAGAAGTGGGCATCTTCATCCCCCCAGACGTATCCAAAATCAGACATCAAGTCTGCCTCACATTGAATCCACATGGGTTCGGTATCTACAAGAGTCCCATCCATATCCCAAAGAATCGCCTTCAATGAATTCTGATCAATTTGCATTGAAATACTTCGCTTCTGGGTGATGGACGATGATGGCAGAGGTGCTCTGTTCGGGATGAAGTTGGTACTCCTCAGAGAGCGAGACGCCAATACTGGAAGGATCGAGAAGTTCCATGATCATCGTTTGTTGCGAAAGATCCGGACATGCTGGGTAACCGAAGCTGTATCTTGATCCCCGATAGCCCTGATCCAGGATTCCTTGAATTTCTGAAGAATCATCACTCCCTATCTTGAGCTCGCCTCGTACCCGTTGATGCCAGTATTCAGCCAGTGCTTCAGTCAATTGCACCGAAAGGCCATGAAGTTCGAGGTACTCACGATACCTATTCTCGCCGAAGAGCTTTGACGTTGCCTCCGAAACAGCGTTTCCCATGGTGACGATGTGGAACGCAACAACATCGAAACCACCCTTCTCGCTCTCGGCACGATCCTTGAAGAAATCGCTAATGCAAAGCCTTCGATCTCGAGATTGGCGCGGAAATGTGAACCTCATACGCTCTTCGCCAAAACGAGTTTCATCATGGGCGACGATCACCAAGTCACGTCCGTCGCTGTAACAGGGGAAATATCCGTAACTCACGCCGGCTTCGAGCCACTTACCTTGTTGAGCATCGTTGAGCAGCGAACGAAGCCGCGGCCGCCCTTCATTCTCTGCCATCTCCTCGAAGCGCCCTCTAGAACCATCGAGACCCCACTGACCAACAAAGAGCGCTCTTTCATCAATCAGGGAGAGATAGTCCGAGAGTGGTATGCCTTTCACCGTCCTCGAGCCATAGAAAGGTGGTTCTGGCGTGATGAGCCCGCGTTCAACACTGCTCCGCAGATCTGATTCAAGATTCGCCACCGGGGTTGCTCGAGTGGTCGTTCGTCGCTTCAAAGGCGGTAGCTTCGCTTCTAAATCTCCTCGCTTGATTGCCATGATGGTGTTCATCAATTCAAGTCCCTCAAATGCATCTCGCGCGTAACGCACCGTTCCTGGGAATTCGTCGGCAAGATCATGTTCTACGAAGGTTCGTGTGAGAGCCGCTCCCCCCAAGATGATCGGCCACTTTTGATCCAATCCTCGAGAGGTAAGCTCTTGGAGGTTTTCCCTCATGATGACAGTGGATTTGACGAGCAGGCCGCTCATTCCAATCACATCGACATCTTCCTTCTCTGCACCTTCGATGATTTGGTTGATGGTCTGCTTGATGCCGATATTGACGGTGCGGAAACCATTGTTGGAGAGGATGATGTCAACGAGATTCTTGCCAATATCGTGAACGTCTCCCTTGACAGTGGCCAGAAGAATCGATCCGCGGTCGCTGGCCGCGCTCTTCTCCATGAATGGCTCCAAGTAGGCAACAGCGTTCTTCATCACTTCGGCTGATTGAAGAACGAAAGGCAGTTGCATTTCTCCGCTTCCAAAGAGTTCTCCCACGACCTTCATTCCCTCGAGAAGATGATCATTGATGATTGCGATCGGAGTGATGCCTGCCGACATCGCTTCGGCGAGATCCTCGTCCATCTTGGTGCGTTCTCCATCGATGATCCGCGCTTTGAGACGTTCGGTAAGTGGAAGCTCATAGAGGCGTTCGAGCTTGCTGACCTTATTGGACTTGAATTCAACGCCTTCGAAATGTTCCAAGAAGGCGGTCAGTGGATCGTAGACACAAAGACCATCTTCGTATCTCCTGCGGTCATAGATCAGGTCGAGTGCAATCTCTTTAGCCCGCTCATCTATCCGATTGAGCGGTTCAATCTTGCTCGGCGAGACAATAGCTGCAGTCAATCCCTTCCCCACTGCCTCGTGAAGGAAAACTGAATTGAGCACAACTCTGGCGGCGGGATTGAGACCAAAGGAGATGTTGCTGATGCCCAAGACGAGTTGAAGCTCTGGGAAGGTCGAGTGCAACCTAGAAATCGCATCAAGAGTCGCCATTCCGTCCTTGCGAGTCTCCTCCTGCCCGGTCGCGATAGGAAATGTGAGGCAATCGATCATGATGTCAGAAACCTCCATCGCCCATTTCCCCGTCAAATCGGCGATCAACCTTTCGGCGACACGAACTTTCCAATCAGCATCACGGGCCTGGCCGCTCTCATCGATCGTTAGACCGATTACGGCTGCTCCATGTTCTTTGACCAATGGCATGATTTTGGTGAAACGTGATCCTTCTCCATCGCCATCCTCATAATTGACAGAGTTGATGACAGAGCGGCCTCCAAGTGATTCCAAGCCGGCACGCAGAACCGCAGGTTCCGTAGAATCCAGCACTATGGGAAGCGTGATGGCTGTCGCGAAACGAGAAGCGAGTTCGCGCATGTCCTGGACACCATCTCGTCCCACGTAATCAACCGAGAGATCGATCATGTGAGCGCCCTCGCTAACCTGCTCTTTAGCGATCTCAATGCAACTTTGCCAATCTTCTGCCAAAAGTGCGTCTCGAAATGCCCGTGAACCATTCGCGTTGGTGCGCTCTCCGATAGAAAGGTAAGTCTTCTCTTGTCTGAAGGAGACGAACTGATAGATCGAACTTGCTCCAGCTTCGGGTGTGCTGGTCCGTTCTACAATCGACTCCTTCTTCACAGCATCAACTACATGTTGAAGATGTTGTGGAGTTGTTCCGCAACAACCACCAATCAACCGCACTCCGTACTCTTTAGCGAAGCGAGACATCGCATCAGCCAACTCTGAGGGAGAGAGCGAATAACTCGGGCCCTCTGGGCCAAGCACTGGAAGTCCAGCGTTGGGCATGCATGAAAGTGGGACCCTTGAATTGAGCTGGAGTTGGCGGAGATGTTCCGACATTTCAGCTGGACCAGTAGCGCAATTCATACCAACCAAGTCGACTCCCAGTTGGCTCACGGTATTGAGCGCCGCTAACGTCTCGCTTCCCAGAAGCATGGTCCCAGTCGCTTCCACAGTGAATTGAGCTATGAGGACGATGTCCCGTTCAGATGCATCTATCGCTAACCGAGCACCATTGATAGCGGCCTTCAGCTGCAACAAATCTTGTGTGGTCTCTACGATGAGGGCGTCTGCGCCACCATCTAGAAGCCCCTTAGCATTCTGATAATACGCGTCCTTCAATTGGGCATATTCAATATGACCCAAAGTAGGCAACTTGGTACCAGGACCCATGGAGCCGAGCACCCATTTCTCTTCACCACTGGCCTTGAACTCCTCTGCAACACTACGCGCTATTTGCGCACCGAGAAGAGACAATTCATAGATCTGATCTGCAATGCCATACTCCGCAAGATTGGCAAAGTTCGCACCGAATGAATTCGTCTCAACGGCATCAACACCGGCTTTGAAGTAGTTCCGATGAATCTCAGCTATGAAGTCAGGACGCGTCCTATTGAGGATCTCATTGCATCCCTCATGCCCCTCAAAATCCTCGAGGGAGGGGTTATGCGCCTGAATCATCGTGCCCATCGCACCATCGGCAACTACCGTTCGATGGTCCAGGGCGATTCTCAGCGAAGATGGCTGACGACCTCGAGGCGCATCTGGCAGTTTGACCGATTTCAGCGCGCTCATCGACCGAAGATTATCGTAAAGTGAATCCATGTCTGGTCGTACTCATTCGGAGGACAAGGTCTTGTCATGGCAACCCCTTTGATGATCATGGCCTTCACTGGCTGGAATGACGCAGGCGAATCCGCCTCTTCAGTTCTTTCGCATTTGCTCTCCCATTTTAGAAGCTCTGAGGTAGCGGAGTTCGATCCTGAGGACTTCTATGACTTTCAAGTGAATCGGCCCGCAATACGTCTTGATGACCTAGGTTCACGAGAGATCATTTGGCCGAGTACCAAGATCTTCTCACTGGATTCAGAAGAGTTGGGTCGCGAAATACTCATCGTCCTTGGCGCTGAGCCCTCCATGAGGTGGCGAAGTTTCGCCAATGAACTTCTCGACGTCGCCGATGATTATGAAGTGGAAGAGATCATCATGTTGGGTGGCTTACTTGCTGATGTTCCTCACTCGAGAGCGATAGCCGTCAACGTGAGCGCCGGCGATGTCTCATTAGCACGTCAACTAGGGATTGAAACATCCACATATGAAGGCGTGACTGGAATCCTGGGAGTGATTGGAGATGAAGCGCGACGACGCGATCTCAAGGCTGTATCTCTATGGGCGGCCGTGCCTCATTATGTCTCGACCACACCTTCACCGAAGGCCACGCTCGCGCTCTTGGAAGCGATCGAAGAATTTCTCTCAATCTCTCTTCCTCATGGGGATCTTGAAGCGCGCTCACGAGCTTGGGAGGAGACCGTCGATCGGATGGCAGCCGAAGATAGTGAGGTCGGCGAATACGTGAAGGAGCTCGAGAAGAGCAAGGATGATGATGAGTTTCGGGAGGCTACTGGCGATTCAATCGCCAAAGAGGTTGAAAGGTTCCTGAAGCGACAAGAGAACAACTAGAAGGCGATACCTAGAACCGTATCAAAGAAGCGAGATAACGCCCCGGGTGACCTTCCATTCCCACCATTGTTCTTAGACGATGAGAAAACACGCTCAAAATATCGAGCGCTCGCATCAATAACTCCGGGAGTATTGAGGTCGTTGGAGAGATGATCCAGGATCTCTCCTATGAGACCTTGATAATCCACAACACTCTCCATGGAAAGGATCTGCAAGAGTTGTGCTTGGAAAGCTTCTGCGCGCTGAAGCAGTTCACCTGTCCATTCCCGATCCTCTCGATAGTGACCCATCATCAAGGCAATGCGGACGGCCATGGGATGGACACCGGTACGTAACAGCTCCGATACGAAGACTAAGTTTCCTAAGCTCTTTGACATTTTGGTTCCTTTATAGCCGATCATCCCGGCATGAACATATCGTTCTGCGAAATCATGACCATATCGAGCTCTCGCTTGAATCATGGTCATGTAATGATGAGGAAAGATGAGGTCCGATCCCCCACCTTGTAGCGTGATCATCCCGCCATTTCGAAGTCTTCCAGAGATGGCATTGCATTCGATATGCCAACCGGGTCGCCCTTCTCCAAATGAGGTGCTCCAGGACGGCTCATTCGATCCACTCTCACGCCAGAGAAGAGGATCGAGTGGATGTCGCTTCCCTGAACGTTCTGGATCCCCACCTCGTTCACCAAAGATGACGATCGCATCCTTCATCTCAAGTGGTAGATCGGAAAAATCAGTGATTTGAGCGATATCGAGGTAGATGTTCGAGTCAAGTCGATAGGTAATTCCTTTTGCGATGAGTTCCTCAACGAATGCGATGATCTCATCCATCGCCTCGGTCACTCTTACGAGTTGGCTTGGAGGGATGAGCCGCAGATTGGTCATGTCATGGAGAAAGAGATCGGTTTGTTTGCTACCTAGGACCGACCAATCTTCACGGTCACGCTCAGCTCTCTCAAAGAGTGGATCATCGATATCAGTGACATTTTCGACGAAAGCCACTTCGTGACCAGCTACTCGAAGAAATCGTTGGAGCAAATCGAATGCCAGATACGTTGCTGCATGTCCCAGATGAGTGGCGTCATAGGGGGTAATACCGCAGACATACATCGAAATTGATCTCTGCGCAGGAAACGGAAGGATTTTCTTGGCAAAACTATCGTGGAGTTTGAGAGTCGGAACCTGATCTTCCTTAAAGGGGGGGATGTATATCTCGGGCCAGGTACGCATGAACGAAGTCTATTCAACTGCTCCTAGACCGGTGGCCAAGGAACAGCCGGCCAAGAATCACTCGGATATGGGAAACGGCCAGAACTGAGCAAATGATCAACACGTCCGAAAAGAGCGCCAATTTCGAGATCACTCAAATGTTCCCCCAAGATGGATTTCAATTCTCCTTGCTCTCTTACTAGCGTGTTTAGCATCTCCAATTCCTTGGGGCTGAACTCCACACCGGAGAACTGCCAAATGACGGTTCGAAGTTTGTCCTCATGATGGAAAGTAACTCCGTGATCGCACCCGAAAAGCTTTCGATTGTGATCGATCAGTAGATGGCCAAACTTCCGATCCGTATTGTTGATGATGGCATCAAAGAGAGCTAGTAGACGAAGCTGAGGGTCTTCGCTCTGTCCAAAGGAGATGAGATCAACCTCTGGATCGATCTCGATCCATTGTTGGACCATGCCAGGTCCGTAGGGCCCATCGCGAAGAATGGTTCTTGGTACTGCATGGAGCTGGAGGAATTCACTCAAGAGGTAGGTGGCCACTTCACGATGGGCAAGCGTTCCAGTTGGAAAATCCCACAGTGGACGCTCGCCAGCGACCGGCTTATAGATCACCTTGCCGAAACCTTCAATATCTCCGAGGAGCGTTGCGTTCGAAGCATCGACGAGTCGATGCGTGATCGTGATCTCAGCGCTTGCGAGTGGATCACTCATCGCCGGTAACCATTGGCACGAGGACAGAGATGGCCTTCAAGGTTCAATGGCAGACCGCAGAAAGGACAGGGTGCTCGCCCGGCGGAGACCACTCGTTCTGTCCGTCGGATGAACTCTGCCGCTTGACCCAGGGAAAGCTGGAGGGAAACACTATTTCCATCCTCTCCGCTAGCCTCAAAGAGCACGCTCTCGCTCGTGGCATCCCACATCAAACTCATCTGGCTGACGATGAACTCGGAATCCACGGGAAGTTTGAGCGGACCATCGTCCGGTCCTACCGCACTCCAACGTGCTCCCTCTCGATTACGGACCTCTTTCAGCAGATCCTTCATGCGATCCGCGAGTGCCGCCGCCTGGCCCTTCTCGATAGCGAAACTAAATACACGTCCGTCATTCTCTACCTGCAGGTAGAACTCACGCTCGCCAGGAGCGCCGATAGTGCCTACAACGAATCTCTCGACGCGATCGAAGGAGATCACCTTTCACCCCCAAGGACGAAACCGCTTCTCTTCGATATCTCTGATACCTCTCTTCGATTGAGATAGTGAAGAAAGAGGTTCGATCTCTCCCTCTTCGCATCTATCTGCATCGTAAGTCTCGAATGTGAGGCGGGTTGGATCATCAGCTGCTGGAAATCATTGAGGGGACGGTTCAAGGCATCATTAATCATGATCCTTGAGATATCTCCATGAGTGAAGAGAACGATCTTGGTCGCACTACCCTCGAGGAGATCGCTCATGAAATCACGAATCCGCATAAGGGCTGATAGGAAACTCTCGCCCTCCGGAAACTGAAAACCTTCTGGGTTCTTCTGGATCTTCGACCACTGCGATTGTTTCGAGAGTCTGTCCAGTTTTCTACCGGACCAGCTGCCGTAATCCATTTCCTGAATTCGTTCATCGAGTTGGAGCTCTGCTATGCCTGCCCATTCAGCGGTTTGACGGCACCGAAGCAGTGGCGAAGAGATCACACGATCGGGCTCAAAATCCTTGATGACTCCATTCAACGCTTTCGCTTGCGCTCTTCCGGTTGCAGTAAGCGGGGTTGGGTCAATCCTCCCGGCTAAGAGCCCCTTTTGATTAGCGACTGATTCCGCATGCCTGATGATCATCACTTCCTTAGTCAGGCGACGCATCATGCTCGCAAGGATACTTGCCTTACGTTGATAGCTCTCCATGAGTGTCGCTGACCAACTTCGACCGTAAAGCAATACTCTCCGAGGGTGCAAAGTCGAAACGTGGGTCGTAGCGGACTCAAAGTGACTCGATTAGGTCTAGGAACGATGACCTGGGGTCGTGATACCGACGAACATGAGGCCGCCAATCAATTGCGTGCCTACTTGGATGCTGGTGGGAATTTCATCGATACCGCAGCCGCCTATGGTGATGGTGACAGTGAACGAGTCATCGGTGGCTTCATCAATACCTTGGTCAAGCGTGATGAGATTGTTCTTGCCACGAAAGGAGGTATCTCCTTTCAGGAAGGAAGACGGGTTGTCAACAACTCTCGAACCTCACTCTTAGGGGATCTTGACCAATCGTTGGAGAGGCTCGGCGTCGATTTCATCGACCTTTGGCAGGTCCATGCTTTCGATATCGATATCCCTCTTGAAGAGACTCTTTCTGCTCTCGATCATGCGGTCGTCTCGGGACGGACGCGTTATATCGGAATCTCGAATTTCAACGGATGGCAGAGTGCACGTGTGGCGTCAATGCAGAATCCCTTACTGGGCAAGGTGGCGATCTCTTCTCTGCAGAATGAATACTCACTTCTCAATCGAAAAGTTGAGGATGAGATCCTTCCTGCCGCAGCTCATCTTGGTCTTGGATTCCTCGCCTGGTCTCCTTTGGGCCGCGGCGTGTTGACAGGAAAGTACCAAGATGGAATGCCTATTGACTCACGAGGCGCTTCTCAGCACTTCTCATCGTTCATAGCGCCGTATCTCAACAAGCGCTCACGATCGATTGTCAAAGCTGTCATAGTTGCGGCCGAATCACTTGCTCTCTCGCCGCTAGAGGTGGCTTTGGCGTGGCTTCGAGATCGCCCGGGTGTTACATCCTCAATCGTGGGAGCTCGTACTGGGGCACAACTGAAGGGCGTACTTCGAAGTGAGGAGATTGAAATTCCCCATCAAGTACTTGAAGCACTCGATGAGGTTTCTCGCGCTCCACAGCCGGAGTAATCAGATATTTTGCAAGAAATGATGGAGGGTTCTCACTCCGAAACGCAAACCTTCTAGAGGAACTCGCTCATCGACACCATGGAAGAGTGACATGAAATCCAAATCCGCAGGGATCATCAACGGACTAAAACCAAACCCTACGATTCCAAGGTCAGATAGCGCTTTATTGTCCGTGCCACCGCTCATCAGGTAAGGAACGGGAACGCCCTCTGGGTCCTCGGATCTGATGGCATTGCACATCGAATCAACAAGAGGTCCGGAGAAATCAAACTCCAGCGCCTTATCCCGAGTCATCATCTCGACTTCAATTCCTGATCCCGCGAGTTCTTTCATCGTCGAGGCCATCTCCTCTTCGAAACCTGGCAAGAAGCGACCATCCACCACTGCGTGCGCCACTTGAGGGACAACATTGGTCTTATAGCCCGCCTCGAGCATTGAGGGATTAGCTGTGTTTTGGAGCGTTGCTCCAATCATCTTGGTCATCCCTCCGAAGTACTTGAGATAACGGCGAAGGTCGTTGGGGTCGAAATCCTCACCCATTGCTTGGGCAACGCTCTCCATCAGGATGGCCGCGGTCTTGGTCGATCGCTCAGGCCACTCATATCGTCCAATTCGAGCAACGGCCTCGGCAACTTTCACCACCGCGTTATCGGCTGTGATCATGGAACCATGACTTGCTGTCCCCGAAGCGTTCAAACGCATCCAGTGGATACCCTTTTCAGCACTTTCAATCAGGTAGAGCCGTTTTCCGTTAGGCAAGGTCAATGAGAAACCACCAACCTCGGAGACAGCCTCGCTGCAACCTGCGAATAATTCTGGGCGATTCTTGACCAACCATCGACTACCAAAGAGCGATCCCGCTTCTTCGTCGGCGAAGAATGCAAGGACGATATCTCTCGATGGTTGGTATCCCTTGCGAGACCAAAGGCGAACGATTGCGAGGATCATGGCGTCCATGTTCTTCATATCGATCGCGCCCCGACCCCAGAGAAAACCATCTTTGATGACACCCTCGAACGGATCGACGCTCCAATCATCTGCATTGGCAGGCACTACGTCTATGTGGCCATGGAGAACGAGACCTGCCCTTGATGGATCGCTCCCAGCAATACGAGCAACCACATTTCTGCGTAGCGGGGCTGTTTCTATGATTTCGTTTGCGATACCTACTTCAGAAAGAAGGCCAGAGACGTACTCCGCTATTTCGCCCTCATCGCCCTTGCCTTCGCCGTAATTGACGCTGGGAAATCGGATCAGTTCTTGGCATATACGCAAAGTCTCAGATTCGAGGAATTCAATCTCCTCCGCTGTGAAATTCATGGCGAAAGGGTACGGCTCTATACCGATCGATGATGAATTCCCAAGGGTGCTAGAGTCTTCCCTTGCGTCCGGGTGGCGGAATTGGCAGACGCGCTAGCTTGAGGTGCTAGTGCCCGATAAGGGCTTCGGGGTTCAAGTCCCCGTTCGGACACGCAGAAGAAGGGAGAGCCATGGTCTCCCCGACTGATCGAGATTTCCTCTCTGACTTCATCTATCCGGTGCCTGACTATCCAAAACCTGGCATCTTGTTCAAGGACATCACACCGCTGCTCGCTGATGGCAGGGCTTTGAGTAAGAGCATCGATCTCCTTGCCGAGATCTTCTCAGATGCGGGTAGTGAGGCGATAGCAGGGATTGAAGCGCGCGGCTTCATCTTGGGAGCTGCAGTAGCGAACTCACTGGGAATTGGTTTCATCCCACTTCGAAAACCAGGTAAATCACCGCGCGCCGTTCATGCCATCCGATATTCCCTTGAATATGGTGAGGACGAATTGCAGGTACATAAGGATCTTCTCAAGCCTGAAATGAAGGTCGGGATCATTGACGATGTACTAGCCACAGGAGGAACAGCGGCCGCGAGCATTGACTTGATTCGCTCCGCAGATGCCTCAATCGTTGGATTCGGTTGTCTGCTCGAACTCGTGGGCCTCGGTGGTCGGGAAAGGATCCACCGCAAGGATGCCGGTATTCCCGTCAACTCACTTATCGCACAGTAAAGTAGTCCTTCAATTAAGAAAGATTGATATCGGGATGTATGCGAGGACTATGGCGAGGAGATCTTCGTGGCAGAGTTGATCTACTACTGCGGAACGATGGACTCTGGAAAATCCACCCTTGCTCTACAAACGGCGCATAACCATCGCAGTCGTGGTCGAACTGGATTGATCTTTACATCACAGGATCGCGCTGGCCAAGGAACTATCTCATCACGACTTGGGTTACAGACCGCAGCGATTGAAGTGATTCCAGATTTCGACATCCATAGATTCGTCGTTGAAAGGCTCTCTATAGGTGAACGTATCGACTATGTCATCTGCGACGAGGCCCAGTTCTACACGGAAACTCAAATCGAGGGTCTGGCGAGGATCGTCGATGGCCTAGGGATTGATGTCTATGCCTTTGGCATCTTGACCGACTTTCGAACCAAGCTCTTCCCGGGATCCGCTCGCTTAGTCGAACTTGCTGATCGGGTGCAGACCCTTCAAGTTGAAGCGCTCTGTTGGTGTGGCGAACGAGCAACCCACAATGCACGCACCATCAATGGAACTATGGTGACTGAAGGCGATCAGGTTCTGGTAGGTGATACTGCGAGCTCCTCCGATACCTCTTTGATCGCATACGAAGTTCTATGTCGGCGCCATCACATGAGGAAAGTAACGCAAGGCCAAGGGGCATCATCGGTATCAAGAGAGACGCTTCCATTCGATTCAAATCAAGGGGTTAAGCCATGAGCCAGTCACGAGGATTTGCTGCTTACGAAGCCGGCGGAGAGATCAAGGATTACTCCTTTTCTCGACGAGCAGTTGGTGACTCGGACATTCGGTTGGAGATCGACTTCGCCGGTATCTGCCACTCCGATATCCATCAGGCCCGAGGCGAATGGGGAAAAGCTCGTTACCCCATGGTGCCAGGACACGAGATCATCGGTCGTGTCGTCGAAGCGGGATCGAAGGTCAGTAAGTTCAAAGTCGGCGATTCAGTTGGCGTCGGCGTCTATATAGATTCATGCCGGCAATGCGAGCCGTGCATCTCGGGGAATTCACATTTCTGCGACCGAGGAGTCTCAGAGACGTACAACAGCCTCGAGCAGGACCGGATAACCCCAACCTATGGCGGATATTCATCGGATTACGTGATTGATCAAGATTACGCCATATCGATACCGGAAGGGATGCATCTTGCTGAAGCGGCACCTTTACTCTGCGCAGGAATTACCCTCTATTCACCGCTGCGGCACTGGCGGGTAGGACCAGGAACGAAAGTTGCGGTCATGGGGCTGGGAGGGCTTGGGCATATCGGCGTGAAGTTTGCGGCTGCCATGGGAGCGGATGTGACTGTGATTTCACATAGCCCTGCCAAACGAGAGGACGCACTTCGTTTCGGAGCTAAAGATTTCATCGTGCTCGACGAAAATGAGCGTCGCTATAGAAGTTTCGATCTCATCCTCAACACCATCTCCGCGGATATCGATCTGGAACCCTACCTACAGATGTTAAGGATCGATGGAACCTTGGTCTGTATAGGTCTTCCTGGAAAGCCGTACTCTGTGCGGGCCGGGACACTCCTCAATGGTCGGCGATCTCTAGCCGGATCTATGATCGGGAGCATCTCCGAGTGTCAAGAGATGATCGACTTCGCCGATGAACATCACCTTCATAGTGAGATCGAGATGATAGAACCTGCGAAGATCAATGAAGCTTTCGATAGAACTGTTCGAAGCGATGTTCGCTATCGGTTCGTGATCGACATTAGAAGTTGGCGGCAAGCGCAGCAGCAATAGGAGCAATGGCTAGGGCCGGCAATAGGTTCCCTATCGCGATTCTCTTGATCCCGAGAGCAAAGAGTGAGATTCCTACCAAAAGTGTTCCACCAACCACGGTAAGAGCAATCACTTGGTTCTCGTTGAGAATGGCACCGAGAAAGGCGCCAACAGCAGTCCAAAGCAATTGGTAGATGCCAACCGGTATCGCTGAAAGCCCCACTCCCCAACCGAAACTGGCAGTGAAGGCGATAGCAATGAAGAAATCGAGGGTGCTTTTGAGAACTAGCAGTTCAACACCTTCACCCATACCATCACTGATCGATCCAAGGATTGCCATGGGTCCGACGGCAAAGAGAACGGAGGCGGCAAGGAAACCTTCAACGAATTTTGGGTTCTCTCCGCGTGAGAATCTCTCTTTCAGTCTCTCCCCAAAGCTCTCTAATCGCTCCTCTATCCGCAAAGCGCTTCCAACCAACGCTCCGGTAGCTAAAGAGAAGAGAATGACCAGGATTGGAACACCACTCGCGAATCCGTTCTGAAATCCTTGATCCCAAAATTGCGAGAGGGCATCTGCTGCTGCCAATAGAGTAATCATGCCCATAGCTTGAGTGACCAACTCGCGCGTCTTCTCTTGGAACTTCCTACCAATACCTAAACCAAGAACCGTACCGAGGAGAATGGCGATGACATTGATCAGAGTACCTACACCTATGAACACTGATGCAGTCTAGACTCTCGTAGATATGAGCGATCACTACGGCGGATTCCGAAAGCTTCGCAATCTCTTGCGCCCTCATAGGACGATCCCCGAAGTAACGTGGAGCGCAAGACACGCTTGGGATCTCTCGCCTTTGCGGGTTCTTATTCTTTCCACCGGATTAGTCATCTTTGGAGTAGGCGATGCCTTCATCATCGCTTCTCAATTGGGCAATGCTCCATGGTCGGTTCTTGCTCAAGGACTCTCTCTCACGTTCGACGTTTCGATCGGATTGATGACCTTTGCCATCGGGCTTGGAGTCTTGGCCCTCTGGATACCACTCAAACGAGCGGTTGGATTCGGCACTCTTCTCAACATCGTCTTGATCTCACTCTCTCTTGATCTCGCGCTTCGATTCTTACCCGAACCCACTTATCTCCTCTTCCAATTCAGTTACGTAGTGATTGGGATAGTGCTGGTAGGCCTCGGTTCTGCCCTTTATCTGACATGCGGATTGGGGGCCGGCCCAAGGGATGGATTAATGACCGGACTCCATGAGCTGACCAACATACGAATCGGTCGGATCCGCTTGATTCTCGAGTTAGTTGTCTTGAGCCTAGGTTTTACGCTCGGCGGAACGGTGGGAATGGGAACTGCGCTCTTCGCGCTCCTGATCGGCCAATCGGTCGCGATTTGGCTTGGTGTCGCTTCTCGGTCTACCTCAGGGTAACCAATACTTTTAAGCCCTTCCCCAGCTTTTCCGTTGGAAAAGTTCATTCGCCACTTCCCCCGGGGTCGAAAACACCCCCGTTACCAAAACAGAAAGGTACGTCCGTGCTCGATACATACTTCAAAATATCCGAACGTGGATCTACCGTCGCGCAGGAGATCCGAGGTGGCGTTGTCACCTTCTTCACGATGGCATACATCGTGGCGCTCAATCCACTCATCATTGGATTGGCAAAGGATGCCGATGGTAAATACATAGGTGGAGGGGATGCTCCGAACTTGGCGCTCGTTGCAGCAGCAACAGCTTTGATCGCCGGAGTGATGTCGATCCTCATGGGAGTCGTAGCAAACTTCCCGCTTGCACTCGCAACAGGTCTCGGTCTCAACACTTTCGTCGCGGTGGGCATCGCCTCACAGATGACATGGGCAGATGCGATGGGCTTGGTAGTTCTCGAGGGCATCATCATCACCATTCTGGTGCTAACCGGATTTCGCGTCGCTGTCTTCAAGGCGGTTCCAACTCAATTGAAGATCGCGATCTCCGTTGGTATCGGTCTCTTCATCGCGCTCATCGGCCTTGTCGACGCAGGTTTCGTGCGTCGCACTGGTCAGGGTCCAGTTCCGGTCACCCTTGGTGATGGCGGAACGCTCGTTGGATGGCCAGTCGTGGTATTCGCCCTCGGCCTCTTCTTAACGATTGCACTCATGGTCAAGAAGGTTAAGGGAGCGCTCCTGATTGGAATCGTTGCAGCGACTGCCGTTGCGATAGCCATCGAATCTGCCTTCAAGGTGGGTCCGAATTTCGTCGCACCTGACAACGTCAATCCAAAGGGCTGGGGTCTTAACGTACCCGCGCTTCCGGATGAGGTTGTTGCCGTACCTTCATTCGATCTGCTCGGACAGTTCAACCTCTTTGGATCATTCAGCAACATCAGCTTGATCACTGTGCTGCTGCTGATCTTTACCCTCCTCTTGGCTGACTTCTTCGACACCATGGGAACAATGACGGCCATCGGTCATGAAGCGGGCCTCGTTGATAAGGACGGAAACGTTCCAAATGCCGAACGTATCCTCCTTGTTGATTCACTCGCAGCAGCAGCTGGAGGTGCCGCCTCGGTCTCGTCCAATACTTCATATATCGAGAGTGCATCGGGCGTGGGAGAAGGTGCGCGAACTGGTTTGGCTTCGGTTGTGACAGGAATTCTCTTCCTGCTCACTACTTTCATTGCCCCACTTGTAGCGATCATCCCCTACGAAGCAGCGACACCTGCATTGATCGTCGTTGGCTTCTTGATGATGACTCAGATCAAGGAGATCGATTGGCAGGATTATGGAATAGGCATTCCGGCTTTCTTGACGATCATCTTGATGCCATTCACATACAGCATTGCAGTCGGTATCGGTGCTGGATTCGTGACTCACGTTGTGATTCGACTGGTCCAAGGCCGAATCAAGGATGTCCATCCGCTCTTGCTACTGGTTTCAGGACTCTTCATGGTCTATTTCCTATCTTCACCCATCAATATCTGGGTAGGCTAGAAATAGTTCCTCTTAGAGGGCCCGGAAATCCGGGCCCTCTATTTTTTTACCAATTCACCGGCGTATCGAGTAGCTCGTTGACCTTCGAGAACGGTCTTGAACCGAAGAAGCCTCGATGCGCGGAGAGTGGGCTGGGATGCACGCCGATGACTGCACGCCCCTTGAAGAGTGGCGCTGATTTCGCAGCCTCTCTTCCCCAGAGGAGACCAACGGCTCCGTTCTCCACCCCCAGTGAGATTAATCGCTCCGTTAACTCTTGCCATCCAAGATGCTGATGCGAAAGAGGTGCGCCCTCTTCTACGGTCAAAATACGATTGAGCAGAAGAACGCCTTGGGATTGCCACGTCTGCAAAGAAGGATCCGCATTTTCTACACCCAGATCCTCTCTGAGTTCGGTGAAGATATTTCTCAAGGATCCTGGCAATAGTCTTGTTTCTCTTGGCACAGCGAAAGCACGTCCTATCGCCATTCCAGGCGTGGGATAAGGATCCTGCCCAATCACAATGACCCGGACCATAGAAGGTTCCAATTCCAAGGCCGCAAAGACTGATTCTCGGTCCGGGTAGATGTTCCGTTTTCTCTCCCTTAGACGATCGTTGATCTCTTCAAGCCGAGACTCGATGCCGGGACGCATCCAGGCGGTTGGAAAGAGATCACGCAGATGTGGCAAAGAAGCGGCCATCCCGTTGTGAAAGCTGGATTGAAGTTCCATAGAGAGCACTCAACATCTCGCTATTGAGCACTTCATCGATGGGGCCCGACCTAAAGACCCTGCCATCCTTGAGAACCAGGATATGCGTGGTTAAAGCGGGAATCTCTTCAAGGTGATGGGTGACGATCACGGTGGCGGGAGCGGTCGGTTCTGACGATAAGGCGGATATGCGACGCAGGAGATCTTCACGTCCGCCCAGATCCAATCCGGCTGCAGGTTCATCCAAGAGCAAGATTTCAGGATCAGGCATCAAGGCTCTCGCGATCATAACTCGCTTCTTCTCTCCCTCACTTAGGGTTGAGAATGTGCGCTCCTTGAGCTCTTTGACTCCTAACGCCGCAAGAAGTGCGCTCACCCTCGACTCATCCCAAGGATCGTAATCTTCTTGCCATCTTCCAAAGATTGCGTATGCACTTGAGAGCACAATGTCCTCAACCTTTTCATTCTCCGGCAAGAGTCCAAGGAGTGATGCCGAAGTCAAACCGATCCGAGTTTTCAATTCGCTGGTATCAACGCGGCCCAAGACCTTACCGAGAATCTCAACCTTGCCTCGGCTCGGGAAGAGATAGGTTGCAATCAATGAGATCAAGGTCGTCTTGCCCGCCCCGTTAGGGCCGATGATGACCCAACGCTCCCCCATGTTCACCTGCCAGGAAACCTGGTCAAGGATGTCCTTGCCCGATCTCGAAACAGAGACCTCTGAGAACTTCACGACCGGCTCCATAGAGGAGAAAGATATCGCTCCAGTTAGGCTTCCCCGGTGACTTACCGCCTTCTTTTGATGGATATGGATTCCACCTTGATCAACGAAGAAGGTATCGACCTACTAGCGCAAGTTTCAGGGGTTGGAGAGGCCGTAGCCGCGTTGACGGACGCCGCGATGCATGGGAAGCAGGATTTTTACACCTCACTGCGCGCTCGAACGAAACTCTTGGCAGGTCAGTCGATCCAGCGTTTCCGCGAAGTGAGAGCGAGACTCACCTTCACGGATGGAGCCGAGGAATTGATTCGAGAATTGAAATCAAGAGGTTGGCGTATCGGTGTCGTCAGTGGTGGTTTCCATGAAATCATCGACCCGCTGCTGGAACCGCTAGAGCTCGACTTGATACGAGCAAATCGCTTCGTGATATCGGGCGATCTCCTCACAGGAGAGGTACAAGAACCGATCATAGGTCCACTCGAGAAGGCAACCACGCTCAAAGAGTTCGCCAAAGTTTTCAACATTCCAATCGACCAATGCGTGGCCATAGGAGATGGGGCCAATGATCGAGAGATGGTCATGACCGCGGGAGTCGGCGTGGCCTTCTGCGCCAAGCCTGCACTGAAGGAAGTTGCGGATATCGCCATCGAAGAACGTGACTTAAGGATATTGCTCGATCACATTTGACTATTTTAGAGACGACAAGAATGAATCTCGGTTACCAAGATTCCACGCGCCCCCAGATCGTAGAGTTGATCCATGATCTGGTGCATGCTCTCTCGAGGAACCATGGCTCGAACAGCGAACCAGCCGGATCTTTGAAGCGGTGAAATCGTTGGTGATTCAAATCCTGGCGTAACGGAACAGGCTTGTGAGAGATTCTCATCCGACACGTCGTAATCCATGATGACATATTGACGAGCGAAAACCACGCTCTGAAGTCTCCTCACCAAGAGGTCATAATCCGGGCGCTGCCCACGACCGATGAGGATCGCAGAACTCTCTACGATCACCTCTCCGATTGGCTTAAGACCTGATTGGCGCAGAGTGCTACCCGTGGCAACAACATCTGCAACAACATCAGCGACGCCAAGGCTGATTGAACTCTCGATAGCACCATCGAGTTCAACGAGGTGAGCTTTCACTCCCTTGCTCTCCATGAAATTTGAGATCAACAATGGGTATGAGGTCGCGATTCGTTTTCCTTCCATCTGCTCGATACCGACGATCGTTGAGCCGTTAGGAACTGCGAAGCGCATTGAGCTCCGTCCGAACTCCAAGTCGATGATCTCTTCCGCGATGGAGCCGCTATCGATCAGCAAATCACGTCCCGTGACTCCAAGGTCCAAATCACCATTTCCGACATAAGTCGCGATGTCCCTCGGTCTCAAGTAATAGAATTCAACATCGTTGATCGGATCCAAAACGATGAGATCCTTGAGATCACTGCGTTGTCGATATCCAGCGGAACTGAAGATCTCCGCCGACTTCTGAGCCAAAGATCCTTTGTTTGGCAGTGCGATCTTTATGGTCATAATTGGTCTACAGCCTCTCCATCACTGAACGAAGAGGAATCTTTCTAGAGACCATCAGCACTTGTATGTGATAAAGCAGCTGGCTTATCTCGAGGGCTAGATCTTCGTCGCTTTGGAACTCTGCAGCCAGCCAGACTTCCCCAGCCTCTTCCATTACTTTCTTGCAGATCTCATGCACGCCCGCATCAAGCAATTCCACCGTACGAGAATTCTCGGGACGATACTGCTCACGTTCTAGAAGTTCCGCAAAAAGCGCTTCGAATGTCTTCACCTAGCGAGTGTACTTAATCGACTCTTCGGCTCGCATTCGTAATTGCTCGACCATGACCGCTGGATTGTCGCTCTTATAGACAGCGCTTCCAGCCACAAAGGTGTCCGCGCCGGCCTGTGACGCTTTTGAGATCGTCGACAGCGCTATGCCCCCATCAACCTGCAGCCAGGTATAGCTCCGACCTCTCTCCTCGATCATATGGCGCACGTGGCGGACCTTGTCCATCATCTCCACCATAAAGCTCTGGCCTCCGAACCCCGGTTCTACTGTCATGACGAGGACCATGTCGATGAGATCCATATGCTCTGCGATTACACTGGCATCGGTTGCAGGCTTGAGAGCTACACCGGTACGAACGCCTTGTTCAGCGATCGCTTGGAGCGTCGATCTGAGTTCAGAAACCGCCTCATAATGAACGGTCACTGAGAAGACACCCTCATCCCTTAGCGACGCATAACGCGGGCCCCAATGATCCGCCTTCTCAACCATGAGATGGAGGTCAATGGGTAAGTTCGATTGTCGGACGATTTCTGAGGCGCCTTCAAAGTCATACGTGAAATTAGGCACGAATCTGTTATCCATAATGTCCAAATGGATGAAATCAGCGGACGGAGATACACGTTTAATCTCCTCAGCAAGGTTCGATTGATCCGCGTTAAGAACTGAAGGACAGATTCGAACCATCTTTCAGTCCTTTCTCTCAAGGAGCGCCAGGAACATCCCATCGGTTCCATGACGGCCGGTCATCAGCTGAACCATACCCTCGGGAGTGATTGCATCTCTAACATGATCTGTCACTAGATCCGGGTCGATCCGGCGAAGGGAGAAATTCTCATGTCTTCTTAGGAAATCCTGAACTTGAACCTTTGTCTCCATGAGATGTGGGGAACAAGTTACATAAACGATGATCCCGTGATGTTCCAAAATCCCAACAGCACCATCCAATAGCTGACGCTGCAAGCGAAGAAGTGACTTGAGATCCGCCTCGGATCTTCGCCAACGAGCGTCAGGTCGACGTCTTAGTGCTCCTATTCCAGTGCAGGGTGCATCCAGAAGGATTCGATCATATTTCTTCGCTCTCTCCCCCAAACGCTCTCCCTCACCGACGAAGATCTGATATCCAGGGGCTTGATCCATGACGAGTTTGGCGCGATGCGGATGGAGTTCGTTCCCATCTAGATGGTCCTGATCCAAAAAATGCTTTAAGTAGCGAAACTTTCCTCCCGGGCCGGCACACATATCCAGCCACTTCAACTTTCGCTCCGGATCACTCTTCAAGGCCACATCAACCACGATCTGAGAACCTTCGTCTTGGACAAAAGCCTCTCCTGTTGCGATTTGCTCGACTTGACTGGGGGGAACCTTGAGGATGTATCCGTACTCCGTATTGGGAGACTTGCTAGCCAATGACTCGCTCAACGGGTCGAAAGAAACGACCTGAACTTTCGCTGGCTCATTATGTGAAGAGAGCTCTCTCTCGAGCTCATCACCCTTGAGTATCTGAGCAAATGCGTCAATGATCCAATCGGGATGAGATGTCCTAATCCCCAAGGGCATGTCCGAGCTTTGTAGCGCTTCTCGTTCTCTCAGGAGCTTGCGCATGACCGCATTGATAAAGCCAGATCGCGCTTGACCTATGACGGTCTTGGCAAGAGAGACATATTCATTGACGATTGCATGATCTGCCGTGGCGAGAAAGTATGCCTCGTAGCAACTCAATCTTAGGATGGAACGGGTTTCATCATCGATAGAGCGTTCGATTGCTAAATCTATGATGAAATCAAGCATGCGTCTCATTCGAACGCTGCCGTTGATCAATTCAGTTGCAAAAGGTCGATCTCTTTGGTCAAGGGATGAGAGCATCTTTCCAAGCGAAATATTGATGTAGGCACCTGACCGCTCGCAATCGCGCAGAAACTCCCACGCTTTACGTCGCGGATTCGGTCTGGCAGATTCAGTGGCGTCCTTCATTCTTCGATCCTAAGGAGTTGACCCTCCGACATTCGCAACCCACGGGCGAACTCCTCTCCGCTCATCTCTCGTTTCCCCTCGGGAGTCAACGAGAGCAAAGCTAGGGTCAAGCCGTTCAAACCAAGAAGAAGTACTCCCTTTTCAAGCTTGAAATGAAATGGCGGCACCGTCGAAGCGGAACGAATGGCTCGATTGATCACGAGCCGCTTCGACTTGAATGTGAACCAAACTCCTGGCTTCTTCGTCAATGCAAGAACTCTCTGATAGATAGTTCGTCCATCAAGCGCAAGATTGAGATGTAGTTCCTGCTTTTGGATCTTGGGAGCGAAGGAAGGAGTCCCTTCCTGTGGTCGAGGGACACGACCAGATCGAATATCTTCTATAACGAGTCGAAAGGATCCCGCCGACCTTCTCGCCAACTCATCCAATATCTCGGTCGCAGGAAGGTCGTTTTCGATAGGTACTTCTTCTTTGAAATAGAAGGGACCAGTATCCATTCCTTCATCGAGCTTGAAGATCGAGAAACCAAACATTTTCGAACCATCCATGAGAGAGCGTTGAACCGGAGCGGCACCTCTGTATGCTGGCAAGAGTGAGAAATGGAGGTTGATCCACCCGAATCGGGGTTTTTTCAAGGCGTCACTCTTAACAAGACGACCGTATGCGATGACGACGACAAGATCAGGAGCGAGAGCATCTAAAGCATCGAGTAGCTCCGAACCGCTCGCTGGCTTATATGGGTGAAATCCTCGCTCTTCTAATTCACCTGCGAATTCATTTGGGGTGGGCTTCCCACTCCTTCCTTTCGGTTGATCAGGCGTGGAGATGAAACCGACAAGTTCAACATCTGACAACTTCGAGAGCTCTTCAACGATTGGTAAAGCAAGGAGTGATGATGAAGCTATGGCGACGCGCATCGCAGCGCCATCCTTCATAGAACTAGTAACCCAATCCCTGTGTTCGATGCGGTGAAACCCTTATCTCCGCAGGGGCACTTTGAAACCACTCAGATTCTCTAATCTCTCGCATCGCCTCTCTGCGCAATTCGGGACTCATCCGATCAATGAAGAGAATTCCATCCAAATGATCAACCTCGTGTTGAAGTGCCCGCGCCAGGAACTCCGTGCCTTCTACAACAATCGGCTCCCCATGCATATTGAAACCTTTGGCAACAGCTCTCATGGCTCTGGGGGTCTCATATCGCAATTCCGGGAAAGAGAGACAACCTTCTTCACCTTCCTGCATCTCCTCTGAAAGATCCAAGGAAGGATTGATGAGATGACCAATCTCATCGTCCACGTGCCATGTGAAAACTCGCAAACCAACGCCGATCTGCGGTGCGGCCAATCCAGCGCCAGGGGCATCCAGCATCGTATCGGTGAGGTCCTTTACCAACGTGCGCAATTCCTTATCAAAGGTAACCACCGCATCAGCCGGAGTCGTTAAAACCGGATCTCCGAAATGCCTGATATTTCTGATCGCCATGAGACGATCATATCGTTGGTGCTGAAATCAAAGATATTCTGAAGCTATCCGATATCGGATCGGTGAGAGTCGCTTCGCGCTCCTCAGCTTCGCCATGTTGAGCATCAGTCGAAGCAGTTCATCCCTCGCACTCGTTCCCACCTTGATAACAAACCTTTCGCCTTGGACAGGATAGATCGATGCTCCAGGGGTTTGAAAGAGACGATCTTGTAGAAGTGCGGCTCGCAATCTCACTAATGCAGGGGATTCTCCTGTCACTTCAACCAAAATCGAATAAGGTGGCAGAAAGAGGCTCTTTCGTTCTGCTAAGAGGTTCTCTATCCCCTGATTCTCTCTCGGTTCGACAATTTCCGAAAATTCAACGTGAGACCTTTCGAGCTCCAGAAGAACATCTGCCTTCCTGGAGCGAGCCAAGCCAAGTGTTCTCGTCCAGGCGCGACGATACTGATCAGACTTTGCAAGTGAAGATGAGTTGAAACCAGCAAAACCTCCCATGAGCGCTATGACATCGTAACCTTGATAGCGGCCATCTTGACCATAGATTCGCGGTTCAAACCCTTGCGTTGCGATGATGACAGTGATTTCATCCTCTTTCAATACGACATCGTTCTTGTCGTTAGATGAGTCGGAGAGCACGACTCTTGCGCCCTTGATCGACTTTGCAATGGAGAGTGCCCAACTTTGGTTCCCCGCTCGCAGCGCCTGCAGCGATTGAGAATGACAATAGTTGCATCGGTAATTTTCATGATGCAGTCCACATTTCGTACAACTCGGCACTCCATTACGCTCAAGAATCGCAAGCGGAAAACCGCAATCACAGGATGAGCGATTCTTGCATTGCGCGCAGCGTAGACCCGATGCGAAAGAGCGATCGTTGAGGCTGATGAGAACCGATCTCGCGCCTTTCTTGGTTCGGAGTATTCTCTGCAGATCAGTGATCAACCTTTGAGCGTTCGTTTCAAGAAATCTGCAGATAGTTTGGGGCGCGCCTCGGCGATAGAGCACAGAGGCTGCGATCTTTGATAATTCACGAGTGTGACTGATCGTGATCTGAGATGAGTTCCAGAGGAAGGGGTCATCAGATCGAAAATGAGGCACGCGGGGTTCTTGGTATGAGAAATGACCCGGGTCAATGATGATGACTCGTTCAAAGGATGTGGGAGCGTAGGCGATGCTCCTAGTGCCTATCACGAGCGGTGTCGAAGAATTGAGAACTCCAAAGAACTCCCGCGATCTTTCGCTCGACCGGAGGGTGGAGGTGAGAATATGAAAATCTTCCACTCCCCTTTCTCGAAGCGATCTCTCAAGGTATTTCAGGTCTCGCTCAGTTGGAACCATGATCGCCGTTCGCACCGGATCTGCCAGAAAAATGGAAATCGCAACACGATCCCAGAGCATTCCGGGCGGTAATAGGAGATCTTCTCCTTGAACGAAATCCAGGTCACCGAAATATTTCGATAGGAATTTCTGGTCTTGGATGGATGGACAGATTGCGGCTTGATCCTTGGTGGGCGCAATGAACTTGATGGAAGAGGCACGACGCATCGGAATCGCGATTTTCAAGAGCGAGATCAGCGATCCGCCATATCGGTCAACGATTGAGCGATATCGAAGCAAAGCCGCCTCGTCGAAGAGACGCTGGGGGATCAGAACCGAAGTGACGTGCTTGAACTTCGAACTTCCACCCCATGGTTTGATGCGCGTGACGAATCCGAAAGTCTCTCCAGTACCAAAAGGAATTCGCACCAGGCTACCCAGCGAGATCGATGCTTTTGGAGCCAGATATGAGTATTCACCGTCCAAATGTGGAACGGGAACGTCAACCGCAACATCGACCTCGACCAGCTCGAGGTCCGCTTCACGTGGCCTGCTAACTTTTGGGTTGGCGAGGCGCAACTTCGCCACGGACGGATTAACCCTTGACTAGTTCCTTGAGTGCGGAAGATCGGTCCGTGCTCTCCCATGTGAAATCAGGTAGCTCTCTACCAAAATGGCCATAGGCGGCAGTCTTCTTGTAGATAGGGCGGAGTAAATCCAAGTCGCGAATGATTGCCGCTGGCCGTAGATCGAATACCTGCAGGATGGCATCTCTTATCTGATTCTCTGAAACGTGATGAGTCCCGAAAGTTTCAACAAAGAGTCCGACCGGCTGTGCCTTACCGATCGCATAAGCGACTTGAACCTCGCACCGATCAGCGAGACCTGCCGCCACCACATTCTTAGCGACCCATCGCATTGCATACGCGGCAGAACGATCAACCTTCGATGGATCCTTGCCACTGAAGGCACCCCCACCGTGGCGAGACATTCCACCATAGGTATCGACGATGATCTTTCGTCCAGTCAAACCCGCATCCCCCATGGGACCGCCTATGACGAAACGACCTGTTGGGTTGATCAAAGTTTTCATATCTGATGCATCTAACGTTGAATTGGCGAGCACTACATCGATCACATGCTCCTTGATCTCTGCGGAAAGACGTCCAGAGACGTCAACATCCTCAGCGTGCTGACTTGAAATCACCACGGTATCGATCGCAACTGGACGATCTCCTTCGTAACAGATCGTCACTTGTGTCTTGCCATCTGGACGTAGATAAGGAAGTAGCCCTGACTTTCTAACTTCCGTCAAACGCTCTGCCAAGCGATGGGAGAGGAAGATAGGTAGCGGCATGAGCGATGGTGTCTCATTCGACGCGTAACCAAACATCAGCCCTTGGTCCCCCGCACCCTGAAGATCGATCGGATCCGATGATTGAGCAACGCGCTTTTCGTGAGCAAAGTTCACGCCCTGTGCGATGTCGCTTGATTGTTGACCAATTGAAATCGAAACACCGCAACTATTTCCATCGAAACCTTTGTCCGAGGAGTCATACCCGATTTCAAGAACAGTCTCACGAACGAGGGACATGACATCAGCAAAGCCAGACGTTGTTACTTCCCCTGCGACGTGGACCTGACCTGTAGTGATCAAAGTTTCTACGGCAACCCTTGACGTGGGATCTTGTCGAAGTAGATCGTCAAGAATGGCATCTGAAATCTGATCCGCGATCTTATCCGGGTGACCTTCCGTGACTGACTCTGAGGTGAATAAGCGAACTGCTTTACTCATGGTCCAACCTTTCTTTGACGGCATCCAAAAGACGATCTGCGAATTCACATTTCGACATCTCAACGACACGATCGACCGATCCGTCCTTCCCCAACAAGAATCCGGAGGTCTCATCCAATCCGAAGACACGTCCTTCTGAGACATCGTTGACGAAGAGCAGATCGACACCTTTACGAGCCATCTTTTCGCGACCTAGAGCAAGTAATTGGGCTGCATCTGTCTCTGTTTCGGCCGCGAAACCCACCACAACTTGTCCCACACGCTTGGTGGCCGTGAAAAGCTGGAGAAGATCTGGATTCTCTTCCAATGCGATCGTACCTAATCGATCCTTCTTGATCTTTTCATAGGAGATCTTCGCGGGTCGAGCATCTGCAACAGCAGCCGTCATGATCAAGATGTCGGCGGCATCATGGAGGGAAGTAAGCGCTTCATTCATCTCAAGCGCAGTCTCCACATCAATCGTCTCCGCACCTTCGACGGGAGCTAAGGAATTTGGACCCATGATCATGGTCACTTTCGCACCCCTTGCAAGAGCCCTTTCTGCGATGGCTCGAGCTTGTTTGCCGCTAGATCGATTCCCTATGTAGCGAACTGGATCGATCGGTTCACGAGTTCCACCGCCGGTGATCACGATCCTTCTACCCATCAGATCGGAATTCGATCCGAAATTCTCGTCAATGAAGGCGAGGATCTTCGAAGTTTCAGGAAATCTTCCAACTCCAACGTCCGAGCCAGTAAGTCGGCCAAAGTCAGGATCCATCACGAAGTGGCCACGTTCTTTGAGAAGTTGAACATTTGATTGCGTAGCTGCATTGAGCCACATCTCGGGATGCATGGCAGGCACCAGCATCAAAGGTGAGTTTGAAGAGAGGACCGTTGCCGTGAGTAAGTCATCTGCTCGCCCGGAGGCAATCCTTGAAATGAGGTCAGCTGTTGCCGGAGCGATCAGGATCAAATTGGCCCTGCGTCCGATATCGATATGTGGAACCTGATCCACTTCTTCCCAGAGATCGATTCGAACAGGTTTATGGGATAACGCCTCCCAGGTGGCGCGTCCAACGAAATTGAGTGAATTCTTGGTCGGAATGACAGTGACGTTGAATCCCCGGTCTTGAAGTCTGCGCAGCAGTTCACAGGATTTGTAGGCAGCGATGCCCGCTCCTACTCCAAGTACGAGTTCACGACCTTGAATGCGATGCATCTGAATCTCGATGCAAGCTTCTACTTGTTAGGAGTCGGTTCCAATTGCTCGATGGTAAGTAGATTTCCGTTGATCTCCCGAAGCGCTATTGAAAGCGGCTTCTCATGGACATTCGTGTCCACCAACGGTCCTACATACTCAAGGAGCCCTTCACCGAGCTGGGAATAATAGGCATTGATCTGTCGAGCTCTCTTTGCCGCATAGAGGACCAAGCTGTACTTGGAACCAGTCTTCTCCAAAAGGTCGTCGATTGGAGGATTGGTGATTCCTTCATTCTTGATTTCCATGCCCAGTGAACCTCGATCTCTGATTGAAGATGAACTATGCCTCACGATACGCGGGGGCTCCCGACTATGAGGAGGCCAAGGTTACCAGCCGATCTACAACCTCTGCGACCTCGCTATTGATGACGACATGGTCGAATTCCGAGGCTGCTGCAAGCTCCTCTTGAGCGATCATGAGACGTTCACGTATACGTTCCTCACTGTCGGTCCCTCGGCCTCGTATACGACCTTCCAACTCTTCCCAAGAGGGCGGCGAGATGAAGATGAGCTGAGCCTCTGGATGGACCTTCTTGACTTGCCTTGCTCCCTGAAGTTCGATCTCAAGCAAGACATGTTTTCCCATCAAGCGTTGCCTTTGAACATCCTCTTCGAGAGTGCCATAGAGATTACCTGCAAACTCTGCCCACTCCATGAACTCGTTGTTGGCAATACGAGCCTCAAAATCCTCGCGCGAGACAAAATGATAATGAACTCCATCTCGCTCACCTTCTCTCGGTGGACGAGTTGTAAGGCTGATGCTCAAGAAGAATTGATCGAATCTTGCAACCTCGCGGGTGATCGTGCTCTTACCTACACCACCTGGGCCGGATATGACGAAGAGACGTCCATAGAAGTAGCTCGACACGGAGCTAAGCGTACTCAGAGTCTTCTCGGGAAGAGATCGCTCAAGATGCGCAAGCAATTCTGCTGCCTGTCTTCGCCCCAGGCCTCCTATGCGACGACTCTCTGCAATGCCAATCTTCTCCATGAGGTTCAACGCTCTCGTTGAACCCATTTGTGGCAATGCCGAGATGAAATCTGAAACCTTCATCCTTCGTATGGATGGACGTAAATCTGCAAGAACCTCTCGAACCGAAAGCCGACCCTCCTTCAAAGCATTCTTGAGCTCAGCTCGTTCACGACGTGCGCGGATCGCTGCTTCGCCATTGAGGCGTCTTCGTTCATCAGTCAAATCGGGAGGTTGGTTCAAGGTTCACCTACACGTCATTACTACGAATGAGTCGAAGAAGCGGAAGTGGTCAAAAGAAGCATTAGAGGGAATCCAGAATCATGCTTGCAGCATCTCTAGGAGAGTGTGATTGCGTGATTGGTCTTCCTATCACCAAATAATCACTCCCCTCTCTGATCGCCTCCGCTGGCGTCATCGTCCTACGCTGATCACCGCGCTCATCAAGACCAGTTCGTATTCCTGGCGTAATCAGAGTTGTCGACGGATGTTTCGCTTTGAGTTTCCGAACTTCATGGGGCGAGGCGACGAGGGCTCTTGCACCTGAAGCGACTGAGATCCCAGCCAAGGATTGAACAAGATCTTCAACTCCGGCATTCATGCCCAGGGAATCAATTGAAGCTTGATCAAGTGAAGTCAAGATTGTCACCGCTGCGATCTTGCTCTCTGGTAGAGCATCGGAAGCCGCTCGCACCATTTCAGCTCCTCCGGCGGCATGAACCGTGAGGAAGTGAGGCTTGATCTCAGATATGGCCTCGGCAGACTTCTTGACGGTATTGGGGATATCGTGCAATTTCAGATCCAAAAAGATCTCTATCCCGAAAGCCTCCTTGATGCCGAGCATCTCGCTTAGACCATGACGGAGATAGAACTCGAGTCCAAACTTGTAGACGGAGATGTAATCAAGAGTCGAATCGATCAAGTTCTTCACACGGTTGAGCTCAATGGTATCTATCGCCAAGATAATGGGTGAGCGTTCACTCATGTGCCGCTCCAGACGCAGAAGTGAAGTCAGAAAAACCTCGGGAGCGTAAGAGTTCCGCTAGTTCATCACGAGTCTCGATTGCACTCATAGGATTCCCGAAGGAGGCCGTTCCAATCGATATCGCTTGGGCTCCTGCAGCGACCAGCTGCAGAGCGTCCTCACCGTTGAGCACCCCGCCCATGCCCACGATTGGAATCTGTGGGAATCTTGCTCGAACTTGATAGATGGCCCTGACCGCGACAGGGCGAATAGCTGCTCCCGATAGACCGCCAGTTCGTCCCGCAAGAACGGGCTTCAGCGAGACCGTGTCAATAACCATTCCTAAGAGCGTATTGATCAAAGCCAATCCGTTTGCGCCAGCTCCAATCACCTCAGCCGCAATCTCAGTAATGTCAGTGACATCCGGCGAAAGCTTGGCAATGATAGGGAAATCTCCGCCGAGATTGATGCGGACCGCCTCGATAGCCGCTCGTGCCGCAACTGGATTGCATGCGAAAACTTGGCCCCGATCGGCGACATTGGGGCAAGAGATATTGACTTCAACCGCCTTGATGCCTCGCTGACCGCGTAAACGACGCGCAAGCGCGCCATATTCATCAACACTCTCTCCTGCGATGGAAACGATGACGTCACAACCCTGCTCTTGTAACCACCGGAGGTCATTCTCCAAGAAGTGATCGATGCCTGGACCTTGTAGGCCGATTGAATTGAGCATTCCTGAAGGGGTCTCAGCCATACGAGGAGTTGGACGCCCCGAACGCTCCTTGAGCATGATCGATTTCGTGACGATTGCACCCAATTCATTCAGTGGGAAGAATTGAGAAAGTTCCTTTCCAGAAGCGGCGCATCCACTCGCTGTGAAGATTGGATTCTTGAACCGAACTCCCGCGATCTCCGTACTGAAATCGAAATCTTCCGACATCATTTACGATCAGCCTCGATACGTCCCCAGTCAATGGAATTGGCATCCAAGACTGGTCCCTCGATGCAGCTACGAAGCAGCTTAGTCTCCCCATCAACATCCATGGGGATGACGCACGTCATGCAGATGCCGATTCCACATGCCATCGACTCTTCGACGGAGATCTGATGCGCAATTCCGCGTGATTGCGCAATTCTCTGTACCGCAGCAAGCATCGCCATCGGGCCGCAAGAATAGATGAGATCGATCTTCTGTCGTTCGATGATCTCATCCAGAACATCAGTGACTCTCCCGCGAACCCCAGCACTGCCGTCCTCTGTGGTGACGGTGACGGAATTGACGGTCCTCTTTCCATCCAAAGGAGCGAAGATTCGATTACTGGTTGCTGCGCCGATAACCGCGTCAACTCTGCAACCCTTGTTCTTGAGGATATCGGCGAGATCAAATAGTGGGGCCGCGCCATAACCTCCACCAACGATGGCCACATTGACCGGATCAGCAGGTATCGGGAACGAGGAACCAAGTGGACCCGTTACTTGTAGCAATGATCCCTCGGGTTGTTCGACCAGCCAGGAAGAACCCTTCCCCTGAGCCGAAATGATGAGTTCAATGATTGAACCTTGATGGGAATCAACTCGAGAACGATAGATAGCGAAGACTCGATGGAGCAGCATGCTCGAATGGTTTCCACCTACGGCCAACGCAACGAAATTGCCAGGCTTGGAAGAGTTGGGGATCTCTGGAACGGAGATGACTATGTGAGAGTAAGCACCTAAACGACGCGAAGAAATGATCCGTCCCGTTTGACGGGAAGCGTTCCGATTGATCGTTTTCATGAGGAATGAAGCCAACTCTGAATTGATCTAACATCTAGATTCGACTCCCTTAGCGATCTGATCGCTTCCACGGCAGCCTTCATGCCGGCAACCGTCGTGATGCAAGGAAGTCCTTTGACGATCGTTGCAGTACGAATCAATCTGCCATCTTCTCTTTCATCTCTTCCATACGGAGTATTCATGACCAGTGCAACTTTGCCTTGCGAGATCAGATCCAAGGCAGTTGTCTCCCCTATGGAAGAAGTGAACAGTTCGAGAGGTTCGTGACTCCCATCAAGATTCGCGCTCTCGAATGCTTTTCGAACCCGATGGGACGGGATGCCAAGCGTAGATAGGAAAGCGTGCGTACCGGCGGTGGCATAGAGCGTGAAACCAAGTCTATGGAGCTCCTGCAAGGATTCAGAAGCAATCTTCTTATCCTTGTCCGCGAGAGAAACGAAGATGGAGCCAGCTTCGGGAAGCGCGCCAAATGCACTGATCTGACTCTTCGCAAAGGATGAGCCGAAGTTGGGCGAGATACCCATCACTTCTCCAGTCGACTTCATCTCTGGACCAAGAACGGTATCCACCCCTTCCCCCGTTCTCCTCCGGAAACGATTCCAAGGAAGTACCGCCTCCTTGACGGCGACAGATCGCTGAGTGAGGTTCCTGGATAACAATCCACTCTGAACCATCTCTTTGATCGACACGCCAACCGCGATCTGCGCAGCAGCTTTCGCCAAAGGCAGGCCGGTTGCTTTGCTTACAAAGGGCACGGTCCTCGACGCTCTCGGATTGGCTTCTAAGACGTAGAGTCTTTCTTCCAATCCTTCTTTCGCTATTGCAAATTGAATATTGATCAATCCTCGAACCCCAATTGCGCGAGCTAAGCGCTCCGTAGCAATCTCGATCGCTTTGAGAATCTCCTCGGAGAGCGACTGGGCAGGAATGACACATGCAGAATCTCCACTATGCACACCTGCTTCTTCAATATGTTCCATGATGCCGCCAAGGAACAATTCTTCCCCGTCAAAGAGCGCATCAACATCAACTTCGGTTGCGGCATCCAGGAACTTATCGATGAGGACCGGCCTGGAAGGATCGATTTCGGTGGCACGCTGAAGGAAGCTGGCCAACGCATGATCGTCATAGACGATCTCCATGCCGCGACCTCCCAAGACGAAAGAAGGTCTCAGTAGAACTGGATAGCCGATGCGGTTGGCGATATCTCGCGCCTGCGTGATCTCGCTAGCCATTCCATAGGAGGGAGCGGTCAAACCCTCTTGATCCAGCAAGTTGCCAAAAGCTCCTCGCTCCTCCGCCAGCTCGATCGCTTTCGGAGAGGTACCAAGAATCGTCACGCCTTCACTCTCTAAGGCATGCGCTAACCCAAGGGGAGTTTGACCGCCCAACTGAACGATCACGCCCAAGACCGGACCTGCATTCATCTCAGCGTGAACCACTTCCAGGACATCCTCAAGAGTGAGCGGTTCGAAATAGAGTCGATCCGAAGTGTCGTAATCAGTAGAAACCGTTTCGGGATTGCAGTTGATCATCACGGTCTCATAGCCAGCTTCGCTCAATGTGAAACAGGCGTGAACACATGAATAATCAAACTCAATGCCTTGCCCGATGCGATTAGGACCAGATCCCAAGATGATGACAGCTGGTCTTTCGCGCTCCATCACTTCGCTCTCTTCATCGTAAGAGGAGTAGTGATAGGGAGTCTTTGCAGCAAACTCTGCAGCACACGTATCAACAGTCTTAAATACAGGTCTTACATCTAGGCGAATTCGTAGTCGACGAACATCATCTTCCGGAATAGATCGAATTTGGGCGATCTGATAGTCAGAGAATCCGTTTCGCTTCATGGAGCGCAGGACCTCCTCGGTCAGCTCCACCGCCTCGAGACATTCCCGAGCCTTTTGATTCAGATACTCAATCTGGGACAAGAACCATGGATCAAAATGAGTGATTGATTGGATGCGCTCTAAACTGATTCCGCCCCAGAGCGCTCTTTGTATCCCGCGCAGTCGCCCTTCTGTGGGTTCCGAAATCGCTCCAACGAGCTCCTCATCTGATTCGAACCTCGGTTCAAAACTGAAGGACGAACCCTTCCTCTCCAACGATCTCATCGCCTTTTGAAGCGCCTCATTGAAGTTTCGACCAAATGCCATCGATTCACCGACAGACTTCATCGTCGTAGTAAGGCGGTCATCTGCATCAGGGAACTTCTCAAAGGCGAATCGCGGAACTTTCACCACGACATAATCCAGAGTTGGCTCGAAGGAAGCCGGCGTCGCTTCGGTTATATCGTTTGGAATCTCATCTAAGGTGTAACCGATCGCCAATCGAGTTGCGATCTTCGCTATCGGGAATCCAGTCGCCTTTGAAGCAAGGGCCGAGGATCGGGAGACCCTTGGGTTCATTTCAATGACAATGATCCGCCCAGTGCTTGGATTCACCGCGAATTGAATATTGCATCCACCAGTATCAACACCTACCTCGCGAATGATCTCAATGGCGAGGTTACGAAGCTTTTGAAGCTCTACATCGGTCAAAGTGAGAGCGGGAGCTACCGTGATCGAATCCCCGGTGTGCACTCCCATTGGATCGACATTCTCGATGCTGCAAACGATGACAACGTTATCGATTCGATCCCGCATCACCTCCAACTCATATTCTTTCCATCCGATGATGGACTCCTCAATGAGTACCTCACCTGTCGGGGAATGTCGCAAACCCGCTCCGGCGATCAGATGTAGTTCATCGATGTCATGAGCGATACCACTTCCGAGTCCTCCCATCGTGAAGGAGGGACGTACAACGAGAGGAAATCCGAGGGTTGACGCTGCCGCCTCACACTCAGACATGGAATGGCAGATGATCGATCGCGCCGATTCACCTCCAACCTTTTCGACGATGGTGCGAAAGACTTCACGATTCTCGCCTCGATTGATCGCTTCGACATCTGCGCCTATCAATCGAACGTTGTATCGTTCCAAGATGCCATCCCTATGGAGTGCCATCGCTGCATTGAGCGCTGTCTGTCCGCCCAAAGTTGCCAAGAGCGCATCCGGTCGCTCCTTAGCGATGACCTTCTCTAGGAATTCACTTGTAATCGGTTCGATGTAAGTAGCATCAGCAAATTCAGGATCAGTCATGATGGTCGCAGGATTGCTATTGACCAAGATGACGCGAATGCCTTCTTCTCTCAAGACTCGACAGGCTTGAGTACCCGAATAGTCGAACTCGCACGCCTGGCCGATGACAATTGGGCCACTACCGATGACGAGCACCGATTTGATCGTCGGATCTTTAGGCACGTCTATACCTACGCATCAAATCGACGAAATCATCGAAGAGGTAATTGGCATCGTGAGGACCCGCTGCGGCCTCCGGGTGGTACTGCACTGAGAAAGCAGGTGTTTCTATCAGTCGGATACCTTCAACAACATTGTCGTTGAGACAAAGATGCGTCACCTCACCAGGACCATAGACGGTTTGGAAATGCCCATCTATCGGCGCCTCAAGGGCGAATCCATGATTATGTGCGGTGATCTCCACGCGACCTGTAACGCGATTGAGAACCGGTTGATTGATTCCGCGATGCCCGAATTGGAGCTTGTATGTTTCAAAACCAAGTGCGCGACCAAGAAGCTGATGACCGAAACAAATACCGAACGTAGGTATCGAGCGATGGAGGATCTCTCTCACCAAGGCGACCGTCTCCTCCATGGAACTCGGATCACCTGGTCCGTTGGAGAGGAAGAATCCGTCAGGGTCGATGCTCTCGATCTCCTGCAGGAGCCTTTCATTCTTCCACGTTGATGGAAGGACATGAACTTCAATTCCGCGCTGGGCCATGTTCTGCGGTGTGGCAGCTTTGATTCCTAAGTCCAATGCAACGACGGTGAATTGGCGAGACCCCTCTGCAGAGACCACGTATGGTTCGCTAGTAGAGACATCATCTGAGAGTTTCGCTCCCTCCATTCGCGAGGAATTGCGAACGGCGATCACCATCTCTTCGCGGCTCCGGGAATCGCCCGAGAAGATCCCGGCGCGCATCGCGCCACGATCGCGTAGATGGCGAGTTACAGCACGGGTATCCAATCCTTGAATCCCAACGATATTCTGTCTCTTCAGTTCGCTCTCGAGATCCCCATCGGATCTCCAATTACTCACTCGCCTCGATGGATCTCGCACAGCGAATCCTGATACCCAGAACTTCAGACTTTCATTATCTTCATCATTGACGCCGGTATTGCCGATATGAGGAGAGGTCATGACGACGATCTGCTTGTGATACGAGGGATCGGTCAATGTCTCTTGGTAGCCAGTCATCCCCGTTGAAAACACCGCCTCGCCGAATGTCTCCCCGAGGGCGCCCCATGATTCACCTCTAAAGATGCGACCATCATCGAGGACTAGATAGGCGGAGCTACTCACTTGAGCACCGTACCTGCTCGCATCACCCAATCGCCGCGATAGATCACGTCGTGTACGTAACACCCCAATTCCAAACTATGGAAGGGGGTATTCTCACTCTTCGAGAGCCCCTGCTTTCGATCAACCACCCACTGCTTATCTGGCTCGAAGACCATCAGATTCGCGGGATTACCGGGCGCCAAACCCGAGATGTGATCTGCATACCCGGCAATTCGAGCCGGAGCGCTACTCAGCTTCTCTATCAACGTAGCTAGTGAAATCAATCCACTTTCGACCAAAGCACGATAAGAGACGCCAAGTGCGGTTTCAAGACCGAGCATCCCGAACGCGGCACTGGCCCATTCGCATTCCTTGGCTTCAACCGAATGTGGAGCATGATCTGTCGCGATGATATCGATCGTTCCATCAGCCACGCCTTCACGGAGAGCTTCAACATCACGCTTGCTTCGCAGTGGCGGATTTACCTTATAGACCGGATCAAACGTTTCGGCGAGCTCATCACTAAGGAGAAGATGGTGTGGGGTCACCTCAGCAGTGACGTTGATACCTCGAGTCTTCGCCCAACGAATGATCTCCACACTACCCGCGGTGCTGACATGACATACATGTAACCGCGATTGCACATGGTCGGCGAGAAGTACATCGCGTGCGATGATCGCTTCTTCTGCTACCGCAGGCCATCCGCGAAGCCCCAAGCGAGCCGAAATGGGGCCTTCGTTCATCTGCGCATCTTTCGTTAAAGCAGGTTCTTGGGCGTGCTGAGCAATGACACCATCGATGATCTTCACATATTCCAGTGCGCGACGCATCAACGTTGGATCGGAAACACAATGACCATCATCGCTGAAGACTCGAACTCTGGCTTGAGAATGTGCCATCGCCAAGATCTCGGCCAAGCGTTCGCCTTTCTGGCCCACTGTGACGGCACCGATCGGAAAGACATCGCATAGTCCAGTTCGCTCCCCAAGAGCCATCACTTGTTCCACGACACCTGCCGTGTCAGCGATGGGATTGGTGTTCGGCATCGCAGAAATGGCGCCGAATCCCCCTCGAACCGCTGCGCGACTACCGCTCTCTACCGTTTCGGCATCCTCTTTTCCAGGTTCGCGCAGATGGGTATGCAAATCAACCAGACTTGGCGCGATTACTCTCCCATGAAGATCCACGACTTCAATCTCTTCATTGCCTTCAATCTGGTGGGCAGAAATCGAGGCACCCATCGTCGAGATGATTCCATCCTGAATGAGGAGCTCGAGCTTCTCCCCTGAAACATCAACAGCATTGGTGAGGTGAATCCCTCTCATGAGTGTGCGACCTCCTTCAATGGGATGCCTGCCAAGAGAAGGTAGAGCACAGCCATGCGAATGAATATTCCGTTCGTTACCTGATTCGTTATCAGGGATTGCTCACTATCTGCGCTGGCAGCATCGATCTCCACTCCACGGTTCATCGGTCCTGGATGCATGATCACGCTCCCACTCTTCAACATCGACAACCGGTCTGCGTTGAGACCATAGTGACGCGAAAATTCGCGCTCACTCGGTAAGAAACCTTGATCCATTCGCTCCTTCTGGATACGTAGCGACATCACAACATCAAGATCATTCATAGACTGATCGAGGCGGTAAGAGAGATCGCACGGCCACAGCTCGATACCAACGGGCAAGAGAGTTGGGGGTGCTATCAAACGGACTCGAGCACCGAGCAGATGGAGAAGGAATACATTGCTTCGCGCTACGCGAGAATGGAGGATGTCACCTACGATGCCCACATTCAGGCCATCTAGGCCACTGCCAAGACTGCCAAAGCGTTCTCTCATGGTAAACGCATCGAGAAGGGCTTGAGTTGGATGTTCATGTGTTCCATCACCGGCGTTGATAACTGGACCTTTAATCCAACCAGAATGCGCAAGACGTTGTGGCGCTCCAGAAGCCCAGTGACGGATGATGACGGCATCAGCACCCATCGCTTGCAAGGTTAGCGCTGTATCTTTCAACGACTCCCCTTTGCTCACGCTCGAGCCCTTGGCGCTGAAATTGATCACATCGGCTGAGAGACGCTTTGCTGCGGTTTCGAAAGAGATACGGGTACGTGTGGAATCCTCATAGAACAGATTGACGATGGCGCGACCACGCAGAGTTGGAAGTTTCTTGATGTTTCCATCGCTCGATCGCGAAAGTTCGAGGGCGGTATCGAGAATTTTGATAGCACTCTCTCGGGTCAGATCTCTGACAGATAAGAGATGCGCAGGGAAACTGCTCATTCGATCACTACCTCGTCTGAATCATCGATCGGTTCGAACCGGACTTTGACCTTCTCTTCCCGAGATGTCGGGATGTTCTTTCCCACGAAGTCAGCGCGGATGGGGAGTTCGCGATGACCCCTGTCTACAAGAACTGCCAATTGCACAGAAGCAGGTCTGCCGATCTCACCGAGAGCATCAAGAGCAGCTCTTATGGTTCTTCCCGAGAAGAAGACATCATCGACAAGGACCAGGTCGCGTCCATCGACTCCCAAGGGAGGGATATGAGTTGGGTGTAGTGGTCTGGGTGGCTTCATGCGTAGATCGTCACGATGAAGAGTGACATCTATCGACCCGTGGGCAACCGCGCTTCCTTCGATCTCTTCGATCGCTTCTGCAAGTCGTTGCGCCAGTACTACACCCCTTGTTGGGATTCCTAGCAGAATCAGATTCTTGGCGCCCTTATTGCGTTCCAAAATCTCATGCGCAATACGCCGAGTTGCTCGCGCTATCTCCTCGCGCGACAGGATGATCCGAGCCACGATTATCTCCTTAACCGCCTCACAGGACGGCACTTAAAGGTGGCTGAAGCCTAGTGGAGCTCTGCGCCTAAAGTCGCAATCAGCTGCTACTTAGCGAGGAAGCGAGTCGGCAAGCGCCGAGATCCGCCCCAGAAGGCCATTGATGAAGTTGGCCGAACTACTTGTCGAAAGCGCCTCAGCCAGCGATAGCGCCTCGCTGATAGCCACAGCGTGATCCAATTCGCCCCACAGCATCTCAAAGATCGCAATCCTCAGGATATTTCGATCAACAGCAGGAAGCCTGTCCTTGTCCCATCCCTCTGCGTAGCTATGGATGAAAGAATCAATCCGTTGCAGGTGTTCCCCAACGCCTCGCACCAAGACATCGGTGTACTCACGATGCTCGCGCTCCATAAGGGCAAGCTCATCGAGAGATGGCGCGCTACCGCGGATATCCGCAGCGAAGAGAAGGTCGAGCGCCGCCTTCCTGGCCTTACTTCGCGCACTCATCAAGCGCGACCGAGATATTGCCCCGTACGAGTATCAACGAGAACCTTTTCGCCTTGCTTGATGAAGAGAGGCACCTGAATCGTTATCCCGGTCTCAACAGTTGCGGGCTTGGAACCCGCGTTGGAGCGATCTCCTTGCAAACCAGGTTCGGTATAGGTGATCTCCAACGGAACTGAGGCGGCCAACTCGACGAAGAGTGGATTGCCTTCGTGCATTGCCACGATGGCATCTGTGTTCTCAAGCATGTAGTTCGCAACATCACCGACCGTCTCACCTGGAATGGTGATCTGGTCATAAGAAGACGAGTCCATAAAGACGAAGTCCTCTCCATCCTTGTAGAGGAATTGCATCTCACGACGCTCAAGTATCGCGACATCGACTTTTACTCCGGCGTTGAATGTCTTCTCAACCACTTTGCCTGATAGAACATTCTTCAGCTTGGTACGAACGAATGCCGGACCCTTGCCAGGCTTGACGTGCTGGAATTCAACTACCGTCCATAGTTGCTTCTCGATATCGAGAGTCATTCCATTCTTCAAATCATTTGTTGTGGCCACGAGCTTTTTACCATCCGTATCTGGTCAAGAAGGTCTCACTTTGTCGTGCCGTATTGTAGGAGAGAGTTCATGGCGATGAGTGCCAATCGGTAAGAATCTTGCTTGAATCCCGAGATCGTTCCCGTGGAAACTCCACTTATCAAGGAGGTATGGCGGAACTCCTCGCGTGACAATGGGTTCGATAGATGCACCTCGATCAATGGGCTCCTCAACATGGCGCACGCGTCGCGAAGAGCAACCGAGTAATGAGTAAACGCGGCCGGATTGAAGATCACTGGTAGATCATCGTCCACAGCCTCATGTACCCATCTGATCAAAGTTGATTCATCATCACTCTGGCGAATGTCCGCCTCAAAACCTTCGGCCCGTGCCGATTGAGCAATAAAGGATTGAAGTGCCTCGTAATCGAGATCACCGTAGAAAGATTTCTCGCGCTGGCCAAGTCGACCAAGATTGGGGCCGTTGAGAACTAGAACCTTCCTCATCACTGCTCTCCAGTCCATCTCGCCTGCTCCATGAACGCCTGTTGCAGTTGATCTTCATCAACCTCTATCAATACTGGGTCCCCAACGGACCTGAGAGTAACAAATCTAAGTTTCTGATTCTTGACCTTCTTATCACGCCACATCAATCCCAAGAGTGAAGAACTATCAATATCGGGCAGAGCGACTGAAAGATCGAATTTCCGAAGTAGCTCTACATGCTCTTTGATCATGGCATCAGGCAACCCATGGACCACCTTGGATAGACAGGCTGCAAAAACCATTCCGATCGCGACCGCTTCGCCATGTCGGAGCCCGTAATCCATCTCTTTCTCAATCGCATGACCGAGTGTATGTCCATAATTGAGGTAGGCCCGCTCGCCGCTCTCCTTGAGATCCCGAGAGACGATTCGCTCCTTTACAGCGATTGCTCTTTCGATCATCTCATTCAGAATGGAACTCTGTGAGAGCGAATCCGAATCGGCGAATGTGAAATCATTAGCAAGATCAAGGATCCGTGAATCCGAGATGAATCCGCACTTGATGATCTCAGCCATCCCAGCCTTGAGATCGCGATCCGGCAACGAGTGGAGGAATCGCTGATCTACGATCGTGGCGACCGGAAGATGAAATGATCCAATCAAGTTCTTGGTGCCAAGACCATTGATTCCCGTCTTTCCGCCGATAGCCGCATCGACCATTCCCGCCAAAGTAGTGGGGATGGCGATCCAATCAACACCCCTCATCCAGAGCGAAGCGACAAAACCAACGACATCTGTCGTTGCCCCACCGCCTATTCCAACGATCATCCCATCCCGCGGGAAGGAGATCTCCTCGAGCTTTCGCATCAGCTCCTGGACCACAATCCAACTCTTCTGACTCTCACCTTCAGGCAGAGAGATGATCGACACATCCGTGCCCCAGTCATCACCTACCTCCACACGGAGAGGCTCAGTGACCATAAAAATCGCAGTGCGTCCGGTAATGAGTTTGGCAAGATCCCTCCGCCACTCGTTGGTGAAAACTGTGGTGCCGGTCGTCATCTCGAAATCCGTTTCTCTATCTCATCGACGACCTCATCGGGAGTGAGGTTGTTGGTGTCGATCACTTCATCAGCCAACGACAAATATATGGGGCGACGTTTATTCATGAGTTCCTGCCATTGAGCCCTCGGGTTGATCATCAAGAGTGGTCGTTCCCTATTAAAACCAACTCGTGGGGCTGCATTGGAGATCGAAACATCGAGATAGAGCACTTTTCGATCGCGGTGCGGTGGACGTAATTCCTCTTGAACCTTGGCCGCAAGAATGGAGCCACCCCCTAAGGCAATTACTCCCTTGGAATTCTCAAGCGTCTCGAGGACGATCTGCTCTTCTATGGCACGAAAGGTCTCTTCTCCGTCTTCAACGAAAATATCCGAGATCCTTCTTTTCGTTCTCTCCTCGATCACCATATCGGTGTCAACGAAAGCAAGATCCAAACGCCTCGCGAGCAATCCCCCGATCGTCGATTTACCTGCGCCTGGCGGTCCAATGAGGACGAGAACGACCTCCCGCTCTGTCATTGAATCTGAAGGTTTTCGCGATAAGTAAGCAGATTTCGCCTCGTCTCAGGCAGATTATCTCCGCCAAATTTCTCCAAGAGCGCCTCGGCGAGTACCAGGGCAACCATCGCTTCCCCAATAACGCCAGCAGCAGGAACGGCACAGACATCAGAGCGCTGATTGATCGCTTTCGCGCTCTCCCCTGTTGCAACGTCGATCGTTGATAGTGCGCGCGGCACTGTCGAGATCGGCTTCATAGCGCCACGCACTCGCAGTATCTCTCCGGTAGTCATTCCACCTTCGGTACCGCCCGCACGATTGGTCATGCGATTGATCCCCTCGGCTGTTCTCGTTATCTCATCGTGTGCCTGAGAGCCACGTCGTGTGGCAGTGAGGAAACCATCGCCAATCTCAACCCCTTTGATGGCTTGGATCCCCATGATCGCTGCTGCCAACCGGGCATCGATTCGACGATCCCAATGCGTATGTGAACCGAGTCCAATCGGACAATTTTCGACGACCACTTCAAAGACTCCACCCAATGTATCTCCATCGCGATGGGCAGTTTCAATCTCAGCAACCATTCGATCACTGATCTCTTCACCGAAGGCTCGCACTGGACTCGAATCAATCAAAGCTCGATCCGAAGAGCGAGGGGTTCTTTCCTCAGCGCTCCTTGTCGACCCAATAGAGATGACATGGCTGAAGATCTCAACACCGGCTACTTCGCGCAAAAGATTCCTGGCTGGGAGAGCGAGAGCAACCCTCATGGCGGTTTCGCGAGCACTCGCTCGCTCCAGAATCGGACGAGCATCCTCAAAGCCATATTTTTGCATTCCGACTAAGTCGGCATGCCCAGGTCGCGGTCGAGTCAGCGCTTCGTTGCGCGCTAGACCTTCCAATTCATCTTGAGCAACAGGATCGGCCGACATCACTTTCTGCCACTTCGGCCATTCTGAATTCGCAATCTCAATGGCAACAGGACTGCCAAGGGTTAGACCATGACGAACGCCACCCAGAATGCGAACCGCATCCTCTTCAAATTTTTGACGGGCACCGCGTCCAAAGCCCAAACGTCGGCGAGATAACTCGCTCATGATCGCCTCTGTGGTGACCGGGATACCCGCAGGCAATCCTTCAATGATTCCGACGAGGGCTTGGCCATGAGATTCACCAGAAGTTAGCCAACGCACGACGAAATTCTCCCACATTAAGCAGAAACGATGTGTGGAAATTCGTACTTCAAAGAAAGATTGTGAGACCCGACGCTGACGCCACTATCGGGGCAAAGGGCAGGTGAGACTTCAATGTCAACGGAATCAAGCTTCCAGCAACGAACCGTCGGATCCAAAGCCCAATGAGCAAAAAGCTCGAGACCAGGGCAAGTCCAAGGAGAAGATCTCGCAAATCAATCCATGGGAAGAAGAATGCACTCAGATAAAGGATCAGCTTCAAATCTCCCATCCCGATCAGCGATAGAAGGTACCTGCGAACCCAAGCTAGAGAGAGGCCGGATAGAAAGATGGTGATGGTCAGGAGCGTACTCAAATAATCGATCTGGGTAGGAGCGGGGTCGAGGAGATCGAGGAGAAGGTGAAGTATCGTTGCAATGAAGAGAAATCGATTGGGAATCCTCCGACTCCTCAGATCGGTCAAAGAAGTCGCGAGAAGGAGCGCGCCCACAATCATAAGATGGCCGTTCACCGCCGCAACGATAGAACGTTATTGGGAAGCTTGATGTGCCATTGTGGATGAGAGAACTTCCCTAAACATAGAACCTCGGTCGAACTTCTCTCCGCTGAAAATAGCCGCCTGATCCACCGCTTGAGCGACCAGGATCGAGAGGCCCGAAATGACCCTTCCGCTTACAACACTCGCAAAGGTCGATGGCCATGGCGAATAGGAAAAATCCAAGAATGTTCCCTCGAAGCCGAGAAGTTTCGCTGATATATCAGTTTGAGCCTGAGCGGGAATTGTTGAGATGACCAGAGAACTTTTGATCAGACTCTCCCTCCACTCTTGATCCATAGATATAGATTGAAGCTGGGAATGGGCAATCTTTGGCAAGAGGTAATCTCTATCGGGATTGCGTCGAAGTATCGATACTTCTCCCCTGTACCCGAAGATTTCAAGGCCGAGTAACGATGATCTAGCAGAAGCACCATTGCCGATGATCAGAACATTGGAATAGTGATCGCCATGTTCGGCTAACACACGGGCTAAACCGGTTGCATCAGTATTGAATGCGCCACTCCTGGTTACGGTATTGATGGCTCGAGACCGCTCTGCCACATCCTCAACTTTGAGCCCAAGATTGAACCCGACCTCCTTGAGTGGCATAGTCAAAGAGAACCCGCTCCAGGAGTTCTTCAATTCTTGTTGCAGGAAGTCTCGTGCCTGCTGTTGGTCCAATTCGATCCTGCCATATTCATATTTCAAGCCCAAGGCTCGGTAGATCTCTCCGTGGACGAAAGGTGAGAGAGAGTGGGCTATTGGCTTACCTAGAACAGCAGCTCTAATCATCGAAGGCTCCATTTCGATAGTTCTCTCGATAGAGCGCTTTCCACCGCAGGAATTCGTCGTAAGAAGAGGTGAACCTCGTATCTGAGGGAGCAACAGTGATGAAGTAGAGCCACTCTCCTTCTGCCGGAGAGATGGCCGCATCAACAGCTGCTCGCGTGGGTGAGCCGATCGGTCCCGGGGGTAGCCCTCTTCGTTGGTAGGTGTTGTACGGACTATTGATCTTGGTTTCGTTGAGAGAGAGCGCGATGTTTCCCCGAGAGTTCTGTATGTAGTGAACCGTCGAGTCGAGCTGTAGTGGCATGCCCTTCTGCAATCTATTATGAATAACGCGAGAAACCTTCTCGAATACATCAGGGGTACCCTCTGCTTCGATCAATGACGCGATGATCAAGAGTTGATCTGGGGAATACGTATCGCTCCCCTCCCAGTCGACACCCTTCATTGCGCTTTGGAAACGAGCGATGAAGGCTTTGATGACATCCATCGTTTCGAACTCAGAGCCAAAGGAATACTTGGCTGGATAGAAGAAACCTTCTGGATCTCTCAGAGTGAATGGTTCGGGGATAACAGCATCCCTTATTGCTCTGCCTACCCCAGGATAATCGTTCTTCTCTAAGATGCTGACCACCTCGGATAAACGAACCCCGTCACGCAGAGTTATCAACCCTTGAATCCGCTCGATGTCCAAGAGCTGTTCCAGGGCCAGTGAAGCTGGAATCTTCTTCTCGATGAGGTAACTTCCGGGTGCAATTCGCTGCGCTCGTGTATCACTCAATGCAAGGCGGAAAAAGGTTTGCCAGGAAGAGATGACACCTTCCTTCTCTAGATTTCGAGCGATCTCTTCACCACTGTCACCGTTTTCCACCAGGAAGGTGATACTCCCTTCGCTTACACCACGTGGAAAATCGCTATAGCTCATGGGTCGGTTGGCGACCTCGCGTAACGTCAATGTAACCATCACCATCAGAAAGCCGACACCAGCGAGAATCAATAAGTTCTTTCGCTTCTCACTCATCGACACCCCCTCAAATCTCCTGACCAGCGAATCGCGAAGTATTTGACTCTGCTCGAAGCGCGCCCTCCAACAAGATCATCGCTGCCGCGGAATCGATCTCTTCCCGGCTTTCCTTCTCGCTCTTTCCACTGCTTCGCATAGCCCCTAAAGCGCTCTTGGTGCTGAATCGTTCATCAATGAGCCGTATCGCACCGGAGAAAATCCCCGCCAATTCAATGGCGAAATCACGAGCAAGGCGAGCAGAACTACTCTGATCGCCCGAGAGATTGATCGGATATCCGACGTAGATCACGATCGGCTCGTATTCACGAATGATTGCAACGAGATCCATCTCCCAATTCTGGGCATCCAAGACACTGGTTGGGAAAGCGAATTGACCCTCGGGGTCACTGACCGCGACGCCTATTCGAGCCAAGCCATAATCAAGCGCAAGTCTTCTACCCTTCATTTCACTGAGATGCCAATGATTGGAGGAAGCTCTCCTTCATACTCTCGAGCGCCTTTTCAATATCTCCAACCGAGGTGCCGCCACCTTGGGCGAAATCATCTTTTCCACCGCCGCCACCCTTAAGGACCGTGGAACCAACCTTCACAAGCGGACCAGCTTTGATTCCACAATCTCGTGCCGCTGCATCTGTGGTCGTTACGAGGATTACCTTGCCATCGACGACAGATGTGAGCGTGATGACACTGGACGGACGACGATCTCGAAGGGCTAGAGCGACCTGACGCAACTCATCACCGCCTAGAGCAAAACCGATGGAACGTGACAACCAAACGACGCCATGATGAACCTCGGCGTCTGCCAGAAGCGGCGAGAGTTCATCGATAGCCCGAGAGATACGAACCGAGGTGAGTTCTCGTTCAGCATCCTTCAAAGAAGAGATGACCTGTTCAATCCGCTCTGGTAGCTCTTCGCTTCGCGTGGCTTTAACTAACTCCGTGATTCGTGCCAGGAGAAGATGTTCCCGAGCGAGGAAGGAAAACGCATCAACTCCAACCAGAGCCTCTACTCGACGCACCCCTGATCCGATGGAAGATTCACTGAGCAATTTCACAAGACCAAGTTCCCCCGAAGCAGATACATGGGTACCGCCGCAAAGTTCCCGAGCCCAATCGCCAACGCTCACAACTCGAACTCGATCACCGTATTTTTCGCCAAAGAGAGCCATGGCACCGATTGCCCTAGCTTCATCTTGACTCATCTCTTGAGCGATAACAGGCAGATTGCCCATGAGGAGAGAGTTGACCCGCCCTTCTACCTCCTGCATCGCCGCCAAAGAAACCGGTGAGGTTGAAGGGAAATCAAATCGGAATCGGCCGGGAGCGTTCTCTGATCCTGCCTGAGTCGCGGTTTCACCCAAAACCTCTCGGAATGCCTTATGGACCATATGCGTTGCAGTATGAGCGCGAGAGATTCCAATCCGACGATCGTGATCAATCTTCGCCTGCGCCATCATCCCGACCTCGACATCACCCTGGACCACTGTTCCTCGATGGACATAGAGACCAGGTATCGGCGATTGAACGTCAAAAATATCAATGATTGCGCCATTGGCTAGATGGATTTCACCGTGGTCAGCGAGCTGACCTCCGCCTTCGGCATAGAACGGAGTTCGATCAAGGACTACCTCGACATCTCCTGAAGCGCTCTTGACTGACTTACCTTCAGCAAGGATCCCAACGACCCTTCCTTCGGCTTCACTCTGGGTATATCCAAGGAAATGGGTGACCGAGTCTGATTCCAGGATCCTTCTGTACTCCGAGAGATCGGTATGTCCTGTCTTCTTCGCCTTCGCATCAGCCTTTGCCCGATCCTTCTGTTCCTTCATCAAGGATCGGAAACCTGATTCATCGATCGATAGACCAGCCTCGGTTGCCATTTCCAAGGTCAGATCAAACGGGAAACCATAAGTATCGTGGAGCTTGAAGGCATCACTCGCTTCCAACCTCTTGGAACCATTTTCGACGGCGCGCTTTGAAGCCATCTCAAAGATCTGAGTACCGCTCTTGAGGGTCTCTCTGAATGTTGACTCCTCTGCGGCAGTCACCTCTTCGATGCGTCGCTGATCGCTGACCAGCTCTGGGTACTGCGGCCCCATCGCTTCGATGGAAGAGCGGACCAACTCCACAAGGGTCGGTTCCTCACTGCCGAGAATTCTCATATTTCGTATGACTCGGCGCATCATTCTTCGAAGGACATAACCACGCCCTTCGTTTCCAGGCGTGACTCCATCACCAATCAACATCGCGGCGGTGCGGGCATGATCGGCGATCACTCTCAAGGAAACGTCGTTGACTTCATTTGATCCGTATCTGACACCGGTCAACTCCGATGCTCGGCGCAAGATGATGCTGGTGGTATCGATCTCATAGATGTTCTCCACACCCTGCAAAATCGCAGCCGTCCGCTCCAGACCAAGTCCGGTATCAATGTTCTTAGCTGGCAATTCGCCAACGATCGGATATCCCTCTTTTCCCGGTCCTTCACCGCGGATGTTCTGCATAAAAACTAAGTTCCAAATCTCAAGATAACGGTCCTCATCAGCTACGGGACCACCTTCTCGCCCGTACTTGGGACCTCGGTCGAAGTAGATCTCACTACATGGTCCGCAGGGACCAGGAACACCCATGGACCAAAAATTGTCGGCCATGCCACGGCGTTGAATACGCTCCTTGGGAACACCTACTTCGCGGTGCCAAATATCGGCCGCTTCATCGTCATCGTGATAGACAGTCACCCACAGTCTTTCGGGATCGAATCCATATCCGCCGTCTGTTTGGGATCGCGTCAACAATTCCCAAGCAAGGGAAATCGCACCCTCTTTGAAATAGTCGCCGAAAGAGAAATTGCCGCACATTTGAAAGAAAGAGGCATGACGTGTGGTCTTACCTACTTCATCGATGTCGAGGGTACGAACACATTTTTGAACCGATGTAGCTCTCGCGTACGGAGCAGGTATTTCGCCCAGGAAGTACGGCTTGAATGGAACCATTCCGGCATTGACCAGCAAGAGATTTGGATCATTGAGGACAAGTGACGCCGACGGTACGACGGTGTGATGAAGGCCTTGTCGATTGCCAGACTCGAAGAAGTCCAACCACCGCTTTCGAATCTCGGCGGAATTCACTTTCTGTTAGAACTCCTCATCCTCATCATAAGTACTGCGCTTGGCTTTGCTACGGCTCTTGCTCCGCTTTGGTGGCTTATCCTCTTCATTTCGACTTCGATGCTTGCTCGTTGCGGCCGATACGACAGTGCCCAGCACTTTGAGCGCGATTCCGTTCTTATCTACGAAATTCGAGGCAGCTCCACTCAATTTGACCGTCAAATCCTCAGCTGCTTTCGTGATGTTATTGACGCTCTGCAAGGGACCATTGACAAGCCGGACGGTTGTTGTCGCCTCTTCGAGAAGGGGTGTCGTGTCTTGAGTGATCGCCTTAACAGAAGCTCCTACTTCGTCGATGGCCCGACCTAGACGAATGACGGCGTAGGCGATGGCAACTGCGATGATGAGCAGACCTGAGGCAGCGATGATTGCAGCGATGCCCCCACCAGTGAGAGCGGGTAGAGCCAGATGGGCAACGTTCATGGCAGAAGGTTACCCCTTGCCATTTTCTTTGACCTCAGCATCCGGCTGAGCATCGACGCCGCTCTCTTTTCGTTGAGCAGGCGTGATGGGAGTAGGAGCTCCGGTCAACGGATCGCCTCCGCTAGCCGTCTTAGGAAATGCAATCACTTCACGAATCGAATCAGCGCCGGCAATCAGTGCAGCAAGTCGATCCACACCGAGTGCGATACCACCGTGAGGTGGAGGCCCGTAATTGAATGCCTCGAGAAGGAAGCCAAATTTGGACTTCGCTTCATCTTCCGTCAAACCGATCACTGAGAAGACGCGCTCCTGGATGTCGCGGCGATGGATTCGAATCGAACCTCCGCCGATCTCATTGCCGTTGAGGACGATGTCGTAGGCATAAGCCAATGCGTTTTGAGGATCAGAGTCGAACGTTGCTTCGTATTCCGGTTTAGGTCCGGTGAAAGGGTGATGCACAGCAGTCCACCCCGCGTCATCAGTTGCCTCGAACATCGGAGCATCAACGACCCAGAGGAAATTCCACTTACTCTCATCGATCAGATTCAATCGTTTACCGATTTCAAGTCGCACAGCACCAAGAAGATTCTGGGACTGGCTGCGCTCCCCTGCGGCGAAGAAGATCGCATCTCCTGGCCTGGCACCAGTCGCCGCAGAAATTCCCGAAGCCTCGGATTCGCTCAAATTCTTCGCCACTGGTCCACCTAGCGATCCATCGTCGTTAATCAGGATGTAGGCAAGCCCCTTCGCGCCGCGAGACTTGGCCCACTCCTGCCAGGCATCCAATTCACGACGTGGCGAGTTTGCACCGCCCGGCTTGATGACCGCGCCAACATAGGGAGCCTGAAAGACGCGAAATGCTGTTGCCTTGAAATACTCAGTCATTTCAATGAGCTCAAGTCCGAAGCGAAGATCAGGCTTATCGGAACCAAATCGATTCATCGCGTCCTTGTATGTCATGTGCGGTATCGGAAGAGGTATCTCATAACCAACAACATCTTTGAAGAGTCGCGAGAGGATTCGCTCGGTCACGGAAATAACGTCTGCCTGATCAACAAAGGACATTTCGATGTCGAGTTGGGTGAACTCCGGTTGTCGATCAGCGCGGAAGTCTTCATCTCTAAAGCACCGCGCTATTTGGTAGTAACGTTCCATACCAGCGACCATCAGTAGCTGCTTGAACAATTGCGGAGACTGCGGCAACGCATACCAAGAACCCGGTTGCAATCTCACTGGAACTAAGAAGTCCCTCGCACCTTCAGGTGTAGAGCGGGTCAAATATGGTGTCTCGATCTCAAGGAAATCCATCTCATCCATGCTTCGCCGTATGGATGACGTGATCTTCGAACGTAAACGAAGATGGTGGGCAGGAACTTCTCTGCGTAGATCGAGATAGCGATACTTGTATCGCACTTCCTCGCTCACATTGATCGTTTCACCGCTATCAACTGGAAACGGAAGGGGTGCAGATTCGCTCAAGATGGTCAGACTCTGACACCTGACTTCGATTTCTCCCGTCGGGATATCTCGATTCTCATTTCCTGATGGTCGAAGTGCGACCGTGCCTTCAATCAAGACGCAGTACTCGGCACGAAGTTTGGCGGCAACACTCTCATCGCTAATGACAACCTGGACGTTTCCAGTGGCATCTCGAAGATCTATGAAGGCAACGCCACCATGATCACGACGGCGAGCCACCCAACCGGCGAGTTTCACCGAGGAATCAACATCAGCCCGACTCAAACGGCCAGCATCGTGAGTGCGAAGCACGCCACTCCCCTTCATCTCGAGAACAGGATCGAATCTTTCGATTCCTGCAAATAGGCCGACCAGCGACGATTGAATCGCGCCGGGGGACTATCCCTGCAGGAGCTTTGAAATCTCCAAGGCGTCGAGTCTAACGCGCCGGCTTTCTCCACTCTTCATATCTTTGATGTTTCCGGCAGCTTCCTTGATCTCATCATCACCGATCACCAGGACATGACGAGCGCCACGCTTATCGGCCGACTTCATAGCACCTTTGAGTCCTCGATCTCCGTAGGAAAGATCGACGACGATCCCCAAGTTTCGAAGGCTAGAAGCGAGCGAGACAGAGACCGCTCGTGATGCTTCGGTGATCGGGATCAGGAAGATATCTACAGCACTTTCATCAACGCCAAGCGAAATGCCTTCCGCTTCACATGCGAGCATGACCCGATCGATCCCTAGACCGAATCCGATTCCACTGAGGGATTGACCACCAAGCTCTGCCATCAATCCGTCATAGCGGCCGCCACCTCCGATTCCTGATTGTGCACCTAAATCGTGATGCGAGAACTCAAAGGTGGTGCCGGTGTAATAGTCCAATCCGCGAACCATGCGCTTATCCACTTCAAAGGGGATCGAAAGCTCGGTGAGTAAAGATTGCACCTCATCGAAGTTCTGCCTTGCGGTATCGGTGAGGTAATCGAAGAGCAACGGCGCATCGGACATCGCATCTCTCAATTTCTCTCGTTTATCATCAAAGAGGCGCAATGGATTCTTTTCAGCGCGTGCTCGCGTCTCGTCATCAAGCGATAGACCATTGATGAACTTCATCAGTTCCACCCGATGTTTAGCTCGCGACTCGACATCTCCTAACGAGGTGATATTCAAAGTGAACCTCTTGAGTCCCAACGATCTGAAGCCAGCGAATGCGATGGCGATGACTTCGACATCTAGCGCAGGATCATCAACACCAATCGCTTCGACACCTGCTTGATAGAACTGTCGATAACGACCTGCTTGCGGGCGTTCCGCACGAAAGAAGGGCCCGGTATAGAAGAGTTTGACGGGTAACTGGCCGCGATCAAGGCCGTACTCGATGACGGCACGCATCACGCCTGCCGTTCCCTCAGGTCTCAAAGTGATCGATCTGCCGCCTCGATCCGTGAAGGTGTACATCTCTTTGGTGACGACATCTGTCGTCTCACCTACTCCGCGAGCGAAGAGCTCTGTATCTTCGAAGACAGGTAATTCAATCGGTTGATAACCAGCTAAACGGGCTTGACGAAGAAGATGCGCTTTGACTTGTTCAAAGCCCCAAGACCTCGGTGGCAGATATTCACTTACGCCCTTGGGCGCCTGAAAACGCATCACTTCCCCTGACAGTTCGACTGGAGAGGATTCTATTCCGCCAACTCAAGGAGGAAGGGATTTGTCGCTCTTTCAATGGCCATTGTGGTCTGATCACCATGTCCGGGGAGCACGGTCAATGAGTCAGGCAGAGTGAGAACTTTTTCCTTGAGAGTGATGGCCATGGCTCGAGATGAGCTTGTAGGAAGATCAGTTCGTCCAATCGATCCTTTGAAGAGCACATCACCACTGAGGAGATGGTCATCGATTCGATACATGACCGAACCTTGAGTGTGCCCTGGCGCGTGGATGATCTCAAAGTTCATTCCTGAGATCGCAATTTGGTCCCCATCCTCTATCTCTCTAATTCCGGAAGGTTCTTTCCAGATCTTCTTCGGCGCGAGTTCACTCATGAGGGCGAGGCCCTGCTTACCCAATCCGCGCTCAGGGTAAGTGAGCAACTCTCGATCTCGCGGATGTACGAAAACTGAATCGATTCCGCTCGATGCGCAGAGCGGTAGCACTGAGAAAGTGTGGTCGACATGACCATGGGTGATGAGAACGGCCACCGCTTTCAGTCCCAATTCCCTCACTCGCTCGTTGATTCGTGAGGCGAGATCAGGTACCGCGATGCCCGGATCAACTACGACGCATTCGCCCTTCTCTTCGTTGGCGATGATCCAGCAGTTGGTTCCAAAGTATGGAGCCACGATTCTCGAGATCTTCATAGGGCCGACTTCCTAGGGGTGAGATTCACAAATTAAGGGCGTCAGGGTACCTTTGCTTATCTCGGTGCGACGGTCCTGTCGATTCGGCTGCAGGATCTGACACCTCCGAGAGTTCATGTAGAAGAGCCCAGCGAGGATCCGAATCATCCGACGCGCAATGCAGGAGGTTAGAGATGACGACAGAGAACCCATCACCAGCATCAGCTTTGATTGGCGATCCCGCTGCTTACGGACGGGTCGGCGAAGATGGAACGGTCTACGTCATCACCGAATCAGGTGAGAGAGCTGTCGGCTCCTATCCTGGTAAGAGCGCTGAAGAGGCGCTGGCATATTTCGTTCGCAAGTTTGAGATGTTCGCTTCCGAGATCGCTCTCTTAGGTGCACGCATCAAGAGTGGCGCGATGGTTCCTGAAGACGCTCACCTAGCGGTAACGAAGCTTCGCGCTCAGTTTGATGATTTCAACGGCGTCGGCAATCTCCTAGCGCTTCGAGTCTCCCTTGATCAGCTTCCCGGCCTTATCGAGTCGAATAAGGGAATTTACGAGGAGAAGAAAGCGGCTGAGCAGGCCGCGAAGGCGGCTAAGCGAGAAGAAGCGCTTGCGCTCAAGGAGAGAATCGTTGGTGAAGCTGAAGCGCTCGCGGATTCAGAGGCATGGAAGGCTTCTAGTGAGAAGCTGAAGAATCTTCTCGACGAATGGAAGAAAGCTCCCCGACTCGACAAGGCTACCGATGCAGCGCTCTGGAAGCGCTTCTCGGCCTCAAGGAATCGTTTCGATAAGAGACGCCGTCAGCATTTCGCCACCTTGGTCTCGAAACAAAGTGAAGTCAAGAGCGCAAAGGAGCAGATCGTTGAGAGTGCTGAAGCCCTTCGCACCTCACGTGATTGGCTTGCAACCGCTGGAAAATTCAAAGATTTAATGGCTCAATGGAAGGCAGCTGGTCGCGGCAAACATAGCGATGATGCGAAGTTGTGGGCTCGGTTCAAGGCCGCTCAAGATGAATTCTTCCAGGCGAAGAACGCTGATTTGGAGCGACGCGGTCACACTATGGAAGAGAATCTCGCCAAGCGAGAGGCGTTGACCTTGAAGTTCGAAGCGCTGCTACCTGTGAACGACCATAGATCCAGTCGGAAGGCTTTCCGGGAGTTGGATGATGAGTGGCGAAAGATCGGTATTACGGATCGAAAGAAGCGCGACCTGCTCGAGGCACGAATCAAGAAGGTCAACGACGCGATCCGTGAAGCAGAATCGAATCACGCGCGGAAGACCGACCCAACTGCCAAGGCTCGAGCTAATGATGTAGTCACTCAATTGCAAGAGGCGATTGAGAACTACTCCAATCAAGCCGTGAAGGCAGAAGCTGCTGGCAACGCTAAGCGCGCCGCTGAGTTGCGAGAGGCTGCCGAAGCAAGGAAGGTCTGGCTAGCCGAAGCCATGAAGGGCCTGGCTGAGTTCACGAGTTAACTGTTGGTGACTCGATAGACGTCATAGACGCCATCGACCGATCTGACCGCACTCAATACTGCATCCAGATGGGTGGCGTCCGCCATCTCAAAGGTGAAACGAGAGTAGGCAGTTCGGTCCTTCGCCGTGTGCACTGATGCATTCAAAATGTTGACATGTTGATCGGAAAGCGTCTTGGTCACGTCAGAGAGCAGTCGACTTCGGTCGAGAGCCTCGATCTGGATATTGACCAAGAACAATGACTTTGCGTCACTATTCCATTTAACCGCGATGATGCGGTCGCTTTGATGCGCCTTCAGATCCTCGAGATTGATGCAATCACTTCTATGCACCGATACTCCACTCCCTTTGGTGATGAAACCGGTTATCGAATCACCGGGTACCGGCGTACAACATCGAGCCAGTTTGACGAGTACATCCTCTGCACCCTCAACCGAGACGCCGCTATTGCTCCGTTTCTCAAGTTGGCTAATGGGAACCTGCGTGACGATCGCGGAATCGATCACATCTTCAAATGGCTCCTCAATGCCAATCGCCGCCACTAACTTCTCGACCACTGAAGCGGATGAAATATGACCATCTCCGATGGCCGAATACAACGCTTCCATATCAGTGAAGCGCAGATCATGAGCGAGTTCGATCAAGGCATCCCCTGCCAAGATCTTCTGAATCGGCAATCCCGCTTTTCGCATCTGACGCGCCAGCGATGACTTACCTGCTTCGATCGCCTCTTCCCTGCGCTCCTTCGTGAACCAGGCCTTTATCTTCGAGCGGGCTCGTTGCGATTTGGCGAACGCCAACCAATCTCGGCTCGGTCCAGCGTTGGGAGATTTATTGGTCAACACCTCTATTGTGTCACCGTTGTTCAAACTCTGTTCGAGAGAGACCAATTTGCCGTTCACCTTTGCTCCGACGCACTTGTTACCGACTTCGGTATGGACTGCATAGGCGAAATCCACAGGAGTCGAACCAGCGGGAAGGGCAATTACGCTTCCTTTCGGTGTGAATACGAATACCTCTGGTGTTCTTAAGTCATAGCGAAGCGCATCCAAGAATTCATCGACATCAGGAGTTTCTTGCTGCAGCTCGTGTAGCTGCTTGAGCCACATGATCTCGGTATCGCTGGATTTGGTAGTGGAGCGTGTTTCAAGAGCAGCGTTCTTGTACTTCCAATGAGCGGCGACGCCGAACTCTGCCCGTCTATGCATTTCGTGGGTACGAATCTGGATCTCAACCGCTTTGCCGCTCGGGCCGATGACTGTGGTGTGCAGAGACTGATAGAGATTGAACTTCGGCATAGCGATATAGTCTTTGAAGCGGCCAGGGACCGGCGACCATCGCGCGTGGATCGCACCCAGAACGGCATAGCAATCCCTAACATCGTCAACGAGGACTCTGATTCCTACCAAGTCATAGATATCGTTGAAATCTCGGCCGCGAAGAACCATCTTTTGATAGACGCTGTAGTGATGCTTCTGGCGGCCTCGTACTTCTGCAGCGATTCCTTCAGATTTCAAATCTGTGGAGAGGACCTCAATGACCTCTCGACTGAGTTCCTCACGCTTTGGATTGCGCTCAGAGATCAATCGATCGATCTCTTCATACTTCTTCGGTTCGAGGGTTCTAAACGAAAGGTCTTCCAATTCCCATTTGATGGTGTTGATACCGAGTCTGTGAGCAAGTGGTGCGTAGATGTCGAGAGTCTCTCGCGCCTTCTTGGCAGCGCTCTCTGAAGAGACGAAACTCCAAGTTCTCGCATTATGGAGGCGATCCGCCAACTTGATGATCAAGACCCTAAGATCTCGTGACATCGCCACGACCATCTTGCGAACCGTCTCGGCTTCGGCGGTTGGTCCATAGGTCAATCGATCCAATTTGGTAACGCCATCGACAAGCCCTGCGATCTCATCTCCGAAATCTGATCGCAACTCATTGAGCGAGTAGTCAGTGTCCTCGACGGTATCGTGCAACAGCGCAGCACAGATGGTTGCGCTGTCGAGTCCAAGATCGATCAGGATTCCCGCGACGGCGACCGGATGGGTTATGTATGGGTCACCCGATTTTCGCAATTGACCCGCATGCGCCTTCTCGGCCTTCTCAAAGGCGAGCTCGAGCCGTTCAAGATCCGCCTTGTTCCATACCCCATCGACCTTTACCTGAATCGGGGCTAGGAGCGACATGACCGGATTTTACCGGTGAATGGCTATCGCTTCTTGTTGCGTTTGGGCTGGTGCCGTTGCGCTTGATTGACTTCCACTTCTCCACTGCCGCGAGAATTGACTCGCTTAGCCAGGGCGATCATCGCTGGTTCGCGCTCTCGCAAACCAGCCAGGAATGGAGTAGCGATGAAGAGCGAGGAGAAGGTGCCGATGATCATTCCGATGAAAAGGACGAGAGCGATGTCCTTCAACGTTCCGGCGCCCAATAATCCAGCTCCAACGAAGAGCAAGGAAGCGATTGGGAGTACTGCAACGATGGAGGTGTTCATGGACCGGATCAGAGTCTGATTGATAGCCAGGTTCGCCGCCTGCGAATAAGTCAAACGCGCCACCTGGGTGATGTTCTTTGTGTTCTCTTGAACCTTATCGAATACGACCACCGTGTCGTAGAGGGAATAGGCGAGAATGGTGAGGAATCCAATCAAGGTGGCCGGTGTGACTTCGAAGCCGATCAAGGCATAGATACCCACGGTGATGAAGACGTCATGGAAGAGTGCCATGAAAGCAGCTAGAGCCATCTTGGGTTCAAATGTCATCGCAAGATAGAGCATCACGATCACCAAGAAGGCGACAAGGCCCGTTACACCCTTGCGGGTGATCTCTTCTCCCCATGAAGGGCCGATGGATTGGACATCGATTGATTCGACGGAAATCGAGTACTCCGCGGCGAGAAAGTCTTGGATCTCAGTCAACTCCGAAGGTTCCAAAGACTCAGTGCGGATTGACACTTTGTTATCGCCGATCTCTTGGACGATCAATCCTTCGATGAAATCGAGTGAAGAAACCCTCTCCCGTGCATCTTCGGCGGTAGCGCCGGTATCAGTGATCGTGACCACCGTCCCGCCGCTGAATTCGATTCCCAGCTTCAAACCCTGCGTGAACAAGGCTCCAATCGAGATGATGAAGAGTGCGAGTGAGACCAGGTACCACTGCTTCCTTCGTCCGACGAAATCAATGGAGACTTCGCCGCGATAGAGACGTCCACCTAGTGAACCTGAGTCAATTCTCTCAGACATGAGAACCTCTTTCCGCCGTAGATTTCAATCCCAAGTTCTTCGGAGTCAGACCACTAAATCGGCGACCCGCTTGGAAATATTTCATCCGCGCAAGAACGACCATCAACGGCTTGGAGAAGAGGAAGACGACTAGAAGATCGATCAGCGTGCTGATGCCGAGTGTGAATGCGAAACCACGAACCCCGCCGACTGCGAAAATATAGAGCAAGACTGCCGCGATGAGAGAGACGACATCCGAGACGATGATGGTACGACGCGCGCGAATCCAAGCCGTCTCCACCGCAGTCTTCAGAGACCTTCCTTCACGCAATTCATCTCTCAGTCGCTCGAAATAGACGATGAAGGAGTCCGCAGTGACTCCAATTGAAACGATGGTTCCAGCGATACCCGCGAGCGTGAGCGTGTATCCAATCCATTCACCAAGCAACATGAAGGAGAGAATCACCGTGTAGGCAGCGACAGCAAGTGAACCGATGGCCACTACTCCTAATGCGCGGTAATAGAACATGGCGTAGATGACCGTCAGCAAGAGGCCAAGCAGCCCCGCAAGAAGTCCTGCATCGAGTTGTTCTGCGCCTAAGGTTGGTGAGACCTGCTGTACCTCTCCCCGCTCAAAAGCGAGAGGCAATGATCCATATTTCAAGACGTTGGCTAGATCTTGGGCCTCCAACTGAGTGAAATCGCCAGTGATCTGTGCCTGTCCCCCAGTAATCGCCTCGTTGATCCGAGGTGCTGATACGACGAGTCCATCGAGCACGATCGCAAGCTGATTCTGAGGCGTTGGGAAATTGACGATATCCGCGGTGACTTGTGCGAATTTCTTTCCACCCTCACTTGAGAAGTCGAGCGATACGTACCAGCCCAAGGTCGTTGTTGCGTCATAGACTGCTTGGGCTCCTGAAACATCCGTTCCAAGTACTTGTGCAGGCGCCAAGAGATACTTCAAGAAACCATCACGGTCACAAGAGACCATCGGTTGTGTCGGATCATCGAGCGTTCCACCACTGCGCTCTGCTGCAACTGCACAATCGAGTTCGCGAAACTCTCTTGCTATCTCTGCTGAGATTCCGTCTGGAAGGGATGATTCATCGAGTAGATCCGATCCAGCGCCGTCGGTGGTTTCAATGAGAACTTGTCTGAAGCGCAATTCAGCTGTTTGACCTACGAGATCGATGATCCTGCGTCCAGTCTCCCCAGGTACCGAAATGACGATCTGACGATTGGTTCCAGTTCCCTGTGCAGAGACTTCGCTTTCTGCAACGCCTACGCCATCGACTCGCTGTCGGATGATGTTGACCGCCTGATCGATGGCTTCAGCGGTAACTGTTCCCTCTTCCCCTGGCTTCACCTTAGGTTGCAGTGTGACCGATGTTCCACCTCGGAGGTCTAGACCAAGGTTGATCGTTGTTGCGCCACTGAAGAGAGCTACACCACCCATGGTAAGAAGTACCAGGAAGAGGATCACCAAAGTTCGAATCGGATTGGACGGCACCGGAGCTTGATTTGCTGGGTTACGCGTGGAGCTATACGAATTTCGCTCGAAGGACATGAGGCGAGAGTCTAGTTCACCTTCACTCGAAGAGTGTCGGTTCCCTGACCGAACCGGGTGGCTCTTTGCTGAGGTGGCGCCAACCCGCAGCTGTGGCCACTCGACCACGGGGCGTTCTAGAGATCAACCCTTGTCGAATCAGGAAGGGTTCGCATACCGCTTCAATGGTCTCACTCTCTTCACCCACGGAAATAGCAAGAGTAGAAAGCCCTACTGGTCCACCTTCGAAGTTATCCACCAGCGATCTCAAGATTGCGCGATCAAGACGATCCAACCCGCGTTCATCCACTTCGTACATACTCAGTGCCTGTTGAGCATCATGGAGCGAAATCGATCCATTGCCATGAACTTGCGCGTAATCTCGAACACGACGAAGGAGCCTATTGGCGATGCGAGGCGTACCTCGTGAACGTAGCGCAACTTCATCCACCGCTGCGGATTCAATGGAGATCTCCAAGAGAGAGGCGCTTCGAGCGATGATCTTCGCAAGGAACTCGCTATCGTAGAAATCCATCTGCGCGGTGAAACCGAATCGGTCACGGAGCGGCCCGGTCAATAGACCGGATCTCGTTGTTGCACCAACAAGTGTGAAGGGTGCGATATCGAGTGGGATTGAGGTAGCCCCTGCACCTTTACCGACGATAACATCGACGCGGAAATCCTCCATTGCCATATAGAGCATCTCTTCCGCTGGCCTAGCGATTCGATGGATCTCATCGATGAAGAGCACTTCGCCTGGAGTAATCGCAGAGAGTATGGAGGCTAGATCCCCTGCATGATGGATCGCAGGTCCAGAGGTCACCTTGATCGGAGCATTCATCTCTTGTGCGATGATCATCGCCAGCGTGGTCTTTCCAAGACCGGGAGGACCGGCGAGGAGTATGTGATCGGCGGTTGCTGCACGAGAGAGTGCGGCGTGGATCAAAGTTCCTAACTGTTCCTTGACGCGTTCCTGGCCAACAAAATCGTTAAGTCTTTCAGGTCGAAGCGCATGATCGATTCGTGCTTCATCGCCGATCAGTTCGGCGCGGATCAGTGATGGTTCGTTATCGAAGGATTCTGCCATCTATTGCCTACTCGCTCGATTCAATCGAGAAAGCGCCTCTTTGAGTGCACTCTCGATATCTGTAGAGATTGATATCTCGGCGGAGGCTTCCTGGGCTTCTTTTTCACCATACCCCAGGTTGATGAGGGCTGCTGTGACGGTACGTCGCACATTGCTTTGCGCACCAGAAGCCGGCAAATCCATCTTTTCGCGAAGTTCCAAAGTGATCCGTGAAGCAACCTTCTTGCCTATGCCTGGGATTTGCTCTAAGTAGTGAAGATCACCATCGACGATGGCTGCCGAGAGCTCTTCTGTTTGGGTGGTTGCCATCATGGTGAGTGCGACCTTAGGACCGACTCCTGAGACTGTTTGAAGCATTCGAAAGAGCGACCGCCTCGCAGAGGACGAGAATCCATAGAGAGTCATGGAATCTTCCCTAACAATGAAATCCGTGAAGAGGTCAATCCTCTCCCCGACGCTTCCCGTGGAGATGTCGCTCTTTGGAACCATCACTTCTATACCCATCCCATTGATATCAACGGTGATCAATGAATGATGAGCAAGATCTTGTCTATCCATGACCTCGCCACGTACCCGACCAATCACTTGCGGACACCACGCTTTCGATTCGCTTCCTTCTTGAGAGCCTCTCTCTTGAGGGCAGCCTTGAGTTTGGCATCTCCAACGCCTCGCCAGTGGTGGCAAATCGCCAACGCCAGAGCATCCGTAGTATCTACTGGCTTTGGTACTTCTTGAAGTCTGAGGATTCTCTTGACCATCTCGGCGACTTGGCGCTTATCGGCACGCCCAGAACCCGTTACAGCTGCCTTCACTTCGCTCGGGGTATGAAGGGCGATCGGCACTCCGCTCTTGGCGGCGAGCAAGATTGCAACTCCTGCCGCTTGCCCGGTCGCCATCGCAGTCTTTACATTCAATTGCGAGAAGACACGCTCAATGGCGATGACATCGGGTTTCATCCGCGTGATCCACTCATTGAGATTCTTCTCCAAAGCGAGGAGCCTGCTATCGATCTCATCTTCCTTCGGGGTTCTTATCACTCCAGAATCGATGAGCTTGAGAGAGGAACCCGAACCCTCAACGACGCCGATTCCACATCGAGTCAAACCTGGATCGACACCGAGAACGCGCACCCGCCGAGGCTAACTGAGAGCGGCCATGATGTCGTCGGAGACATCGAAATTTGCATAGACGTTCTGGACATCGTCGAGATCTTCGATAGCTTCGATGAGGGAGAAGATCCTCTCGGCGCCATCCTTGTCGAGCGGGATGTTCATCGAAGGTAGGAGTGAGACCTCCGCGGATTCATATTCCAAACCCGCTCTTTCGACTGCAGAACGGATCTGAACCATCGCATGCGGCTCGCTGACGATTTCAAATGAGGCGCCAAGGTCATTGATCTCTTCAGCGCCGGCATCGAGGACGATCTCCATCAGTTCATCCTCAGAGATGCTCCGAGTCCCCTGTTCCTTGCCGACGATTACAACTCCTCGACGATTGAAGAGATACGAAACAGAACCAGGATCAGCCATAGTGCCGCCATTTCGAGTCACTGCAACCCGAACCTCTGATGCTGCGCGATTTCGATTATCGCTCAGACATTCGATCAAAATGCCAACACCTTGTGGGCCGTATCCTTCATAGAGGATGGTTTCGTATGCCGCGCCTCCAGATTCAAGTCCAGCGCCGCGCTTGATGGCACGATCGATATTGTCCGAAGGGACTGAATTCTTCCGAGCCTTCTGAATGGCGTCATAGAGCGTTGGATTGCCATCGGGATCTGCCCCGCCAGTCCTAGCTGAAACCTCGATCGCTTTCACTAGCTTTGCAAAGATCTTCGCCCTGCGTTTATCGATGATCGCTTTCTTATGCTTTGTCGTCGCCCACTTGGAATGACCTGACATCTCACATCACCTTCCTCAGTGTTCATCTCTGGCGTACTGAAGATTCTTGGCTACGACTTCTTCGAGAAAATACTTATGTATACGAGAGTCGCTCGTCAATTCCGGGTGGAACGAAGTCGCAAAGAAGTTCTTGCTCCTCACCGCAACTGGATGACCATCGACTTCAGCCAAGATCTCGACCGAACTTGCAACGCTTTCAACCCACGGTGCTCGGATGAAGACCGCGTTGAATGTGAAAGGTTGTCGTGCGTTGAACTGGATCTCACTCTCGAAAGAATCAACTTGTCTGCCAAAGGCATTCCTTCGAACCGTCATATCGATTCCCCCAAAGGACTCCTGCCCTGCAATTCCATCGAGGATCTCATCGGCCAAGAGGATCATCCCGGCACATGAACCATAGACCGGAAGTCCATCGGCAAGCCGCTCACGGATCGGATCGAAGAGACCGAAGTTCCTCGCCAGCTTTGCGATTGTCGTTGATTCACCTCCAGGAATGATGAGCGCATCCGCGGCGAAGAGTTCATCAATTCGCTTCACTGGGAAGGCTTGAGCACCACATTCCTCGAGAGAGTTGAGGTGCTCGCGAACGTCGCCCTGGAGTGCGAGAACCCCAACACGCGCCATCATCGAATCCCTATGGAGTACTTCTACCAGCCACGTTCAGCAAGTCGATGCGGAACCGGAATATCAGCGACGTTGATTCCAACCATCGCCTCACCGAGACCCTTGGAGGTCTCCGCCACAACCTTGGGATCACTGAAATATGTGGTTGCTTTGACGATCGCTTCTGCTCGTCGCTGAGGATTACCTGATTTGAAGATTCCGGATCCGACAAAGACGCCATCTGCGCCAAGTTGCATCATCATCGCAGCATCGGCAGGCGTGGCGATACCGCCTGCAGTGAAGAGTACGACTGGAAGTTTCCCAGTCTCTGCAACTTCTCTCACGAGCTCGTAAGGGGCTTGCAGCTCCTTCGCCGCAACATAGAGCTCATCCTCACGCATCGACGAAAGACGGCGCATCTCATCTGCGATCGATCGCATATGTGTGGTTGCGTTCGAAACATCACCAGTACCCGCTTCGCCCTTCGAGCGGATCATCGCTGCACCTTCATTGATGCGGCGAAGTGCCTCGCCGAGATTGGTTGCGCCGCAGACGAATGGCACGGTGAAATTCCACTTATCGATGTGATGTGTGTAATCAGCAGGCGTTAGGACCTCAGACTCATCGATGTAGTCGACGCCGATCGCTTGTAGTACCTGAGCTTCCACGAAGTGACCGATTCGCGCTTTCGCCATCACTGGGATCGTCACCGTCGCCTGGATCTGGGCGATCATTTCCGGATCTGACATTCGAGCGACGCCACCTTGCGCCCTGATATCGGCAGGGACTCGCTCAAGAGCCATGACAGCAACTGCACCAGCATCCTCGGCAATCTTCGCCTGCTCTGCGTTGACGACATCCATGATGACGCCACCCTTGAGCATCTCGGCCATGCCGCGCTTTACGCGTGATGAGCCAACGACGCGTCCAGTTCCTGATTGCTCGGTAGAGCTAGACATGCTGATCTCCCTTGAGTTCCGATAAGGAGAGGGAGTCTACTTCGTGCCAGTATCGACTGTCTCTTCGGGCACCTTTTCGAAGACCGGCTCGTTATTTGTGAGCGCAATCCAAATCTGACCTGGTTCGAAGTGCGCATCGCTTCCATCCATGAGCTTCCACTCTGTCTTGGCCTCAAGAGCCGTACGACTCCACTGCGCCTCTATAGCTTGCCCATCTCGCAAGATGTAACCACGACCTGTTCCTACGACTTGATGCTTAGGAGTGACGCCACCATAACGATCTCCAAATTCTGACGCGGAGATTTCGACTAATTGGATGACGAATGTTGGAGAGCCCAATTGATATCCCTCTGGATTGAGATTTGGTTGACCATTGAAATCGAGTAGCCATCGATCTTCCGAGGAAGACCATGAGACCTTGTATGAGGCTGCTGGCCACTTCACGGTCGCACTCTTGATGGCAGTGCCGACACCTGGATTGCTGCCAAAGGTCCAACCAGGCTCCTGTACTTCGTCGACACTTTCAGCATTTGAGTCGGTCTCCAAGAGCTTCTCTGGATAGACGAAGAGATTGGTTGGTGCGTTCCTTAGATTGTCGCGGACGTAGACAGTTGCTGGATTTCGCTGGGCTCCAAGATTCGCCAGATTCGCTGAAGCAATGACCCGATACATCTTGCTCTGCGCACCACTGAAGATGAATCCGACTCGGCCGTATTCAGCCAAGATATCGATATCACTGATGCGAGCGGAACGGACTGGACCTACCTTGACTGGATAGAAGGATGAATAGAGAGCGATGAGACGAGTGAGTCCACCCTCAACTTGTTCGATATAGACCACATCCGCGCTCTCAACTCCTACCTGAGGATGAGCTGGTCTCGTGTCATCGATCTTGATCGCGATGATCTTCTGATTGATGCCAGGCAAACCCGTCAGGCGGTTGACTTCAACCGAACGCTTCTCTCCAGAAATGCCATTGGAGACTGAACTGATCGCACTACAACTCGTCAAAAGTCCAAAAGCTGTGGTGAGAACCAGGATTCTTATGATGAGAGTACGCCTCACGCTCTCCCCCCAGAACTTCTCTCTTCGAAGGGATATGTAATCGGAAGTGGTGCTCTACCTGCCAAGCGAAAGATACGAACCAAGGGGCGTGATCTTTGAGCTCTTGTTGTGTTGACTGCCTCCTTGTGGAGAGAAATGGCAATATCTATCTTTCGTTGCACAGCGTGGAGTCTCTCCGATAATGCTGGGTATCGAGTGAGAAAATCCTCCGTCTCATCGAGGAGTTCAAGTGTGGCTGTTAGACCCTCTTCCGCGGCAGATCGCTCGCCAATGTCCGCCTCGGAAGCGAGATAGGCCGATTGGGTGAGCACGAGTGAAATGGCGGGATCTGCGCCAGGTAGATGCGTCACTTCAAGCGCCAGTGCAGCCCTTTGCTGCAAGAGAGCATCGAGCGAGGCCCATGATGTCTCTACTCGATGATGAAGCCGATCAAGCCTTCCTGCGGTGAATGTCAGGTACCAGAGGAAGAAGACAATGGCCAATGTCAAGGCAACAAAGATGAAACCGCTCTCTCCCATCATCACTCCTTCCCTAGGTTCGTTCGATTCCACTGCTTCGTCTCAGAGGCGAGCCGAACCTTCTCCCGCTCACCGTTCTCAAGCAGTGGCGTGACATAGTCATAGACATCCAATATCTGCTTCGCAACGACCGGCCAATCGAATCTCTCTGCTCCTTTCGGGCTCAGTAGCGCCAGTTCCTTCCTTCGCTTCTCATCCGAGAGCAGCGCAATCGCTTTGCGAGCTAGATCATCTGCATCCTCATTGATGAAGGTATCCCCCCAACGACCTTCCTCCAATACATCATTGAATGCCTCAAGATTGCTCGCCAATATCGCAACTCCGGTAGCCATCGCTTCAGCAAGGATGATGCCGAAGGATTCACCTCCCGTATTCGGCGCAACATAGAGGTCGATTGACTTGAAGAACTGCCTCTTCTCCTCATCGCTGAGCATCCCCAAAAAGGTGAGGCGCCCTGCGTATTCTTCAGGAATACCCTTGAGGAATTCCTCTGCATCTCCAGGTCCGGCAACGAGAACGCGAAGATCGGGATGAGCCTTGATGATCTCTGGGAGCGCTTCGATCAAGAGCGATAGACCCTTGCGTTTCTCTTCGAATCTTCCGATGAAGCCGATCGTCTTACCTAGCTGCCATTCAAGCCTTGGGTGAGCGTCGTTGAAAGATGCAAGGTTGATTCCATTCGGAATGACCACCGCATCTGTTTCGATATGAGTGCGAAGCGTCTCGCGTGCCACTTCACTCACTGCGATCCGAGCGCGTAACCGTTCGATGATCGGTTCGACGATCGGAACGATCGCGAAAGCAATCCTGATCTTTGATGCGGCGACATGGAAGGTGCCCACCATCGGACCATCAGCCAATGAACAAGCAAGAAGGCCGAGACTTGGGATCGCAGGTTCGTGAATATGAAGCAGATCGAAATCATGATGGGAGATCCATTGCCGCACCCGAGAAGCCGCGATTGGGCCGAAGAGGACTCGCGCAACTGCACCGTTATAGGGAATGGCGACAGGCCTGCCAGCTGCGACCACGAACTCATCTTCAATCTGCTCCTCATCATTGACTGGAGCTAGGACTGATACGAAATGACCATCGGCGATCAGGTACCGAGCCAAATCTCTGATATGAGCTTGTACTCCCCCGGGCGCGTCCCACCCATAGGGCGAGACGAGGCCGATCCTGAGTTTTCTATCCATCGATAGTCCAATTACTTCGCTTCATCCACCAGAAAGACTCTTTGCAACATATGCCAGTCATGAGGATGAGTAGAGATTCCGATTTCAAAGTTCTTTGCGATTGATTGAACGACCTCCTCGACGCTTCTATCTTGGGTCGAAATCGTCTCGCTGAAATCAACCTGTATCCCGGTCTCTGTATAAGAGATGAAGGCGGTGATCAAGGGTGCGCCGCTCTCCTTCGCCAACTTGGCAGGCCCTGCTGGGAATTTCGCGCGCTTTCGAAAGAACTCGATTTCTATGCCCTGACTCGAAAGATCCCGGTCGGCAACGAGCGCCAAGAGTCGGCCCTGATCGAGTCGCTCCTTGAGCGTCTTAGTGACGCGAGCATTGAGATCGAGCACCTCCATTCCCATGGCTTGTCGATAACCAAGGAACTTACGAAAGAGCCTCTCGGGTTTGAGGTGTTCAGCAACGGTAACGAGTGGATATCCCTCGGCACAGAAGAAGGCGCCGGCGTGATCCCAGTTCCCGGCATGGGGTAAGGCAACGATGAGTCCCTTTCCCTCTGCCATCAAACGGTCGAAGAGCTCTCGATTCTTCACTTCAACGCTCGAACGGATCCGCTCCTTAGACCACGCAGGAAATCGAAAGGTATCGATCCAATAGCGAAGGTTTGAGCGCATCGCCTTCGAGAGAAGTTCGTCTAACTGATCCTCGGATAGGTCAGGCGCGACGATCGCCATATTGGAACGCAACCTTAAGACTCTCTTTCCTCCCCTGCGGATTGCATAGTTCGCCAGAAGATCGCCGAGTCGATATGCACTCCGTTCTGGGAGATAGCGGATCAAGGTCCATGCTGCTAGGTAGAGGAGATAACTCATGCGGCACGCATCACAACATGAAAACGCTGGAAGACGGTAATTAGATTGAGCAGGACCAAGAACCAAAGTCCGATGATGACGGCACTATCGATACCCAAGCCATAAAGGCCCGTCGATGTGAGGAGGATGATCAATCTTTCGGAGCGTTCTGCGATGCCAACTTCACAGACGATGGAGAGGGATTCAGCCTTCGCCTTGATATAGGAGATCAGGAAACCCGTGAGAAGACCCAGGATCAAGGGAAAGAGCCAACTCCTTGCATTCTCAACACTGAAGAGGATCAAGGCGATAAAGATCATCGCGTCGCTGATTCGATCCAGAGTTGAATCCAAGAGCGCCCCAAAACGTGAGCCTGTCGAACTCGTCAACCGTGCAATGGTGCCGTCGAAGAGGTCGCTGAGGAGAAAGAAAGCGATGACCAGGGTTCCGACAAAGAAATCTCCGCGTGAGAAAAAGTAGATCGACGAGATCCAGGATCCAAGAGCTCCAACGATGGTGATCGCATTGGCGGTGATGCCGGCTCTGATCATTCCCTTGGCAATCGGTGTGATGAGCCTGGTTACGCCACTCTTCAATGGGATCCGAAGCATTCGGAGAGTCTACGTTCTCCGATCGGGTAAGAACATAAGGTTGCCATATGCGCAGCAAATTCCGCCCTGTGGGCCTCATCATCGCTTCAGCTGATTCGCGCTACCAAAATCTGATCAGAGCAGACTTTCCTGATGTGCAGTGGCAAAGTCCTGAGGCTGCAGACCAGGGCGCGGATTTTGTGATGATGGTGATTGAAGCTGATCGAGGGATCTCCGCTGATGAAGTTTCTCGCTTTCACGCTCTTCGAGAGGCGCAGATTCCTGCGCTGGTTCTGATCACATCTCTCCTAGTGGAAGGCGAATCGGATCGTTGGGACTTCGATGACCTGACAATGCTGGCCAACAGAACGTTAGAAGAGGTTGTCACTCCATATCTGGTTCTGCATGACGAGAGCGGACAGCCAAGCGGTCTCTACGAATTAGAGACGAATACCATCATCGATTACAGCGTCACTCCTGCTGAACGTCGTCCTGCTGATGATGAATTGAAAGCTCTTACTGCGGATTTTCGCAGTGAGTTCATCGAAGCAGACTTTGAGATTCAAGACTTCACTTCTGGATTAAGGGTTGTCGCTTTGCCATATGTTCCAGAGCGAGGAGTTGGTATTGCCGAGACGGCAAGGTTGATCACCACGCTTGAGCCAATTCAGCCCTAACTTCATCGAGTAATTTAGGTAGCACCTTGGTGCCTCCGATAAGAGGCATGAAATTCGCATCTCCACTCCATCGGGGGATCACATGTTGATGGATGTGTTCGGCAACGCCGGCACCTGAGATGGCGCCTTGATTCATTCCTAAGTTAAAGCCTTGCGGAGCTGAAACTTTTCGAAGCACTTCCATCGCATGTGAAGCGAGTTCGACCATCTCTGACCGTTCAGCGCTGGTCAACTCCGTGAGATCTGCGACATGTCGAAAGGTGCAGATGAGGAGATGACCTGGGTTGTAGGGATAGAGGTTGAGGACCACATAGTTGTGGTCCGCTCGATGGACGATCAGTGCGTTTTCATCGTCCTTGGTCGGGATATCGCAGAATGGACAGATGACTTGATTGCCAATCAGCGGACGATTCTCGCCCTTGAGATATGCCATCCGATGTGGCGCCCATAACCTTTGCCACCTATCGGGAACTCCGACGCCCTCGAATGCCTCGTAATCGCTCATCTTTTTCGGCTTAAACCTGGCGACGTTGATCTATCGCGGACGTGATCTCTTCGATCGCTGCTTCGATAGAGAGGCCATTCTTCTGTTCTCCATTGCGATATCGGAATGAGACCGCGCCAGCCGCCATATCTTGCTCCCCCGCGATCATCATGTAAGGGATCTTCTCGGCTTGAGCATTGCGAATCTTCTTCTGCATCCGGTCATCTGAGTCGTCAATCTCAGCTCGGATCCCCAATCGCTTCATTTGAGAGACGATTTCTCTCAGATACGGGGAAAAGGCGTCTGCAACTGGAATGGCACGAACTTGAACTGGTGCGAGCCACGGTGGGAAAGAACCTGCATAGTGCTCAGTGAGTACTCCGAAGAATCTCTCGATCGAACCGAAGAGCGCTCTATGGATCATCACTGGACGAGCCCGGGAGCCATCGCTCGCTTGGTATTCAAGTTCGAAACGCTGCGGCAATTGGAAATCCACTTGAATCGTCGACATCTGCCAGGTACGGCCAATGGCATCCTTGGCCTGCACTGAGATCTTTGGACCATAGAAGGCAGCGCCACCTTTGTCCAAGACGAGCTCGAGTGATTGTGCGCGAGCAGCTCGTTCGAGAGCCTCAGTTGCTTTGGCCCAATCCTCATCACTACCAACGAATTTCTCTTCATTGCGAGTTGAAAGTTCGAGATAGAAATCATCAAGTCCGTAATCTCGAAGTAAATCGAGAACGAATGAGAGCAAACTATCGAGCTCATCGGGCATCTGTTCAGCAGTGCAATAGATATGCGCATCATCTTGAGTGAAGCCACGCGCACGGGTCAGACCATGGATGACACCAGATTTCTCGTACCGATAGACGGTACCGAACTCAAAGAGTCGCAATGGAAGTTCGCGGTAAGACCGACCACGAGATTGAAAGATCAAGTTGTGGAAAGGACAATTCATCGGCTTCATGTAGTACTGCGCACCTTGACGCTTGACAGCCCCATCGGCAGTTCGCTCTTCATCAAGGATCATTGGTGGGTACATTCCATCGGCATACCATTGAAGATGCCCGGACTTCTCAAAGAGCGCTGACTTGGTCAGGTGAGGTGAGTAGACGAATTCATACCCCTCCTCCTCATGCCTTCTACGCGAATAATCTTCCATGGCACGACGGACGATTCCACCCTTGGGATGGAAGACCGCAAGTCCGCTGCCTACCTCCTCTGGAAAAGAAAAGAGGTCGAGCTCTTGTCCAAGTCGTCGGTGATCTCTCTTCTCAGCCTCTGCCAAGAGATTGAGATAACTTTCCAAAGCCTCTGACGATGGCCAAGCGGTGCCATAGATACGTTGCAACATGGGGTTCTTCTCGGAACCGCGCCAGTATGCAGCTGCAGATCTCATCAACTTGAAGGCGGGTATGTATTTGGTTGATGGTAGATGCGGTCCACGGCATAGATCTGACCAGAGTGGTTCACCATCGCGCCCCAAATTGTCATAGATGGTCAACTCTCCGGCGCCCACTTCGACGCTTGCACCTTCCGTCTCATCGCTCTTGCCTTTGATGCCGATCAATTCACATTTATAAGGTTCGTGGCTCAATTCCTTCAACGCCGAAGACTCATCGACAACGCGCCTTCTAAAACGCTGACCCTCCTTGATGATCTTGCGCATCACGGTTTCTAGAGCTTCCAAATCGGTTGGAGTGAAAGGCTCTTTGGGATCAAAGTCGTAATAGAAGCCATCCTTGATGGGTGGACCTATTCCCAGCCGGGTTTGCGCATTCACTTGTTGAACGGCCTGAGCGAGGACATGAGCAGTTGAATGGCGAAGTACATTGAGTCCATCCGGAGAATCGATACGAACACCTTCGACAGTGTCTCCATCGTGCAGGTCAGTCCAAAGGTCTCTGAGTTCACCATTGATGCGGCAAACAACTACTGCGGTGGGGCCGATTTTCGTCTCGTCACCGAAGAGATGGAGTGCCTTTTGATCGGCAGCAACTTCCACCTTCGTTCCGTCAAGAGTGACGGTTATATGTGCGGACACCGAGCAAGGTTAGCAAAGCGTCAATGGAGAGTGGTGAAGAGCCAGTAACCAACGGCAAAGACTGAAAAGACCAAGCCCAGCGGGATGATGATCTTTAATTTGAGAAATGGAGCACGCTCGGTTGCTGTGGTTGCGGCTTCTCGTGCTTTCTCAACAGCACGTTTGGCCCATGCGAATTCAGTTGCCAAGATCGCCAGACCAATGATCAAGACCGCAATTCCTGGACCAGGAGTGATGATGAAGAGCAACCCAATGAAGGTGATGAGTCCGCCAAAGAATCCAACGACAAGACGCCAGAAGAGTTTTCCGGCAGGGGTTGATTTGATCCAAGTGAGGAAATTCATGGATTGAGGTTCTGCTCTCTCCAATTCGCGAAGTTTTCTCTGAGTCTACCAACTTCACCATGTACTGGATAAGAAGTTCCTTGGAATTGGCTGACGGGTTGCACACCACGAAGGGAAGAAGAAAGTGCCAGTCCCTGCATCTGGTGAAGTTCTTCGACCTTGATCGCTCTCTCCTCGACACGGAAATACTCAACCAATAGTTCGCGCGTCACTCCTGGGAGACAGCCTGAAGTCAAAACTGGGGTCCACCATGTGGAGCCATCCCATGCGAGAAGGTTCGCGAGAGCACTTTCCGTGACCTCTCCGCGATGATTCTTGAAGAGAGCGTCTTCTGCATTCTCACTCCTGGCCAATCGCAGCGCCAAAGCGTTAACTCCGTACGAGAGGCTCTTGATCCCAGCCAATATGCCGTTTGATTCGACCGGGGTTGGGAAGAGGGTGAGGACTACTGGCTTAGCAGAGAGTTCATGTTCCTTGGCGAAGATGAAGATGTGATCATCGGACGTTCTCGTCAGCCGAATACGACCTGTCCGCCCATCAAGCCATTGCAGTGCTTGATCCAATCCGGCGTTGAAGTCACGATCTCCCAGTTGCAGATGTTTCAGACCAGCGATGAACCTGCTCATATGACGATCCCGGGCAAAGATCTGCCCGTTCAATGCGAGCATGGTTTCAAAGAGACCATCCCCCAGCCAGAATCCAGACTCGGTTGGATCCCTGGATGTTGAGATTTCCCATCGATCGACTTCACGACCGTCCTGCCATAAGAATTCGCTTCTCATGCCATGTCTGCAATCTGCATCAGTCGTTCCGCTTTGAGAACGGTCTCTTGCCATTCAAGCTCAGCATCGCTGCCCCATGTGATGCCGGCACCTGTACCAAAATAAGTCAGATCTGGATCGTTGACGAGATCCTTATAGAACGACCTGATCAGAACAGAGAAATGCGCTCGCCCGTTATGTATCCAACCAAGAGTTCCACAATACGGACCACGAAACTCCTCCCACCTTCCAATCACTTCCAAGGCTGAACTCTTCGGTGCTCCCGAGATGGATCCAGCAGGAGTCATTCTTTGGAGAATCTCACTCCACTTCACGCTCTCTCTCAGCTGACCTGTGACATCTGAAACGAGGTGAAAGAGCCCTGGATGCTCTTCCTTATCCAACAACCTAGGGACGGTGACGCTACCTCCCACACAGAGAGGCGAGATATCGTTTCTCATCAAATCGACGATCATCACATTCTCCGCAGAATCCTTCTTCGCAAAAGTTCCATCTCTCGATGTACCTTTGATGGGAGAGGTAGTTATGACTCTCTCGCCGTCACTGCTTTCGACTCGAAAGAATGTTTCCGGTGAAGCTGAGGCAATCTGCCATCGATCACATCTCCAATAACCTGAAGCTGGTGCGGGATGTAGATCTTGGATCAACGCAAAGAGTCTTTCAAGGTTGAGTTCTGACTCGGTACTGAGCAATCGACAGGCATTTACTTGATAGACCCATCCATTCTCGATCTCGCTCTTGATCTCCTGGAGATATCGCAGGTAATGACTCCTTGTAAGAGTAGAAACCCAGTCACGCGACGAAACCGCTGGCTCCTCTCTCTTGAAGGGAACTTTGCTCCATCGATCAAAGCGCATGATGCGCCAGTCCCCCTCGAAGGTGCCCATGACGGCATAGAGCGAATCAGGATCGAGTTCCCGGTCCAGTGGATCCAACGAATTGCTGATATCGGCGGGGTTCTCTCCGTAGAAACCATCCATCCAGAACGCGCCGTTCATGAAAGAACCGTACTTGACCTAGTCTTTTGAGTGACGTCCGTCGATGCGATAGCCTTGCCGACGCTTCGGCCGGTCGTTGGAAACTTCGGCTCGTCGGAGTCTTGCGGACGTAGCGCAGCTGGTAGCGCGGAACCTTGCCAAGGTTCAGGTCGCGGGT
>VFQS010000126.1_pt1 | contig 103871 bp, 103 predicted proteins | sample 3512361 | NCBI WGS metagenome assembly VFQS01 (sample SAMN10412375, study PRJNA504923) | tailings metagenome | isolation source: Relicate 1 Philex TSF3 active mining | place: Philippines | reverse complement strand
ATACCTGAAGGAAAGACCTCACTCGAGGCCCAGATCATGGATTGGTCTGATGACATCGCATATTCCGTGCACGATCTTGAAGATGGCATCGTCACCGGCAAGATCGTCGCGAGTGAAATCGCAGAGCGCAGCGAGGAGATCGCGGCTCATCTACAAGAGAACTTCGTCTCTGATGCCAGCGACGAAGAGATCCAGGCTGCGCATCAAGCGCTGCGATCACTGGCACTTTGGCCAGTCCAATTCGATCTCTCACATGGTGATCTATCGAGATTGAAGAATCTGACGTCTGAGTTGATCGGTCGGTTCGCGAAGGCGGCAGAGATGGCGACCCGCGAGAAGTTCGGTCAGGGGCGATTGACGCGCTACAACGCGGATCTCGTGATTCCCCGTGCTTCGAAGATTGAGGTCGCCTTCCTCAAGTCGATCTCCAGCCTCTTCATCATCAACGCCGAAAGCTCTCAAGGACACTATGCCGCGCAACGAACTTTCCTGAAGGAGTTGACCGAGCGCATCTATCAGGGCGCACCGAAGACGCTGGAGACCTTCTTCCTTGAGGAGTGGCAGTACGCAAACGATGAACGCGCACGATTGCGAGTCATCATCGACCAAGTAGCCTCGTTCACCGACCTTGGTGCATATCGAATGGCCAGTCGTCTAGGAATCACGCAACCGAAGGTCGAGGATTAGTCCATGGCTGGCCGGATTCGAGATACCGATGTTGCTCACGTTCGTGAGCAGACCCGAATCGAAGATGTGATCGGTGACTACGTTCAACTCAAAAGCGCTGGTGGAGGTCAACGAAAAGGTCTCTGTCCTTTCCATGATGAGAAATCCCCATCGTTTCATGTCACTCCGGCGCGCGGATTCTATCACTGCTTCGGGTGTCAAGAGAGCGGTGATGTCATTACCTTCTTGATGAAGATGGAGCATTTGAGTTTCACGGAAGTGATCGAGAAGTTGGCGGATCGACTTGGCTATCAACTCAGTTATGAGGAAGGGCGTTCGAGTGGAACGCCACAAGGTGAGCGAGCACGCCTGATTGCAGCCAACGCTGCAGCTGCGAAGTTCTACCAAGAGAATCTCTCACTTCCAATCGCAGAACATGCCCGTGACTTCTTGAAGAAGCGCGGCTTCGATCGTGAAGCGGCGATTCGATTCGGAGTCGGCTTCGCACCGGACGAATGGGATGGTCTACGTAAACATCTCATCCAACAAGGGTTCACCGATCATGAGATCTCAACCGTAGGATTGACCAAGGATGGTCAACGTGGACCCATCGATCGCTTTCGTAACCGTCTGATCTGGCCGATCAAGGACCTCGGGGGAGAGGTCGTCGGTTTCGGCGCACGAAAGCTCGCAAGTGACGAGCAGGATTCAGGACCTAAGTACCTCAACACACCGGAGACTCCTATCTACAAGAAGAGCCAATTGCTCTACGGGATCGATGTGGCGAAGAAGGAGATCGCAAAGACACGTAGGGCGGTGATCGTTGAGGGATATACCGATGTGATGGCCGCACATCTAGCAGGGATCGAGAGTGCGGTAGCGACCTGTGGCACCGCCTTCGGTGATGACCATATTCGAATCCTTCGAAGGCTCTTGATGGATGACGATGCGTTTCGCGGTGAAGTGATCTTCACCTTCGATGGTGATGCCGCGGGACAGAAGGCAGCGCTCAAGGCCTTCGATAGTGATCAGAAGTTCGTCGCACAGACTTTCGTCGCTGTAGAGCCTCGCGGTATGGATCCTTGTGAATTGCGCCAAGCAGATGGTGATGGCGCGGTTCGCGACCTGATCGCTCGACGTATCCCACTCTTCGAGTTTGCGATTCGTTCGAAACTCAAGGAGTTCGATCTCAATCTTCCCGAGGGTCGCGTCGCAGCTCTTGCACAGACCGCCCCGATGATCGCGAAGATTCGTGACACCTCACTTCGCCCTGAGTACGCGCGATCGCTTGCTCGTTGGATTGGCATCGAAGTGGATCAGGTGACGTCGGCAGTGAAGTCGTCAGGCTCCAAGGTTTCAACGGCTCCGGTGGAACAGCGAAGTCAGAGTTGGCGTCCTGATCCAGAGGATCCGAAGCTCTCGTTGGAGCGTGAAGTCCTCAAGATCCGATTGCAACTCCCTGCCTACACCCGTGATTGGCGCAAGATCGAATCGAACGCATTCACTCATCCGGCATATCAACGATTGCGCATCTTCATCGATGGACAACGCGATCTCGAACCCATCGCCCTCTCGGCTGAGGATGCCCCTGAATTACATTCCTTCGTCGCTGAACTTTCGAGTGAGCCGATTCGAACGACGAAAGAGACCACCGAGAGATATGTCGAGAGCGTCTTTGCGAGATTGCGCGAATTGGCTTTGGGTCGAACCATCGCAGAGATCAAGTCAAAGTTGCAACGCATCAACCCGATCGAGGAAGAGAGCAGTTACAACGAGATCTTCCAGGAGTTGATGACCCTCGAGAAGGAACGGCGAGGCCTTCGTGATTTGGCGGTCGGGGAGATTTAGCCTAGAGTTTGCGCGGCGCAGTCCCCGATAGCTCAATCGGCAGAGCAGCCGGCTGTTAACCGGCAGGTTATTGGTTCGAGTCCAATTCGGGGAGCACTCTCTATGATGCGCATATGGCGCTCTATCGAATCCGACTAGCCCTACCTGATCGTCCTGGTTCGCTTGGCGCTGTGACCTCCGCAATCGGATTTGCTGGTGGTGACATTCGAGGTCTCGTCGTCCTCAGCAGCGAAGAGGGTCGCGGTATCGATGACATCACGATTGCCGTTCCGGGCAATGATCCGAAGGACATGCTTGATGTTCTGGGGGCAATTCAAGGCGTTGAGGTCATCTCCGTAACGCCTGTGAGCTAATCCTCTATTCGAGACCCATCTTCTGGGGTCGCAATGAAGAATCGCGGCTTCGCAAATCCTTCCCTTTCGAAAGCTGCTTCGATCGCGCGCTCTGCCTCCTGTGCGCGATCCTTCGCAATCAAAGCGATCGCGCTGCCACCGAAACCACCACCGACCATGCGCGCTCCCAAAGCTCCAGCGTGAAGCGAGGTTGCCGCTGCCAGGTCGAGTTCAGGGCATGAAACTTCATAATCATCTCTCAAGGATTGATGTGATTGATTAAGGAGTGCACCAACAGCTTCGAAGTCATCGCGAGAGAGCGCTTCGACAGTCTGATGTACCCGAGCGATCTCCGTCACTGCATGCCTTATCCGTCGATAGCTGACCTCATCGAGTGAATTCTTGAAGAGCTCCAATTGGTCGATGTCGAGATCGCGCATGGAGGCGAATCCAAGTTGCCTTAGCGCTCGATGACACGTCTCTCTCCGTTCAGCATAACCACCATCAGTGAGTTCATGGTGTGCCATGGTGTCGATCACGAGGATCTCAAGTTTTCGTGGAGCGAGATCGAAGGGAATGTTTCGCGTTGTGAGGTCGACGCAATCGAGTAGGAGTGCATGACCGCGCTTCGCCATCAAGGAGACCGCTTGATCCATGATTCCGCAGGGCATGCCGACATACTCATTCTCTGCTCGTTGTGCCGCTCGCGCCAGCGTTGGCAGGTCATGTCCTAGATCGAAGAGGTAATTGAGGGCGAACGCTGTTGCACATTCGAGTGCCGCAGAGGAGGAGAGTCCAGCGCCGAGTGGCACCTGGCCATCGACAGTGATCGTCAACCCATCCTTTACGCCGAGAGACCAGATGGTGCCTGCGACGTAATCACTCCAGTCATTTCGCCGCTGCGTTGGATCGAGTTTGGCGAGCGGGATGGTGATCTCACCATCCTGTTGTATCGATTGGATCCGAATTGAGGGCTCATCGCTCGTGGCGATGGTTACCATCGTGCGTTCGTTGATTGCGAAGGGCAGTACCCAACCATCGTTGTAATCGATGTGTTCGCCGATGAGATTGACGCGCCCAGGGCTGGAAGCTCTTACTTGCTTCATTTACTTCGCAGTGAGGGTCACATCGCGAAGTTGCTTCGCGGATTGTTCCGGCTTCATATCCATGATGAAGGCGCCCATGGCTGACTCTGAGCCGGCAAGATACTTCAACTTACCTGGCTGCCTTCTGACACTGGTGATCTGCCAGTGAAGTCGTAAGAGGTCGCGACCCGTCTTCACTGGAGCTTGATGCCAGGCTGCGATATATGCCATCTCGATCCCGAAGACGCCATCGAGCCTTTGCATCGTCTCCTTTGCGATCGCCGGAAAGAGAGCGCATTGACGCTCATCCAGTTCCGTGAGATCCGCAACGGAGCGCAACGGAGCGAGATGGATCTCAAAGGGATAACGTGATGCCCAAGGAACGTAGGCGATCCATTCTTCGTTGCGAGCGACGATTCGGACCTCATCACGTAATTCTCGAGCGACGATGTCATCCATCAGGATCCGACCCGTTCGATCCTTATGCGCCTTCGCGACACCAATCATCTTCTCGGTTCGAGGAGTGATGTAGGAGTAGGCATAGATCTGTCCATGAGGATGGAAGAGGGTGACCCCGATCTCCTCACCACGATTCTCAAAGATGAAGACCTGCTCGATGAAAGGTAACGTGGAGATCTCTCTCGTTCGATCACGCCATGCCGTCAAGAGCGTAGCGATGCGATCGAGTGAGAGATCCTTGAATGCCGTTGCATGCTCTGAGGTGAAGCAGACCACCTCGCATTTTCCAGCAGCATCAACGATGGGAGTCTCAAGGTTCAATTCATGAGGGAGCGCCCAGCTGCCATCGGGCGGCCGAAGCGAAGGGAAACGATTGTCGAAGACGACCACTTCGTAATCCGATTCGGGGATCTCACTGAGGAGCCCTGGTTTGGTGGGACAGAGAGGGCAGAGTTCTTTCGGAGGAAGGAAGATTCGCCCTTGGCGATGCGCCGCCATTGCAACCCATTCATTGAGTAGCGGGTCGAGTCGTAGCTCTCCGATCCCTGGCTGCTCTTCTCGTTCCCGCGCATCGATCGCGGAGCGCTCCTGGCCTTGAGTGTCGTAATAACGAATGGTTCGGCCGTCCGCCATCGCGCGGTCGTTGCGAAATACCTTGCCTTCGATCTTGGTGATCATCAGGAGGGATACTCTACATTCATGGCTTCCAGCCCTGATTTTCCAGTCATTTCCATCATGGGTGGTGGAATGCAACTAATTGCAGAGGTCATTGACTCCGCGCTGGTGATTCACCACTGGGGTGGCCTGCTCTCATTCGATCCGAGCAAGGATGCTCACGATCTACGGTCGGCGAGGTCTCGCACCCGTGGCCATAGTGAATTTGATCAACAGCCATGGCCCGGAATCTTCCATGAGCACTCTCGCGGATTCTTGGGAAATGCGATGCTCGAGGGGCATCGTGGCGGACAGGATTGGTCCTCTAGGTTCGAAGTGAGTTCTTTGTCGAGCACTGCCAACACGCTCACCTTCACTGCTAAAGATTCTCATCTCGCATTGGAGCTTACCGGAGAGATTTCAATCGATCGATATGGCATCCTGCGATGGATCAACACTTTGACGAATCACGGTGAGGATTACACTCTCAACGCATTCCGTTACTGGCTTCCACTCTCGGATCGAGCGAGCGAAAGAATGGATTTCTTCGGACGATGGTCGAATGAGCGTCAGCCACAACGAACTGCTATCGAAGTTGGGACCTTCTCTCGAGATAGTAGGGAAGGTAGGAGTGGTCACAACTTCACCATCGGCTCTCTTGCATTGGAGAAGGGCGCCAACTTTTCCTCGGGTGCCGTGTGGTCGGTAGCTCTCGCACACAGTGGAAATTCAACGCATCAGATCGAGAAGAGTTATGAAGGCGAGCAATGGATCGGCGCCAGTGAGATTCTCTTCCCTGGTGAAGTGATCCTGAAGCGGGGCGAGCGATATCAAGCCCCGGCGTTGGTTGCGAATTACTCCGCCGAAGGTTTGGATGGCATTGCAGCCAACCACCACCGCTCCCTACGCGCTCGAGCACACCACCCCAAGCGTGCACGTCCACTCACGCTCAACATGTGGGAGGCGATCTACTTCGACCACAGTGAAGAGCGAGTGAAGCGGATCGTAGATGCAGCAGCAGAAGTAGGAATCGAGCGCGTCGTTCTCGATGACGGTTGGTTTGGCTCTCGTCGAGATGATCGAAGCGGTCTAGGGGATTGGAAGATCTCAGCAGATGTCTGGCCGCAAGGATTGAAGCCCATCGCTGATTACGTCAGGTCGAAGGGAATGGAATTCGGTCTCTGGTTCGAAGGTGAGATGGTCAATCCCGATTCTGATCTCTATCGAGCACATCCGGAATGGGTGCTCTCCTCATCGGAAAGGACTCCTCCGCTCTGGCGACACGAATTGGTCATCAATCTTGCTCATCCAGAAGCGTTTGATTATCTCTTTGCGAAGATCAGCTCTGTCATCTCTGAGGTGGGAGTCTCCTACATCAAGTGGGACCACAATCGAGTTCTTGTCGATGCCGGCAGTGAAGGTCGAGCCCGTTATCGCGATCAGGTATTCGCGATCTATCGCTTCTTTGACCAGCTTAAGATCGCTCATCCTGGACTTGAGATCGAATCCTGTGCATCGGGTGGTGCGAGGATCGACCTTGGAATGATCGAGCACGTAGACCGGTTCTGGACGAGCGATAACAATGATGCTCTCTCGAGGCAATCGATTCAGCGGTGGAGCGCACAATTCATCACTCCCGAACTCCTTGGTACCCACGTGGGTCCTTACCCCAGTCATCAATCAGGGAGGAGGACGCCACTCTCTATGCGCGCAGCGACAGCGCTCTTCGGACACTCTGGCATCGAATGGGATATCACCGAAACAACAGCAGAAGAGCGCGGACTCCTGCGAGCCTGGGCGATCTTCTATAAGGAGAATCGATCCTGGATGCACCAAGGTGCCATGGTCCGTATCGATCACCCTGATGAGGCGGCTTATCTTTACGGCGTGGTCAGTGAGGATCGATCCAGAGCGCTCTTCACCTATGCACAGCTGACGCCCTCTTCGTCCTCACATCCAGCAAATCTTCGATTCAGCGGACTTGATCCTCAGCGTCGCTATCGAGTAGCTCCCATTTTCCCGGCAGGAAGGCCAAGATTGATGGGTCATGCTGCGCCACCATGGTTTGAGGGAATCGAACTCAACGGAAACGTTCTTCAACAGTTGGGGATCACGGCACCGATACTTGAGCCAGAGAATGCTCTCCTTATCGAGTTGATCGCTCTCTAGTTGGATCACTGCCAATCAAGGGTGCGTTCGATCGCTCGCTTCCAGGTGCGATAGCCCTCGCTCGCCAAAGGTGAATCTTTCATAGGTCGCCACCTAGCGCTCTCTCTCCATTGGGCTTTGAGTGCATCGACATCACGCCAAATGCCAACGGCTAGACCGGCTGCGAAGCATGCGCCAAGAGCAGTCGTCTCATTGATGACTGGACGAGATACCTCGATCTGCATGATGTCAGATTGCATCTGCATACAGAGGGAGTTGGCAGTGATTCCGCCATCGACTCGCATCTCTTTGAGCGCAGTCCCGGAATCCTGGACCATCGCATCGAGGACATCACGGGTTTGGTAGCAGATCGCTTCCAAGGTGGCGCGAGCGAGATGTGCTTTCGTTGCAGCCCTAGTCAGGCCCACGATCGCCCCACGTGCATCACTTCGCCAATAAGGAGCGAAGAGACCTGAGAATGCTGGAACGAAGTAGACACCACCATTGTCAGCGACAGATGATGCCAGCGATTCGACCTCACTCGCCGTTTCGATGATTCCGAGTTGATCCCGAAGCCATTGAACTGCAGAGCCAGTGACGGCGACCGAGCCTTCGAGCGCATAGATCGCAGGCTTGCCTTCGAACTGGTAACAGACGGTGGTGAGAAGCCCGTGGCGTGATTGAACGATCTCTTCGCCGGTGTTGAGGAGCGCAAAGTTCCCGGTGCCATAGGTGGTCTTCGAATCTCCGCGCTCGAAACAGACTTGACCCACCATCGCTGCCTGTTGATCGCCGAGAACGCCTGCGATCTTGACCTCGGCTTTGAACGGACCGGCTGGGTCTGTCATGCCGAAGATCGATATCGATGGCTTGATTGTTGGAAGGATGGAGCGGGGGATATCGAAGAATGAGAGTAGCTCTTCATCCCAATCGAGCGTCTTAAGGTTCATGACCATGGTTCGTGATGCATTGGTGACGTCGGTTGCGTGAACTTTTCCGCCGGTGAGTTTGTAGATCAACCAGGAATCGATCGTTCCCACCATGAGGTCGCTAACGTCATCCTTGTTATTGCCCTGATACTCGCGCAATAACCAGGCCATCTTGCTCGCTGAAAAATAGGGGGCGATCGCCAGACCGCTTCGTGAGGTGAGTGCTTCTCTTTGATGCTCTGAAAGTTCGTTGAGGATGGAGGTGGTTCGAGTGTCTTGCCAGACGATGGCGTTCGAAACCGGATTTCCCGTGCTTCGACTCCAGAGCACCGTGGTCTCGCGTTGATTGGTGATGCCGATCGCCTCGAGATCTCTTCCCACAAGTCCGGCATTCTCAAGGGCTGCGACGATCACTTCTTGGCTACGCTGCCAGATCTCATCTGCATCGTGTTCTACCCAACCTGCTGCCGGGAGGATCTGACGATGCTCCACCTGATGTTGCGAGATCAGAGCGCCGCTCTCATCGAAGATCATGAAGCGGGTACTTGAGGTTCCTTGGTCAAGCGAGCCGATGTAGCGCATGAGAGTTATCCTAGGGGCGTGACGCTCCTCTCATCAGCCCTCAACCCGCAACAACGTAGTTCGGATATCGAGAGTCTGAAGTGTGAAGAGTTCGACATCCTGGTCATTGGTGGCGGTGTCACCGGTGCCGGCATTGCCCTTGATGCGGCAAGTAGAGGTCTCTCCGTTGCGCTCGTTGAGGCAGCAGACCTCGCCTCCGGAACCTCGTCACGATCATCAAAGTTGATCCACGGCGGACTTCGCTACCTCGAACAGTATGACTTCAGATTGGTCAAAGAAGCCCTTCGTGAGCGAGAGATGATGGTGACTTCACTTGCGCCGCATCTGGTCAAGCCAGTCTCATTCATCTACCCGCTCACCGGCAGGTTCAAAGAGCGAACCTACGTCGGAGCTGGGCTTGCCCTCTATGACATCCTCCGCGGCTTCAAGCGGGCCTTGCCGTGGCACAAACATCTCGATCAGCGCAGGATCGCAAAGATCGCACCGAGTTTGCGTAGTGACATCATCTTGGGTGGTATCCAGTACTTCGATGCACAAGTTGACGATGCTCGACACACGATGATGATCGCAAGGACAGCGAAACGTTATGGCGCTCGGATCATCACTCGTGCCGAGGTCGTGGACCTGCTCAAGACTGGAAAGCGAATCCATGGCGCGAAGGTGAGTGTCGATGGCGGGAAGCCATTCGAGGTGAAATCAAAGGTCGTGGTTCTTGCAGGTGGAGTCTGGACCACTGCGCTCTATGAGAAGTTCGGCGTCAAACCTGGATATCAGGTCCGAATGAGTAAGGGTGCTCATATCGTCGTGCCTGGCGATGCCATCTCAGCAGAAGGTGGCGTGATCATCAAGACCGATCTCTCCGTCCTCTTCATCATTCCGTGGTTCGGTAAGTGGATCGTCGGAACGACTGATACCGACTACAACGAAGATCCAACTCAACCTGTCGCCAGTGACGCTGATATCGATTACATCTTGGATCAAGCCAATCGAGTCTTGAAGCCACGTCTCAAGCGCAGCGACATCCTCGGTGTCTATGCAGGTTTGCGGCCGTTGATCTCATCATCACCGGATTCACCGACCACGAAACTCTCGCGAGAACATATCGTCGATCGACCTGCTCCAGGTTTCGTCAGTATCGCGGGTGGCAAATACACCACCTATCGAGTGATGGCAGAAGATGCGGTAGATATCGCCTGTGCGGAGCTACGTCGCATCACGCCTGATTCTGAGACTGCGACTCTGCCACTGATCGGAGCTGATGGTTATCAAGCGCTCAAGAATCGAATTCCATCGATCGCTAAGGAGTATGGAATCAGTGAAGCCGTCGCTCACCACCTGATCGATCGCTATGGCAGCTTGATGATCGAAATCCTTGACCTTGCAAAGCAAGAGAAGTTGATGGATTTGCTTCACCCAGAACTCCCGTACATCAAAGCTGAAATCAAGTACGCCGTCGAGGCTGAAGGGGCTATGAACCTGGTCGATATCATCGATAGGAGAACCCGAATCGGATTTGAGAGCGATGATCATGGACTCTCCATCATCGACTCCGTTGCAACCATCGCTGCAAAGAGTTTGGGATGGAGTGCAGCTCGCAAGAAGAAGGAGATTGAGGCCTTCAAGGAACATGTCGAAGCGGAGCGCGTCGCTCTGCCTCGCTAGCTGTTACATCCTGATCTGATTCCTGCAACCATCCAAAGTTGGATTCTTGATGACAGGCTTCGTGGGCTTTGGTTTCGGAGTCTTCTCAACGCCTTGAAGGAGCGAGAAGCTCACATCGGCAAAGGACTTCGCATGGGTCTTCGTCGGATCCTTGAAGCGAATCTGGCCCGAGTGCTCGCCAGCAGGGAAACCTTTGATGTAAACGGTGAAAAGTCCACTGGAATCACGAATGGTTGATTGTTCTATGGTGATGGTCGAAGAGTCCATGGAGGGAGGCGGTAAGAACTCGACACTTCCGGTAACGACAGGATCACCTCCGATGCGCTTTACCTCCACGGTCACTTCCACCTTCTTATTCGTCGTCGAAGCTTTGATAGAGGTGATGGTCATGATCGTCGTTTCATTGACCGGCAGGAGGTCGCCCTCTAGCGGTTCCCAGATGCCTTTGGTCAATTTCAAAAATGAGTCAACTTCGCCGCGGAAGACGTTGAGATCGAGGCGGGATCCGGGGACGCCATATTTCGGTGCGATGCCACAGGAAGAGAATTGCCATATCTGCCAGAGAGATTTGCAGTCATTGGTAGTCCAAGAGTGGACATAGCAACCGACGACCTTGCGACCTGGTTCAGCGGAGTCCTTCGCAGGATTGACACCGAAATGGGAGAGCCAGAGTGGATAACTGCGCAGTTTCGCACTGCGAGTGAGCGCACGTTCTAAGAATGCAGGGTAGGAGTAGAGGAATGGCTTACGACCAGTCTTCTGATAGACCGTCTCTAACCAGGTCTCCGCCCAAAGCGTGTTCTGCTTCTTGGTGGAGTATTTTGTGCATCGCCCATTCCTGTAGCTGACGCAGTTATTCTCGAGATCCAGGGCATAAGGTAGATCGAGCTCGCTATACCCACCTACGCTCGCCAGTCGCCAGATTGCGCGTTGCGCTTGCGCCTTAGCATCGGAGATCAGTACGGCTCTGCTGGAAGTATTGGGAAGAGTGGCATAGTGGTAGAAACCAGTGAAGAGTCCAGCGGCTTGGGCGGCATGGCGATCCATGGCGAGATACTTCCGAGCGAGTGCATCAGAGTCATCACGTGAATCAGAGGCCTTGATCATCACAAAGCGCATTCCAGCCTTGTACATCTTGGCGAAGTTGATTGGCTGGTCGTTGGGGTGTTGCCACCTGCTGACATCCGAACCGTAGATGCGAGTACCAGGGCCTGCCTTTGCGATCAGGGCTGATGGATCGGGCACCTGGCTGACAGGCTTAATAGCGAGCGATTTTTCCGCTGTGGTCAGTAATTTGGATTGATAGGCGATCTCAGCCCTCAGAACGACTCTTTCGATCGAATCGATCTGCGTGCGAATCTTCCATGTTCCAAGCGATGAGGTCTTTCCAGTGATGCCAAGGTCAACCCAACGATCATCTTCCTTGCTGAAGATGCGCACTGTCGCACCTGCAACGGCGGGTTTGATCACACCATGGAGTGAGATCAAGGGGGCGTCATGGCTCGGGGTCTGCGAGATAAAGAAGGTCGAGGATGTGACTGCCTGAGCAGGGGATTGGAGCAGTGAAGCGAGGAGTACAAGTGCGCCAAGGATCGAGAGATTAAGCTTCTTTGACTTCAATGTTGACACCGGTCACCTCCTTGATGGCCGCTTCCAGAGCGAGGCGATGTTCTGCCTTTCTCACATGGGTGTAGTCGTGGTCACCGGCAAGTTTGGCAGCATCTCGAAAATCCAATGTCAAGACTCCATCAGTCAATGCTGAGAGTCTGCCGTCAAAGTATGCGAGCCACGCTATCCGATTTCGACGCTCCAAGAGATCGAGGATCTCGGTCCAATGAGATTTGAGCTCTGCTATCCCCATGGAACTAATTGACGATAGCGAAGATCACCGCAGCTGAAGAGATGATCCAAGCGACAGCTTTGACGCTGCGATGATTGAAAGCAGTTGCTACTCGTGGCAGAAATGTTGCGATCAGCTGTACCAGGCCAATGGAGATGATGATCAAGGAGTTGTTGAAGGTATCCGACTCTGCCGATTGGTACCGCCAATTGATCAGCCCAAGGGCGATCAACATATAACTCATCCAGCGTAGTGGGGTTAGTGGGTGCATGCGCTGAGGCTATACCGGCTTCACTAGGAAATCTGGGAGATTGATCTCTTCTCTCATAAATTGAACTGGGGAAATAGAACGAGGCGCCTGGTCTCCCAGGCGCCTCGATTCGGTATATCGCCGGCTCTAAGCGTTCGCTAGAGAACTACTTGAAACTCGTCGCAATGCCCACCCGAGGAGGACAAACATCAGTCCAACGGCAATTACGAGGGCTGATACACCGAATGCCACTACCGATGTAAAGAGCGAGGCACGTAAGAATGAGCCATTCATTGCAACTGCGCGGAGTGGATCCTCGCGATCCAACTCAGCGTAGGTCTTTCCACTTGTTGCAGCGAGAGCATGCTTCTCAATCATGAGAGCTTCCTGATATGCGGTGAATGGTCCAGAGACGGACTCGTTGGCGTACCGATCAGAATCTTCGCTTACTGTGATGCGCTCTGCCTTCAATTGGTCAGAGACGAGATAGTAGGTACCAGAGCCGGCAATCGCCATAAAAGCTCCAACAACCATAAGGATGATCGAGATGACTCGGACATCTTTGACTTTCATTTTCTTTCCCTCCTAGGTGTGTAGGTAATCCCTACATCCATGAAGATACGCCGGAATCAGATCGGAGTCTGTGACGCGCAAGTCAAAAGACTGGTCTGGAAAATCACATCACCTTATTCACGCCTAAAGCGAGAGATTTGTGAGTGATAGCACTCCAAGGCGATTAACTAGTGCTGATCTTCCTATCGATGAGGCGTAAAGTTGTTCTGCTCACCTGAATTGCGAATGAAGAGTCCTTCAATCTCTCGGATGACAAGTAAGAGCAAAGTCATAGATCCGGTGATAATGATCAGTAAGAATGGGAATCCAGGGTCATCGGCCTGAGAGAGTACGAAGATGAGACCAATGGCGAGACTTGAAACAAAGAAAGAGAGCGCATATCTCATCCGCTTGATGAGCGCGATGGATCTCTGAGAAAAAGGGTGTGTTGTTCGGATCTCATCGATGAGAAACCAGAGCGAAACCAAGACGATTTGAATGGCAAGAATTGCCAACATGCCAAGGATTGTGAGCGGCCAGCGAAGGAAAGCACGCTCGGGCTCTTGTTCGGCCATAGAGCGAAACTGTCCTGGAATCGAGAGGAACTGCAAGATGGTGAGTAGGAAGAGTGTTCCAGCGATGGCTAATTTGACGAACGATCGCTTCAACTCTGTCATGTACTAAGTCTAGATAATGACAAAGGCCCCCAAGACTTCATCGTCTCAGGGGCCTTTGAGCTCTAGCGGGCTATTACGCCTTCCATGGTGAGCGGATCGATACTGATTGGAGACCGAGCTTACGAGCATCGTTTCCAACGTACTTGTCCCATAGCGCGCCAACTTCATTATGTGACGTCTCATAGCGAAGCCAGGTATCGACGTAGTGCTTGAGGTCGTACTCGCCAAGTGGCATGAAGTAGCTGTTCTCATCAACGAAGACAGGATCGCCCTTGAGGACCTTCACCTTGGGATTGGCCTTGATCGATGCTGCGACGGAGAACTCTCCGACGATCATCGCATCCGAGCGACCGGCAGCGACATCAGCAAGTGCTGCTTGGTTCTCAAGACGCTTCAAGGTCGCCTTTGGATAGAGGATCTTTGCCGCAGCCTCCTGTGATGAACCAACGACAACTGCGATGGTCACACCCTTCGCATTGAGCTGTGAAAGCTTGGTGATCTTGCTGCCAGGCTTGAGCAATACGACGTTGGACTCGACGAATGATGGTGCTCCAGCGAAGAGAACGCGCTGCGCGCGCTCTGGCTTGATGGTCGCTGAGATACCTGACATATCGAATCGGCCAGCTGCTTGTTGTGCGAAGAGGTTCGCGAAGGGAACTTCAACCCACTCAGGTGTCGCACCCAAAGATGCAGCGAGCTTGGTTGAGAGGTCGACGATGTAACCAGTCGGGGTTCCATCGGCCTTCTTGTACTGAAGTGGTGGGAAGCCGAGGTCAACACCAAATCGAATCTTCTTCGATGAGATGATCTTCTGAAGGAGCGAATCTCCTTCAGCTCGAGCTGTCCGTGGTTCTGCTGTAACAGCTTGTGCTGATGATGGGGTCAGTGCGCCAACGGCACCAACACCGAGAGCAACAGCTGCACCCTTCATGAAACCACGGCGATCCGCCTTGACATCGACGGTGGAGTCAACCGAAGTGGTCTTCTCTTCCATGTTTCCTTCTTTCCTCCTAGGTATCAAGGTTGACCCGGTGTCATCCTTGATGGTCTTGCCCATATGCATTTTTCAACTGATCACGATCAATCAGTTTCTTGCCTCCGAGGCCACCGCGGTGGGGTCGGAAGATTCTTTCTTCGTTTCTTGGCCTGAGTAATTCGCGAATCTTCGTTCTAGCGCCGTGATGCCGCGTGAAACCAAGAGAACTGCGAGGAGATAGAGAACACCAGCGACGGTATAGAACTCGAATGGACGGTAGAAGAAATTCGCTTGTTCCTGAGCTACCTTCATCAACTCAGGGACACCAATGATGCTCAAGATCGCAGAATCCTTGATTGCATCGACGAATTGGTTACCTGTAGGCGGGACAACGATGCGACCGGCTTGCGGCAAGATGATGTAGCGAGTGACTTCCCAGGGCCTAAGGCCAAGAGCTTCACCTGCTTCGCGCTGTCCTTTATCCACTGCCATGATTCCAGAGCGGAAAGTTTCGGAGAGGTATCCGCTATTGAGGAGCGCTAGGGCGATGATTCCAGAGGGAATGCGGGGTATATCGATCGCTGCGGCATAGACCAATCCGAAGTAGATCCAGAGAACCAGTACGTAGAGCGGAACACCTCTAAAGAGCTGGGTGTAAGTGAATGCGAACGCTCGCAATACTTTGAATCGAGAGAGCCGCATCAAGGCAACGATCAACCCCAAGATGATCGCGAAGATGATGCCGAGGACAGCAGAGAACATCGCGATTCCAAAGCCCTCCAACAGGAGCCATTTCGACTGCCAGATGGGAGCTAGATCGAAGAATGGTTGTGAGTTATCCACGAGTCCTCCCTTTATTGAGTCGCTTCTCCAAGAGGAAAGCAAGGCCAGCGACGGAGAGTGTGAGCGAGATGAATGTGACTCCCACTGCTGTATACATTTCGAATGGAGTGAATGAGGAGAGTGAGATGTATTGAGCGACATAGATCATGTCGGCTACTCCGATGATGGAGACGATCGTTGCCCCCTTTAGCAATCCGACATAGACGTTGACTGCTTGGGGGATGATGATACGAATCGCCTGCGGAAGTATCACGAGAGAAAAGGCGCGCGGACCAGTAAGTCCGATTGCTAAGGCTGCTTCCCGTTGACCAGAATCGATGGCATTGATGCCGCCTCGAAAGACCTCAGCCATGTAGGCACCCCCTGTGATTCCAAGAGCGATCGCACCGGCTTGGAAAGCAGTGAGGTTGATCGAGAATTTGAGTGAGAGTCCGTAGTAGATCCAAAAGAGAAGGACGAAGAGCGGTATCGAGCGCGAAACGTCGACCACTCCAACCGAGAACCTCCTGATATATGAATATTGGCTCAGTCGCCCCGATGCAAAGATCAAGCCGAATGCCAGAGCAATGGCCATTCCGACGAGCGAGATCTGGAGCGTGATGATCAAGCCTTGGCGAAGCTCGGGGAGTGAATCCCAGACGACGCTCCAGTTGTATTGGTAACTATTCATCAGGTCTCGAGTTATCCCAGAATCGAGCTGAGGAAAGCTCGGGCTCGTGAATCGGTGGTATTTCGAATCTCATCTGGAGTGCCCATGGTCACGATCTTTCCCTGGTCCATGAAGACGATCCGATTTGCGACCTGGAAAGCGAAATTCATTTCGTGAGTGACGACGACCATCGTCATTCCATCATTCGCAAGCCTTCTCATCTCATCGAGGATTCCTGAGACCAATTCAGGATCGAGAGCAGAGGTGACTTCATCGAAGAGCATCACCTTGGGGTTGAGTGCGAGTGCTCTGGCGATTGCGACGCGTTGTTTCTGGCCACCCGAAAGTTTCTCTGGATACTGATCTAATTTCTCGCCAAGTCCAACCTGGCGCAGAGCCTTTTCCGCAATCTTCCTTGCTTCCTCACGATTGAGCTTTCGAACTTTGGTGAGTCCCAACATGACGTTCTCGATCGCAGACATATGTGGGAAGACATTGAAATGCTGGAAGACCATGCCGATCTCCGAACGCAGTTCTGGCAATTGAGCTTCGTACTTTCGATTCGCAAAGATATTGAAAGGTGAGTGGAATCGCTTCCATGTCTTCCCTTCGAAGACGATCTCACCCTTTTCTGGCGGCGCAATGAAGTTGATACAGCGCAAGAGGGTGCTCTTGCCAGAACCGCTGGGACCGATGATGCAGACGACCTCACCCTTTGCAATATCAAGGCTGACATCTTGTAGAACTACGTGATCACCGAATTGTTTCGTGACGTTCTTGATCTGCAATAAGGGTTGGTTCATGACGATTCCTAGACTCCCTTGACCACTATGCGACTTCAAATCTCGCACTGAGTGAAACGGACACACTTCAGCCTAAGAAGCGCTACTAGTGGTGTCAACGACTTACTCGAGAAATTTTGTTCTAGATACGAACAGATAACGAAACGTTATCGTGTGTTGAGATATTGTTCGTTATGCGAAAAAGCTCACTGGTCCAATAACTCGCTTGCGTTCTCCATGCGCGGTGGACATTTCTCTCCCGGTGCGATCGTCGCCTCGAAATGCCACCACTCGTTATCAAAGACTCGACAGAGACCGAATTTCCAACCATTTCGTTCGAGCCATTTCGCTCCGCGCGGATCACTTGGATAGTTGATATCCAGCGCCAAACCCATTGGATGACGCGAAATGTAAGGAGGTAACACCCACTTCGCTGCCTCTGTCTCAGAACCATATTTCTTGATCGCCTGATCAAAGAGATATTCCTGCCTCTCTAAGGTTCGATAACCCGAGGCGATGTAGAGAGTAATTCCCTTCTTCTTCGCATATGCGCTCGCAACCTGGAACCGAAGAAGTAGTTTCGGGTGGATTCGTTCCCTTTGAGGATCCTCTGCCTTGATTGCGCCACTTCCCAATGAACGTTCTGTCATGGCGCAACCCTCTGACTTGGCTACCTTGCGGAGAAGGTAGGTAGTGCGGTCTGCACAAAATACCGACGCTTCAGCCGGCGCTACACCCAGAACCTGCCCTAGTGTGATGAAGAGAGCGATAGCGATGTTCATCAAGCGTTCTCATTACATCAATAACGCAGGCTGATGCAGGAAGTATTTGAAGGATTTGATCAATTTCCCTGCATGTGCGCCGTCAATGATTCGGTGATCCGCAACAGCTGTAATGATGACGACTTTTCGAACCTCGGCTCTACCTTCGATTGCAACAGGTGCTTCGTGGACCTCTCCGATCGCCATATAGATTGGAGTACGCGCAAAGGGGAGCGGAGCGAGATAAGCCTCTCTCATCTCGAATCGACCGACATTACTAATGAATGCTGATCCGAGAGGATGCCCTGGTTGTCCAAAGGCGCCTCGACCGAGCCCGCCATTCCACCATGAGAAGAAGGCCATCACAGGTCTCATCAAGATCGTAGGAACGATAGTGACCCAACTGATGGAGCGCTCATAACCAGCATCCATCCGAGCTCGCAACCTTCGTGCGCCCTCTATCAATTCTTGGCTGATCACTTCGAGTGACTTCTTATCGGCATCAAGAACTCGCCACGGTGCAAGGTCTGAGCCATTCTCGATATCGACTGCGAAACCTATATCGATACGAGGGAAACTTCGGAACCTACCAAGGAAGATTCGACCGTTGACTTCAGGATTTGCAGCAATGGCTTTTGCCATGGCGGCGCCAACGAGATGGGTCAACGAGATGCTCAAGTGCTTCTTCGATGCGATGAAATCAAGTAGTTGAGTTACATCAACCTGGATATTCGCATGAATCCGACCTTCGTGCGGTGCTCGCCACGTTGCAATAGCTATCTTGCGCCGGTGCTTGAGTGGCTCGCTCATAGGGGTGGATACTCTCACATCCGCCCCTATGAGCTGGATTCGTTCTTAGAGACTAGTCGTCGTCTTCGTCTTCGTCATCGTCGTCGTCATGATGACCGCGATGATGGTCATCGTCGTCGTCATCGTCGTCGTCGTCATCGTCGTCGTCGTCATCGTCGTCGTCACCTGGAATGACTGGTGGAGCGATCGGCGCAGTTGTCGAATTGGCTGAGAGTGGCTGGGGAGATTGAGCCATAGTGGAGTTTGAAGACGGTGCTGATGATGCGGTCAGCGATGCCGACTTTTCCCCAGGGGTCGGAGTGCTAAGAGGAACCGATTTCTTGGTGGGAGTCGTCGTGATTTCAGTTGCCGGAACCTCAGATTGGAGAGAGGCATCTGATGTGGCCGTTGTTCCTACGGCAGGGGGTTTGATCGTGAGAAAACCAACTAAGGCAACCACGGGAAGTAGCAGGAGCGTTCTTGTCTTCATCTATTTACCAGCTTTCTGAAGTGCGGAAGCAAGTGAGTTGTTCCACGCGTTTGTCGTGATTGTTGCTCCGCTTACAGCCATGACTGAAGCGGATTGAATGCGAACTGTCTCTTGGGAGAGCCAGGGGATGACGGCTTGTGAAATCTGCATCGAGCGGCGATCTCGTGTGGGGTAAGCGAGAGCTTCAGCATTCGTGATCTGCCCATTCTGGACCATTATCTGTACTTGTACCGGTCCATATTTCGTAGAGACAGTATTCCCTTGGAATGTTCCACGAGATCCTGCTGGCTCTGCGACAGTTGAGGGCTGAGTTTGCGTAGTTGTCGGCGCAGAACTCCTTTCTTGTGAAACCGAAGCCGAATTTTGGCTCTTCGATGTTGAAGCAGGTGGCGCTTTCCTCGTTGGCTCATTTCGCGTTGTACCGCTGCTGCTCCTATCAGTCCTGCTCGGCGCCTCTGGAGAAATCGGTTGATCCGTAGGCGCAACTGGGGTGGAGAGCGCACCTGCAAAGTGTGGTGGGTTGTAGGAAAGCACTCCGACTAACCCGGTAATGGTTCCGGATAAGAGAACCAAAGCACGTTTTAACATTTCACTCCTTACTTTGCCTGATACTCAAAGAACTCATGGTGGATTTGATTCTTTGGGATCCTGTTAATTTCTGCGACATCTTCTACTGCCTCGATGAGGGATTCGGGACCGCAAATGTAGATATCACTCTCTCGAAAATGCGGGACTAGAGTGTCGAGAAGACCGGTATCCATCGGATACAGGGTTCGAGGACCTACTAATAGATGAAGATTGATCCGGCCAGAGGAGTGAAGTGACTCGAGTTCATCCCGCAGCACGACATCCTCTAAATCTCGCGTTCGATAGATGATGTCAATTTTCGTCGTCCGGGGAAGTTCATCAATCATCGCACGAATCGGTGTAATTCCTACACCTCCAGCGATCATCACAGCACTCCGGTTCTGTGTGGCCATCTCTTGCGTGAAGACTCCATAGGGACCTTCGATCATCACTCGCGTGCCAGTAGGTATTCGATCGAGTGACGCAGTTCCGTCGCCGAGGATCTTTACCGTGATCCTCAACTCAGTCTCTGTGGGCGTCGCACTTAGCGAGAAGGGATGGTTCTCAATCCACTTCTCTTTAGTCAGGAATCGCCAGTTGAAGAATTGGCCACCTTGGGCTTCGAGTCGATCCAGATCTCGTCCGGATATGTAGATGGAGAAGACATCCGAGGATTCGCGCTCGATTCGCTCGACGCGAAGTCGGTACCTAAGTGATCGATAAAGCGGTAGAGCAACTCGCCAAGTGAGGATTGCACCTGCCACGGCAAGGTAGAGCCCTGTCCAATTGGCGCGATTGAGTGGGTGGCCAGCAAACATAGAACCGTGAATTACCTGGTGCATGAACGAGAGTGCAACACCGAGATAGGTGTAGAGATGGATCACCCACCAGGTTTCATATTTCATCTTCTTGCGAACTCGCTTGTATGAGGTAATGCCCGCCATCACGAGCAATACCAAGCCAACGGTAGCTGCCAGCATCCATTCGTACCCCGTGATGTAGTCCAACATCTGCAGGGCGATCACTCTCTGGTTTGCGCCAGCGCTACCTAGGAGAACGAGGAGGACATGGATTGAGATGAAGAAGAGGGCATAGGGCATCGCCTTTCGATGCCAGACCACGAGTCGATCATGGCCGAGTGAACTCTCAACCCAAGGAATGCGGGCGATCAAGAAGAGGCCGATGATTGCGAGATAGGAACCGACGAGAGCAAAGAGACGAGAGATGGTGGTGATGACTGCGTAAGGGTCCATGAGGTCAAAACTCGAAAGGGTGGTGATCTGCATCGTGAGCGTCAGGCCAAGGCCAAGACCGGTCAACCAAGTGACTTGATCGGCTATCGCACCTTTACGCTCGAATTTCTTCATTGGGAGAACTTGGCATCGCAAGTTGAGCGTCTTCTGAGAGTCAACTGGGAGGCATCTCCGGGTATTGATACGACCAAGCTGCATCCCCTGTTTTGTCGACTGCCCAGAATGAATAGTTTCGAAACTCCTTGGCCCCCAACCAGTTCACCGAATCTCTTCCATCGACGACTACTGCCGTGGCTAGTGCATCCGCGGTTCCTGCATCGGGGCCAACGACTGTTGCTGCTCTTGAACCCACTGCAGGCACCATGACTCGAGGGTCGATGATGTGGGCTCCGCGTTCATAGGTGCCGCTTGTCGCAACAGCCCCATCGAAGATCTCGATCGTCTTCGCGATCTGATCCTCAAAATCCGGATGTCGAATGCCTATCCTCCACGGGGTCTCGTCATTGAATCCGCCGCGAAGTACGGTGTCGCCACCGGCATTGATCTGAAGACGCGTGATTCCAACGTCAGCGAAGAATCGAAGCGACTCTTGCGCTGCCCAGCCTTTGACGTATCCCGAAGGATCGAAACCTCCTGGAACTGCCCACGGATCGAACGCTCGCAAGGTCAAGTCGCGAAGCTCCATACATCGCTCCCAGACGAGTTTCAGCGAGAGTGAAGCATCTTGGATTCTAAGTTCACCGCGACGAAGTCGACTTACCTCCGATGATTCCTTGTACGTTGAGAAGGTCTCATCAATCTGCCTGAAATATAAGGTCGCTTCATCACATGCGGAGTCAAAGCGATCACGCGGGGCAGAACCCTTGGGGATCTGAACGGAGATGATGGTTCCCCAGACCTCAATGTTGGTGAACTCAAACTCCCATTTCATACAAAGAGGGTACCCGCAAGTTCTCGTCCTTTCGAGAGAAGTCAGGTAATGCCAACTGTGAATCAGGCAGGCAACAACCAACTTCTCTTTGTATCGAATTCGAACTTAGCGAACTCGCCGATTTGTACGATCTCGCTGTAGATCGGGTCGGAGACAACGGCGCCAATGAGACCTTCGGCAGCCTCGATCTCATATTCAACGTGATTGCCGTAGAAGACCACATTCTTCACGCGGCCAATTCCAGGGCCACTTTCTTTCTTGGATGCAGTGACGGAGATTGATTCAGGGCGTACAAGGAGTACTGCCTTAGCGGCTTTTGCGGCATCTGGATGGGCAGGGACCGTCATACTCTTACCTTGGATGGTGATCTCTGCTTCGCCGTTCTTTACCTTTTCCACTTTCTCGACGGGTAAGAAGTTGGAGCGCCCGATGAAGTCAGCGACGAAGACGGAACTCGGGCGTCGATAGATGGCATCGGGAGTATCGGATTGTTCGACGACTGCATTTCTCATGACGACGATTCGATCCGATAGTGCCATTGCCTCGTCTTGATCATGGGTAACGAAGATGCTCGTGATACCGAGTCGGCGTTGAATGTTACGAATCTCCACTCGCATCTGGGCACGAAGTTTCGCATCGAGATTGGAGAGGGGTTCATCGAAGAGTAGGACCTTCGGCTTGATCACCATAGCTCGAGCAAGGGCAACGCGTTGTTGCTGACCACCAGAGAGTTGGTTTGGCGCGCGATTTGCGAGGTGCTCAAGATTCATGATCTGAAGTACTTCGCCGACCTCTTTGCGGATCTCCTCTTTACTCATCTTCTTCACGCGCAATCCATATGCAACGTTGTCGAAGACGCTCATATGTGGGAAGAGGGCGTAAGACTGGAAGACCATGCCCATGGGGCGCTTGTCAGGGCTGAGTGAAGAGAGATCCTTGCCGTCGAGTTCGATCCTTCCCGAGGTTGGAGTCTCAAAGCCGGCGATCATGCGAAGTGTCGTAGTCTTTCCGCATCCGGACGGACCAAGGAGTGTGACGAACTCACCGGGATTTATGGTGAGGGAGAGGTCATCGACTGCGCGAACCTTCTCTTGTCCCTTACCGAATTCCTTGATCAGGTTGGTCAGTACTAACGTGCCTGTCTCGGTTGCCATCTTCTCTTCCATTCTCTTTTCTTGGTCTGAATTCTTCTTTGTCGGGTGAAGTTGTCGTCGAGTTCTCTGGTTAACCGCCGACGATCACATTCGGTTGATATTTGCTCGATCTCTGTCCTCGTACAACGAGATTGATCAATCCCATCACCGTCAAGACGATCGCCATCAACATCAAGCAGAGAGCAAAGGCATAGCCATAACGCGCTGTATCCGCCTCAGAGAGAATGAGCGAAGTGATGATCGGGGTATTGGGTGTTGTGATGAAGATGATCGGGGAGAGCGTGGTCATCGACCGCGCGAAAGCGAACATCAATCCAGTGAGGAATGCTGCTCGAATCAGTGGGAGTGAGATCTTGCGGAAGGTTCGACCACCTGAGGCACCGAGCGATGCCGATGCCTCGTCAATTGCGGGGTCGATCTGTTGCAAGGCAGCAATACCGGAGCGCTGGCCCACGGGGCTTGAACGGACCATGTAGACCGCGATGATCGCGACTGCGCCACCGAAGATCGATCCTCCACCAGCGATCTGGGGGAGAATGGTGATTCCGAAGATCTCGACGGGCTCATTGAAGGTGAATGCGTATCCGATACCGAGGACGGTTCCTGGGAGCGCGATACCGAGCATTCCGAAGAAGTCCATCAACTCTGATCCGCGCTTGACCTTACGTACGACGAGCCACGCGATCATCATTCCGAGAAGGCCGGCAAGTGGCATCGCGATGAGAGCCATCATCGTGGTTTTGATGATGGCATCGTTTCCGATTCCGCTGAGGATGTATCGGAAGTTCTCCAACGTCGGAGTGTTGTTGATGCCGATGATCTTGACGAATGCGCCCATGATCACGGTCGCATAGATGAGGATGATGAAACCGGAGACGAACCAGCCAAAACTCAAGAGGATCGTTCGAACGAAACGATTGGTGATGGGCGCAATCTGGCCAGAGGGCTTTCCTGTAACGGAGACGACGCTGTTCTTCTGCGACCAATACCTTTGAACGATGAAGACCAAGAGCGCGGGCACAAGAAGGATCGCCGAGTAGGCAGCTCCGCCCGCGAGGTTATATTCGCCGGAGATCGCGATGTATGCGCGGAGTGCGAGGACGTTGTAGTCACCGCCGATGACGAGCGGATTGGCGAGATCTGCGATGGTTTCGACAAAGAGAAGAAGGAATGAGCTGGCAAGGCCCGGAATCAGGAGTGGAATGGTGATGGTTCTAAAGATTCGACCTTTGCTGGCACCAAGACTCGAACCAGCTTCGTCGATGGCTGGATCCAAACTTCGAAGCATGCCCAGTAGGTTCATGTAGGCGACTGGGAAATAGGAGAGCGTGAGAACCAAGAGAAGTCCCGGATAGCCGTAGAGAGTGGTCTCCCATCCGAGCAGGTCTCTTGTGATGATTCCTGATCTGCCAAAGAGAACGATGACAGCGGTAGCAAATGCAAAGGGCGGCGATACCAGTGGAACCAAGTTGAGGACGTGTTGAATCTTCTTGCCGCGGAAATTCACGCGGACTTGTATGTAGGCGAGGATGAATCCGAGCAGGGTTCCAAGGGCACCAACCGATATTCCCAACCAAATCGTATTGGTGACGATCTGACGAACGTATGGATTATCAAGAAGGCTCTTATAGACCGTAACGCCATCCGTTTCAAAGGAGCGAAGGATCATTGTTCCGACGGGAAGGAGTACAAAGACCGTGATGATCAAGATGACGATAGAAATTGCGATCTTCGAGAAGAGGTCGAATTTCGCACCTTGCTTTTTTAGCGCCATGGGATCCCTTGCTGCGTCTCTGTCTGGATGTGAAAGGTGTGTCTAACGCGATATGAAAGCAGATCCCGAATCCGCAGAGGGTTCGGGATCTGCTTTCTATTGATTAGTTACTAACCCCGAGCAGTCGAGCGATTGACAACTTCGAGATCGAAACGAGCTGTCAGATCGGTCTTACGTGCTGCTGCCTTGACGAAGTCGTAATCAACGAGCTTCACACGGCTTAGCTTGATGATGCGACGGTCAGACTTTGCCTTTGGATTGGTGAGCTCTTGGTAAGCAGCAACACCGGCACCAAGGTTCTGTGCTTGAGCAGAGAGCGCGAAGTCAATGTATGACTTAGCAGCATCTGGGTTCTTCGCACCCTTGACGATTGCAACTGAACCGATCTCATAACCAGTTCCCTCTGATGGGAAGGTATTGATCAGTGGGAAGCCTTGCTCGATACCAGCAACGCAGTCATGTGCGAAGACGAGACCGACGGCAACTTCACCACGTCCGGCCGCCGCAACAGGAGCGACACCGCTACGTGAGTAATAAAGGATGTTCTTGTTGAAGTCCTTCATATATGCCATTGCCTTGTCCTCTGAACCGAGACGTTCGACCTGGGTCCAGAAGGTGGTGAATGCAGTACCTGATGTTGCAGGGTGAGCGCTGAGGATCTGACCCTTGAGACGTGGGTTCAAGAGGTCTGCCCAGCTACGAGGAGCTTTCACGCCGAGTTTGCGAAGCGCATCACGGTTAGAGCAGAAGCCGAGGGCTCCACGGTAGACACCTGACCAGAAACCATCTGGGTCGTAAACCTTCTTGTCTAGCATGTTCAACGTTGGAGACTTATACGCCTCGATAAGGCCGTTGTTCTTACCGACACCGAATCCATCTGCTGGACCGCCGTGCCAGACATCGAATTCCGGATTGCTCTTGTAGGCCTCAAGACGAGCCGGTACGAGACCGGAAGAGAGGCGAACAAACTTTGTGTTGACGCCAGTGAGCTTCTGGAATGTTGAAGTCATTGCTACGCACCATGCTTCGGTTGCTCCGCAAACAACATTGAGATTGCCCGAGAGTTTACGTCCCGCGTCATAGACGAGCTTTCCATCCTTCTTCGTGCAGAGGTATGTGACGCCGCTCTTGGACATCAATTGACCTTCGCGGAAGCACTGTCCTCCTGCCTTCGCATTTGCGCTCGGCGCAATTGCGGTAAGGAGCGAAATAGCAAGAACCGAAATAACGCTTGCTATTGCGAATTTACTTTTCTTCATAACTGCCTTTCCAAGTGAGGGCCCATCCTTAACGGGGAAAATCAAGGACCTGGCAGGTTCAGCTCTGAGGGCTTTTGGGCCCGTGTTACGGCAAGGTTATGCGCTCTGGCGCCCTATGTCGAGAAATGTGAGTCTGGTCGAGCAGCGATTCGTTGGCCCTAGTGCGTGTGAAGTTACTCATTTGGGAAGCCCGGTAATACGGCGCTGGTACTGTTCAAAGATGGATTCCCTCGATCTTGACTTCATTGGCTTAGCTGAGCAGTTACGCGTGGTTCTCGACGCCTCGCTCGCGGCGATTCTTGGTTCCCTCATCGGTTGGGAGCGTGATCGAGCTGGAAAGTCGGTTGGACCTAGGACGATGGCTCTCGTCGGACTCTCAGCTGCAGCAATCGTCTCAATCGGTGAAGTGATGATCGACGGTTCGGATTTCGGGGACCCCACTCGCGCACTTCATGCGGTCGTCACGGGTATCGGATTCTTAGGTGCGGGTTTGATCTTTAGGAATAGTGAACGAGGACCTCAAGGAATGACAACGGCAGCAACTGTCTTCGCTACAGCGTCCATGGGTGTCGCTGTTGGGCTTGGGTTACCACTTGCCGCAATAGGCATGTCGATGATCATCTTGATTGTGTTGAGATCGACTCACGTCCTCGAAATCACTGCTAGTCGTCGAAGCGCAGAAGAGGATTGAGTCCAGAACGTCAGGACTTAAAGTCCGGCAATCTCCAGTAGCTGATCCAATCTCTCAAGAAGATGATCTGCTTGATGGAGTTCTTCTTTTTTGTGGGTCGTTAGCACTCCAGCTACGACGCAACCAGCGTCCTTTGCTGCTTTCACACCACCCGGGGCATCTTCAATGGCCCAACACTGAGAAGAATCAACCCCGAGTCGCATTGCGCCCAAGATGAATGGATCCGGAAAAGGTTTGCCTCGAACCACTTGATCAAATGTCACCGAATTCTCAGGAAAGGGAATATTCGCTGCAGATGTTCGAGCAAAGGCGAGATCTGTCGTGCATGACGTGACGATGGTCCAGGGAATGGAACGGCGATTGAGTTCCGCAAGTAATTCGTGTGCACCAGATACCGGCATGACGCCCTCGACATCTGCGATCTCGAGATCAGTAAGTCGCCTCACCCAATGGCGGATTTCATCTTCCTTGCGATCTGCCAGCAACACCTTCAGAGTCTGCTCTGCCGGAATTCCATGGAAGCCAGTCAGGAGTTCGAGGGGGATGCCAGCTTCTATGGCAACCGTCGTCCAAGAATTGGTAACGGCTTGCTGGGAGTCAATCAATGTTCCATCGAGATCGAAGAGGAATCCAATTTTCGGCACTTCGAAACCTTTCGCCGATCCACAAGAGAATTGAAGCCTATCGAGTAACAACCCTCATCTCGGGAAAAGTCTGCCAGGTAGTCAACAGTTTCCAGGTAAGACCTGCATCCGTACTCTTGGCAATTTTTCCGCCGGCACCATTGATGAACATGACCTTAGGATCCTTCGGATCAAAGACGATTTGTTGTGGGCGAGCTTGTTGACGAGTCAGAGTGTCCGGTAACGAGAATTGCATCTCAGCAGGGGTGTTACTCCAAAAACTCCAGTTTCTGCCACCATCGGTGGTCCTCATCAATTGATCAGAGGAATTGGTGGGTCCTTTTTCGAGTATCGCGTATGCGATTCGATTCGAGTCAGGAACGAAGGCCGGAAGCATGAGATCAAGTCCAGTAGTTGGAGTAAATGTTTGCCCACCATCTTCAGACCAATAAGAGGTAGAGATTCCAGTCTGCTGTGGCGAGAAGATGATGCCCTTCCCATCCGCTGAAACAGTGATGTTGTAGACCGAGAGCTTGTGCGCTGCGCTCGATCCCAAGGGTGACCAACTGACGCCGGCATCGTTGGAGAGATAGAAACCCGGCGAGAGATTCGTTCCTGAGGCAGACTTGTTATTGGGATCCTGTCCCAGAGGAGTTTGAAATACGGCCATCATGACTCGATTTGAATCATTTGGATCGACTCGAACAAAGTAAGCGCGAGTGTGCTTGCCCCATCCGGTGTTCAATTCAGTCCAGTTCTGACCACCGTCAGTTGACTTGTAGATCAGGCCAACCGAGACGAAGACTTCTCCAAGATCCGACTCCGTTGAGGAGAGTGGACTTGAACTTGTCCCCATATAGAGAATCTTTGGGTCCTTGGGATCGATTGCAAGGTATCCAACCGAGCTATGCATATTCGGTTTGGTCAGGAACTCCCAGTTCTTGCCGCTGTCGTTGCTGACGTAGAGGCCAGCACCGCGGGCTTGCCATTTCTTCGCATTCACGGTTCCCGTACCACCAAAATGCAGATAGACGCGCCCCTTCGTTGAAGGATCGAAGGTAATGTGTTGGATCTCCTTGAAGCAGGCGGTGTTGTCGACCTTCTTCATGTCGAAGAGAAGTCCCTCCGTTGAAGCTGGTATCCAAGTGGCACCCGCGTCGAAACTCTCAAAGAATCCGAGACGTTCGACAGTGACGAAGTAATGGTTCGAGTCAAAAGGATCAATAACGAAAGACTTGCCGGTTCTGTAGAACTGATATTCCTGCCCAGGTTCCGGCTGACATTTGTTGATCTGTGGCCGAGGGAATGTGGTCATCGATGCTCGGACATTGGCATTACCAAAGAGTGGCGCTCGCGGAGTTTGATCTCCTGCAAACCAGAACTTCTTTCCATCCACTCCGAGTCCACACGTCAACTCGATACCTTGAGAAGTTACAGCTTCGGCACCCGGTGTAGTGCAGGGCTTGCCATCAGCCGGCGTGACATCAGTGGGTTTTGACTCGTTTGTGCTTGCGGGGTCGGTTTTTGCTCGCTCAATTTCCTCTCGACTAGCCCAAGCGTATTTTCCATCCGAACCCTGAACGCAGACAATCTCAACACCCTTTGCATCTTTGGCACCCTTTGCGTCCGCCACCCCGTCACAGATCCATCCGATGGCGAAGTTCTTGGAACCTTGATCGCCTGATTTCGTCGACTGAGGCGAATTCTTCTTTGGGGCCGTCGAACGCCAAGTCAATTTGCCGCCAGAGGATGCACAGAGGAAAGTCACTTTGCCGACTGTCTTCGTAAAGTTGGCCTTCTTACAAGGTTTGCCCGCAGAAATTTGCGCTCCGGTAGAAACAGGAGAGAGCGAGACGAGCAGGATCAGAGCACCTATAGCCGCAATTAATCGCTTCATTTCAAGAGAGTAATTGCCCCAGCGCCGAAAAGGAAGAATTGCGAGCCAAATTCCTGCTTCTATAAGAAGTGGGGCGGGTGGGGCTCGAACCCACGACGACCGGATTATGAGTCCGGGGCTCTAACCGACTGAGCTACCGCCCCAGATGCAATAGTAATTGAAGTAATTGCGTGTTTGGCGGTGCTTCTCTCTATCTCTTGATGGGAATCGCCCTTATTTGGCCAGAATCTGCGATGAGGGCGATTTCAGCGTCTTTGGAGTTCTTGAGCAATGTTGCGATCTTCTCTCGGTCCCACTCTGTTGCGAGTCCATCGAGGCTCTCGAGGAATTCCACTCGGGCACCCGTGGAACGCTCCAATTCACGAGCCAATGCTTTATCTGCAGGTCCAATCAGGAGCAGGAACTTATGAGTCTTTTCCTTAGGAGCCACGATGGTTCGCTCATGTCTGATGATCTGTATGTGGGCTATTCCCGCAACCAGGCCAACGACAAGGATGGAGATTGCGTAACTCATCTCGCGTAACGAAGTTCCGCCCAGATCGCCGCCAAAGATTCCTTGGAAGATTTGAACTGTGATGGTGAGAATGGAGGCAACTGCTGCGATTGCGCTCACTCCCACGATGGTGAAGAGATAGACCTTGCGAGAAATCGAGGTTAATTCATGCGTCGCATCAGATGCGACCAGTTGACCGATCTGTCGCCACATTGCCAACCAAACGGGTAGGCCCACTGCGAGAAGGGTTAGACCAAGGAGAAGAGCGTTTTGCGGCGAGCGTCCAACGAGGAGATTTTCTTCAATGAAGGATTCCACGATTGAGACGACAAGGGTCACAGCGCCGACTGCAGCTGTGACAAGGCCAATCGCCGCAAGGAGGTAGCGGTAGATCCTGCCGATCTCACCCTCTTCGGCATCATGATGCCCTTGAAGGATGAGCGAGTGATACGCGAACGAAATCAACGTTCCAACGAGAGCGCCGACAGCACTTGGAACGCCATCGAAATGTGCCCAGGCCGCATTCGTGTTGGGATCGCCAAAGAACCAGACCAATACGTCATAGAAGATGATGCTGGTGCTGACCAGAGCAGCGACAAGTGATGCACCGACGCCGATGATGAGTAGGTAGATGTTCCAAAGTTGCGTGGGTCGGGCGTGTGATTGATTTATGAGCCAATAGAAATACCAAGTTGGAATTGCAATGAGGCCCAGAATCAGGCCACGGGAGATTTCATTTGGACCTGATGTTGTAAGGATAGTTTCCGCAAATGGCAGAAACTCCACCATGAGCCCTCGAGCGATGCGAGCAATTGCGACGATGGAGACCACCAATGAAATTCCAGAGAGCAAGAGAAATGGCAGCTGCGCTCGTATCGGTGCGAGACGACGTGAGGTCATTCGATAGTGGAAGATCAAAGTGACCAACCAGAGTAGAGCGGACCCCAAGTCCTCACCAAGGATCGCTCCATCTTCCGCCAGTTCGATGAAGTAGCCGTAAGTGTTGGTCGCAAAGGAAGCAAAAGCGACCACTTGAATCGCCGTTAGGTAGAGCAGTAGTGCAAAGCTCTCTCTCGACTCCTGATCTCGCTCAAGAGTTCGTCGCGTCCACAGTGAGACGGCAACGAGTAACGGTGTCGCAACGACAACATAGGCAGAATCGCGAGCCAGTAAGTCCTCGTTGGCGATCAATCTCTTATCTGAACCAAAGGCGTAGGTGATGAGACCGGATAATCCGGTGTTGACGATGATGAGCAGGATGAGGAGGAGTAAGTATTGGAAGAAGTCTTTGACTTCATCCGCGAAATCGATACCACCACGACGGCCGACTGCAATGCGACGAACCACAAGGATGATGGCGCCAAGGGTGATGATCAGGCTCGCGAGTCCAGCGATCATGGCTTCACTCCATCACATTCATAGAGGGGCCAAGGAGTACCGGCAATCTTCCATGCTCCGCCACTTCGCATCAGTGCGATGGTGTGATCTTCGCTCCAGCCACCGAAGAGATCATCATTGGAGTAGCGGACTCTGATCTTCACCTGGGCACGATCACCATTGATCGTTGACTTGAGGAGGTCAACGGTGAGATTTGGGTCGAAGTATTGGCGATCAATATCCGAGGAATCACACTTGGTATTGGATTCGAAGTAGGAGAGGGCCAAGTCATTGTCGCGATCGACCATAGCTTCGAGGTATGACTGAACAGTCGCTTCAGGTGATCCCTCTTCGAATTCGGCATTCTCGCTTCGTGAAGCGACGAAGAGGAGTGCCACGACTGCGATCAGGGCGAAAATGGCAATGAGTGACCTGGCGGGATTCTTCATGTCGCCATCTTAGGAGCGAACGACTGGGAATTGGCTCAGAGTTCTCACGATTTACTCGCATCAGTTACGCGACGTTCATTGCGATAGACCCAGTAACTCGTGAATCCAACGACCATGGCGAATCCGAAGAGCAGGTCCTCAAGAGGAGCTCCCGCGACGCGCAATCCAATGATCATGGATTCGGAGTAGATGACGATCTCGTTGGAGGTGAGCCACCAATTGGTCAAGAGCTGGAAAGGAAGGATGATCGCATAACTTGCCCAGAATCCTCGCGTCGTCAACATCGAAGTCTTGAAGAGGAAGATGTCGGCAAGGACGGCGAGGATCAAAGCCAATGAAGTGATCTCGGTATAGGTCATCTCTGAACTCTCGAACCGTCATGTCGATCGCGCCAGTGCGGTTTCAACTTAGTGACACCTTCATAGGTCAAGATGATCGCAAGTGGAACGATGATGAAGAAGAGATATTCCTCGAGAGGAATCGAGAACGGGCCTGTGACTCCAAGCATCTGTTGATAGTCAAAGTCCCAATGCTCAGAGCGAATGGCAAACCAGTCCCAGATCAAAAAGAAGAGGGAAATCGGAAGAATTGTCATAAGAGTGAATCGAATCCGCCGCAAAACTCGAATCTTGAACGCCCATTCAAGCCACCATGAACCCGCTGCAGTGAAGAGGAGCATGGCGAGATACCCAAAGCGGGACATACGCAATGGTTACATGAGAATCGAGGAGTTTCTGAGTAGAAACACTCAGGTTGGTATCGTAAAAAGAGAGAACGCGGGGTTACCCTCTTACTCATGATGCCGGCACGGATTCGGGTATTCGATGGATTTCGCGCCTTTTCGAGTATCTCGGTTTCTCTCGCCATCACGCTCTCTGCGCTCTTGGCTCTCCTCTTTGAAAGTGATGACCTGGGCTGGCAAGTGGTGATTGCCCTCGTCGCTCTGGCGATCGGTATCCCTCACGGCGCCCTCGATCACCTGGTCACTCTGCCTCGATCTGCACCAGTGAAGATGGCTCTCTTCATTGCGCTCTACGTTGCGATCGCGGCGGCAGCTGTCTGGGCGATTCTGGAGTGGAATGTCTATGGCTTCTATGTAGTAGTTCTCATGAGTGCGCTTCATTTCGGAATTGGTGATGCCGCTTTCTTAGCAGAGCGGGATCGCGCTAAGGGGGAGCGGAGAGCTCCCCGGCCAGCTCAGCTCTTCTATGCACTCGCTGGCGGCGTCACACCCGTAGTCATTCCATTGGTCAATGATCAGAGTGCGACAGCTCTTGCTGCGGTCAATCCCGCACTCGTCGATTGGGATGGTGGTCGAGGGGATGACTTCTATCGACTAGCGATCATCCTGTTGGCAGTGGCAATCGTCATTCAATTCCTCGCACGTCGAATCCGAGATGGAGTGGACCTCATCCTTCTTGGAACTCTCGCCATAGCGACGCCACCGTTGATTGCCTTCGCTGTCTACTTCGGAACCTGGCATGCAATCCGTCACACCGCACGCCTGACGCTCAACCTCAAGAAGTCGCAGCGCGCCTATCAAGAAGGAAATGCGGCGAGGGCGGTTCGAAGCGCAGTCATTCCTGGACTCCCGGCACTCTTGGGAACCTTGTTGGTTGCGGCTGTGCTGGTGATCTTTGGCGAAAACAATTTCACCGATGATTTCCTCTGGCTTTTGCTGGTTGTGATTTGGGCGCTGACCGTTCCGCACATGATGGTGACGGCGAAACTCGATCGGGGCGCACTACGTTGAGAAATGGCTTTCTGCGCTCACTCATAGTTCTCTCGCTGAGCGCCTCTCTCTTGATGCCAGTGCGAGCACTCGGTGCCGAGTTCACCTATCGATTCCCAGTCGCAGAGTGCAAGACCACTTATTCCAGGTATCACCATGACTATCCAGCCGCGGATATCTTTGCGAAGAATGGCTGTGCCTTTGTCGCACCCATTGACGGAGTGGTGACTGAAGTCTCGCGAGCGGATACCTGGAGCGGAAGCGAGAACCTTGGAAGCACTCGAGGGGGAAAGTTCGTCGCATTGCTCGGTGATGATGGAGTTCGGTACTACGGATCACACCTTAGGAAAGTGGCTCGAGGGATCGAACCGAATCTGAGAGTAACGATGGGTCAGAAACTTGGTGAGATAGGAACGAGTGGAAGCGCACGTGGCACACCGCCTCATCTCCACTTTGGAATCTCATGGCCAACCGCGGAAGGCATCTGGTGGGTGCGTAGAGGGGTCGTCTCTCCTTATCTCTTCTTGCAGGCGTGGGAGAACGGAGAGATGAAATCTCCGAAGCGACAGGTGAAGAGAGCTTTGATGAAATTGGGAGAGATCCCGAAAGAACCGAAGAAATGACAAAAGCCCCGGAAAGAATCCGGGGCTTTTGACTTACAGAGTGATCGACTAGTTAGGGACTACCTGATCAGCCTGAGGACCCTTAGGACCTTGGACGATCTCGAAAGTCACTGGCTGTCCCTCATTGAGGCTCTTGTATCCGTTTCCTTGGATAGCTGAGTAGTGGACGAATACATCTTGTCCGCCACCGTCAACGGCAATGAAGCCGAAGCCCTTTTCAGAGTTGAACCACTTAACTGTACCTGTTGCCATTTTCTTCCTTACTTCTTTCGGTTGGACAATCACGCATTCCGAGATTGTCAGTCTTTCCGTTTTACAGCTAAACCGATCAAATGCAGGAGCAATGAAGCCGGTACTGATAAGCGTTGGACTAGGGCCAAGCCTACCCTCATGCAATTCACATCTGAACCAGCCGTTTTTGTGAGGCCCGAGGACTAGGCTTCTTCCATGAGTGAAAACGAGAATTCCCGCATCAAATCCGCCCTGGCCCTCTCCATACCTGCTGCGATCCTTGCTATCGCTTTGGCTTTGGGCCTGAATCAGGTGGGGAGTGGGTTCGCATCGCGACAGGACTCCGGAATCTCGGTGACAGGTTCGGCGCGAACCAATGCGATGGCCGATAACTCCGTCTGGACGCTCAATGTTAATGCAACCTCGCCGACCCTTTCGACGGCCGTTCGTTCGGTCAACGATGACATGGAAGATTTGGTGAAGTACCTCAAAGATGGAGGTTTCCCGGAATCAGAGATCAAACTCGGTGCTCTTTCGACATATGGCAACGAGGAATATGTCAATGGCAATTCAACGGGACGAATCTTGAGTTATCGAGCCGATCGCCCAGTGACGGTTCGCTCGAAAGATGTTGATCTTGTCGCCGCGATGAGCAATGGGATCGGAGCACTCCTTGAACGTGGCGTCCAGGTTTCCAATTATGGTCCGAATTACTACATCTCCTCATTGAAAGAACTTCGCCCAGAGCTCCTCAAGGAAGCAATGATCGATGCTCAGACACGCGCTGAGGCAATTGTGGAATCCACTGGGGGAAAGGTTGGTGCCGTTCTCGCGGTTCGAAGCGGTCCATTCCAAGTGACATCGCCAGATTCGGTTGATACATCTGCGGGTGGCTACTACGACACCTCGACGATTGAGAAGACTGTCACTGCAACGGTGACGGTTTCATTCAAGACCAAGTAAATTCGCTCGTATACCGCTCAATTACTTCGTCTTATGCACGAGCCAGATCTGTGCGCCGTGGGCAGGAACGGTTGAGACCTCTCCCGGCCTCTTGATCTGTGGCGTGAAGAGTTCTTCTGCGACGCTTGAGTCGAAGACCGATCGATAGGAATCTCCCCACAGTTCGCCAGGGAGTGTGAATTCGTGCTCGGTCAGGTCCGCATTGAGGAAGAGCAGAAGTGCTTGATCTGCACTCGCTTCAATGAAGATAGCCAAGTAGCGGCGGTCTCCTTGATGCCAGTTCTCCTCATCCATCTCCATCCCGTTACGTCGAAACCAGGCAACATCCTTTCGCTTGGTTCCTAGATCGAGGTTTCCGGTGAAGAAGTCTGAAACGAGATCGACCATGAAGGTCTTACGAATCTTGATCAACGAAGCAAGTGAGTCCTTTAGATCCTGTTGAAGGACGTGTGGACTCCAATCCAAGAATTGTCCGCCAAAGAAATTGGATTCACTAGCAAGTGGTGATCTTGGATCGTGACTATATGCATTGTTCGATCCTGATTGAGAGCGTGAGACTTCATCTCCCATCGAGATCATCGGCACCCCTGATGAGAGCAGTAGCGTTGCCAGCATCGATTTCTTCAATCGGTGGCGCAGTTCGATGATTGCTTCATCCTTGCTCTCACCCTCCACCCCTAGGTTCCAGGATCGGTTGACATTCGAGCCATCTCGATTCTCTTCACCATTTTGAAGGTTGCGTTTTTCTTGGTAGCTGACGAGATCATGCAAGGTAAAGCCATCATGTGCGGTGATGAAATTGATTGACGAGGTAGGACCGCGGAAGTAGAAGATGTCGTGGGATCCGGAGAATCGCTTTGCGATATCTGCAACGCCCTCACTGAATCCGCGAGAAGGGTTGCCTAGCCAGAATTGTCGGACCGAGTCACGGTAATGGTCATTCCATTCTCGCCATGGGTATGGGAATTCTCCAAGGGCATAGCCAGCGGTATCCCAAGGTTCTGCGATCAGTTTTCGCTCTCGCAGGATCGGATCTGCAGCAAGCGCAGAGATGAGCGCACCGTGTGTATCGATCTCGTTCCTTCCTCGAGCTAGGGCTGTCGTGAGATCGAAACGGAAGCCATCAACACCGATCACTTCACTCCACCAATGCAATGAATCGATGATCATGCGGGTCACGAAGGGACGGCGTGCATCGACTGTGTTGCCACAGCCGGTGAAGTCCTCATAGTGATCATCTGGCATGTGGCGATAGAAGGTCTTGTTATCGATGCCTCTAAAGCTCAGCGTTGGTCCGCCCTTGCCGCCTTCAGCAGTGTGGTTATAGACGAGATCGAGGATGACTTCGATCCCGGCGCCATGAAGCGAATCGACTGCCTCTTGTAACTCCCGGATCGGATCCGTCGTAGCTGCATAGTGGTGATGAGGTGCGGAGAAGAGGATCGGGTTGTAACCCCAGAAATTCTCTCGACCACGCGCAGCAAGTTCTGGTTCGGAGAGGAACTGCTGGATAGGAAGGAGTTCAATCGCGGTGATGCCTAGATTTTGAAGATACTTGATAGTCGATGGGTGACCGAGAGCACGATAGCTACCTCTCTCGGCATCGGGAATCTCCTCGTTGAGCGCAGTGAGAGCTCGAAGATGTGCTTCATAGATGATCGTCTCACTCCATGAGTGATGCGGCCTTTGAATGGAGCGCGCAGTCGATGAGGTCACCACAGAGAGCGGAACGAAACCGAGTGAGTCACGATGATCCTGAATCGAAAGATCGCCATCACCAAGATGGTCGATTGCCGCATGTCCGTAGATTTCAGGAGAGAGAGTCAGAGTGCCATCCATGAGATGGGCGTATGGGTCCAAGAGGAGCTTCTTCGGATTGAAGCGCCAGCCTTGTTCTGGTCGCCACGGGCCATGGACCCGATAGCCATAGCGAGTACCGATTCCGATTCCGGTGAGATGCCCATGCCAGAGTGGGCCATCGCGGTGAGCGAGCGAGAACCTGGTTTCCTTCATCGCATCATCGAAGATGCAGAGTTCGACGGCATCGGCCGCGGGTGCCCAGAGTACGAAATCGACCCCATCTCCCGATGGGTGGGCTCCGAGATGACGGGAGAGGGAAGGCTTCACCTCGCCACCATATATTCAGATTTTCAGTTAGAGCGGTAAGTAACTGGCGAGTAACATCCGCGCCATGAAGATCGCGGTTTGCGTCAAACAGGTCCCAGATTCATGGGCAGAGAAGAAGATGGTCGATGGTCGCCTTGATCGAGATGGCGTCGATGCTGTCCTCAATGATCTGGATGAGTATGCAATAGAAGAGGTACTTCGCATCATCGAGCCACTCAACGAGGCGGCTGGCAGTGAGGTGCACACCCTCACTCTGATCTCGATGGGGCCGGAGCGTTCAAGCGAAGCGCTCCGCAAAGGGCTCTCTATGGGAGCGCACGATGCGATTCTGGTAACCGATCCTCAGCTTGCTGGAAGTGATGCGCTCGCTACCTCGAAAGTCCTAGCCAAGGTGATCGCAGACGGTGGCTTTGATCTCGCCTTCTGCGGTACCGAATCGACGGATGCACGAATGAGCGTGATTCCAGCGATGCTTGCAGAGAGACTTGGATGGGCACACTTGACCTTCGCAGGTGCCGTGCGAATGTCAGAGGGTTCGGTCGAGATCGACCGGATGACCGAGTTCGGAGTAGAGACGATGGCAGCGAATTTTCCAGCAGTGGTTAGCGTCATTGAGAAGATCAACGAACCTCGTTATCCATCCTTCAAAGGAATCATGGCGGCGAAGAAGAAGACCATCGGGAACAAGAGCCTTGCTGATATCGGTATTGAGCCATCGAGCGTAGGCGCAAGCGCCGCCTGGTCGAAAGTGGAATCTTCTGCACCACGCCCGCCTCGCGATAAGGGAATCAAGATCGAAGATTCCGGTGATGGTGGAAACAAACTCGTCGATTTTCTCTTGGAAAAGAGGGTGATATGAGCGCGATGATTCTCATTGACCATAGTGAAGGTCAGATCGCAAAGAGCGCGGCAGAACTTGCAACCTTCGCTGGACGCATGGGAGATGTAACAGGATTGCTTCTCGTTGCTTCAGGTTCAGGCTCGTCACTGAGTTCATTGGTTGAGCCGCTAGGTTTGAAGAAGTTGGTGATCGTCGAATCCGATGATTTCGCGGCATTTGGAATTCCGGCGATCTCTGCAGCCATCGCAGAGCAGGTGAGAAGTCTCAAGCCGAAGGCGCTCTTGATCGCTTCGAGTTCACGTGGCAAGGAGATTGCAGCACGCGTTGCAGTTGCGACAGAGAGTGGAATCGTCACAGATGCCATCGATATCGATAGCGAGCGAAAGACGACTCAATCGGTCTTCGGTGGTTCTTACTCGGTGTCAGCTGCAGTGACAACAGAGACAGCTCTCGTCACGATACGACCGAGCTCGATCGATCCCTCAACGACGAGCAGTTCTCCTGAGATCGTGACTGTTTCTTTCTCTGCCCCCGAATCAGTTCGCAAACAGAGCATCAGCAGAGTTCAACCTCCCGTCAAAGGTGGTCGTCCAGAGTTGACCGAGGCGAAGATCGTGGTGTCGGGCGGTCGAGGAACCAACGGTGACTTCGCTCCGGTTGAGGCATTCGCTGACTTGCTCGGCGCAGCGGTAGGAGCATCACGTGCTGCGACTGATGCTGGTTGGTATCCACACACTCATCAAGTGGGACAGACCGGCAAGACTGTGAGCCCGAACCTTTATGTCGCATGTGGAATCTCGGGAGCGATCCAGCATCGCGCCGGTATGCAGACGAGTAAGACCATCGTCGCGATCAATAAGGATCCAGAGGCACCGATCTTCGAAGTGGCTGATTTCGGAGTCGTTGGTGATCTCTTCTCTGTCTTACCGCAGGCGAGCAGCGAATTAGCCAGCCGAAAGGGTTGATCACCGGCGCCTAGAATTGCGCCATGTCTCGTCGCATCTATTTCGATCACGCAGCGACGACGCCTATCTCGCAGCGCGCCCTGGAGTTGGTCGCCGAGCAGATGGCGGTACTAGGAAATCCCTCGAGCCTTCATTTCGATGGAAGACATGTCCGGGAAGCAGTGGAGAGCGCTCGGGAGCAGATCGCTGAAGCGATTGGATGCAAGTCAAGCGAAGTGATCTTCACCGCTTCAGGAACCGAAGCGAACAACGGTGCCATCAAAGGTCTCTACTGGCATCGCACTCCTCGAAAGGTCATCGTTACCACCAAGGTCGAGCACCACGCTGTCCACGATCCGATCCACTGGCTCGTCGAGGAAGAAGGCGCAGAACTTCGTGAGATAGCGGTCGATGCTCAAGGAGTGATCGACATTGACTCGTTGGCAAGGATCATTGAAGCAGAACGTGATCAGATCGCATTGATCTCCCTCATCCACACCAACAATGAGATCGGCACTTCGATCCGAGATGAAGAACTTTCCATGATCAGAGAGATCGTCGGAGAGATTCCGCTCCATCTCGATGCAGTCCAATCGATAGGTAAGGTCCCCTTCGATTTCACAGCGACGGGCGCAACGAGCGCTGCCATTTCAGCACATAAGGTGGGCGGCCCCTTGGGTGTTGCGGCGTTGATACTCAAACATGGCATCGATATCACTCCACTGCTTCATGGTGGCGGCCAGGAGCGAGATATCCGTTCCGGAACACTCAATGCTCCTGGCATCGTCGGATTTGCTACCGCAGTCGTTGAAGCGACGAAAGAATTGGCGGTAAGGCGCGAAAAGGTGCTCCAACTCCGCCAGGAATTCATCAATGTCGTTACGAGGTCCTACCCCGAGGCTCGAATCAATGGGCGAGGGGATGCGCCAGGGATCATCAACATCACTTTCCCTCAGACCGAGAATGAGGCATCGTTGCTCCTCTTCGATTCGCAAGGGATCTCATGCTCTACCGGCTCTGCATGTAGCCAAGGTTTGGCACAGCCGAGCCATGTTCTCTTGGCGATCGGATTGAGCGAAGGAGATGTCAACTCTTCCTTGCGCTTCTCGCTCTCGCACCTCAACACCATGGAAGAGATCAATGAATTTTCGGCAGTGCTCGTTCCAGTCATCTCCGGTGCGCGCGGAGCATATGCAGCTACATTGCCGAGTGTGAGGGCCGACCAATGAGAGTCATCGCCGCGATGAGCGGTGGCGTCGACTCTGCTGTAGCCGCCGCTCGGGCCAAGGAGATGGGCCATGAAGTGATTGGTGTGCATCTCGCTCTCTCCAAGAACCCACAGAAGTATCGCTCAGGTGCTCGCGGTTGCTGCACCGTCGAGGATTCTCATGATGCGCGCCGTGCGGCCGATCGGATCGGAATACCTTTCTATATCTGGGATATGTCCGATGAATTCCATAAGGAAGTCGTCGAGAACTTCCTCTCTGAATACAAGGTGGGACGGACTCCGAACCCTTGTCTTCGGTGCAATGAGAAGATCAAGTTCGCCGCCGTTCTCGATCGGGCACAGGCGATGGGTTTCGACGGTGTCGTCACCGGGCACTACGCGCAGATGCGCGAGCGAACGGTCGATGGACATACCTACAGGGCGATGTATCGAGCGATCGATGAGAGCAAGGATCAGTCCTACGTCCTCGCAGTTCTCAATGAAAAGCAATTGCAAGGTGCTTACTTTCCCTTGGGCGATACAACGAAGGATCAGATTCGAGAAGAAGCGAAGCGGCGTGGCCTAGCCGTGGCGACGAAGCCTGATAGCCATGACATCTGCTTCGTTCCTTCGGGCGATAACGCAGGATGGCTACGAGAACGACTCGGGAGTGAAGCAGGTCAGATCGTCGATGAAGCTGGAGCAGTCCTTGGCCAACATAAGGGCGCCTATACCTACACAATCGGACAACGGCGAGGGCTTGGAATCACAACGCCGCGAGACGATGGCAAGCCGCGATATGTCCTTCGGATCGAGCCAAAGAGCAACACTGTTGTCGTAGGGGAACGCGAAGATCTTGCAGTGCGAGAGATCGAAGGTGAGCGCCCGATCTGGTGTGGCCCCACTCCTGAGCGCTCGCAGATCAATCGCGGCTCGGTACAAGTAAGGGCCCATGGCAAGCGGATTGCATGTAGCTACGCGCTCGTCGATGACAGAGTGCAGATCCACTGTGACGAGGCGATCATCGGCTTAGCTCCCGGTCAGGCTGCCGTTCTCTATGACTCGGATCGAGTCGTTGGAAGTTCTACGATCACGGCGACGAGTTAGAACTTTCCACCATGGCCAAGAAGAGCGAAGAGTCAACGATTCGATCCCGAATGCATCAGCTTGCTGAAGAGATTCGTGAACATCAATACCGTTATTACGTCGAGGATAAACCTACGATCTCCGATGCCCAGTTCGATGGGTTATGGCGAGAGCTGCAATCGCTTGAAGATGAGAATCCTTCACTGATCGATATCAACTCACCAACGAGAGAAGTCGGCGGCGGCTTCTCCACCCACTTCACACAGATCGATCACCTACAACCGATGATGAGTCTGGATAACGTCTTCGACCTCGAGGGACTTGAAGCCTGGTTCGATCGGATCGAGAAGGAAGATAATCCTTCATGGCTCTGTGAAGTGAAGATCGATGGCCTTGCGATCAATCTTCTCTATGAAGAGGGGCGTTTGACGCGTGCGTTGACCCGCGGAAATGGAACAACCGGCGAAGATGTCACGCTCAACATCAAGACCATCTCAACTGTTCCACAACAGTTGAAGGATGCGCACCCGATCCCAACGCGGATCGAGGTGAGGGGAGAGGTCTACTTCCCGCTTGCGCCATTCAAGGAACTCAATGATTCTCTTGAAGAGAGCGGTAAGACACCTTTCGCCAACCCACGCAATGCCGCTGCTGGTTCTTTGAGGCAGAAGGATCCACGAGTCACGGCATCTCGTCCGCTTTCCATGATCGTCCATGGAATCGGCGCCATCGATGGTGCGACCTTCACAACGCAAGCTGAGGCTTACGCAGCAATGGCCAACTGGGGACTTCCGATCGGCAAGTATGTCGAGGTCGTCAAGAGTCGAAGAGATGTAGAGGCATTCATAGCGCGCTTCCTTGAGCATCGCCACGATCTGGAACATGAGATCGATGGCGTTGTTATCAAGGTCAATGAACGTTCGATTCAAGATTCGCTGGGAAGCACTTCACGGGCACCGCGGTGGGCGATCGCATACAAATATCCACCCGAGGAAGTTGTGACCAAACTTCTCGACATCAAAGTCAGTGTCGGCCGTACTGGGCGCGTCACTCCCTACGGTGTGATGGAGCCGATCCGCGTTGCTGGTTCAACAGTGACGCACGCGACTTTGCATAACCAGATGGAAGTTGCGCGAAAAGGCGTCTTGATCGGGGATCACGTCATCTTGCGAAAGGCGGGAGATGTCATTCCGGAGATCCTTGGCCCGGTCATCGCCAAACGCGATGGAAGCGAACGCCCCTTCGTCATGCCCAATCGATGCCCGGAATGTAAGAGCGAATTGCGAGCGATGAGTGAGGGAGATGTCGACCTACGCTGTCCCAACAATCAGAGTTGCCCTGCTCAATTACGAGAACGCATCTTCTACATTGGATCGCGCGCTGCGCTCGATATCGACATCCTCGGACTGGAGTCTGCGACCGCACTCTTAGAGAGCAAGGCGATCGAAGACGAGGGGGATCTCTTCGCCTTGACCGATAAGGATCTGATCAGCGTTCCCTTCTTCACGAAGAAAGACGGATCACTCTCTGCAACTGCAGAGAAGTTCATCACCGCCTTGGGCGCGGCAAAATCTCGTCCACTGTGGCGAGTGATCGTCGCACTCTCGATACGCCACGTGGGTCCAACCTCGGCAAAGGCGCTCGAGAAGCGCTTTGGCTCCTTGGATCAGATTGCGAAGGCGAGCGTCGATGAGTTGGCGAGCGTTGAAGGTGTGGGAGAAGTGATCGCTCGTTCGATCGTTGAATGGTTCGAGGTTCCTTGGCATCGAGCCATCGTCGATAAATGGCGAAAGGCTGGCGTTGCGATGGAGTCCACTCGAAGCGAGGAGCTAGCTCAAACTCTCGCTGGACTCACAATCGTCGCTACAGGATCACTCGAACATTTCACGCGCGATGGCGTTACCGAGGCCATCACTTCTCGTGGCGGGAAGGCTAGCTCGTCGGTCAGCAAGAAGACCGACTATTTGGTTGCAGGCGAGGGTGCAGGGAGTAAGTTGGAGAAGGCGCACGAGCTGGGAGTTCGAGTTCTTGATGAGACGCAGTTCATGGCGCTCTTGGAATCCGGTCCAGCGGCTCTCTAACCGATACTGTGACTAGAATCGTCGCATGTTCCTAGCGCTTCCAACCCTTTCGGGTGAGGTTGTTCGTGAGATGCCAGCCTCTCCGCTCTTCTTCGGGCTCTTTGCATTTGGCGTTCTGGCCGCTTTGCTCTACTTCACGTTGCGTATCGATCGCGACTAAGGTCGCAATCTTGCATCGCGTGATAACCCTGTGATCGGCATTTACGGCGGCACCTTCGACCCCATCCATAATGGTCATCTTCATGTGATCAAACAACTCTTGGCTTCGAATCGACTCGAACGGATCATCGTGGTTCCATCTGGTGCGCCACGCCTTCGCGATGAGCCGAGAGCGTCGGGTTCGGATCGCCTTGCTATGTGCAACGCGGCAGTATCGAAGTTGAATGAGTCGAATGAATACGCTGGTCGGATCGAAGTGAGTTCGGTGGAGGTGGATCGAAGTGGTCCATCCTTCGCGATAGAGACAGTCGAAACATTGATGAAAGACCATCCTGGCGTGGAATTTGGTTGGATCATCGGTAGCGATGCTTATCGAAAGATCGATCAGTGGCATGAGAGTGATCGACTTCAAGAGCTCCTCTCCTTCATTGTTATCGAGCGTCCCGAGGGGCTCGTTGAGAGTGATGATGAATTCAATCTGCTCGATATCGATGCGCTGGAAATCTCCGCAACCGAGATTCGATCTCGTCTGGCGCGGGGCGAGAGCATTTCGCAGCTGGTCCCACCCGAAGTGGTCTCATATATAGAGAGGAAAGGTCTTTATGTCAGCGCGTGAATCGACGATTCGATTGACCAGACTCGCTGCATCGGCGATCGATGAGAAGCTCGGGACAGATCTGGTCGCGATCGACCTCTCGGAACAGATGGTCTTGAGCGAAGTCTTCTTGATCGCAACCGGAAGGAATGAGAAGCAAGTCGAAGCCATCGCCGATGAAGTCGAACGAGTATTGAGTCTTGCTGGTGAGAAACCGGCTCGACGTGAACGAAGCGAATCTTGGGTCTTGCTCGATTACTCAGACCTCGTCGTACACATTCAGAGCGAGGAAGTGCGTAAGTACTACATGTTGGATCGATTGTGGAATGACTGCCCAACCATCGATCTCGGTGATCTCTCCAAGGAGCGCATTGCAGAATGAAGACAGAATGAAGCAAGTCATCCTCTGGCGCCATGGTCAAACTGATTGGAATACCGAGAATCGATTCCAGGGACATTCCGATATCCCGCTCAATGCGGTGGGGCACTATCAGGCGAAACAAGCTGCTCGCATCTTGCGTGACCTTGAACCGACGAAGATCATCTCAAGTGACCTATCGCGAGCGTTTACAACGGCGGGTGCGTTAGCCGAGCTGACTGGATTGGAAGTTCTGATCGATCGCAGACTTCGTGAAACGAATGGCGGATCATGGGAGGGCAAGACAGGAGCTGAGAATCGAGCCAATGATTACGAACGTTTCATTCGTTGGATCGATGGCAATGATGAACCTGCCGGAGGAAACGGTGAGAAGCGGAGCGAAGTTGCAGCTCGCGCGACGGAAGCGATCCTCTCTTCATTGAAGATCGATGACCCTTCGCTTGAAGAGCGGTTGGTCGTGGTCACACATGGTGGCACGGCTCGCTGCGTTCTTGGAGCGCTACTCGAACTGCCACTTCTCTCCTGGGGATCCCTTGGTGGCCTCGCCAATGCTTCTTGGTCGGTCCTTGCTCAGAACCATTACGCAGCAGATTTTCGTTGGCTCCTTGCAGAGCACAACGCATTCACCATTCCTGAGCCGGTTCTCGGTGAAGAGAGTGGTGGTAATGATTTCGTCTAGCAACCGTTTCACACTGGGATAAAGTTCGCGTCCTCGGGGCTATAGCGCAGCTGGTAGCGCACCTGCATGGCATGCAGGGGGTCAGGGGTTCAAGTCCCCTTAGCTCCACGTCATGAAATCTGCTTATCGAATCCCACGAGGCTGGAGCGCCTCAGATATCACCAGCCAAGATGGAAGACGTTTCCTGATCACGGGTGCAACGAGTGGAATCGGACTCGAAGCGGCGCGCGAATTGGTTCGTGCTGGTGCAGAGGTGATCATCGCGGCTCGCGACCCGATCAAGGCTGAGAGAACCATCCTGACCTTGGGTAAGGAGCGGGCATCGTGGATCGAGTGCGATCTCTCCTCGTTGACTTCGGTCCGATCTGCGGTTCGTAAGGTCGAGGGCGATATCGACGTCTTGATTCTCAATGCTGGAGTGATGGCAATCCCATTCTCTTCGAGCGATGATGGATTCGAGATGCAGATGGCAACCAATCACATCAGCCACTTCGCACTTGCACTCCTGCTCAAGGATCGAGTCAAGGAACGGGTCATCACCGTCTCGAGTAGCGCCCATCGCATGGGAAGTTTCGGCAGCGGATCAGTGGATGAGATCAGGGATTCGATCATCGCTGAGCGATTGAAGGATTCATATTCACCCTGGAAGGTCTATGGAAATAGCAAGTTAGCCAACATGCTCTTCGGTTTCGAATTGGAGCGAAAGGCTCGCCGATCTGGATTGCCGTTCTCTTCACTTGTCGTGCATCCCGGCTATGCAGACACCAATCTCCAATATGTCGCAGCTGATATCACAGGGGATACCAAACGACGTCAGACGATTGCATGGATGAATCGCATCGTTGCGCAGGATGCATCTCGGGGTGCATTGCCAACGCTGGCGGCAGCGACGATTCCCTCACTACATGGTGGCGCTCTGATCGGCCCTGATGGACTCTTTGAGATGCGTGGATCTCCGAAACTCACTCGAGCGCGCTCACTTGCCTATGACCAGCAATTAGCGAGCAATCTTTGGCATGTCAGCGAAGAGCTCGCCGGCGTTCGTTGGTGAAGTAAACTTCCGCGATCATGTCTGAGCAATCTTCCAACAGTGGTTCACGAGACGGCCAGGCCGAACGTAGCCACGAGGCTTATGACATCCAGGGTGTCCAAGAGAAGTGGCTCTCTCGTTGGGATGAGTTAGCTCCATTTCGCTCTGGCGATCCCAATGATGCTCGACCCAAGAAGTATGTCCTTGACATGTTCCCGTACCCATCGGGCGACCTACATATGGGTCATGCCGAGGCCTATGCACTTGGAGATGTGATCGCGCGGTACTGGGTGCAACGAGGATTCAATGTCCTCCATCCGATCGGCTGGGATGCATTCGGCCTCCCGGCGGAGAACGCTGCCATCAAGCGAAATTCTGATCCTCGCGAGTGGACCTACGAGAACATTGCGACACAACGCGCCTCGATGCGCCGGTTCGCCTGCTCCTTCGATTGGGAACGGATCCTTCATACCTGCGACCCTGAGTATTACCGATGGAATCAATGGATCTTCTTGAAGTTCTTCGAACGAGGATTGGCCTACCGGAAAGATTCTCCAGTCAATTGGTGTCCAAGTTGTCAGACCGTCCTTGCCAATGAGCAGGTTGTCGCGGGCCTCTGTGAACGCTGTGACACTGAAGTCACGAAGAAGAAATTGACGCAGTGGTATTTCAAGATCACTGACTATGCCGACCGACTCCTCTCCGATATGGAGCAGCTCGAGGGTAAGTGGCCCGAGAAGGTCCTCACCATGCAACGGAACTGGATCGGAAAATCGACTGGCGCAAGGGTCGACTTTGCCGTTGAAGGTCGCAACGAACCGATCACCATCTTCACAACTCGTCCTGACACCCTCTTCGGCGCAACCTTCATGGTCGTTGCTGTCGATAGTGAACTTGCTCGCGATTTGGTTACTGCAAGCGGCGTGGAGAAGGAATTCGAGAGCTATCTCGAATCGATCAAGGCGGCTAGCGATATCGATCGCCTTGCGACCGATCGAAAGAAGACCGGAATCTTCCTCAATCGATATGCCATCAATCCCGTCAATGGGGAGCGAATTCCCATATGGGCGAGTGACTATGTCCTTGCTGATTACGGAACTGGTGCGATCATGGCGGTTCCGGCACATGATCAACGTGACCTTGATTTCGCTCGCGCGATGGGACTTACGGTGCGTACGGTCGTCGCAACCGATGGTGAAGATCCGAATGAGAGTGGTCTCGCAACCGATGGTGACGGCACACTGATCAACTCTGGTTCCTATGATGGCCTTGATATCAAGAGTGCAGGAAAGAGGATCGTTGCCGACCTCGAAGCGAAGGGTGTAGCGAGCGCTACCGAGAATTATCGACTTCGCGATTGGTTGATCTCCCGTCAACGTTTCTGGGGAACACCGATTCCGATCATCCACTGTGAGAAATGCGGAGAGGTCCCAGTACCCGAGGATCAACTCCCAGTCGAACTTCCAACCGCGAAGGATCTCGACCTCAAGCCCAAGGGCGTTTCACCATTGGCAACCGCTGAAGATTGGGTCAATGTCAGCTGCCCACAGTGCGGCGCTGCTGCGAGGCGCGATACCGACACGATGGATACCTTCGTCGACTCTTCCTGGTATTTCCTTCGCTACACGAGCGTCGATGTCCACGATCGACCCTTTGATCAGGAGGCGGTGAAGACGTGGCTTCCAGTCGATCAATATGTCGGCGGTGTGACACATGCGATCTTGCACCTGCTCTATTCGCGCTTCTTCACGAAAGCCCTCTTCGATATGGGTTATCTCGATTTCACTGAGCCATTCACGAGATTGCTCAATCAAGGCATGGTTCTGATGGATGGATCCGCGATGAGTAAGAGTCGCGGCAATCTCGTGCGCCTCTCTGATGAATTGGCGGTCCATGGCGTCGATGCCATCCGTCTATCGATGGTCTTCGCGGGGCCACCAGAGGATGACATCGATTGGAAGGATGTCTCTCCATCTGGGTCGGTGAAGTTCCTCAATCGCGCCTGGCGACTTGCGAAAGATGTCACCAGCCCAGTCGGAGTCGATCCCTCGAACGGAAGTCTCGATCTGAGGAAGATCACGCATAAGGCTCTTTCGGATATCTCTTTCGCAGTTGAGTCGTTTAGGTTCAATGTCGCTGTTGCGCGAGTGATGGAGTTGGTCAACGCCACTCGCAAAGCCATCGATGGCGCAGTGGGAGGTTCAGACCCAGCCGTTCGTGAAGCCGTTGAAGCGGTGGCCATCTCGCTCTCGTTGATCGCACCGTACACAGCGGAGGAGATGTGGGAACTTCTCGGGCATGCTCCCTCGATTGCAAGGGCTGGTTGGCCAGTTATCGATCCAGCTCTGGTCTCTGCAGAGAAAGTGACTGCAATCTTGCAGATCAACGGAAAGATCAAGGATCGCATCGAGGTTTCGCCGGATATCTCAGATGGCGAACTAGAGCAATTGGCGATGTCGAATGAGCAGATTGCAGCAGAACTTCAAGCCGCAACAATCAAGAAAGTCATCACCCGAGCGCCCAAATTGGTCAATATCGTCATCTGATCCTCAACAGCACTTCGATATCAACAGAGTGACCAGCTTCAGACCGGGTTGAACTTCTACCTCTGATTCGATCTCGGAATGAAAATTCCTGAATTCACGCAAGAGCAACGACGTGCCATTGCGATCCTTGCCATGACCGCACTCGCAATCTCACTCTTCTTCTATTTCTCAGCTCGTGGCGAAGCAGTGCCGCAGGTCAAAGAGATCAAGAGCTCCGCTGGAGTGAGTGAATTGCCGACGAGAATGGTCTACATCGATGTCGCAGGCAAGGTGAAGAGCCCCGGTGTCTACCAACTACCTGAAGGTTCACGAGTGATCGATGCGATTGAGATTGCTGGCGGCGTGCGCAGGGGAGTCGATACTTCCCATATCAACCTCGCGCGCAAGCTGGTCGATGGGGAACAAGTACTGATCACCTCGAAGAAGTTCCAAGCAATCACGCCATCCTCAGGACGAAAGAGCATCTTCACTGGCAAGGTATCCATCAACTCCGGCACGAAAGCGCAATTCGATTCGCTGCCTGGAATCGGACCCGTCTTGGCTCAACGAATCCTCGATCATCGAAGCAAGAACGGTCCATTTAGCCAAATCTCTGATATTCAAAACGTCTCGGGAATCGGCGCATCGATCTTTGCCCAGATTGCTGAGAGATTGACGCTCTGATCCCCACAGTACGTCTCGCTTCGATCGCTGTTGGGCTCTGGTTGGGAATCTTGGTTGCAACCGAAGAACCCCGGCTTCTGGTAGCGGTTGCGATGTCGTTTGCTCTTTTTCGGAGCAGGTTGCGCCCACTCCTGCTCCTTCTCCTACTCGGCGCGGTGCTTCTTCTGATCAGGGAAGTAGGAGAACAGGGGATTGCGCTCGATACCAGCGAACGATTTCAGATCGTCGCTCGAAGCGATAGCAACAGGCTTTCTGAGAAGGTCTTTGGCGATTACAGGCGCAAGACCTCGTGCTCTTTTCGGGCCGAGAGCAAGGCGATTGGTGATAGTCGACGCCAGGTTCCACTTCGGGTCATCTCCTCACAATGCGACATCTTCTTCGGCGAGCGCCTGCACGGTGCTGGGCGATTCCTTCCAAGTGAGGAGAAACGTGTCGCAGCGTTATTGATCGTCGATGAGATCGATGAGCGAAGCGCTCCAAAGATCTGGAAATCCTTACATCAACTACGTCTGAAATTCCGTGGATTCTTCTCGCTCAGCTCCGAGCCCGCTTCACTCGTTCCGGGCATGGTGATCGGAGATGAGTCGCTTCAGAGTGAAGAGTTCAGATCCGTGATGCGACTGGCCGGCCTCTCACATTTGACGGCGGTCAGTGGCGCGAATTTCTCCATCGTTGCAACCTTGATCCTCTGGCTGGTTTCATGGCGCATCCCGAGGCGGGGATATCGCATAGCCATCACCTCGATGGCGCTCCTGCTCTTCACACTCTTGGTGAGACCAACCCCATCAGTGCTGCGTGCCGGTGTCATGGCAGCAGTCGTTCTCATCGCTCAATTGCGAGGAGATAGGCGCTCAGGTTTTCTCGCGCTTGCTGGGGCGGTCATCATCTTGCTCCTCCTCGATCCCCATCAAGGTCTCGACGCTGGTTTCGCACTCTCCGTCTTGGCAACGTCTGGAATCCTCCTGCTATCTCCGGTTCTCTCAAGGTATATGGAGAGTCGATGGAAGATTCCGCGGGTTCTCTCCGAGATCATCGCGATTCCGCTCTCTGCCACCATCTTCTGCACTCCAGTGATCATCGCAATCTCAGGACAGTTGTCGTTGGCATCGGTTCCGCTCAACATCATCGTCGCACCACTCGTGCCGTTGATCACCATCCTCGGCTTCGCAGTCCTCCTCCTTTCGCCGTTTGCTCCGATCGCTTCGCCAATGGCAGATATCGCCACATTGGCAGCCAGCCCTATTCCATGGCTGGCTCGCCTCTCTTATTACATGCCTATCTGGGATGTGGCCCGTGGCTGGCGTGGTGGCCTTATCGCGCTGGCATCCATTCTCTTCCTTGCACTCATCGCTCTCCTCGTAGCTCGCAAAATCAAGAACGCAAGTAATCTGAAACGGAAACAACTCCCGATTTTGGCACTCGTACTACTTCTCGCAACAACCGCTCTTCATAGTAGAGATGATCACTGGCAACTCTTCCAGTGCGATGTGGGGCAAGGTGACGCCCTCTTGGTGCGAACCGGAGATCGGAGTGCGATGGTGATCGATGCTGGTCCGGATCCCGATCTGATTGATCGCTGCTTGAGAGATGCCGGAATCAGGGATATCTCGCTCCTTGTCATCACTCATTTGCATGCCGATCATTACGCCGGCCTGTCAGGAGTGATGCGAGGTAGGAATGTGGCGAGTTGGTGGCTTTCAGAGCTATCAGCAGGGAGCGCGCAATCGATCGAATTGCGCTCTTTGCTTCACTTCGATCCTGTGATAGTCAGAGAGGGCGACCGCTTTGAGGTCGCGGATGTCGAGATTCAAGTCCTTGCACCTGAGAGTGGTGTGCAAGGCGATGACGCGGATGCGATCAACAATGCGAGTCTCGTCCTGATCGTGAAGAAGGATGGCGCGACGATCTTGGCAACCGGCGATATCGAGGCCCAGAGGCAGGAGCGAATCGCTGGGCGTTATGACCTGCGAGAGATCGATATCTACAAGGTGAGTCATCACGGCTCTTCCTCGCGCAGCCCTGCCTTCGATGCAGAACTCGATCCGAAACTGGCGCTGATCAGCGTCGGTACAGGGAATCCCTTTGGACATCCAACCCAATGGACACTCGATCGTCTTGAACCGGCACGGATCCATAGGACCGATCTCGATGGCGCAGCGCGGATTACCTGGTGGCCACTTCGCATCCGCTAGATTCGCCGCCATGGCCGAGTTGATCCTGATTCACGGAAGTGAAGATGTGATCATCGAACGTCTCCTGCGAGAGATCGTCGAACGATTAGGCGATCATGAAAAGACCACCCTCGACTGCAGCGAAGTCGAGTCGGGAACCATTTCAGAGAACTTCGCACCGTCACTCTTCTCTGAAAAGCGGTTGATCGTCCTGAAGAACCTTCAAGATCTCGATTCAGAACTCCATGGCGAGATCGATCGTTATCTCGCCAATCCTGACCCATCGAATGTCCTGATCTTCATCCATAAGGGTGGCGTAAAAGGTAAAGGCCTGCTCGATCGAATCAAGAAAGCCAAAGCAGAAGTTCATCTGGCAGAGCCATTGAAGAAGAGCTCAGATCGGATCGCTTTCGTCAAAGGTGAGTTCGTGCAGTTGAAGCGAAAGATCTCGCCCCAAGCGCTGGAAGCCCTGGTCGCAGGCTTTTCCGATATGCGCGAGTTGGTCAGTGTCGCTCGCCAACTTGCATCTGATCTGCCACAAGGGAAAGCAATCGACCTCGAGGACGTTGCCGCTGTTACCGGTGGTCGACGGATCACAACGGGTTTCGATGTCGCTGATGCAGTCCTCGCCAAAGATCCACGCAAGGCGCTCTTGGCCACGCGACATGCCTTCGATAGTGGCGTCGAACCGATGGCGATCTTCTCGGCCATCAAGATGTCGGTGATCTCTATGCTCAAGGTGATCGACATCCCTCGGGGAGCCAAATCATTCGAAGTGGCAGGCGAGTTGGGAATGGCGCCATGGCAGATCGATAAGGCGCGCCGACAACTGGCGAATTGGCGCGAAGAAGATTTCGATCTGGCGCTCAATGAGATCGTCAGGGCGGATTGGGCAGTCAAAGGTGGCGAAGGACATCCGCAGTACGCGATCGAGCGGACGGTGCTCGCCATTGCCTCAAGCGGACGATTGGTTCGATCTGCTGACCAGAGCAGGGCTTGGCGCAAGGCTCAGTGATTCCTGTTTCGGCCGGTTTGTAGCCCATCGTCCAAGGCTGGTAACCTCCCGCTTCTAGAGATGAACCCTTCACCGGGTCATCGACAGAAAATCACTGACTAAGTTTCGAGAGGTTTTTTCGTGGCCAATATCAAGTCTCAGATCAAGCGCATCAAGACCAATGCGAAGGCTCAGGAGCGCAACAAATCCGTTCGTTCCTCCCTTAAGACCGCGGTCCGTCGCTTCCGTGAGGCTCTTGCTGGTGGAGACACCGCTGCCACGAAGAAGGAACTCCAAGCAGCCGCTCGTGCACTTGATGTTGCTGCGACCAAGGGTGTCATCCATAAGAATCAGGCAGCTAACAAGAAGTCAGCGATGGCACGCGCTGCCGCCAAAGCTGGCGTCAAGTAATTCTCTGATCGGTCGATGACCGATGCCTGCCCTTCCTTCCCGTAAAGCTCCCCAGCCTGCGGCGACCGATCCCGCCTCGATCCGTAACTTCTGCATCATCGCCCATATCGATCATGGCAAGTCCACCCTTGCCGACCGCATGCTTCAAATCACCGAAGTAGTCGATGCGCGCAATATGCGCGATCAATACCTCGATCGCATGGATATCGAGCGTGAGCGTGGCATCACCATCAAATCCCAGGCTGTTCGTTTGCCGTGGACCAGCGGGATCGATGGCAAGGATTACATACTTAACATGATCGACACTCCCGGCCATGTCGATTTCACCTACGAAGTCTCGCGCTCGCTCGCTGCATGTGAAGGAGCGATCCTTCTCGTCGATTGTGCACAAGGCATCGAAGCGCAGACTCTCGCGAATCTCTATCTCGCGATGGAGAACAACCTCACCATCATCCCGGTACTCAACAAGATCGATCTACCCGCGGCTCAACCGGAGAAGTTCGCTGCAGAGTTGGCGAAGTTGATCGGCTGCAAGCCAGAAGATTGCCTTCGCGTCTCTGGAAAGACCGGTGTTGGCGTGACGGAATTACTCGATGAGATCGTCAAACAGATCCCAGCACCTCAAGGAGATAGCAATAAACCTGCACGGGCTCTCATCTTCGATTCGGTCTATGACACATATAGGGGCGTTGTGACATACGTCCGTGTCGTCGATGGAAAACTCTCACCACGGGATCAGATTCAAATGCTCTCCACCGGTGTCAAACACGAGATGTTGGAAGTTGGAGTCATCTCACCCGAACCCATGGCAAGTCAGGGACTTGGTGTCGGCGAAGTGGGTTACTTGATCACGGGAGTGAAGGATGTACGTCAGAGTCGAGTGGGAGATACCGTCACCACTGCGACGCGACCTGCTACCGAGGCGTTGGCCGGCTATAAGGACCCGAAGCCGATGGTCTTCTCCGGGCTCTATCCCATCGACGGCGATGATTACCCAGTCCTTCGTGATGCCTTGGAGAAGTTGCAACTCAATGATGCTGCCTTGGTCTATGAACCTGAGACATCCGCTGCACTTGGATTTGGATTCCGTTGTGGCTTCTTGGGTCTCTTGCATATGGAGATCGTCCGTGAACGCCTTGAACGAGAGTTCAATCTCTCGCTGATCTCTACGGCGCCCAACGTGGTCTACCGAGTCATCACCGACGATCATAAAGAGATGATCGTTACCAATCCGAGCGAATACCCATCCGGGAAAGTGGCCAGCGTCTTCGAACCGGTCATTCGAGCAACGGTGCTGGCACCGAGTGAGTTCATCGGCACCATCATGGAGCTCTGCCAGCAACGTCGTGGCATCTTGATCGCGATGGATTACCTTTCAGAGGATCGAGTGGAGATTCGTTACCGATTGCCACTGGCTGAGATCGTCTTCGACTTCTTCGATCAACTCAAGTCCCGCACCCGTGGCTACGCCTCACTCGATTATGAACCGACAGGTGAGGAAGAGGGCGATCTCGTCAAAGTCGATATCTTGTTGCAGGGCGATACGGTCGATGCCTTCTCTGCGATCGTCCATCGCGAGAAGGCTTATAGCTATGGCGTAACGATGACTCAAAAACTTCGAGAGCTCATCCCTCGGCAACAATTCGAAGTACCGATCCAAGCTGCTATCGGATCGAAGATCATCGCCCGAGAGAACATTCGAGCGATTCGTAAGGATGTTCTCGCCAAGTGTTACGGCGGCGACATCACGCGTAAACGAAAGCTTCTCGAGAAGCAAAAAGAAGGTAAGAAGCGAATGAAGATGGTGGGCCGGGTTGAAGTGCCTCAAGAAGCCTTCATCGCTGCGCTCTCCACCAATTCCGATGGCGAGAAGAGCAAGCAGAAGAAGTGACCGTGGTTGACGGCGCACTCTCGTTCTACATCCACATCCCATATTGCCTGTCGCGGTGTGGCTATTGTGATTTCAATACCTATACGCCGGCTGAACTTGGACAATCTGATCTAGGTCGCAGTGAGATCTCTTCTCGGTACATCGCTGCTGCGCGCGAGGAAGTGCGTTTGGCTCGAAAGACTCTGCTGGGTGATCGAGAGGTTTCGACAATTTTCCTCGGCGGTGGAACTCCTTCGCTGATGGAGCCTAGGGATATCAAGGTCATCCTGAGCGCCATCGCAGAGGATTTCTCTCTCGCTACGAAGTGTGAGATCACCATGGAGGCGAACCCCGATACCGTGGATGAAGAGAATCTCACTGGATTCATCGATGCTGGCGTCAATCGATTCTCCTTTGGCCTGCAATCGGCCAATACCGAGGTACTCAAAGTTCTAGAACGTACCCATAGGAGCGAGAACGTCACCTTGGCACTCGAGACCGCGAAGAGATTGGGAATCGATGACCTCTCAGTCGACCTGATCTATGGAACCCCCGGAGAGAAGGTTGCAGATCTACAAGAGTCCTTGGACTTCGCGCTCTCGCTACCGATCAATCACATCTCTGCCTATGCACTCATCGTCGAAGAGGGAACCAGACTTGCAAGAAAGATCGAGCAGGGTGAGATCGAACCTACCGATGATGATGAGATGGCGATGAAATATCAGTTGATCGAAGAGCGATTGAACTCTGCAGGGTTCGCTTGGTATGAGTTGAGCAATTGGGCGAGGCCTGGCGGCGAGTCGATTCACAATCAGGTCTATTGGAGAAATGGAGACTGGTGGGGAATCGGACCTGGAGCCCATTCGCATATCGATGGACGACGATGGTGGAATATCAAGAGTCCGATTCGCTACATCGATGCAATCGCGCGTGGCGAGAGCATTGAGGCTTCCAGTGAGATCTTGAGCGATGCGAATAAGCGTGATGAGAAGATCATGTTGATGATCCGTATGCGTGATGGTTTACGTCGAGAGGACCTCACTCAAGGAGAGCGCACCATCGTCGAGGAGTACGTCAAGGCTGGAGCAATCGATGAAAAAGAGTGGCTCTCTTCACGATTGGTCCTCACCGTCGCAGGACGTTTGATCGCCGACCGAATCGTTCGCGATCTCGTCAGTGTTGAAGCTCTAGATTCGTAAGGCGCGATGGGGTGTAGTAATTTTCGCCTCATGTCCTTTGATACCCCTCTGCTCGTCCTCTCCATTCTGCTCGCACTCATTGGAGCAGTCGCAGGAGTCGCAAAGGTGAGCGGTAATCCGAAAGGGTTGGCTGGGGCACGGGAAGTCGGTTCTCCCGATGGCCTATCGCGACTGGCGGGCATGTTGGAACTCCTTGCTGGAATCTCCATCGTGATCGGTCTCGTGATGGATTTCGTCGACCTCATCGTCTGGGGTCTCGTGACGCTCTGGTTGGTGATGCTGGGCGCGCTCTTTTTCCATTTCCGATCGCGCAAAGTTCGTACCGCATTCCCAGCATTCTTGATCATCACTCTCACCACCGTTGCTCTTACCCTTGCGCTCTCTGCTTGAAACCTTGAGGCTTGCTATCGATGAAAGATGATGACCGGATCGAGTCGCGACAATTAGAAGTCCTTCGCGCCATCATCGAGGAGTTCGTCGCATCGAATGAGCCTGTAGGGTCGAAGGCCTTGGCCGATCGAAGGAACCTCGGTGTTTCACCGGCGACGATTCGAAACGATATGGCACTCCTTGAGGATGCAGGTCTGATCACTCAACCTCACACCAGTGCAGGCAGGATTCCTACCAATCGCGGATACCGTCTCTTCGTCGACCGACTCGCCGAACTCAAGCCGATGTCGACCGCTGAGCGACGAGCGATCGAGACTTTCCTCGAAGGCGCACACGATCTCGATGAGATCGTCGCGCGAACGGTGAAGCTTTTGGCTCAGGTGACGAAGCAAGTGGCATTGGTCCAATACCCCTCACTCAATCGCTCCAAGGTCCGACATATCGAGATGATCTCGCTGACACCGGTGCGAGTGATGATCGTATTGATCACTGATACCGGCAGAGTCGAGCAGAGCGTCATCGAACTTGGCCACGAGTTGAGCGATGATCTCTTGATCGATATCCGAAATCGCATCAATTCCATGGTCGAGAATCAACCACTCGGCATCGTCGCAGAACGATTGGCGCAATTCGCTCAGGCATACACGGCGAAGGATCGTGCAGTGGCCACGTTGATCGCGACTTCTTTGATCGAATTGGCCGTTGAGAAGGCTGAGGAACGAGTCGTTCTTGCAGGGACTGCGAATCTGGTGCGCTCCACCCATGACTTCACAGCAGAAGTGCATTCGGTCCTTGAAGCTCTTGAGGAGCAGGTAGTCTTACTACGCCTCGTATCTGATGTTGAAGTGGCGACCAGTCAAGAGAATCCCATCGATGCTCTCACAGTCCGTATCGGTGATGAGCAATCGGATGCGAAGTTGAAGGAGACCAGTTTGATTGCGACCTCCTATGGTGGTGGAGCTGCAGTTGGCGTACTTGGACCAACAAGAATGGATTATGCGAATTCGATGAGGTCGGTCCGTGCAGTGGCGCGATATCTGGCGCGATATCTAGAAGAGAATCGAGGGGCATAGCGTGGATCTCTATGAAGCTCTCGGTGTAGCGCGGGATGCAAGTGGCGATGAGATCAAGAAGGCATATCGAAAACTTGCCCGTGAGATGCACCCAGACGTAAATCCGGATCCGCAAGTTGCAGAGAGATTCAAAGAGATCACCGCAGCCTATGAAGTCTTGAGTGACCCACAGAAGCGACAGAGCTATGACATGGGTGGATCAGGTTTCGGCGGCGAGGGTTTCGCCGGTGGTTTTGGCTTTAGCGACATCATGGACGCATTCTTTGGCGGAGGCGGCACTCGGGGTCCTCGCTCGAGATCTCGTCCTGGACAAGATGCTCTGATCCGAGTTGGCATCTCGCTTCAAGAAGCGTGTTTTGGCTGTAAGCGAACTCTTGCAGTTGAGACTGCGATCCTCTGTTCATCGTGCGAGGGAAGTGGTTGCGCTGCAGGCACCAAGCCTGTGGTCTGCGATATCTGCAAAGGGCGAGGCGAAGTTCAACAAGTGACGCGCTCCTTCATCGGGCAAGTCATGACGACTCGCCCCTGCGCTTCATGCCAAGGATTTGGTTCTCGGATCACCAATCCATGTTCTGAGTGCGCCGGCGATGGAAGGGTTCGTTCAAGAAGTGAGATCGAGATAGATATCCCTGCCGGAGTTGATTCCGGCAATCGGATGCATCTTCCAGGGCGTGGCGAAGTCGGCCCTGGTGGCGGACGTCCAGGGGATCTCTACGTCGAGATTGAGGTCGAGGAGCACGAGTACCTGGTCAGGGATGGCGATACTCTCCATGCCGAACTCTCGATTCCGATGACGGCGGCCACGCTGGGTCGAAAAGTCACAGTCGCGACACTCGATGGTGATTCAGAGATTGAGATCAAGGCAGGAACCCAACCTGGTGCGATTCATACTCTCAAGGGTCAAGGAATGACGCGCCTTCGATCTGGATCTCGGGGCGATCTCTTGGTCCATATTGATGTTGAGATTCCCACCAAGCTTTCTAAGGAACAGCAAGAGATCCTCCAGAAATTCTCCGAGGCTAGGGGAGATGAGAAGCACACAGGTCGCCGTATCAACCAGAACGAAAGTCAAGGATTCTTCGCAAAATTCAGAGATGCGTTAAGAGGATAAGTGCTCTCGCTCTACCTCATCCCACTAGGTGAAGAGATCTCCGAAGGTGGAACGCTCACTATCTCAGGCGATGAAGCACACCACATTGCACGTGTTGCGCGACATCGTGTTGGTGAGGAGATTCTCATCAGCGATGGTGCTGGCAGTCGCGCAAGGGTTGAGATCACCAGGATTGATCGCGAAAACGTCGATGTGCAGATCATTGAAAAGGTGGTGAGTGAAACTCCACGGGTTGCGCTCCATCTCGTACAGGCTCTGCCCAAGTCAGATAGAGCGCATGAATGCATCGAACTCCTCGTCGCCGCTGGCGTGGATGAGATCACGCCATGGAGCGCTGAGCGGAGTATCGCGAAGTGGGATCCAGAGAACTCTCCCGAAAAGTGGCGAAATTGGATCAGAGCTGCCGTGAAGCAGACGAGACGAGATCGAATTCCACGAGTGAACCCGATGGTGGAGAAGCCATATCTGAAATCTTCAGAGCAGGAGTTAGTACTGGCTTTCGATGAAGCGGCAACGGATGTGCTCAATCAAGCATTCTTTGAAAACTTTGATGAGGATCTTGCTGAGATAGCAAGGATCACCATCGTCATTGGTCCAGAGGGTGGATTGAGTCCAGAAGAGTTGGCAGATCTATCGAGTTCTGGAGCGAAGATCTTGAGACTAGGAACCCCGGTACTTCGATCTGCACATGCGGGCGCTATTGCTCTTGCAGCCATTCAATCGACGCTCTCCATCTGGCATTGATTCGTTGGGCGATTACACTCTCGCCATATGACCCATCTTGAAGATTGCCTCTTCTGTCGTTTCGCTTCTGGTGAGATTGAGGTTGAGAAGATCGCTGAGAATTCTTCATCCTTTGCCATCAATGACATCAATCCCGTAGCGCCGACACACATTCTCATCATCCCTAAGGAACATCATGAGAATGCTGGCGCACTCGCCAGTGAGGCTCCCGAGACATTGGGGATGATCTTCTCTTTGGCTGCGCAGTTGGCTTCCGAGCGGGGATTGAGCGGATATCGAACCGTCTTCAATACCGGTGAGAGTGCGGGCCAGAGCGTCTTTCACGCACATCTGCACCTCATCGCTGGTCGAGATCTCTCGTGGCCACCCGGTTAGAGAAGCGATAAAGTTCAGGGCACATGGATAAGACAGTCATAGCCATTCCGACCGCCATACCTATGGTTACGGTTACTGGCCCGGGAGATACCTTCCTCGCAGAATTTGAACGCGCCTTCCCCGAATTGGGAATGACGGTTCGAGGCAACGAATTCCTGGTCCGAGGCCCTGAAGCGACGATCTCAGAGTTCCGTTCACTGATCTCTGAACTTCTCGTCGTGATCAGATCCGGACAGGTCCTGACTACCGACGCGGTGGTCCGCTCCATTGCCATGGTGCGTGGAAATTCTTCCGAGCGCCCTGGTGAAGTCCTCTCACTCAATATCCTCTCCAATCGTGGAAAGACGATTCGCCCTAAGACTGCAAATCAGAAGCGTTACGTCGATGCCATTGACCAGAAGACCGTCACCTTTGGAATTGGACCTGCAGGAACTGGAAAGACATATCTTGCAGTTGCCAAAGCGGTGCAGGCGCTCCAAGCGAAGCAAGTCAATCGCATCATCCTCACCCGTCCTGCGGTGGAGGCTGGCGAACGTTTGGGTTTCTTGCCAGGAACTTTGCACGAGAAGATCGATCCATACCTTCGGCCACTCTTCGATTCACTCCAAGATATGGTCGATTCTGATTCCATTCCAAAATTGATGTCGAATGGAACGATCGAAGTGGCTCCGCTCGCCTACATGCGAGGACGAACACTCAATGATGCCTTCATCATCTTGGATGAAGCACAGAACACATCTGCCGAGCAGATGAAGATGTTCCTTACCCGCCTGGGTTTCAATTCCAAGATGGTGATCACCGGAGATATCACTCAGGTCGATCTTCCGTCGGGGACCAAGTCGGGATTGCGCGTGGTCACAGATATCCTCGAAGGGATCTCTGACATCTCATTCATCCATCTTGAATCAGCTGATGTGGTTCGCCATCGATTGGTGAGCGAGATCGTCGATGCCTACGCGAAATTCGATGTGAAGAATCTGCCGCAGCGACGACAACAAGGACGTTGATCCCTTCATAATGCCGATTCTGATTGAGAACAAGATCGATTTTCCCTGCGATGAGGGCGCGATCGAATCCCTGTTGCACTTTGCCTTCGAATCATTGGGGCTCGATGCGAGTTGTGAATTGGAAGTTTCCATAGTCGGTGTGGATGAGATGAGTGATCTCCACGTGAAGTGGATGGGGGAGCCGGGGCCAACGGATGTGCTCTCATTCCCTATGGATGAGATCCAACTTGGTCAACCAGGACCGGGGATATTGGGTGACATCGTCCTCTGCCCAGAGTTCGCGAAGCAGGGAGCCATGAAGGCGGGAACTTCGCTCGATGAAGAGTTACAACTCTTGAGTGTGCATGGATTGCTCCATCTGCTGGGGATGGATCATCGGGAGAGCGCTGAGGAGAAGGAGATGTTTGCACTCCAGGGCCAGATTCTGGGAGAGTGGCGGTCTCACTCATGATCATCCTTGCCATCTTCTTGCTCATCCTTGCAGGCTTCCTTGCCGGCAGTGAAGCTGCCCTCAACTCGGTCAGCCGCATCGCCGTTGAAGCGATCGCTGAACGCTCCGCGCGACGCGCTTCTCTCGTAGGCAAGATCATCAAAGACCCAGCCAGATATCTCAATGTCGTCTTGCTGGTTCGAAAGGCTGCCGAACTCACCGCTACCGTGATCGTCGCAGAGGCGTTCATCTCTGAGATGGAGAACAACGTCCTCGCTGGTTTCTACGCAGTGGCCTTGATGGTTCTTCTCTCCTATGTTGTTGTTGGTGTCGGTCCTAGGACTTTAGCGAAACAGAATCCGATGAAGTGGATCGTCCCGGCCTCCTACGCGTCATGGATCTTGGCGAAGGTCCTTGGACCGGTGACCGTCATCTTGATCGCTCTTGGAAATGCGATCACACCCGGAAAGGGCTTTAGAAAAGGTCCATTCTCCAATGAAGCTGAGCTTCGAGATCTGGTGGATCAGGCACACGAAAGTGGACTCGTTGAAGAATCTGAACACGAGATGATCCATTCTGTCTTTGAGTTGGGTGACACGATCGTGCGTGAGTTGATGATCCCAAGGACTGAGATGGTCTGGATCGAAGGGAATAAGAATCTCCGGCAAGCGCTATCGCTCTTCTTAAGATCCGGATATTCAAGAATCCCAGTGGCTGGTGAGGATATCGATTCGATCATCGGAATCGCTTATATCAAGGATGTGGTTCGACGGGTACATGACCACCCTAAATCGGAGAGCTCGGAGACGATCGCAGAACATGTTCGTGAGGCGAGTTTCGTACCGGAGTCGAAGAATGCTGCTGAGCTCCTTCGCGAGATGCAACGCAATCAGATCCACCTTGCGATCGTCGTCGATGAGTATGGTGGCACTGCTGGAATCATCACCATCGAAGATATCTTGGAAGAGATCGTCGGCGAGATCGCTGATGAATATGACGATTCCGGCGAGGAATTCACTCTCATCGACGAGAATTCCGCGCGCATCTCATCTCGCATGCATATCGAGGATCTCGCAGACAAGCTACAGATCGAAATCGAAGAGGGTGGCGATATCGACACGATCGGCGGATATATGGCCAAGGAACTCGGACGAGTACCGATTCCTGGAAGTCGAATCGAGATCTCTGGTTGGAATTTCACGGCTGAACGACCCCAAGGTAGACGCCACCGCATCACATCGATCCTCGCAGAACGCGTCAAGGAATCGAACCAGGTAGGTGACGAGAAGTAATGCGCATCGTTCGATTTGCCTTGAGGGAAGGCTCCGATCGAGATCCTCAGTACGGGATGATCGAAGATGACGGGCGTGTCCGTGCCATTGCGAGCGATCCCATCTATGCAGGAATCCATCCGCTCAATGAACGTTTCGATCTCGACGATCTGCGGCTGCTCGCTCCAGTCATACCTAGAAGCAAGGTGGTTTGTGTCGGAAAGAATTACGCCGATCATGCAGCCGAGATGGGTGGCGAGGTTCCTAAGGTCCCAGTGATCTTCATCAAGCCGAACACATCTGTGATCGGACCGGAGGATCAGATCGTTTGGCCAGAGGTGAGTAAGCGCGTCGATCACGAGGGTGAATTGGCAATCGTGATCAATCGAATCTGTCGTCAAGTGCCACGAGAGAAGTTCCGAGATGTGATCTTCGGTTACACCATGGCCAACGATGTGACTGCAAGGGATATCCAAAAGATCGATGGACAATGGACGCGCGCCAAGGGATTCGACACCTTCTGCCCACTCGGACCGTGGATCGACACTGAGTTCGAGCCAGCGGATCAGGTGATTCGTTGCAGCGTCGATGGCGATGTGAAGCAAGATGCACGGCTCTCGGATATGTTCTTCAAGATTCCCGAGATCATCGAATTCATCACTGAGACCATGACCTTGCTTCCAGGAGATGTGATCCTCACTGGTACTCCCGCTGGGGTTGGACCACTCAATAGGGGCGGCAACGTTGAAGTCTCCATCGAAGGGCTTGGGGTACTTCGAAATCGAGTTTCGTAACGACTCCATCGTTGCACCGCTAGAATCCGCATCCTTATGACCTCTTCCAGTGCGCCAGTCCGTGTGCGTTTTGCTCCATCACCGACTGGTGATCTCCATGTTGGCAATATTCGCACCGCGCTCTTCGATTGGGCCTATGCGCGCCACACTGGTGGAACTTTCGTCTTTCGAATCGAAGATACCGACCGCGAGCGAGTGACCGATCACTACATCGCAGCAGCAGGGGAGACGCTCAAGTGGTTAGGGCTCAACTGGGATGAAGGTCCAGAGGTAGGCGGTCCTTATGGACCCTACTTGCAGTCAGAGCGACTCGATATCTATCAGGAGTGGGCAGAGCGTTTCCTTGCCCAAGGCGATGCCTATCACTGCTACTGCAGCAATGAGGAATTGGAAGCGCGCCGCGAAGCTGCACAGAAGGCGAACCGTGCACCCGGCTACGACGGGGCATGCAGGAACCTCAGCGAAGAGCAGATAGCGTTCTATAAGAGCGAAGGGCGTAAGCCAGTACTTCGAATGCGGATGCCTGAAGGGAAGACGACATTCACCGACTTGATTCGCGGCGAAGTCACTTTCGAGCATGAATTCGTGCCAGATTTTGTCTTGATGCGAGCAGATGGATCACCGCTCTACACGCTCGCGGTTGCGGTCGATGATGTCTTGATGAAGATCACGCACATCTTGCGAGGCGAAGACCTGCTCTCTTCCACACCACGTCAGATCCGGGTCTATCAGGCAATGGGCGTTGCCGAGAATGATTATCCGATCTTCGCTCACCTCCCATTCGTCATGGGAGCAGATAATGCAAAGCTCTCAAAGCGAAATGGTGAGGTCTCGATCGCTTGGTACCGTGAACGTGGCTTCCTGCCTGAGGCGATCTGCAACTATCTCGCTCTCCTTGGTTGGTCGCCTGGTGATGATCGAGAGGATGTAACGCTCGATGAGATCGCGAAGCTCTTCGATGTCTCTCGCGTCAATAGCTCACCGGCACGATTCGATATGAAGAAGTTGGAAGCGATCAATGGTGAGAAGATCAGGCGCCTCGATCTTGAAGACTTTCTCGCTCGTTCACTTCCGTTCCTCAAGAGTGCGGGAGTGATAACAGGAAGCGATGACGAACTCTCTGTCATTCGTAAAGCGCTGCCATTGATCCAAGAACGTATCGTGACCTTGAGCGAAGTAGTGGAGATGGTGAGATTCCTCTTTGGTGAGGGCGTCGAGATTGCGCCAGATTCGCTCTCGAAGATCTCTGACGATCAATCAAAGGAAGTTCTTCGTAGGGCACATGACTCGCTCGTTCCTGTGACTCAATGGGATGAGAGTGCGATTGAAGCGGCGCTACGAGCGACCCTGATTGATGAGATGGGGCTAAAGCCACGACTTGCATTCACTCCAGTGCGCATCGCTGCGACGGGTAGTCATATCTCACCGCCACTCTTCGAATCCTTGGCCCTCTTGGGTAAGGATCGAACTCTGGCTCGGATTTCCGCGCTGATATAGGAGAAGGTAGAGTTACGCCCTCTAGTGGGGTATGGGGTAATTGGCAGCCCAGCTGATTCTGGTTCAGCTTGTCTAGGTTCGAGTCCTGGTACCCCAGCAAAACTTGAGTAAAAACTAAATATTGAAATGAGATAAGAAAGATATGGCCCCGTCGTCTAGTGGCCTAGGACTCTGGCTTCTCAAGCCAGCTACGAGGGTTCGAATCCCTTCGGGGCTGCAAGATCTTTAGTTCTTGCGTTGCAACAATTCACTCAGTCTTGCCGCTGTTGCGACGACTGCTGCAGCATGGAGTCTTCCTGGTTGTCTGCCCAATCTCTCGATGGGTCCGCTGATACTGACGGCAGCGATCACCTTGTTATTAGGACCGCGCACCGGCGCTGAAACAGAAGCTACACCGGGTTCACGTTCTCCCACGGATTGTGCCCAACCTCGTCTCCTGACAGCTGAGAGATTTGCCGCGGTGAAACGCGCACCCTGCAATCCCCGATAGAGACGATCGCTCTCTTCCCATGCAAGGAGAATCTGTGCCGCGGAACCGGCTTGCATGGTCAGCGTCGCACCGACAGGTACCGAATCGCGAAGACCGGACATCCTCTCTGCGGCAGCGACACAGACTCGAAGATCGCCTTGTCGCTTGTAGAGCTGTGCACTCTCACCTGTTGCATCCCGGAGCGCGATGAGAGCGGGGGAGGCTGCGGCGAGAAGTCGATCCTCACCAGCGGCCGCCGCTAACTCCGAACAACGCGGACCTAAGATGAATCGGCCAGTCAGGTCGCGAGTGACGAGCCTGTGGTGTTCGAGGGCGACAGCGAGTCGATGAGCAGTAGGTCGGACGATTCCGGTGGCAGCGACCAATTCAGCGAGAGAATGTGGACCACTTTCAAGCACGCTCAATACTTGAATGGATTTGTCTAATACGCCGACTCCGCTATTCTTTCGCTTGTCCATAATCCAATACTGGCATCTCATCTTTTGAGACGCAAGTATCTGATGAAGGGAGTTCGCAATGGCTGCAAAGGGCAAGACCATGGCAGAGAAGATCTGGGCCGATCATGTCGTACGGAGCGCCGAGGGCGAACCCGACCTGCTCTATATCGATCTTCACTTGATCCACGAGGTCACGAGCCCACAGGCCTTCGATGGCTTGCGACTCTCAGGTCGAAAGGTCCGTCGCCCCGACCTGACCATCGCAACAGAGGATCACAACGTCCCTACCCTCGATATCGATAAGCCCATTGCTGATCCCGTCTCGCGCCTTCAAGTCGATACGTTGCGAAAGAACTGTGAAGAGTTCGGTGTACGCATCCACTCCCTTGGAGATGTAGAGCAAGGAATCGTCCACGTCGTCGGCCCGCAATTGGGATTGACTCAACCCGGATTGACCATCGTCTGCGGTGATTCCCATACATCGACACATGGTGCATTCGGTGCGCTCGCCTTTGGAATCGGAACGAGTGAAGTCGAGCATGTTCTTGCCACACAAACGTTGGCGCTCAAACGCCCTAAGACGATGGCGATTACGGTTGACGGAACCCTCAAGCCAGGAGTCACGTCGAAAGACATCATCCTTGCCATCATTGCAAAGATCACTACCGGTGGTGGCCAGGGCTATGTCATCGAGTATCGAGGTTCTGCGATTCGCGCTCTCTCGATGGAGGCTCGCATGACGATCTGCAATATGTCGATCGAAGCTGGTGCGCGCGCTGGATTGATCGCTCCTGACGAGACCACATTCGAATATCTCAAAGGCAAGCCACATGCTCCTGAAGGTGCGGATTGGGATGCAGCGCTTGAGTATTGGCGTTCACTGCCATCTGATCCCGATGCAGTCTTCGACACCGAAGTGATCCTTAACGCAGATGAGATCGAACCATTCGTCACCTGGGGAACGAATCCGGGGCAAGGACTCCCGCTCAATCGCGAGGTTCCTGATCCGGCGAGCTTTAGCAATCCAGAGGAGCGAAGCGCTGCCCAAAGAGCACTTGCATATATGGATCTGACGCCTGGAACACCGATGAAGTCGATCAAGATCGATACCGTCTTCCTCGGTTCATGTACCAATGGACGGATCGAGGATCTTCGGGCTGCCGCCGCCATCATCAAAGGCAAGAAGGTAGCTGCCAACACTCGAATGATGGTGGTTCCCGGTTCTGCGCGAGTTCGCCTTCAAGCGGAGAGTGAAGGGTTGGACAAGGTATTCCTCGATGCTGGTGCGGAGTGGCGATCTGCGGGTTGCTCGATGTGCCTCGGAATGAATCCGGATCAACTCAAACCAGGAGAGCGTTCTGCATCGACATCGAATAGGAACTTCGAAGGTCGCCAAGGAAAAGGTGGAAGGACTCACCTTGTGAGCCCGCTCGTCGCTGCGGCAACAGCGCTCAAGGGCACACTCTCATCACCAGCAGATCTCTAGTCGGACATACGAAGGAGTCATCATGGAGAAATTCATCTCGCACACCGGACGAGCTGTGCCGCTTCGTCGAAGCAATGTCGATACCGACCAGATCATTCCTGCGGTCTACCTCAAGCGAATCACACGCTCTGGCTTCGAGGATGGCCTCTTTGCTGCATGGCGCAATGATCCCGACTTCGTGCTCAATCAGAGTAAGTACGCTGGTGCGACGATCCTGATTGCGGGCGCAGATTTTGGAACCGGCTCCTCGAGAGAGCATGCGGTCTGGGCGCTACAGAACTTTGGATTCAAGGTCGTCTTCTCATCGCGCTTCGCCGATATCTTCCGAGGCAATTCACTCAAAGCAGGGCTTCTCACCGTGATCTTGCCGGAAGCTGAGATCGAAGCGCTCTGGAACGTCACAGAGAGTGACCCAACGACAGAGATCGAAGTGGACCTGCAAAGTCGATCCGTTCGCTATACGTCATCCGGTCAACAGCGCGAAATCTCGTTCGAAATGGATGATTTCACGCGATGGAGACTGATGGAAGGCCTTGATGACATCGGTCTGACGCTTCGCCACACATCGCATGTCGATGATTTTGAGGCGAAACGCGCTGCTTTTAAGCCTAAAACGCTCCCCGTGCGTCACTGAATGTGAGAACTCTCAAGGATAAGTTGAGAGTTTTTTACGCATAAAAACAGTGTTTTTCGACTGGAATCACTTCTTTTTTCTTCGCGACACACCGAGGTGTATGCGCGAAAACCCTTATTTTTCTGCGTAAGTTTTACTTGATGTCGGGTATTCGCCTGACATGCACCGACAAGTGCAAAGCCGCCAACCGCGGTTTATAAGGGGAATAAAGGGGAATAGATGAACAAGGCCCAATTCATTGCGTCGTTGGCTCCATATTTCAACGGCAGCAAGAAGGAAGCACAGTACGCCGTCTCTATCGTCTTTGATTCGATCGTGCGCAACATCCATAAGGGTGAAGATGTCACCATCAATGATTTCGGCAAGTTCAAGAAAGTAGATCGCAAGGCTCGCAAGGGTCGCAATCCTTTCACTGGCGAAGAGATCATGATCAAGGCAAGCAAGAAGGTTCGCTTCCTTCCAGCAAAAGGTCTCAAGGAAGTAATCGCCGGAACTCGCAAGCTCGAGGCAGCACCAAAGCCTCCAGCACCAAAGCCAGTCAAGGCGGCTAAGCCAGCTAAGGCTGCTAAGCCAGCAAAGAAGGCTGCGAAGAAGCCAGCAAAGAAGGCTGCTAAGCCAGCGAAGAAAGCTGCGAAGAAGCCAGCTAAGAAGGCTGCTAAGCGTCGCTAGTAATTTCGCATTACGAACTATGGGCCACACTTCGGTGTGGCCCATTTTCGTGCCTATCCTTCTCTCGTGAAGAGCGATCCCTCGCGTGTGATGCATTTTGATCCGCCGACAGGAAAACCAATCGGTGTTACGCCGGCCTACAAGGTGGTCGCCTTCTTCTTGCGTCCCCTACTCAATCTGATCGTCAAGAAGGATTGGCGAGGCGGAGAGCTCATCCCACGAAGTGGCGGAGCGATCATCGTCTGCAATCACATCTCTTATCTCGATCCGCTCACATTCACCCACTTCCTCTACAACAATGGGAGGGCTCCGAGATACTTGGGGAAGAGAGCGGTCTTTGATGCCCCGATTGTTGGTTGGGTGGTTTCGAAGGCGGGTCAGATTCCCGTCGAGAGAGAATCGAAGGTAGCGAGCAAGGCACTTGAGAATGCAGTCGCGGCTCTTCGCGCCGGCCATCTCATCGGCATCTATCCGGAGGGAACTCTCACTCGTGATGAGAACCTCTGGCCGATGACGGGCAAGTCAGGTGCTGCGCGACTTGCTCTTCTGACAGGAGTCCCGGTGATCCCTACTGCTTCATGGGGTCCGCAAGTTGTGATTCCTCGCTATGGCAAACGGATCAAACTCTTTCCACGAACCCGGGTGAGCATCCTCGTTGGAGAGCCGGTCGATCTCTCGAAGTGGAAAGGTCGTGAGAGCGATCCTGCTGCATTGGAAGAAGCGACGAACGCAATCATGGATTCCATAACCGAACTGCTGGCAGAGCTTCGAGGAGAGGAACCACCTAAGGTCCGTTTCGATGCGAAGAGTTCCGGATTGCCTCGCACCGGAAACTTCCTCAAAGAGCAGAAGAAGGGGAGCAAGAGTCGATGAAAGTCTCTGTCATCGGTTCTGGCGCGTGGGGAACTACCTTGGCGATGATCGCCTGCGACGCCGGACATGAGGTTCTGATCTGGGGGCGAAATCAATCTGTCGTCGATGAGATCAATGGAACGAAGCGGAATACCTCGTTCTTGGGAGCGATTGAATTGCCGGCGGATCTTCGCGCAACCACTGATATCGAGGAGACTTTTGAATTCGGCGACCTCTTGACGCTTGCAATTCCGGCACAGAGTCTTCGTGGCAATTTGGAGATGTGGCGTGAGCGATATCCGAAGGATAAGACGACGGTGAGCACCCTCAAGGGCATCGAAGTTGCCAGCCATTTGAGGATGAGTGAAGTCTTGCGTCAGGTGATCGATATCGACGAGAAGCGTGTTGGCTTCATCACCGGACCCAACCTCGCCGGTGAGTTGGCGCTCAGGCAACCGGCGGGTGCGGTTGCAGCATCTCCTTCGCAAGAGAGCGCGAAACAAATCGCCGCTGCCTTTCAAACCGAATACTTTCGGGTCTACACATCGAATGATCTATTGGGATGTGAACTGGCAGCAGCGCTGAAGAATGTCATTGCACTCGCGGTTGGCATCGTGGTTGGAATGGGTCTTGGGGAGAACACACAGGCAATGATGATCACGCGAGGTCTCAATGAAGTGACTCGACTGGGAGTGGCTCTCGGCGCAGACCCATTGACCTTTGCGGGTTTAGCTGGCATGGGAGACCTCGTTGCCACCTGCCAATCATCACTCTCGCGGAACAGATCCTTTGGCGAGGCGATCGGCAAGACAGGTGATCTCCAGAGCGCTCGTGAAACCCTGGGTAAGACAGTTGAAGGAGTCGCATCCGCGGGTGCGGTCGTCGAGATGGCTCACATGGTGGGAGTAGAAATCCCCATCATTGAAGCGGTAGCTGAGGTGGTCTCTGGCAAGATGTCGCCGCTGGAGGCAATGGCGAAACTCAATGAGATCTCCACGGGTGTAGAAATCGACCTGTCAGGTCCACGGTAAGAACGGAATGAGAAGAGGAGCGAAGTGAAGGCACATATCGCTCTCATCTGCGGCGGAAAGAGCGCCGAACACGAGATCTCGGCACTCTCAGCACTTGGAGTATTCGAGGCGATTGACCGGACTCGTTTTGACGTCTCGCTCTTTGGTATCACGCGCTCTGGCAGAGGATTCATTCCACTTGCTGGACGATCGGATTTTGAGAGCGATGCACATGGTCTGCCTCTCGTTCCCGAAGGTGGATCGGCCGTGGAGCTGCCGTCGGGGATCGACCTTCTCTTTCCCGTCTTGCATGGCAGTAATGGTGAAGATGGGGTCTTTCAAGGTTATGCCCAGTTCTTGCAGATCAACTACCTAGGGTCCGCAGTGATGGCCTCAGCGCTTGCGATGGATAAGTCGCGCGCAAAGGAGATCTTCACTGCAGCTGGCTTGAAGGTTGCGAAGGGAAAGAGCCTGTCCTCGGTGACAGAGGCAGATTCCATCGATCTTGATTTCCCGCTCTTTGTTAAACCGGCTCGAGGTGGATCCTCGCGAGGAACGCGAAAGGTCAAAAGCAGGGATCAACTATCTGATGCGATCAAAGAAGCGCTGAGCTTCGATTCGATAGCGTTGATTGAAGAGGCGGTTGAAGGTCGCGAGGTGGAGTGCGCAATCCTTCAGATCGATGGCCGAGTCGAGAGTTCTGTCGTGGGAGAGATTCGCGTCTTGGGTGATCGAGAGTTCTACGACTATGAAGCGAAGTACCTCGATTCTGCCACTGAGTACTTGATACCGGCCCCCATCGAAGCCAAGGTTCAAAGTGCGATTCAGGCAGCAGCAATCAGAGCATTTGAGGCGATTGGTTGTGAAGGTTTGGCTCGCGTAGATTTCTTTCTCAGGCCAGATGGTGCGATCGTCATCAATGAGATCAACACGATGCCGGGATTCACTCCTAAATCAGTCTTTCCCATGCTCTGGCGGGAAAGTGGACGTAGTTATAGTGAAGTGATTACTGCGATGATCGATGAAGCGCTTCGTAATCCGAAGGTCTAGATTCCAACTCCGCCTACATCGAAGTTACGGGGCAGGTCAGAGTTCGAGTGATTCCAGGAACTGCCTGGACTTTGGCGAGAATGACTCTCCCGAACTCCTCCATTGATGGCGCCTCTGCGCGCATGATCACGTCATAGGGGCCTGTGACTCCCTCGGCGATCGTGACTCCTGAGATTCCAGCAACAGCATGCGCGACACTGCCGGCCTTGCCGACCTCGGTCTGAATCAAGATATAGGCCTGAATTGCCATGCCCTGAAGGTAGCGCAGAAAGAGTTTCCTGAAAAGCCCATAACTAGAGTTGAGCCATGGACGAGATCTCAATCATCTCTCGACTTGCCGAGATCTTCAACGGGAGAAGCGACGTAGGTCTCGAAGTTGGAATCGGTGATGACGCGGCTGTATTTCGATTGGAAGGTCACTCTGTCGTAGTCGCCACCGATATCTTGACCGAGGGAACGCACTTCGATCGCCGATGGAGCGATCTCTACTCCATCGGTCGCAAGGCAGCAGCCGCAAATCTTGCGGACATCTTTGCGATGGGAATTGAGGCTCGCTATCTTCTCGTTGCTGTCGCATTTCCTGCAGGCGAGGGTGAAGCAATACTTGATCTGGGGCGGGGAATCGCCGATGAATCTGCGCTGGTCAATGCGCGGGTGATCGGTGGAGATCTAGCTCGATCCGATCGACTGACGGTCGCAATCACTGCGATGGGGGAGCGATTGAGCGATCAGAGGATCATCACCCGCTCAGGAGCAGGCGATGGTGACGGGCTCTACATCTCATCGCTTCCAGGTAGATCTGCACTCGGTCTTGCTCAATTGCAAAAGGACATGAGAATTGACGAGACCTCCATTGCATTTCATAGTGCTCCGTCAGTTGCGTATCAAGAGTTCATCGCTGCTGCCAGCTTCGCATCATCGATGTGCGACCTGAGCGACGGCATCTCTATCGATGCCGCATCACTTGCGCGATCGAGCAAAGTGGCGATCGACATAGAGAGCGCGCTCCTTCAGGACCATCCGCATTTCGAGGGAATTGCTCATCTCGCACGCCAAATCGGGGTTGATCCAATCGAGGTGATTCTCACCAGCGGCGAAGAACATTCACCCCTCTTCACTGCGAAACCTGACGAAGTCTTAAGCGGACAGTTTCATCGGATTGGAAGGGTTAGGAGCGCAGATCACGCTCACATCTCACTTGATGGGGCAGAACAGTCAGCGACTGGATTCAAGCACTTCGAATAAGGGAAGTTACTTGGGTCTTCGAAAGAGCTCTAGCGTGTGACCTTGCCGGCCTTGAGGCAGGAGGTGCAGACGTTCTGGCGCTTGGTGTAACCAGCGACCATGGTCTTGATGCTCTGGATGTTCGGATTCCAACGACGGCGTGTACGGCGCTTGGAGTGCGAGACGTTGTTTCCAAAGCTCGGACCCTTGCCACAAATATCGCATACAGATGCCACGATGACTCCTCGTTAGAACGGATAACCGTTGGGTGTTCATGACCCTCAGGCGGGGAGAAGGGTATCTGTTCTTGCCTCGAGAAAGGAAATCGAATCGAAAGCGTGAGTAATAGGCTGGGCAGGGATGAGCGAAGTAGATCTCTTCACCCAGCGCCTTGACCGGCTTCTCGGCCCGAAGACCGCCAAGGCTTTCAAGGACGCCTTCGGCTACGAGCGCGCAGCGGATCTCCTTGCCCATTACCCCAGGAGGTACATCCGACGAGGTGAACTGACAGAGATCGAGGAGATTCCGGTCGGCAGTGAAGCGACCATCCTGGCCGAGATCGTCTCTGTGAAGACGCGAAAGATTCCACAGCGCAAAGGTGGCATCTTGGAGGTCATCGTCTCTGACGGATCGGCAAAGTTGATCCTTACATTCTTCAACCAAGTGTGGCGCGAGAAGGAGTTGAAGGTCGGCAAGCAGGGCCTCTTTGCGGGGAAGATCACGCTCTTCAATGGAAAACGACAACTTGCTCACCCGGAATATCAGTTGATCCCTGATGGTGACGATGTAGATGGAGCGATCGGTGGATTCGCTGGAAGATTGATCCCCATCTATCCGGCATCGTCGAAATTGCCCTCGTGGAAGATCGAGCAATCGATAGAGATCCTCTTGGAGTTGCTCCCACCTCTTCCAGAGTTACTTCCCGAAGAAGTGATCAGGAGTGAGAGCCTCATCTCTCGCAGTGAGGCGCTCAAGCAGATTCATCAACCCGCAACATATGAGGCGATCGAAGCAGCTCGCCTTCGATTGACATTCGATGAAGCTTTCGAACTTCAAGTGATCCTGATCAAACGTAGGAATGAGATTCGGCGATTGAGATCGCATTCACTCTTCAAAGAGGATACGAGAGGTCTTCTCCCGCGCTTCGACGCTGCGCTCCCGTTCGAATTGACCGCTGGTCAGCAGCGCGTCTGGAGTGAGATCGTTGAAGATCTCCGTGGAGATGACCCCATGTATCGCCTTCTTCAAGGTGAAGTGGGATCCGGAAAGACGATCTTGGCGTTGCGAGCGATGGTGGCAGCTGTCGATAGTTCCGGTCAGGCAGCGCTCTTAGCGCCGACCGAAGTGCTGGCGGCGCAACATCATCGAAGCCTTCTTGCATTGTTGGGGCCACTGGCTGAAGCAGGCATGTTGGGTTCGGAAACAGATGCGATTTCTGTTGCACTTCTGACCGGCTCGCTCTCGGCGGCAGAGAAGAAACTGATCCATGAAGGACTTCGCACTGGTCGCATCGATATCGTGATTGGAACACATGCCTTGATCTCCGAGGGAGTCTCATTCTCCAACTTGGATCTCCTCGTCGTGGATGAACAACATCGCTTCGGGGTGGAGCAGCGAGATGCACTCCGGGAAAGAAGCGAGAGCTCTCCGCACATATTGGTCATGACTGCGACACCTATTCCACGTACCGTGGCGATGACCGTCTTTGGCGACTTGGATGTCTCAGTTCTCGATGAACTACCGCGTGGCCGGTCACCGATCACGACCCACATCATCCCGGTTCTTTCCAAGCCACATTTCTTGGACCGTGCTTGGCAGCGAATCAAAGAGGAGGTGGCAAAAGGCAGACAGGCCTATGTCGTGGCGCCACGGATCAGTCCTGTAGCTCATCGAAGCAAAGAGGAGCTCACGGTCGATGATGAGATGAAGAGCCGCGCACTCAAGCTCCTTGGGGAAGAGATCGAAGCTGAAGAGGATGGCTCGGTCGAGATGGCTTCTGTCGAAGATTTCTTTTCGATGCTCAGCGAAGGTCCATTGAAGGAACTGCGGATCGGAAAGCTCCATGGACGTATGAGTTCGGAAGAGAAGGAAGCGACAATGCTCGCGTTCCAGAATCGTGAACTCGATCTCCTGATCTCGACCACTGTCATTGAAGTGGGAGTGGATGTCCCCAATGCGACAGTGATGGTGATCTTGGATGCAGATCGCTTCGGTGTCTCACAATTGCATCAGCTTCGCGGTCGAGTCGGTCGTGGAATGGAGAGCGGTCTCTGTCTTCTCGTCACTCGCAGCGAAGAGGAGAGTCCTGCGATGGTCCGATTACAGGCCGTGGCAGCCACGCTCGATGGATTCGCGCTATCGAAGATCGATTTGGAGCAGAGGCGCGAAGGTGACGTACTTGGCGCTTCACAGTCGGGTCGACGCTCACAATTGCGCCTGCTGCGCGTCCTTGATGACGAGGATCTGATCGTGAGGGCCAGGGAGATCGCAGTGGAGCTGATCGATAAGGACCCAAGCCTTGCTACCGTTCCGTTGCTTGCGAAAGCGATAGCCGAGAGAGAAGCAGAATCGGTTGCTTCCTTCGTTGATAAGGGTTGAGAGTTTCCATGCGCATCATTGCTGGTCGAGCAAAGGGTAGGAAATTGATCTCCCCTGAAGGGACTTCGGCTCGTCCAACCTCTGATCGAGCGCGTGAAGCGCTCTTCTCCTCATTGGAATCTGAATTCGGTGAATTGAACGGTATTCGATTCCTTGATCTCTTTGCAGGAAGTGGCGCTGTTTCAGCTGAGGCTTTGAGTCGTGGTGCGAAATTCTGTGCTGTCGTTGAATCGGATCGCATAGCGATGGAGATAGCTCGCAAGAACGTTGAGATGGTGAGATCGACTTCCCCAGATTCAGAGGCAGTCTTCATTGAAGGTGATGTTGCTACATTTGCTAAGCGTCCTTCGAATCCTTTCGATGTCATCTTCTTGGATCCGCCATATGCATACGAGGATTCTGTACTGACAGAGATAGTCGATGACCTTCACCAATCGGGATTCATCGCGCCATCGACGCTGGTGATCGTCGAGCGCGCCAGTAGATCGACGGGCTTCCCTTGGCCGAGCAGTATGAGAGAAGTCAAAGAGCGTCGATACGGCAATGCTGCTATCTACTATGGTGAAGCAGTTAACGGTTAGACTTTGGCCGTGAAATTTCGACGCGCAGTTGCCCCGGGTTCGTTCGACCCGATCACTCTGGGACATCTTGATGTCATCGAGAGAGCGAGTGGGATCTTCGATGAAGTCGTCGTCGCGGTATTGGTCAATTCCACAAAGGCTGGGCTCTTCACCATCGAAGAGCGAATGGATTTGATTCGTAACTCCATCTCACACTTGAAGAACGTCTCGGTCGATTCTTGGACTGGACTCCTTGCGGATTACTGCAAGGAGCATGATGTCTCAGCCATCGTTAAGGGTCTTAGGGCAGTGAGCGATTTTGACTATGAGTTGCAGATGAGTCAGATGAATCTTCAGCTCAAGGGAATCGAAACCTTCTTCATGGCGACCAAGCCTGATTACTCCTTCCTCTCATCCTCCCTGGTCAAGGAGATCGCAAAATATGGGGGAGATGTGAGTTCCTGGGTGCCGCCTCACGTTCACAGCGCACTACAGTCGCAATTTGCCAAGTAGTCTTCCGCTCTACCGGGCATTCCGAAGGGCATGTGGTCTGGACCGGTTTCATGAACGAAAGGTCGGAGGTGTGAGATGGATTCACTCGAAAAACTCGAGAGCGCACTGACTATGGTCACAGAGGCGCGTTCAGTCCCACTCTCAGGGTCTTGCGTCGTACACCGAGGTGAACTTCTTGAACTTCTCGGCGAGATCAAGTCAGCGCTGCCTGCCGATCTCTTCGCCGCCCAAGAGTTACTTACTGCCCGAGATCGAATCGTCGATGAGGGTAGGACATCTGCAGAGCAGTTGATCGCTCATGCTCGTGAGGAAGTCGCCCGTATGGTCGAGCAGACTGCGATCGTGCAGAGCGCTCGAGAAGAGTCGACTCGCATCCTCGATGAGGCTCGCGCCCAAGGCGACGCAGAGCGTGCAGAAGTTGATGCCTATATCGATTCCAGACTTGCAACACTCGAGGTCATCCTCAATAAGACCCTCGATGCCATCAATCGCGGTAGAGAACGATTGGCCGGTGGCAACGACAAGGATGCCCTCTCAGAGTTGGCTGACTAGTCGACACTGTTCATTGCGTTGACTTTGAATCAGAATCATGAGTAAGAAACGCTCCCACGAGTTCACGCTCTCGCTCCACGAGTTGCCCCGTCGCTCTGGTGAATATCGCGACTATCACCTACAGATTTCACTCGATCGCCCCTTCGGTCTTGAGATGATCGCTATCCCTTCGGGAAGAGAGATCGATCTCTCGGTTACCGCTACCTCGGTCGATGAGGGCGTCTTAGTACGAGGCCGAGTCCGTTCACACGCAGAAGGAGAGTGCTCCCGTTGTCTTGATCGTGTCGAGATGGATATCGATCAGGGTTTCGATGAACTCTACGAATACGAGAGCAAGGCAGCCGCCCTCAGTGACGAGGATGTTGAGACCGATCAGATCCTCATCGTCGTCGAGGATCACGTCGATCTTGAGATTCCAGTGCGGGATGCAGTGGTCCTTGCATTGCCGGTCAACCCACTCTGCGAACCAGATTGTTTGGGTCTTTGCTCCATCTGTGGCCTCCCGTGTCGAGAGCTCGAGCCTGACCATGGACATGAGGAGCGTGACCCTCGCTGGGGTCCATTGGCCGACCTGGCGAAGGAGCTCGAAGAGCGCGAGAAGTAGCGCCTCGTTTTTACATTCTGCGAGCGGAGTGGAATACTCCCGCCCGTGCCAGTACCCAAGCGAAAACTCTCTCGGGCTAGAACCCGAGCACGCCGTTCACAGTGGAAGGCGACTCCTGCCGCTACCTCGACGTGCAGCCAGTGCCAGCAGCCGAAGTTGCAGCATGCTGCCTGCCCGACCTGTGGCACCTATAACAACCGCCAAGTTCTCGACATTTAATCTCTCGGGATCCTCGTGGACGAATCCCAGGGTCTGCACCACTTTCTAGAGTCACTTGATCTGTTGCTCTCGGACGATCTCATCGACCTTGCATTGACCCATCGCTCCTTCGCATATGAATCAGGTGGATTGCCGACCAATGAGCGTCTGGAGTTTCTCGGCGATAGCGTCTTCGGACTGGTCATTACCGAAGAGCTCTATCAGCGATTTCCGGAGATGGATGAAAGCAAGTTATCGCCTTTGCGTTCAGGAGTAGTCAGCACTCGAGCGCTCGCAGAAGTAGCGAGAGAACTTCGCCTTGGCGAGATCTTGCGTCTCGGAAAAGGCGAAGAGGTAACTGGTGGACGCGATAAATCCTCGATCCTCGCAGATGCACTTGAAGCGCTCTTCGGGGCGATCTATCTACAACATGGATTAGAAGGAGCAAGGAGCGCCATCTTGGCTCTGATGTCAGGAGCGATCGATGATTCACTCTCGCGAGGTGCGATGCTGGATGGGAAGACGGCACTCCAAGAACTCTTGGCTGCTCGATCGTTGGGCGTTCCCGAATATGAGATTGCAGAATCTGGGCCAGATCACGCGAAGGAGTTCCAAGCAACTGCGATCGTAGCCGGCCAGCGAATCTCCGTCGGTCGGGGGCGAAGTAAGCGAGAAGCAGAGCAAGAGGCTGCGCGGTTGGCCTATGAAGTTCTCGCATCGCAGAGTGATAGCTGAATCTGACTCACTGATCTACGCGGATGCCAGAATTACCTGAAGTCGAGAGCGTTCGACAGGGATTGAATAGACACATTCGTTCGAGCACGATCACTGAGATCACTTCCCTGCATCACCGAGCAGTATCGCCAGAATCGATCGCATCTCTTGACCTCCTCGTAGGTCTCACTCTGTCGCAGGTGAAGCGACGCGGGAAGTTCCTATGGTGTGAGTTCAAGAACGAGGACCTTGTCCTCCTTGCGCATTTGGGAATGAGCGGTCAATTTAGGGTATTTCGTGATGTCCAGGAGCAGTCGCATCAACATCTCAGGGCGACGATCAAACTCGCCAAGCGTGGAAAGGACTTTCGACTCGACTTCCTCGATCAGCGAACTTTCGGATGGCTGAGGGTGGATCGGGTCGATGAGAATGGAATTCCAGCATCCATCGGACATATTGCGCCGGACCCTTTCGAAGATGATTTCGATGAAGTGGGAGTCGTTAGACGGTTACAGAGCCGCCGGAGTGAAATCAAACGCGCGATCTTGGATCAAGGCACGTTGAGCGGAGTAGGGAATATATATGCAGATGAATCGCTCTGGCGGGCAAAGATCCATCCAGAGGTTCCTGCGGGAGAGTTGAGTGAGAAGGAACTACATCGACTCCTCACTGCGATTCGAAGCGTGATGCAAGAGGCAATGCAGATGGGTGGGACCTCCTTCGATCAGCTCTATGTCAATGTCAATGGCGAGAGCGGATACTTCGCAAACAGATTGTCGGTCTATGGGCGCGAGGGTGAGTCGTGTCATCGCTGTCGAAGCGAGATCAAACGAATCCAATTCACCAATCGTTCCTCCCATTTCTGTCCACAATGTCAACGCATTCGTTAAAGCCTCAACTAGAACTTTAAGGTTCTCTCGATTCGCATTCTGTTGCCAAGGATTCACGCTCCACTCGGGTAGGTTTTACGCGTGTATATCAAGAGCATGACGCTCAAAGGGTTCAAGTCCTTTGCGAACCCGACCACTCTTCAATTGGAGCGGGGTATCACCTGCGTCGTCGGCCCCAATGGATCAGGCAAGAGCAATGTCGTCGATGCTCTGGCATGGGTGATGGGTGAACAGGGTGCAAAGTCACTACGCGGTGGAAAGATGGAAGATGTCATCTTCGCTGGAACCTCTGGAAAGGCGCCGCTCGGTCGAGCTGAAGTTTCACTGACCATCGATAACTCTGATGGTGCGCTCGATCTCGAATATCGCGAAGTGACGATCTCACGAATTCTCTTTCGCAATGGACAGAGCGAATATCAGATCAATGGTGAGACGGCGCGACTGCTCGATGTTCAAGAACTCTTGAGCGATAGCGGTATCGGCCGCGAGATGCACGTCATCGTCGGACAGGGTCAATTGGATGCGGTCTTGATGGCCAATCCAGAGGAACGGCGAGCATTCATTGAAGAGGCCGCGGGCGTTCTCAAGCATCGAAAACGAAAAGAGAAGGCGCTACGCAAACTCGATTCGATGCAAGGGAATATGGCTCGCATCCAAGATTTGACCTCGGAATTGCGGCGTCAACTCAAACCCTTGGGCAAGCAGGCGGAAGTTGCTAAGAAGGCAAGCGCCATCCAAGCGGAATTGCGCGACGCGAAGTTGCGACTCCTTGCCGATGATGTCATAACGCTCAATAGAGCCCTTGAGGCAGAGGCTGCAGATGAGACTTCGCTGCGAGCCAGACGTGCCGAGGTTGACCGAGAACTGTCCAATCTGCGCGATCGAGAGATCGAATTGGATGCTCAATCGGCGACTGAGAGCCCGCTCTTGAGTTCTGCGCAGGATAATTACTATCGATTGACTGGTGAACGTGAGAAGTTGCGTGCTACACAGACCTTGGCTTCCGAGCGAGCAAAACTCCTCGGTGAAGAACTCGAAGAGGCAAAGATCACCGGACGCGATCCCAAGGCCCTCGAAGATGAAGCCGTTGCACTGAGTGAGGAGGAGAACACTCTCCGCAACGAAGTGGCATCTGCAACTCGAGAGTTGGAAGAGATCTCCGCGCAGGTCAAAGCGGCAGAGAAGGAATTTGGTGCCGAAGAGGCAGAGATCGCCGCGAAATTACGAGCTCTTGCCGACGCTAAAGAAGGTAGTGCGCGTCGCGAAGGACACGTTCGTGTCATCGAATCGAAGGTCGCTGGTGCCCAAGAGGAGCGCGGACGACTTGAGAAGGCACGCGCTGAAGTCGATTCGCGAATCGAGAAGACCAGTCTTGAATATGCGGCGAAAGAGAGTGAGTTGGCGGGCCTTGGTGCCGGCGAAAGCCATCTCGATGGTGAGTATGAGAAGGTCAAAGGCGCACTCGATCAGGTCGTAGTTCGCGAAGATGACGCTCGCAAGCGCCTCGTCGAGATCGAGAAGGATCTCTCCTCTGCGATTTCCAAACGTGACGCCCTCGCACAAGCGTCGATCCATAAAGATGGCGCTGGAGCGATCCTTGCTGACCCGAAGGGTCTGTCGATCAAAGGAACTTTGGCATCGCTGATTGAGATTGAACGTGGATGGGAAGTAGCTCTCGCCAATGTACTTGGAACGTTGGCCGACGCCATCGTCGTCGAAGATCTGTCCGGTGCAGTCGATGCCCTGACGCTCTTGGGAAGTGAAGAGAAGGGCCGCGCTGATGTCATCATCCTTGGCGAGAGCGAACCTGAGACAACCACTATTCCAAGTGGATTGACACCGCTGACATCAAAGGTGAAGTCGACGACGTTGGGCAAACTCCTTTCGACCTTCTTGTCGAAGGCGGTCATTGCAGACTCGCTTGGCGAAGCAGAGAAGATCGTCAAGGAACATCCCCAACTGACTGCCGTTACCAAGAAGGGTGAGCTGCTCTCTCGCAATCTGGCTCGAGGTGGAACGGGTAACTCATTGGTCCAGATCAATCATCTGATCGAAACCACGACTGAGTTGGTCGATAACTTGACCCATGAACGCGATCGAGCGCGATTCGAATTGAGTTCCATCGAAGACGAATTGAGCAAGGCGAAGAAGGATCATGAAGCAGCCCTGGCTCGACTCAATGAATCAGACTCCAAGATGGCTGCGCTGGCCGAAGAGATGGCGGCACTGGGTCAGAGCCTTACCAATGCCCGAGATGAGAGCTCCAGATTGGAATCTCAAATCTCATCGGTGACTACTTCACTGGAGAAACTTTCGATCGAACTCGAAGCCGCGCGTCAGGCGGCGAAGAGTGATCCGATCGAGGATGTAGAGCCTGATACGACTGAACTTGAATCCTTGCGATCGAACCTGGCTCGGCTACGTGGGATGGAAGTCGATGCGCGCCTCGCTCTACGCACCGCTGAAGAGCGAGTGACTGCGATCGCACATCGCATCTTGGAATTGCGAGAGAGCGCTAATCGCGAACGAGAGAGCGCTGCTCGTCAGATAGCACGGCGTGAAGCTCGAGGTCGTGGCGCACTCATCGCCCAAGAGATCGCAGAGACTGCGTATGAGGCTCTGATTCAGATCGAGGTATCGATCTCTCGTGCCGCCGCCGAACGAGAGCGCCTGGAGATCTCACGTTCCGATCGTGAAGGAGAGACGTTGGCGTTGCGCGCCAGGATTCGTGAACTTGCAAGCGACCTGGAAGAGCTCACATCGAGTGTCCATCAGGATGAGATCGCGCGAGCTGAGCAACGTCTGCGAGTCGAACAGTTGGAAGCGCGCGCTCTTGAAGAGTTCGGCATCGATAGCGAGACCCTCAAGGCTGAGTATGGTCCGGAGAATCTCGTATCCACCTTCACCGAGAATGATGAAGGTGAGATCATCGCAAGTGAACCGATGCCATATAAGCGCGAGGCGCAAGAGCGCCGTTTGGCTGCAGCCGAGCGATCACTTGCCTTGTTGGGTCGCATCAATCCCTTGGCGTTGGAAGAGTATTCGGCTCTCGAAGAGCGGTTGAAGTATCTGGCGGACCAGATGGAGGATCTCAAGAAATCCCGTAAGGACCTGATGGATATCATCAAGGAAGTCGATGACAAGGTTCTAGAGATCTTCACGACGGCCTATCACGATACTGCGCGAGAATTCGAAGGGATCTTCAGTCGCCTCTTCCCGGGTGGCGAAGGAAGATTGATATTGACCAATCCTGATGACATGCTCACGACAGGAATCGACGTCGAAGCGCGTCCACCAGGCAAACGAATCAAGAGACTCTCACTGCTCTCGGGTGGTGAACGATCACTGACGGCGGTTGCGCTACTTGTCGCGATCTTCAAAGCTCGACCAAGTCCGTTCTATGTCATGGATGAGGTGGAGGCCGCACTGGATGACACCAACCTCGGTCGCTTGCTCGGCATCATGGAAGAGTTGCGGGCAAGTTCCCAATTGATCGTGATCACCCACCAGAAGCGCACCATGGAGATCGCGGATGCGCTCTACGGTGTGACGATGCGCGGTGATGGAGTCTCCGAAGTGATCTCGCAGCGGCTGCGCGAAGCTGTCTCTTCCTAATGGGTTTCTTCTCCAAACTCGTCAGCAAACTCTCCTCACTGACAGGTACGCCGAGTGAGGAGGTCCTAGCTGACTTTGAGAGTGAGTTATTGAAAGCAGACTTCGGTCCTGTTGTGACTGGCCAGGTGATGGAGAGCGCTCGTCGTTCTCGTGGTGATCTCAAAGAACGTATCACTGAGATTCTGCTGACCGGCTTCGTCGATGTATCGAGAGAGCTGGTCACCACTTCGCAACCGACCACCATCTTGGTGATCGGCGTCAACGGAACTGGAAAGACCACCTCGGTTGCCAAACTTGCACATCTTCTTCACGCGGAAGGAAAACGTGTCCTTTTGACCGGCGCTGACACTTTTCGCGCCGCGGCAGTCGATCAATTGGAGACTTGGGCGAAACGAGTGGGTGTGGAGTTCCATCGAGGAGGCGAGCGCCAAGATCCCGCATCGGTCGCATTCGACGGTGCAAAGAGGTCAAAGGATGAAAATTTCGATGTGCATATCGTCGATACTGCTGGACGCCTCCATACCGAGAGCAACCTGATGGCCGAATTGACCAAGGTTCGAAGGGTCGTGGAGAAAGTGGTTCCGGTCGATGAGGTCCTCTTGGTGCTTGATGCTACGACGGGTCAAAATGCGATCGTCCAGGCGAAGGAGTTCATGGCGGCGACTCCCATTACGGGGCTCATCCTGACCAAGATGGATGGCAGTGCGCGCGGCGGTTCGGTGGTTGCTGTGGAACGCGAGCTGCGGATACCAATCAAGTTCATCGGTATAGGTGAGGGCATGTCGGATCTACGTCCATTCGACCCCCAACGATTCGTTGAAGAGCTCTTCTAAGGGTTCACTTGCCGTCCCTGTAACCAGTCTGTAACAAGAGCGGCAGTTCTTTCACATAGAGGTAACCAACTCCGCCCTTACATGTAATCAGCCACCTTGACCATCCCGCTATGGAGTGTGAGCAGCGCAGCTCGCATCTGAATCGGAATCACTGATAGTGGTGGAATGGATTGAGATGGATACAGGCGATACCGCGTGGATGTTGATCAGCACCGCGCTTGTTCTCTTGATGACGCCAGGACTTGCAATGTTCTATGGCGGAATGGTGAGGGCGAAGGGAGTCCTCAACATGATGATGATGTCCTTCGTGTCGATGGGTCTTGTAGCAGTGGTCTGGACCCTCTATGGCTACTCAATGACCTTTGGAAAGGATCTTGGTGGCGGGCTGGTAGGAGATCCCACTGAGTCCTTTGGTCTCAGCGATGTCCTTGCCGCAGATGCGCTCTTTGGAACGATTCCTACCGCAGTCTTCGCGGTCTTTCAGATGATGTTCGCCATCATCACAGTTGCCTTGATCTCGGGAGCGATCGCAGATCGCGCCAAGTTCGGTGCGTGGATTCTCTTCGTTATCATTTGGGTCACCGTCGTCTATTTCCCCGTCGCACATTGGGTCTTCGATTTCGATGGCAAGGATGAAGCGGGTAATGTCGTCGATCCAGGGGGTTGGATCGCAAACGATCTTGCCGCCATCGACTTTGCAGGCGGAACCGCAGTACATATCAACGCAGGCATCGCAGCACTTGCACTCGCGCTCGTCCTTGGAAAGCGAGTCGGTTTTGGCCGCGAACCGTTCAAGCCACATAACCTCACCTTGGTGATGCTCGGTGCAGCGTTGCTCTGGTTTGGCTGGTTCGGCTTCAATGCAGGCTCCGCGGTTGCAGCGAATGCAACGGCTGGAATCGTCTTCCTCAACACAGTTGTCGCGACCGGAGCAGCGATGCTCGCGTGGCTCTTGGTGGAGAAGCTGCGTAATGGCCACGCAACCTCTTTGGGAGGTGCATCGGGAATCATCGCTGGTCTCGTCGCGATCACGCCGGCATGCTCTTCGGTGACCCCGCTTGGCGCCATGGCCATTGGTGCGATTGCATCCGCAGCATGTGCCATTGCAGTGAGCTTGAAGTACAAGGTCGGTTATGACGATTCACTCGATGTCGTTGGTCTTCACCTGGTTGCAGGACTGATCGGCTCGATCTTCATCGGACTCTTCGCATCCTCAGCAGCTCCAGCCGGAGTCGATGGACTCTTCTATGGCGGTGGGACCGAACTCTTGGTCAAGCAGTTGATAGCAAGCGGTGCAGTCCTTGGATATTCCTTTATCGTCACCTATCTGATCGCTGTGGCAATCGATAAGACCATAGGATTTCGAATCGCGACCGATGATGAGATCGCAGGAATCGACTTGGCAGTACATGCCGAGTCCAGTTATGAGATCGGTTCACAAGGCGCTACTCGTGGAGGTTACGCATCATGAAACTCATCACAGCGATCATCAAGCCAGCGAAGTTGGAAGAGGTCAAACTCGCGTTGACCAATCATGGAATAGCAGGCATGACCGTCTCTGAGGCGAGCGGCTTCGGTAGACAGCGAGGACATACCGAGGTCTATCGTGGCACCGAATACACCGTCGACTTGATACCAAAGATTCGCATCGAAGTCTTGGTCGATGACGGTGAAGTCGACGGAACGGTCGCAGCAATTGCTGCAACTGCATCAACAGGAAGTGTCGGAGATGGAAAGGTTTGGGTGACCACGGTCGAACGGGTCGTTCGATTGAGAACCGGAGAGACCGGCACGGCCGCGATTTAGATCTCTTGGAAGTCGAGTTCTAGGTAGATGAGTGAGCTCGCGGGGAGGTGCAAGGTAAGCGCTTCGATAGGGTGTGACCATGTTCGAAGCGCTTACCGAGCGATTCACCTCGGCTCTCAAGTCACTCAAGAGCAAAGGGCGTCTTTCAAGGTCGGATATCGAGGAGATCTCTGCCGAGATCGAAGCTGCACTTCTCTCAGCCGATGTGGCGCTTGAAGTAGCGAAGGATTTCTCGGAGCGAATCAAGGAATCATCTCTGGCCATCTTGGATGAGGTCTCTACTAGTACCAATCCGGCAAGTCGCGTTCAAGAGATCATCAATCAGGAGCTCATCACCACACTCAGTGGCGATGGCAGCAAATTCACATTCGCAAAGAGACCACCCACTGTCATTCTCCTCGCTGGTTTGCAAGGAGCGGGTAAGACCAGCCTTGCTGGAAAACTGGCGCGACATTTCAAGAATGAAGGAAACACTCCTCTCTTGGTTGCCTGCGACCTACAGAGGCCGAATGCAGTCAGTCAATTACAGATCGTCGGAGAACAGGCAGGAATACCTGTCTTCGCTTCTGAACCTGGCAATGGTGTTGGGAATCCAATCCAAGTGGCGGCAGATGCTCTCGCCTTTGCACGTTCAAAACTTCACAACATGGTGATCATCGATACTGCTGGTCGTCTCGGAGTCGATGAAGAGTTGATGAAGCAAGCAGCCGCCATCCGCGATGTGACGTCGCCCGATGAGATCCTCTTTGTGATCGATGCGATGACGGGTCAGGATGCAGCCCGTACGGCTCGAGCATTTCAAGAGGGTGTTGGCATCACCGGCGTCGTCCTTACCAAACTTGATGGAGATGCAAGAGGCGGAGCTGCGCTATCGGTTGCAAAGGTCACTGGAAAACCAATTCGTTTCGCAGCGACGGGGGAGAAGGTCAGCGATTTCGATATCTTCCATCCGGATCGAATGGCATCGAGGATCCTTGGCACGGGCGACATCGCAACGCTTGCCGAATCTGCAAAACGTGCCTTCGACCCAGATACGGCGAAGCGACTCGAGGATAAGTTCAATTCGGGTGACGATTTCACCTTGGCTGATTTCCTCGAACAGCTCAAGGCTATGCGCAAGATGGGTTCGATGAGCAAGCTGCTCGGGATGTTGCCAGGTGCGCAGACTGGTGCGATGAAGAAGCAGCTCGAGAGTCTTGATGACAATGAGTTGGTTCGTACTCAGTCCATCATCGATTCCATGACGCCTAAGGAACGCTCTGATGTGAAGATCCTCAACGGATCTCGTCGAGCAAGAATCGCGCGAGGAAGTGGCAGGAGCGTCAAAGAGGTCAACGACCTCGTCGATAGATTCTCTGCAGCGCAGAAAGTCATGAAACAGATGAGAACTGGAACAACGCCACGAGTGCCAGGATTACCTGTCATGCCAGGTTCGACGAAACCTAAGCTGGAACCGCCCAAGAAGAAGAGCCGCTCTGGAAACCCTGCCAAGCGAGCCCTCGAGGAGCGCGGTTAACGGCTCGATTTTGGTCCTTTAGCGGAGATTGGCATAATACGAAGCCTGTTCGGGAGCCCCTCTACCTCTCGGCCGGAACACAGCACTCACTTCGGTGAATTCTTGATGCGGCCCCACTCGCAGATTGCAAGAGTTCATAACGGGTCGAGTGCATTCCATATGGCAAACCGAGATGTGATGAAAGAAAATATCCAAAGGAGATAAAGAGAGTGGCAGTAAAGATTCGTTTGATGCGCCTTGGAAAGATCCGTACCCCTCATTACCGAGTGGTGGTATCGAATTCCCGTTCGGCTCGCGATAGCAAGGCGATCGAAGAGATTGGCCGTTACTCACCCGTTGCAGAACCGTCCTTGATCCAAATCAACTCCGAGCGCGCGCAATATTGGCTCGGTGTCGGTGCACAGCCATCCGAGGCTGTCACAGCACTTCTCAAGGTGACAGGGGACTGGCAGAAGTTCCATGGTCTGCCTGGAGCAGAGGGATCACTCAAGGTTGCAGCAGCTCGCGCGGATAAGAAGGTCGCCTATGAGGCGGCAGTTAAAGCTGCGGCGAATGAACCTGCAGATGGCGCAACCACGATGAAGAAGCGTGCACAAGAGAAGTTGGCGGCAAAGAGCGCTCCAGCAGTTGAAGCTGAAGTAGCGACAGAGGCGCCGGCTGTAGAAGTTGCTGCCGAAGAAGCCCCTGCTGTTGAAGCACCGGTTGAAGTTGAGGCCGAAGCTCCTGCAGCGGAAGCCACCGAAACTCCCGCGGAGTAAGCGATATGTTGATCGATGAGACGTTGGAACATCTCGTCAAAGGCATCGTTGACAATCCAGATGATGTGACCGTCAATGAGCGAAATGGTCGTCGGGGCAGCTCCTTTGAAGTTCGAGTCAACCCGGATGATCTTGGCAAAGTGATCGGACGCAATGGCCGTACTGCTCGTGCGTTACGTACTGTCGTCAGCGCAATCGCTGGACGTTCGGTCAGGGTTGATCTGATCGATACTGACGAGGAGCGCTGACCTTTACGGGGGCGCACCCGCAACGTAGAAGGCCCTCATGAGACTTGCCGTGGCTCGGATTGGTCGGCCGCATGGAATCAAGGGCGAGGCAACGGTGGAACTCTTCACTGATCGACCTGAGGAGAGATTCCAGATCGGCAATCGCTTGGAATGTGATTCGCCATCCCACTCATCGCTCGAGATCTCCAGCGCTCGCATCCACCAAGGAATCTGGCTACTTGGCTTCACAGAAGTCAAGGATCGCAATGGGATAGAGCGACTTCGTGGCGCTCAACTCTTCGCCGAAGTCGAGATCGATGAAGAGAGTGATGACGGTTCCTACCATGTCGAACAGTTGATCGGATTGAGTGTCATCGACGAGGCAGAAGTTGAGCTGGGAAAAGTCAGCGATGTCCTCAATCTTCCTGGTCAGGACCTTCTGGAGATTGTGACCCCGCGCGGCGAGCGATTGATACCGATGGTCTCGGAATTCATTCTTGATATCGATCTTGAAAGGCGAGTGGTCATCGTTGCGCTTCCCGAAGGGTTGCTTGAGTAGATGAAGTTAACTGCGATCTCCATCTTTCCGGAGTACTTCCAACCACTCTCGCTCTCGCTGATCGGCAAGGCGCAGCGCGAGGGTTTGGTCGCAATTGATCTGGTCAATCTTCGCGATTTTGCAGAGGGTGTTCACAAGAGCGTCGATGACACTCCCTATGGCGGAGGCGCTGGAATGGTGATGCGACCCGATATCTGGGGAGCGGCGATAGATCATGTTGCGAGTGCAAGCGGAGATGAGATCATCGACCTCGTCATCTTGTCACCATCTGGAAAGAGATTCGCTCAAGGTGATGCCGAGAAGCTCTCGCGCTCTGCCCATATCGTCTTCGCTTGTGGGCGGTACGAAGGTATCGATGCACGAGTAGGGCGGCATTACGGTAAAGATGCACGATTCAGGGTGCATTACATTTCCATCGGCGATTACGTCCTCAATGGTGGTGAGGTCGCAGCACTCGTCGTGATGGAGACTCTCATTCGTCTCATTCCGGGAGTCTTAGGTAACCCGCAATCCCTTGCGGAAGAGAGCCATAACAAAGAGGGATATTTGGAGTATCCGGTATTTACCAAGCCAGTTGAGTGGCGAGGAGAGGAAGTTCCCGAGGTCCTCCTTTCAGGAAATCACGCAGAAATTGAGCGATGGCGTCGAGAGAATGCTCAGATTCTGAAATCCCCAGATCCCCGAGGGGAATAGAAGCGACACGCCCATCGTTGGGCGAGACAAGCAGGTGCTTTTTTGGGAGCATCCGCCCTTTAGCGACCTAAGAAAGGAGCTTGACCGTGGCAACAGATTACGACTCCCCGCGTAAGACTGATGAAGAACTTCATGAGGAATCGCTTGAAGAGCTCAAAGCACGGCGAGCTGACGCGAAATCTGGTCAGGTCGATATCGACGAGGAAGAAGAAGCCCAGAACATCGAGTTGCCCGGTGCCGATCTCTCGGGTGAAGAGCTAGCAGTAAGAGTCGTTCCTCGCCAAGAGAATGAGTTCACCTGCTCGAAGTGTTTCTTGATCCACCATTCATCACAGCTTGCAAAGGGATCAGGCGCAAACGCTGTCTGCAGGGAGTGCGCTTAGGGAGTCATCCGTTTCGAGTTGATCACTCGGGCGAATTCTTCTGGCACCCTGCTTGCGATCAGCCAGCTGGGGTGTGGGTCTCTTACATCTTTGATCTCAACTTCAACGCCACTCTTGATCCAGAACTTGTGGGCGTGAAAGAACCGTGGATCGAAGTCAACTCCCAGGCGTCTCTTCCACTGAGCCGCATCAAGTGATTGACACTCGCCAAGGTATCGACGTTCGATTCGTGCTCGATTGACCCGGAGAGTTTCACCATCGAATGAAATTCTATGGATCGCGCTGCGCCACCAGAACGCTGAGAGGATCAACGCGACCACGAAGAAGGAGAGCGCGATAGTCTCGCCGAGAGCAGCCCAGAGAGCGAACGCCATCGCAAGATCGAGTGCCATGAGAGAGAAGCTCACCCCGAGCGACGGGTAGATGGTCTCCTTGAAGAACACTTGCTGCTGAGACATAGCCATACTGTATGCGCCAACGCCGCGTGTAATCTTCCGCTATGACCCGCTTCGGTCCAGAACTTCCCTCAACTGCATTCATGCCGGAACGCCACCCCAAAGCTCCGCGACCGGGAGAGAAGATCCCATCACATTTCGGTTATTGCTTCGGGTGTGGAGATCTCCATAGTTCAGGTCTGCACTTTGTGAGTTATGCGGGTGAAGGAATGGATCTCACCGGACAATTCACGGTCACGGATCAGCATCAAGGAGCACCGGGCCTTGCACACGGTGGCATCTTGGCCCTGGCTTTCGATGAAGCGTTAGGAAAGTTGATGTGGTTACTGCGAGCGCCTGCGGTGACTGCACGTCTCGAAACAGACTTCATGAAACCCGTTCCCATGGGTAGCACGCTCTATATCAAGGCCGAGATCGTGGGCCAGGATGGAAGAAAGGTCTATAGCCGCGCAGAAGGTCGACTCGATTCTCTTGATGGACCGGTCGCGTTGCAGGCTTCGTCGCTCTACATCATCGTGACGATGGATCATTTCATCAAGAACGCACCGGAAGGCTATTTCGAACATTTGCAACGACACAAGGACTTGGTGACCTTCGTTGATCCTGACTTTGGGATCAACCCGTGAAGGTCGCAATACAACTTCTCGACGCTCAGATGCCGCAACCAAGCTACGCTCATGAGGGCGATGCTGGAGTTGACCTTCGCTCGAGAATCGACATCGTCATTGCGCCGGGGCAGAGGGCGCTCGTTCCGACCGGAATAGCTCTCGCTATTCCCGATGGTTGTGTGGGATTGGTTCATCCGAGATCGGGGCTCGCAATCAAACATGGGATTTCCATGGTCAATACACCTGGAACCATCGATGCCGGATATCGCGGAGAAGTCCAGGTGATCCTGATCAACCATGACCTTGAGAAGGAGTTTGTGATATCGCGCTTCGATCGAATCGCTCAATTGGTGATCCAACGGGTCGAACGAGTGGAATTCGAAGCGGTCACAGAATTGCCCGATTCACTTCGTGGCGAGAGTGGTTTTGGATCGAGTGGCGTTCAGTGAATCACGAGGATCGAGATCGCATCGTTGCCGCCCTCGGTGGGAAGAAGGGACTCTTCGATTCCGGGATACCGGCCTTACTCTTCCTTGTCGTCTTCAATCTCCGAGATGATGTAGTTGAAGCTGCTCTGGTATCACTCGCGCTCTCGGCGCTGATAGCGGTTCTGCGCATCATCAAACGCGAGAAGTTGCAGCATGCAGTCTCTGGAATCTTCGGAGTCTTGATCTGTTATCTCTTGGTGCGCTCCACAGGGAAAGCGGAGGATTTCTATCTCCCCGGACTCTTCATCAATGCAGGTTATGGCGCGCTCTATCTCCTCACGAATCTCTCCGGTTGGCCGATCATCGGCGTCATCCTTGGTCCGCTCTTGGGAGAAGACTTCCATTGGCGAAAGGTCCCCGAGCGTAAGCGGGTCTACATGCTCGCGGGTTGGCTCTGGGTTGGGCTCTTCTTATCTCGATTAGCAGTCCAACTTCCTTTGTATCTCGCAGGAAGTGTCAATGCGTTGGGGATTGCTCGCCTGATCATGGGCTATCCACTCTTCCTTGCAACTGCATGGGGAACGTGGCTGATCATCAAACAAGTGCCGGTCGCCAAGAAGCCCGAGTCGTTGACCTGATCGGGACGGATTTCTCTCGGTTCTCTAAGAGACGAAGCAGGACTTCAGTGAGCGTTCGGCTACTTCGCTCGCGATGAAGACCAATTCATCACCGGCAGCGAAGGTGTCATGTTCGGTCGGACGAATCACATGGCCATCGCGGATGATCGCTACCAAGGCAACATCATCGGGAAGCGTCACCTCTTCAACTGTCTTTCCGCAACAAGGCGATGAGTCTGGCAAGGTGAGCTCAACGAGGTTGGCAGAACCCGCTTGAAGCGAGAAGAGTCGAACCACATCCCCAACACTCACGGCCTCCTCGACGAGCGCCGTGATGATGCGTGGTGTGGAGACCGCAACGTCGACGCCCCATGAACTATCGAACATCCATTCATTCTTTGGATGTTTGACACGTGCAACGACACGAGGAACGCCATACTCAGTCTTGGCCAAGAGGGATGTCACAAGATTGACCTTGTCATCACCTGTTGCAGCGACCAAGACATGGCAGGTGTCGAGACGAGCGGTATCGAGTGATGAGATCTCACAGGAGTCTGCAAGGAGCCATTCTGCCTGCGGGACGCTCTCCATCTTGATCGCCTTTGGATCCTTGTCGATGAGAAGGACTTGATGGCCATTGCTGATCAATTCACGAGCGATGGCGCGACCTACATTGCCTGCTCCGGCGATCGCGATCTTCATGATTCATCCTTAGGTGAAGATGCGAGGGAGGCGGTGACGGCAGCGATCTCCTTATCAGCGACGAAGAGATGGACCACATCACCTTCCTGGAGGATGGTTCGCTCCAGCGGAATGATCCCTTCACCGAGTCGAGTGATGAAGGCAACCCGTGCGGAGGTATTTGCCTGGATGAGCGAGATCGGCTGTCCGTACCAATCACGATGGAGCGGTATCTGACAGAGTTGAAGATTGCCCGATGGTTCGGTCCATTCAGAGGCCGCTCCTTCGGGAAGCAAGTGCCTCAAGATCTGATCGGTCGTCCAGAGGACTGTAGCAACGGTGGGAATTCCCAGCCGCTGATATATCTCAGCGCGAGCAGGGTCGTAGATTCGAGCCACGACATTCTCAATTCCGAAGGTCTCTCGCGCCAAACGTGCTGCGATGATGTTCGAATTGTCGCCAGATGAGACGGCTGCGAACGCCTCTGCTCTCTCTATTCCGGCTTCCAAGAGTGTGTCGCGATCGAAACCCATCCCGGCAACAGTCTGTCCATTGAAATCTGCACCGAGGCGTCGAAAGGCTTCTCTGCTCTGATCAATGACCGCAACAGAATGACCTGCGCTCTGCAACTGCATCGCTAGCGCTGACCCGACTCGGCCGCACCCCATGATTACTACGTGCACAAGTGGAAAATCTACACCTTTCACAACTCCCTTCACCGCTTCTGCGTACTTGCATCGATGATGAAAGTTACGTGCTGGCTATGACCTATCCTCACTCATGTGAGAACTACTCTCCCTGACTCCGGATCGAGCGCATCGCTCGAAGTAGGTGAGAAGGTCACCTTGGAGATTGGACGCGTCGCACATGGTGGCCACTTCATTGCCCATGCGGCTGGCTTGACGATCTTTGTGCGCGGTGCGATCACGGGAGAGAGCGTGATCGCTGAGATCACGCATCGGACCAAGAAGATTGCCATGGCTGAGACGATCGAAGTTCTCCGTTCATCACCACATCGCACTCCCGCGCCGTGTCACTATTTCCGCGAACGAGTATGTGGCGGGTGCGACTTCCAACATATCGACCTTGCCCATCAACGAGAGTTGAAGGCTGAGATCGTTCGTGAATCCTTCCGTCGTATTGCCGGAGTGGAGATCAACCTTCGTTGCTTGCCTGCGAGTAAGGATGAAAGTGGTTTCCATTGGCGGACGAGGATGGACTTCACGGTGACCCCAGGTTCGCGGATCGCCTTGCATCCACATCGGAGCAACTCACTCACAGAGATCGACGAGTGCCTCCTTGCCCATCAGGGCATAGAGCCAGAGAAGATCAACGAAGGGCTCGTCGAGATGAAAACCCCTGCCTTCGAGAGAGTTCGCGTTGGCGTCAACAGTCTCGGTGAATCAATTCTTTCGGGGAGAGTAGAGATGGCCGTTGCCGAGAAGCGCTTTCCGATTTCGTTGGATAGTTTCTGGCAGCCTCATAAGGATGCAGCATCAACGCTAACCCAGAAGATGCGAGAGCTCTTTAAGGTAGCCGAAGGAGAGCGCGTTCTAGATCTCTACGGAGGAGTTGGACTCTTCTCGGCATTCATTCGAGACCTTGTGGGAGATCGTGGTCATGTGACTCTCGTGGAATCGGATCGATCTGCCATCAAAGATGCGAGACGGATCTTTGGGAAGGATCCACGAGTCACGATCATCGATCAGAGAGTTGAAGAGGCGCTCAAGAGAATCGAGAAGTGCGATCGAGTACTCGTAGATCCACCGCGAACCGGATTGGGCGCGGGAGTGCTCGCTGAGATCGAGCGCTTAGCTCCCAAGCAACTCCTCTATATCTCCTGCGATCCAGCGACGTTGGCGCGGGATGCGAAGGGCTTGATGGAGCAGGGCCTCTCCCTCGCCTCGGTGGAGGCCTTCGACCTCTTCCCGATGACCGAACATATTGAGAGTGTGGCCAACTTCATCAGGGTAAGTCACTGAGATAGGGCCTGATCTGGGGCTCCACCTTAGAATTCGGGGATGAGCGCAAGTAGAGATTCCTTCGGATCCAAGACCTCCCTCGAGATATCTGGCAAGTCATATCAGATCTTTGACATCACGAAGTTGGAGGGTCATTCAAGCCTTCCTTATTCGCTCAAGATCTTGTTGGAGAATCTCTTGCGCACCGAGGATGGCGCCAACATCACGGCAGATCAGATTCGAGCCCTGGCTCAATGGGATCCGGGCGTTGCGAGTGAGACAGAGATTCAATTCACTCCAGCTCGTGTGATCATGCAGGACTTCACAGGCGTTCCTTGTGTCGTCGACCTTGCCACGATGCGAGAGGCAATCACAGAGCTTGGCGGAGATCCTGCCCGCGTCAACCCGCTTGCTCCAGCGGAACTGGTGATCGATCACTCCGTGATCGCTGATGTCTTCGGCACAAAGGACTCATTCGAGAAGAACACTGATATCGAGTACCAACGGAATCAAGAACGGTATCGATTCCTTCGTTGGGGTCAAGGCGCATTCGATGAGTTCAAGGTGGTTCCACCGGGCACTGGCATCGTCCATCAAGTCAATATTGAGTATCTCGCTCGAGTCGTAATGGTCCGCGAGGTAGGCGGTGAATTGCGTGCCTATCCCGACACTGTGGTTGGAACGGATTCACATACCACCATGGTCAATGGCCTTGGAGTCCTCGGTTGGGGAGTAGGTGGCATCGAAGCTGAGGCAGCGTTACTAGGACAACCCGTTTCCATGTTGATTCCAAAGGTCGTTGGTTTCAAACTCAAGGGACAATTGCCGACCGGTACGACAGCGACCGACTTGGTCCTTGTGATCACCGAGATGCTGCGTAAACATGGCGTCGTTGGGAAGTTCGTAGAGTTCTATGGCCCCGGAGTCAGTGAATTGCCGATGGCCAATCGAGCGACGATCGGAAATATGTCTCCAGAGTATGGCTCGACCTGTGCGATATTCCCTGTCGATGAAGAGACGATTCGATATCTTGAGCTGACCGGACGTAGCAAAGAGCAACTCGATCTCGTCACCGCATATGCCAAGCGCCAAGGGCTCTGGCATGATCCCAGTGCGACGCCTCGCTATTCGGAACATATCGAGCTCGATCTAGGAAGCGTGGTCCCCTCCATCTCTGGACCGAAGCGGCCACAAGATCGCATCTCACTCAGTGAGTCCAAGAGCGCATTCGAGAAGGTGCTGCCGAATTACATCACCGAGAAGAGCGCTAAGGGCGCGGTCACGATTCCTACCTCTGAAGGTTCAGCCCAGATAGAACATGGTGCAGTTGTGATCGCCTCGATCACCTCTTGCACCAATACCTCCAATCCAAGCGTGATGATCGGCGCCGGCTTGCTCGCAAAGCGCGCGGTCGAAAAAGGTTTGCGACGAAAGCCTTGGGTGAAGACCACGCTCGCGCCAGGATCGAAAGTCGTGATGGATTACTACGAAAAGGCTGGGCTGACCTCCTCGCTAGAAGCGCTCGGGTTCAATCTGGTCGGCTATGGCTGCGTCACATGCATTGGAAACTCTGGTCCGCTACCTCAGGAGATCAGCGCTGCCGTCAATGAGAATGACCTTGCAGTATCGGCGGTTCTGAGCGGAAATCGAAATTTCGAGGGCCGCATCAACCCAGATGTGAAGATGAATTACCTCGCCTCGCCACCACTGGTGGTTGCCTACGCATTGGCAGGCACGATGGATCACGACTTTGAAAAGGATCCACTCGGCCTTGATAGTGATGGCAGAGAGGTCTATCTCAAGGATATTTGGCCATCGTCGACCGAGATCGAAGAGGTCATCGCGAAGTCGATCTCATCGGAGATGTTCACGAAAGACTATGCGAGCGTCTTTGAAGGTGATCACCGTTGGAAGTCTCTACCGACGCCGACAGGGAAGACCTTCGATTGGGATGGCAACTCGACCTATGTAAGGAAACCTCCGTACTTTGAAAACATGCCTCGAGATCCAAAGCCAGTCACCAACATCGAAGGTGCCCGCGTTCTTGCTCTCCTCGGTGATTCAGTGACTACGGATCACATCTCGCCAGCTGGCAACATCAAGCCGGATTCTCCTGCGGGTAAGTATTTGCAAGAACGTGGCGTTGCCCGTGCTGATTTCAACTCCTATGGTTCACGACGCGGCAACCATGAAGTGATGATTCGCGGGACCTTTGCGAACATTCGCTTGAAGAATCTTCTCCTCGATGGAGTCGAAGGTGGGTTCACGAAGAACTTCCTGGATGGCGGTGCTCAATCCACCATCTATGACGCTTCAGTCGCTTATCAATCCGCCGGTGTTCCACTCGTCATCTTGGCTGGCAAGGAATATGGATCGGGATCCTCACGAGATTGGGCCGCTAAGGGAACCGCGCTCCTCGGTGTCCGGGCCGTGATCGCTGAATCGTTCGAACGCATTCATCGCTCTAACCTCATCGGCATGGGAGTGCTTCCATTGCAGTTCCTAGAGGGCGAGAGCGCAAAGTCGCTTGGGCTCGTTGGCGATGAGACCTTCTCCATCTCAGGAATCACCGAATTGAATTCCGGAGCTACACCTAAGGCGGTCTCGATCGTTGCGAAATCGAGCGACGGAAGCGAGAAGCGTTTCGAGGCGAAGGTTCGAATAGATACTCCAGGTGAGGCGGACTACTATCGACATGGCGGGATCATGCAATATGTGCTCCGCTCCCTATTGAGTTGACCTCAGTAGAACCTGAAGAAGTCAGATAGTCCAACGGATAGCGCTAGAGGAGAGTCGATGTCATTACTTGATCGCATCAATTCTCCAGCTGACCTTAGAACCCTCAACTCGGAGCAGTTGGTCGAACTCTCTGCCGAGATTCGTCGCTTCCTGATCGAGAAGGTCTCTCGTAGTGGTGGCCATCTAGGTCCAAATCTCGGTGTTGTCGAGCTCACCCTTGCAATCCATCGAGTATTCAAGAGTCCGCATGACCCGATCATCTTCGATACCGGCCACCAGTCCTATGTACACAAGATCGTCACCGGGCGAAAGGATGGATTCGACCGCCTCCGTCAACGTCATGGACTCGCAGGATATCCCTCCCGCGCTGAGAGCGCCCATGATGTGGTTGAGAACTCTCACGCTTCTACAGCTCTTTCGTGGGCGGAGGGAATCGCTCAGGGATTCAAGCTCCGTGGCGAGATGGATCGCACTGTGGTCGCAGTCGTTGGCGATGGTTCACTTACAGGTGGGATGGCCTGGGAGGCGCTCAATAACATCGCGACGAATGAAGATATTCGTCTCGTCATCGTGGTCAATGACAATGAACGTTCGTATTCACCGACGATTGGTGGAATGGCGAAACATCTTTCGACGCTTCGAGCTACTCAGGGTTATGAGAAGTTCCTGGATTGGGGCAAGGAAGTCTTGGAGCGAACTCCCGTGGTCGGACATGGAATCTACGAAGCGCTCCATGGGATGAAGAAGGGGTTGAAGGATTTCGTCGCGCCTCAAGGACTCTTCGAGGATCTCGGTATCAAGTATTTGGGTCCCATCGACGGCCATGATTTTGAATCCTTGGAGCGAGAACTAGAGAACGCAAAGCGTTTCCAAGGTCCCGTGATCGTCCATGCCATCACGGAGAAGGGAAGGGGACACCTACCTGCGCTCAATGATGAGGCAGAGAAGTTCCACGCGGTCGGCATTGTCGATCCAGAGACTGGTGAACCTTTGGCTCCATCGGGGACCTCATGGACTCGCGTCTTCTCCGACGAATTGGTCTCACTCGGCGAAAAGAAGTCGAATATGGTGGCGATCACGGCAGCGATGTTGGGGCCAACAGGTCTCGATGCTTTCGCAAAGAGATTCCCAGAGCGCACTTTCGATGTTGGCATAGCGGAACAGCATGCAACGACCTCTGCAGCTGGAATGGCCTTTGCCGGCCTTCATCCTGTCGTCGCTCTCTATTCCACGTTCCTCAATCGCGCTTTCGATCAGTTGCTCCTTGATGTAGCTCTGCATAAGGCTGGAGTGACCTTCGTCTTGGATCGTTCTGGAATCACAGGTGATGATGGGCCATCACATCATGGAATCTGGGACTTGGCCCTCACATCGATCGTTCCGGGAATCAAAGTGGCGGCGCCACGTGATGGACAGCGGTTGCGTGAGTTACTTGGTGAAGCAGTTGATGTGGAAGATGGCCCAACCGTGATTCGATTCCCCAAGGGTCAAGTGGCTTCAGAGTTGCGTGCCTTCGATCGCCGGGATGGAATCGACATTCTCTATCGTGGTGAGAGCGCAGATATCTTGATGATCACTGTGGGAGCGATGGCACACATTGGTGTAGAGGCGGCTGCGGCTGCGTATCGCGAAGGCGTTGGTGTGACTGTCGTCGATCCTCGCTGGGTCTTCCCATTGCCAGAACACTTGGTGACGATGGCGGAGAGATTCGCTGAGATCGTCGTTTTGGAGGATGGCATCGAAGCGAGGGGTGTCGTAGCAACCTTCGAGCAGATGTTAAGGAACGCTGGACTCTCGATTCCAGTTCACTCCATCGCTGTGCCACAACTCTTCATCGAACATAGCAAGCGAGGCGAGATCCTCGACGACCTTGGAATGACTCCGAAGGCGATCGCTCAACGACTCGTGAGGTTGCGATCAACCGCCATCAACGGATTTGGTTCTCTCTCTACGCAGGAAGCGAAGCCACGCCAGGAGCGTGGAAACGAGCGCCAGTAACCGCTTCGCTTATTCCCTCGCGATCGAGGTAAGGCAAGATCCCGCCGAGATGCATCGGCCACCCTGCTCCAAGCAGCATGCAGAGATCGATCTCTGCCGCTGATGAGACGACACTCTCATCGAGCATCATCCGAGCTTCCGCTGCGAGCGCCTTGAGCGCTCGAACTCTGACTTGCTCGGCAGTGGACGGGCTCGAACCCGAGACGATCAAAGCGAGAGCCTTTGGATCCGCAACTAATTCACCCTTGTCATTCTTGCTGTAGAAGGTCCTGACTCCATTGCTGACGAAGTTCTTCATCGTGGGTGAGATCTTGTAGCGGTCACCAAGGTTCTGATTCAACGTTTCAGCAACATGGAGAGCGACTGCTGGACCCACCAGTCCCAAGAGCTCGAGCGAGGTCATCGGGAATCCGAGCGGACGCATTGCCGCATCAGCAACCTCTGGAGATGTGCCTTCATCGATGGCATCAGTGACTTCTCCCATGAAACGGGTCAGAAGTCGATTGACGACAAAGGCAGGCGCATCCTTACAGATGATCATCGTCTTCTTCAGTTCTTTACCGACATTGATTGCGGTCGCTGTCGTTGCATCATCAGTCTTTGTCGTTCGTGCCACTTCAAGGAGCGGCATGATCGCAACCGGATTGAAGAAATGGAATCCAATCACACGCTCTGGGTGCGCTAGCCCCTCTGACATCCCTTCGACGGAGAGTGAAGAAGTGTTGGTGGCCAGGATGCATTCAGGTGAGACGATCGCCTCAAGCTCCTTGAAGAGTTTCTGTTTGATCGAGAGCTCTTCAAAGACTGCCTCGATGATGAAATCACATTGGGCATAGGCCTTCTTATCGACGGATCCGGTGACAAGACCGGAGAGTCGGCGGGCTGCCTCTTCGCTAAGACGCCCCTTCTTCACCAACTTCTCAAGCTCTGCGTTGATGTATCCGAGGCCCTTTTCTACTCGTTCCTCGTCGAGGTCAGTGATCACGACCGGAGCCTTCAAGTTGCGAATGATCAGAAGGGCGAGTTGTGAGGCCATCAATCCCGCTCCGACCACTCCAAAACGCGCCACCTTACGAGCGAGAGCTGGCTTGGGAGCACCCTCGACCTTCTTGCGCTTCTTTTGGATCAGATTGAATGAATAGAGAGAAGCGCGTACCGCATCACTCATCACCAGGTCACTGAGCACATTGTCTTCTGCATCGAATCCTTCACTCAAAGTGGCAGTTCGCGCGAACTTGATCAACTCGAGAGCCTTCATCGGAGCTGCGATCTCTGCGCCGCCATATTTCTTCGCCATCAATTGCTTACCCGAGGCAAGTGCCCGCTCCCAGGCAGCATCATCGCCGCTGTGATCGGCGCGGTTGATCACGCTCTTGCCACTCAATACCTCTGCCGCAAAGTGAAGCGACTTCTCAAGGAAGTCAACTGGTTCGAAAGCTCGATCAACGACGCCAAGCTCAAGAGCTTGCGAGGCCTTCATCATGGTGTTGTTAGCGAGAGCATTTCCTACGATGACCTGGACAGCCTTCTCCGGACCGATCAATTTCGGCAAGAGCGTTGCACCGCCCCAACCGGGAACGATTCCAAGGAAGACCTCTGGGAGAGCAGTAAAGGCTGTGGTTGCAAGGGTGCGGTAATGGCAGTGGAGTCCAACTTCTAGTCCACCACCGAGGGCGAGCCCATTGATGAATGCGAATGTTGGTTTCTTCGACTCGCCAAGACGTCGAAATACGTCATGTCCAAGCTTGGCGATTGAAAATGCCTGCGCACGATCACTGACGAAAGCGAGACCAGAGAGGTCCGCTCCCGCGGCAAAGATGAAGGGTTTTCCGGTGATCGCAATACCGTCGACCTCCATCGCCGACGCTTGAGTGATCGCATCATCGAGTTCCTTGAGCGATTGTGGACCGAAGGTGTTGGGACGGTTGTAATCGAGTCCATTATCGAGAGTGATCAGTGCGATCTTCTTCGTTGCGCCAAAAGCGCTGAGATCGACCTCTCTGAGCAGGGCCTTGGTGACGACCTCTTCGGGAGCGCCATGTGGCAATGTCATCTCACTCATTTACTTACGCTCCTTTGATTGGGATCCGTCGAAATGTGGGTTCTCCCAGATCACGGTGCCACCCATTCCTAGGCCGATACACATCGTGGTGATGCCGTAGCGAACATCCTTTCGGGCTTTGAAACCTTCGGCGAGGTTGAGCATCAATCGGATTCCGGAGGATGCAAGGGGATGTCCGACAGCGATGGCGCCGCCGTAGATGTTGACCCGAGGATCATCGTCTGCGATGCCAAAGTGGTCCAAGAAGGCAAGAACTTGGACTGCGAAAGCTTCATTGATCTCGAAGAGTCCGATGTCGTCGATGCTCAGTCCGGCCTTCTTGAGCGCTTTCTCCGTTGAAGGCACGGGTCCATAGCCCATCACTTCCGGTTCGACTCCAGCGAATGCGAATGAAACGAGTTTTGCCTTGATATCAAGGCCGAGTTCCTTCGCTTTTGACTCGCTCGCTAGTAGTGCAGCGGTAGCGCCATCATTGAGTCCGGCAGCATTTCCCGCAGTGACACGTCCATTCGGGCGGAAAGGAGTCTTGAGCGCAGCAAGCGCCTCGAGTGTGGTTCCGGGCCGCGGTGGCTCATCGACAGTTGCGACGCCCCAGCCCTGCTCCGGATTTCGTACCGCCATCGGAATGAGATTGCGTTGGATCACTCCTGATTGATACGCAGCTGCTGTCTTGGCCTGTGATGAGAGCGCATATCGATCAGAGCGCTCCTTCGTCAACTGTGGGAACCGATCGTGCAATCTTTCGGCCGTGTTGCCCATGGTCAGAGCATCTTGATCGACAATCTTCTCTGCGAGATATCGAGGATTGGGATCGATGCCATCACCCATCGGATGATTGCCCATGTGTTCAACGCCACCGGCGATGACGAGTTCATTGGCTCCCATAGCTATCGATCCAGCGAGGGTAGTGACAGCAGTCATCGCGCCAGCACACCAACGATCGATTGAATAACCTGGAACGCTCTTCGGTAAGCCAGCGAGAATGGCAGCGCTTCTACCAATGTTCATTCCTTGATCACCTGTTTGGGTTGCAGCAGCGATCGCAACATCATCAATCGCATCAAGTGGAACGGAAGGATTTCTCTCGAGGAGACCGCGGATCGCTCTCACCATGATGTCATCCGCGCGAGTACCTGCGTAGAGACTGCCCGCTTTGCCGAAGGGCGTCCTCACTGCATCAACGAGAACGACACGTTCCATCTCAGACTTGAATTCAGTTGCCATAGACCGACCCCTTTGACGGCACCTCATGAGTCCCATGAGAGTGGAGCGAATGCCGCTATGTTACTGGCCGGTATCAATCAGGGGAAGCCGAACTCTCATCCTCTTCGGGCGCCTCCACCCGAGGCTCCCGTTCTTGAAGCGAGAGCATCAGGGGCTCGATCGCCAACTCCATCTGCCATGGCCTCACTCCTAGTTCCATCATCCGCTCGCGTAGCGAGGCGGGAGTAAAACTCGTTCGCTCACTCTGCCAAGCAATCCGTCTAACGCTCTCTGGTGAGATCAAGTTTTCGAGTGGAATGCGTTTTGCTGATGCAACCTCACCGAGGTTGAAACGGGCATGCGTCAATCGGGCATAGGCCAATGGGGCCTTCTCTCGCCACGCCTTCACTGGTGGCAGAGCATCGCTCGTTGCACGCATCTGGGGAAGGAGTTCATCTCCAAGTTCGAGCGCGCGGATGACAGCTTCGATCCAGACCGGGTAATACTCCCTCTTGAATTTTCGGAAGTGACGTTGCATGTGAGGGGATTGCTTGAAGATCTCGGAAGCATCCTGCGCAAACTCCCTTGCCGCTAAGTTCCTTGAAGCGATGGCGATATCGGAGATTGCAAAATCGGGCAGCAACCTTCCCGGTGAAATATCTAGCGTGCGAGCCAAGTCATCTCGTTGAAGCCATAACTCTCTGACGATAGCAAGACCTCGCCTTCCTTTGACGTGGTGGATTCCTGAAGTCCTACGCCAAGGATCCTTCCGGGGTGGGCTTTCCTTGGAATCCAAGATGGACTGGAATTCTTCGCGAGCCAGATCCAACTTCGATTCGAGCGTGAGCAATTCCATGATCGAGTCATAGAGATCAGGTAAGACATCGACATCGAGCGCGGCGTAGTTCTTCCACTCAGGATGGAGAGGTCGGATCGACCAATCGACGGCGCTATGTTCCTTTGCTAGCGAAAGCGAGAGTAACTCTTCGGTCAGCGGTCCCAGGCCGACCTTAGGTAGGCCAGCAAGTCTTGCTCCGAGTTCAGTATCGAAGAGGTTCTTCGGTTTGAATCCAAATTCCCTGATACAGGGGAGATCTTGAGTGCTGGCATGAATGATCCACTCGATCTCGCCGAGAGTTCGATTGAACTCTTCAATCAAATTCTCTTGGCTACGAAAAGGAATGGGGTCTATGAGGAAGATGCGACTTCCCCGTCGATAGAACTGGAAGAGATAAGCATGCGAGAAGTACTTGTAGCCTGATGCTCGTTCAGCATCCACTGCAAGCGGACCGTCGCCTGATTTCAACTCTCGGATCGCCTCTTCAAAACCCACCTTCGAGGTCACGATGGGAGCGACTTCAACCCTTGGTCTATGAAGCGGGAAGGGTGGGGTTGGTTGTGGATCTAACGGCGTCTCGTCAATGATGCAACGCCTTCAGGTAGTGGTGAGATGCCGGCGACCATCTCCAGGAGGGTGAGCCAAGCGCGGGCATGATGGATCAGATTCTCGCCCTCAATCGGAGTCCAGGAGCCACGGATCTCGATCTCGGATTGATCCGGTTGGGGAGCACGTGCAACAAATG
>VFQS010000124.1_pt1 | contig 104408 bp, 97 predicted proteins | sample 3512361 | NCBI WGS metagenome assembly VFQS01 (sample SAMN10412375, study PRJNA504923) | tailings metagenome | isolation source: Relicate 1 Philex TSF3 active mining | place: Philippines | reverse complement strand
GAGCTGGATTTTGCTATTGCAATCTCCTGCTCAATTTTCTCGTGTCTTTTTGTTTTTCGCTCATACCTGCCTATTAGTCCAAACTAAAGTAATTAACATCAATGCGACAAACACGAAAAATGGTAGGAATCGCTTAGCGATTCCTACCATTTTTCGCCATTTGAGCTTTGTTTTGCAAGCCTCAAATGGCAATATCGAACTCACGTTAGTTAGGATCGCAAACAAGCTATTGTGGTAAGGATAGGCAATGCGAAGTGCTGCCCATATTTAGCTATTTAGCATTACCGTTGATTAGATAAGTACTTGTGCAGAATTAATTTCATATAGATGGCTTAGGAAACTTGACCATTGCTTGAGGAAATATGTAAATAATTTTGCCTATGTACTTACAAAGGGCTATCAATAGGGACGAAAGATAATCTATTTTTAATTTGTAATTAAATTAGTTAAACTTAAACTAGTTAGGCTGATGTTATGCAAAAAAAAGTAAATTTAATTTTAGTAGTTGATGACGAAGTCGAAGTTCAACGACTTTTTCAGCAGCGATTTAGGAAACGTATTCAAGCTGGAGAACTGGCATTTCAGTTTGCATCAAATGGAGTAGAGGCTCTTAAAGTTCTACAGGACAATTCTTCTATTTCCATGATTCTTACTGACATCAGAATGCCAGAGATGGATGGTTTATCGCTAATCTCTAAATTGGTAGACCTAGAATCTCCACCCAAAGCTGTAGTACTCTCAGCCTATGGGGATATGCAAAACATTCGGATGGCAATGAATTATGGTGCTTTTGATTTTATAACTAAGCCCATTGATTTTACAGATCTAGAAATTACCATTGATAAGACACTTGCATTAGTAAATCACTTAGAAGAACAACAACGCAAGCTTGATGAAGCGCAACAACAACTCCGCGACCATGAACAACAGGAGATGGCTCTAGCTCAAGCCAAAGAAATTGCCGAGTCAGCCAATAAAGCTAAAAGTGCTTTTCTTGCCAGTATGAGTCATGAAATTCGTACTCCAATGAATGGCGTATTAGGAATGGTACAACTTCTAGCTACTACGGAGCTAACTCCAGAGCAAAGAAATTACTTGGAAATTATTGGCAATAGTGGTAATGCTCTTTTAAAAATCATTAATGATATTCTTGATTTTTCTAAAATTGAAGCAGGTATGATCGACATAGAAAAAGAACCTCTTATTTTAGAAGAGGTGATGAAGTCTGCATGCGAAATGTTAGGCAAACAGGCACATGATCGAGATATTCATCTGCAATATTATATCAATCCCGATATTCCCAAAACTTTACTAGGCGATAGTGCGCGTCTTCGCCAAATATTAATTAATTTATTAGCTAATGCCATTAAATTTACAAAGCATGGAGAGGTTTCTCTCTCTGTTAATCCCGATCTTCTCTATGATGCCAGCCCAAATCATTATGGATTAATTTTTATAGTTGAAGATACAGGTATCGGTATTCACCGCGATCGCTTACATCTATTGTTTCAACCCTTTAGTCAAGGCGATTCTTCGATTAGTCGTAAATATGGTGGTACAGGATTAGGTTTAGTTATTTGCAAACGCTTAGTAGAATTAATGGGAGGGACAATTTGGGTTGAGAGTCAGCGAAATATGGGGGGCAATCCTCCCGCAGAATATCAATTTAATCTAGAATCCACACCTAATCAAGGTTCTAGATTTTTCTTTACGATCATCGCTGATAAGGCATTAGAGAGCTTTACCGCTAATTTAATCAACATTCCTAGAATGAGACCATTGATCACAGATAGCGCGCCCCAAAGAGATCTCAAAATTTTGTTAGCCGAAGATGACATCACTAGTCAAAAAATATTTAATCTCTTCATGAAAAGAATCGGTTATCGAGTTGACATAGCTAACAATGGATTAGAAGCGATCGAGATGTTACAGCGTCAATCCTATCAGATAATTTTTATGGATGTCCAAATGCCTGAAATGGATGGGATCACTACTACCAAAAAAATACGCCAAGAAATTAAGGAGCAGCCTTGGATTGTTGCATTAACAGCAAATGCTTTTTCTGAAGATCAACAGGCATGTTTTGATGCGGGGATGAATGATTTTCTCACAAAACCAGTTCAACTTGACAATATCATTCATGTAGTTAATCGCTATAATCAGCAATCTGACTAATAAGAATGGGCAACGCGATGCGTCACCCATTCGATACTTGGGAGAAATGTATCCAAATTTATCAAAGCGATCGCGATACACTTGTCTAGGTAAGAGTTTGATCAAGTTTACCTAAACTCGGTCAAATGACAAATATGATCTAACACTGCAAATGTCTGTCCATCCCTTTATTCGACTGACCCGATACGCACGCAATTATCGTCGCCAAATTTGGACGGCAACCACTTGTTCTATTCTTAATAAGTTCTTTGATCTTGCGCCACCAGTTTTAATTGGAGCAGCGATCGATCTGGTATTACAGAAAGAGAACTTCTGGGCAAATCCCTTTGGTGTTCAAGGGCTAGCCGCACAGCTATTCGTACTTTCGGCGATCAGTGGCGTGATTTGGGGATTGGAATCAATTTTTGAATATGCCTATGCGCTGCAATGGCGTAACCTCGCGCAGACAGTACAGCATGACCTCCGCCTTGATGCCTATCAACATTTACAGGAATTAGAACTTGCCTTTTTTGAGGAACGCAGTTCAGGCGGATTGATGTCAATTTTGAGTGATGATGTTAATCAATTAGAACGCTTTCTCGATGGCGGCGCTAATGAAGTTATTCAAGTTTCGGCGACTATACTTCTAATTGGTGGTGCATTTTTTGTAATTACGCCCAATGTGGCTTGGTTGGCACTATCACCAATGCCCTTTATTCTCTGGGGTTCCGTTTGGTTTCAGAAATTTCTTGCACCACGCTATGCTGATGTGCGCGAAAAAGTGGGTTTACTCAATGGTCAGTTATCCAATAATATTGGCGGTATCACGACGATTAAAGCCTTTGTTACTGAGGATTACGAACGTAAGCGTATTGAGAAAGAAAGTAATCGCTATCGCCAAAGCAATCGTCGTGCGATCGCCTATAGTGCTGCCTTCGTTCCCTTAATCCGTATTTTAATCTTTATCGGTTTTATTGCAATTCTGTATTATGGCGGTTTGGAAGTGCAGGCTCAAAGATTATCAGTCGGCAACTATTCCGTCATGGTATATCTAATTCAGCGATTGCTTTGGCCACTGACGCGACTAGGTGAAACCCTTGATCAATACCAAAGAGCAATGGCATCTACCAATCGTATTCTTGATTTGCTGGATACCCCGATCGCTATTCATTCAGGCTCCAAGGTTTTGCCATCGCTAGCACTAGTCCAAGGTGCGATCCAGCTAAAAGATGTCACCTTTGGCTATAACCCTAGTTTCCCAATTGTCGAAAATCTATCCTTGGACATTGCAGCTAATAAAACTACTGCAATTGTCGGCGCGACGGGTTCAGGTAAAAGTACCTTGGTGAAATTACTTTTACGTTTATACGAAATCCAATCGGGCAATGTCTTTTTAGATGGTATCGAGATTCGTGAACTCGAATTGCGATCGCTACGTTCCTGCATTGGTTGGGTTAGCCAAGATGTATTTCTCTTTCATGGTTCCGTTTTAGAAAATATCGCCTATGGTTCCTTTGATGCAACAGTTGAGCAAATTGTAGCAGCCGCGAAGATTGCTGAAGCCCATGAGTTTATCCAAGCCTTACCTCAGGGTTACGATACGATTGTGGGCGAGCGTGGTCAAAAGCTCTCAGGTGGACAGCGACAAAGAATTGCGATCGCCCGTGCAGTGTTACGCAATCCGCCAATCTTGATCCTTGATGAGGCGACTTCAGCCGTAGACAATGAGACGGAGGCAGCGATTCAAAAATCCCTCGATCAGATTACGAAAAATCGTACAATGATCGCGATCGCTCATCGTCTATCAACGATTCGCAATGCTGATCGCATTTATGTAATGGATCAGGGCAAGGTTATTGAAACAGGAACTCACGATCAGTTAGTTACCCTAAATGGTATTTACACTAGCTTGTGGAATCTACAAACTGGACAAACTCATAAAGTTTAAACCATAGGACAGCATCTTTCGAGGCTAAGCTTAGTTAGCATACTCTCGAATATTTGCGAAAATAGGTAGAGACTCTAATCCCTGACTAACTAAATCTGGAAACTGAGATAGGCTCTCGATTATACTATTAGCAAAGTTATAATTTGAGTCTTCTCCATATCGAACCGTCAGATATTCTAATATCTCTAGCGTATAGTCAGGGAAATTCATGATGTCAGCAATACAAGCTAGTTTCAGCATACGATCTGGTGATTTTAGATATCCATCCATATCCTCACGAATTAGATCGCGAAAATAAAAAGCGTCTCCCCAAAGCAACTGCCCAGATCTGACGCTTGATCTAATTGGCGATCGCGTCCTCAGTCCATAGGATTGAGAAAGATCGAACAATGTAAAATCATGCTTTCTCAAGAATGTATCTACATCAGCAAATAGTGGTTGATTAGTATACAAATGCGAAAACTCGACTTCTACCTGAATCGCCAAAGTTCCACAACTTAAAATTTTAGTAGCACCTTCTAAAACATCAAGATCCGCCCCCTGCACATCAATTTGCATAAAATCAATTTCATCAACTCCCTCTTCTTGGTAAAAAGCATCTAAAGTTGTTGTGTCAATCTCGAAACTAAAATCTAAATTAACTAGTTCTGCCAGTCCGCTAAATCTCTCTAAATATGTCTCATTAGGTGGATAAAGAGAACTACACATAGGATGCTTGGTAACATATAGATTCCTCTCTTCGATCGCTTTGCCAATTGCTAACGGAATATGTATTTCTTTCCAATTAATTTGTCTTGACTCCAGTTCGGCGTTAGCTTCATCACAAGCATCTGCATCTGCATCAAATCCGTAAATACTGAGATTAGGCGCAAATATTTGCCACCCTTGACTAGCATAGTCATCTTGACTACCTAATTTACGCGATCCGACATTACAAACTGTTATATAAATACGATCTAATAGACCATTTTTCTTTAAAATCGGCACAATTACTGACATAACAACAACCCTTCTACTTTGATAAATGCTTAGTAGCACTTTGATAATTAAGTCAATTTTTGCTGAGGTAAAGCAATAACATTCAGACTATCCTGAAAATCAGAATTTACATCAATGGGAATCAACTTTCGCAAATATGGCTGATAGCGAAATAGTTGATAGCCAATGTTTCTCAGGAAATCGGCAACGGGTAAATTACTACCCTGTGATCCTGCAATATTCTCATAAAGGATGATTGGTGCAAATTCCGTCAGAATGCGATAACTACCCTTTAAAACTTGTAGTTCATGACCTTCCGCATCAATCTTGAGAAAGTCAACTCGATTTATATCATATTTTGTAATTAGACTATCCAAAGTAAAGCACTCTACCTCTTCAAAGTTACAAACCTCTCTAGTCTGTCCATCATCTTCAGCAATAATTTCGTTATGCTCACTATCAGAGTTCAGTAACAACTTTGCTATCCCATTACGATCACTAGCAGCTCCTGCGCATACTTTAACCCAATCAATCTGATTAGCTCTGCAAGTTTCATATAGGTAGATAACACATTGAGAGAATGGTTCAATAGCAAAAACTAAACCACCTGTACCAACTTTTTGAGCTGCACTGAACGTATATATTCCAGCATTTGCGCCGACATCAATCACTGTCATATTTGGTTGAATCCCATTTCGCCAAAACTCTAGTTCTCTTTCAAACCATTCCCCCTGAGCGACTAAAACCCCCGTAACAATACTGCGGAAGCTTGGCTCTATAGTTAGGATTAAATCTTGATTAAAACTAATATACGTAAATGGGCTATCTAGTGTTAACTTTGCCCATGCCCATTCATTATCATTGTAAGTGTCTTCACCTATGGCAATATTATTTGCTACTCCTAGCCAATATTTAGCAGAATTGAAATCGCCAATGCTGCGATAACCAAGATAAAGTGATTGCAAGATAGGAGAATAATGTGGAGCTATCTTCCTAGCATGGTGTAAATACACAATTCCCTCAACTTGTCCCCCCAGAAGTTCTGAAATTCCCATCATTAGTAAAATAGTAGGACTATCTGAAAAAAGTTGATGAGCTAGCCTTAAAAATCGAGTTCCATAGGAATTGTAAAAAATAAACTGTGAACGACGTATAGCCTCAGCTAGCATCATTAAAGCTTGGTTATAGCCATTCTCTTCCTTAAGAATAGATTCAAGCTCTAAGGGATTTCTAAAAGACAGTGGCAAATATGCTAAACCAGTTGAAACAGTTGCATAGGAAGACTGAAAAATTGAAAGAGATGTACTTAATGCTAGTTGAATTGCTTTACTATTTTCACCCAGTAAACACTGAATAATTACATAATGAGCTACACAATGTGGACTTTGATCTAACCTAAATCCATTTTCCAACTTTTCCTTAGCTGTCTGGATTAGCCTTATCTTTACCTCTATATCTTCGGATTTCTCTGATTCAATTAAATCAATAACAGCTAAGTTGTTCCAATCTAGAGAAGTCTTAGGATTATTCCAGTTAGTTTTCTCAAATATGTCAACGATTGACGACAAAACATTTGCATTAATCTTAGAAGAATAATTAAAAACATACTCAAGATAGATGTCGCTAAGAGTTGATACTAATTCCATACATTTAATATCATCATAAATATTATTAGGATTGGATCTCTAGCATGAGATAGTCAAGACTCTCTAAAGACCTTATTGTAGTTTGTACTAGCTGAAAAGTTGTCTGAGGATCTATCGGTTGCAAATTTACAGGATCTACAGGTCTAAATTTTTGCCAACGTTCAACTAAAGACATTATAGTCTGTGGTGCATCTAATAAAGGTAAAAGCAAGGTGGCCATGGAGCTATCAAGTGTAACCACTTGCTTATGCGTTGATAGATATGTATTGAGATTAAGAATGCCACAACCTGTTACATGAGTTACGAGATCTTCCCTAAACTTAGAAGTGTTTAGTTGAGGATGTAGATAAACTTTTGCTGTTTTCCAATCAGTATCACTCCATTCACTAAAAGGTACAAAGGTTTGCATTTGTTGGGGATGACCACACCAAAAATCTAATAGTCGATGAATCGGGTTCAGTAATTCATATATTTTGAGACGCTCCTCAATTGATAACTCTGGCAAGCTCATCTCCCAAAAAACAGGTAAATTATTTACTTCCTTAAATAGATCTCTAAAATCCCATTCCCTCCAATTTAACATGCTAATAAACTCTAGTTCTGCAATCCTTAACGATGAAAACATATCAGAGATGGTATATCCCTTATCTCCTTGGAATAGGTGATTCATTAAAATCTCCTCTTTATTATCTTTACTTGTGTAATTGGGATTCCAAGTTTGAGTTTTGAGTAAGACGTTATCTTTTAGAGCTTGCATTGTCTCAACAACAATTTCTATCTCTAGTTCTTCAGGATTTCCATCCAGTAATCCCATCATTGAGAACATTGATTGAGCACGATAAATATTGGCTCTATTAGCAAAACTATGCAAGTTACTACGGATAATGCCATCTGGTTTTAAAACCATTTTCATTGCCTTAAGAGCATTGGCTGGTTCAGGAAAAAGATAGAGAAGTTCATCACAATTTATGTAGTCAAACTGACAGTTCAATTGATCTAAATCTTCTATAGATAGAACATGGAACTCAGCATTCTCAAAGCCGTGATATTTTAAGCGCTGCTCAGCCAATTTAATTGATTCTGCGGATATATCCACTCCTACTATTTTTGCGTCAGGATTTGCTTCCGCTAAAATTAATGATTTATAACCAGAGCCACATCCTGCATCTAAAATATATTTATCTTTTGTATCAATAACTTTTTGGTCTCGCAAATAGAAAGAAGTCACTAAGTTATGAATATATAGCTCATTAGGACTATCTTTAGGAGACTTGTCTAGTGGAATACGAGGATAAGGACTACTGTCGAACTGTTGACGAATTTTGTCTAATAATTCAGATGGGTTATCAGTCATAAATACTAATTTGACTAGCGTAATTTTAAAAAGCTTGGACTCATTTAATCAGTAATAGTAAGTTGTCGCAATCTAAAGTTTAGGAATAGTAACAGTGATTGATGATTACTGCTAGATCAAGCTTGCGATACCGATCGTATTCATCACATTAATACGAGGTAAGCGATGTTTGAATCCACAGAGAATTTCCCATGAAATAGTGCCGAGGAGATTTGCCCAGTCATCGGCAGTGTTTTCGGAATCGCCGCCTAGGAAAGTTACGACATCGCCAACATTTACATTTGAGACATGGGTAACATCGATCGCACATTGATCCATAGTAATTGTGCCAATCTGGGCAACTTTCTGCCCATTAACAGCTACGCGAATATGGTTAGATAGACCACGGGGAATACCATCAGCATAGCCGATCGCAACAGTGGCGATGGTCATGTCCTGTGGCGCAATAAATGAACGACCATAGCTCACACTTGTACCCGCAGTGATGGGTTTGACTTGGGTGATGCGAGCTTTAACGGTAAGAGCTGGGTGTAAATTCACCAGTTTTTTGAGATGGGGGGCGGGATATAGTCCGTAAATACCTAGCCCTGTGCGGACAATGTCGTAATGAATGTGGCGATCGCACAACATGGCGGCGGTATTGCAAATATGAATACGGGGTGGGTAGATACCTTCAGCCTTGAGGGATGCTATGACTTGCTGAAATCTTTGGGTTTGCAACCGCATAAAGCTGCGATCACTGTCATCGGCAGTGGCAAAGTGCGAATACACACTCATGATCTCTAAATTCGGTAAGTGTTGGACTAGTTGCACAAAGTCAGTCGCCTCTTGCCAATCCACACCTAACCGAGACATGCCTGTATCAATTTTTAAATGTACAGGAACCCGTTCTTCAGTTTGAGAGAGAACTTCGTGATAGATCAGTGCTTGCTTAGAATTGGAAATTGTTGGTTGTAGGCGATACTCAGCGATCGATTTAATCTCGTCAACACCATTAGTTGCACCTAAAACCACAATCGGAACCGTGATCCCTGCACAGCGCAACTGAATGCCCTCAGGAATAGTTGCAACACCTAACCAAGTCGCCCCCGCCTCGATCGCTGCTTGACTAACATCGATCGCCCCATGTCCATAGGCATCGGCTTTAACGATCGCCATTAACTCAGTTGGTGAGGTTAGTAGAGATTTTAATTGCTGCACATTATGTTTAATAGCTGATAAATCAATTTCTACCCATGCCCGATGGTTTTGCTTGAGCATTACAGCTTACTCCTAATGCGATTAGCGGAAAACAAGAAAATGAAGGATTGTTCGGCAAAAAGACGCTTGCTGTTATCCCAAGTTCCGTAACAAACTCAAAATATAGCTTTTTGGAAGTGCGTTTAGTACGCATTTGTCAAGAAGTAGTCAATCAGAGTACAGGTTTGTTCGTTTTTATTTTGTCTATGGCAAAACAAAAACCACTATACAATAAGGATTGCGACTAGTATTTTTACTTAGCTTAATTATTCATATTTATGCAACTAATGCAACTCATGAAACTAATGAAACGAGGTTTCATGTCCAAAAATTGGCAAAAAAATCTTGTTGGAAATAGTGTCTGGCAAAGGCAAGGAGCACGCAAACGTTTTTTGCCATTACTTGTTGCGATCGCTTTTGTCACAACATTAGTCATGCATAATTTGGTTTCTGATTTAATGCCAATATTGGGAAGCGATGATCAGGCGATCGCGAAAACTATAGCTAAACCAAATCAAGTAAATAGAGTAAATAATCACCAAAAGCAGCTAAATCAGACAACTCCACCGATTGTACCCAGTCCACCGCTAAACGTAATTCCGAGGCAGGAAATTCGTGGAGTATGGCTGACTAGCAATGATTTTACGATGTTTAGCGATCGCAAACAGTTAGGAGAAGCACTCCAACAACTCAAGCAACTTAACTTCAATACTATTTATCCTGTTGTTTGGAACTCTGGCTATGTGATGTTTCCTAGCACCGTTGCACAAAATGCAGGGATTCAGCCATTTGTTTATCGAGGTTCTGAGGGACAAGATATTGTTGCTGATATCATCACGCAGGCACACCAGCATAATTTATTAGCTATGCCTTGGTTTGAGTTTGGGTTTATGGCTCCTCCCACATCAGAGCTTGCTACAACTCATCCTGACTGGCTCACCCAAGAACGAGGTGGTGATAATACTTCTGTGACTGCCGCAGGGGAAGTTGCATGGCTCAATCCTTTTCATCCTGAAGTCCAGAAATTTCTGACGGAGTTAGTTCTAGAAGTTGTTTCTAATTACGATCTAGATGGGATTCAGTTTGATGATCACACTAGCCTCCCTAAAACTTTTGGTTATGATCGATACACTCTCAATCTCTATCGACAAGAAACTAAGCGCGATGCACCTGCGGATCCTAATGATCCTGCTTGGGTACGTTGGCGTGCTAATAAAATTACTGCATTCATGGCAAATTTGAATAAAGCGGTGAAGCAAAGAAAGCCCAATCTGGTTTTCTCGGTGTCCCCTAACTATTATGAATTTGCCTATAAACAACAGTTGCAAGACTGGCTAGGCTGGGTACGCCAAGGGATTGTTGATGAACTAATTGTGCAGGTCTATCGCAATGATTTAGAGGATTTTCGAGATCAAATTAGTCGCCCTGAAATTGTGGAAGTCCAAAATAAAATTTCCACAGGTATTGGGATTCTATCTGGACTTCGTAACAATAATGTACCCATGTCACAGATTTACTCACAGGCGATCGCAACTCAAGAGCGTAGTTTAGGCATCTCATTCTTTTATTACAAGAGTCTCTGGGGTTATGGTCCCGAATCAGTTAGCGATCGGCAAAGGGATTTGCAATATCTCTTTCGCAACCCTGCCCCCAGATTTATTGCCCGAAAATAAGAAATTTAAAATTTCTTATTTTGGAGATTAAACTTAATATAGATAGCAGTCCTAAATTATTTGTAGATTTTTGAGTTTGTGGAAGTGCCTTCTTTCAGAGGAGACGCTTCCACAAACTACAGCCTATTTAGGGTTTGTGTAATACAGAGCAATTTTGAAAAAGCTTGCGAAGCAAGCTTTTTCAAAATTGCTCTGGGTTTCGAGAAAGCGCAAAGCGCTGTATTTAGGATTGCTATGTCAATAGATTTTGTGGTTAATATATGGTTGTTACTACTTCAGAGCTAGAAACTCCACAAACAAATTCGCAAGTTACTTCTGTTAAATCACTAGCATTAAAGGGCGAAAGCCGAGTTGCATTAACAGGTATAAGTTGGTCTTCATATCAAGCAATCCTGAAGGCTTTACCTCAAAGTCGGGCGGTGAGGCTTACTTATGATCGAGGAGTTTTGGAAATAACAATGCCACAAGAAACTCATGAGAATGCGAGTGAATTGATTGGTTTGTTTATTCGAGTTTTAGTATTAGAGATGGGACTAAAATTAAAGTCCATGAGATCAACGACTATTAATCGTGAGGATCTAGCTCGAGGGGCAGAACCTGATTGTGCCTATTACATCCAAAATCAGCCGAACGTAGCGGGAAGGACTGTTGATTTTAGACAAGATCCTCCACCTGATTTAGTAGTTGAGGTGGATATTACGCATACGGATATTGATAAAAATAAGTTTTATGCGAGCCTAGGAGTACCTGAGTTCTGGCGTTATAATGGTCAATCCCTAAGTATTTACCAACTTCAAGAAAGCACATATATAGATTGCGATCGCAGTCCCACCTTTCCTTGGGTTGAGAAGATATATCTCTTTAATTTTCTTGAAGAAGCTCAACAGGACGAAATTGCTGCCGAAGTTAATTTACGAGCTTTGGTGAAGGAAATGCGAACTGACCTTAAGTAGATCTTTTGCCAATCAGCCAATAGGTCTGCATCATTCCTTTACCCTTGACTTCAATCGCACCACGTTCAACTACATCAAATTTATGCTTGAGAAGTTGATAGGTTTCCGCAGTAACTTGAATTTTACCAACTTCACTATGGGATTCCATTCGACTCGCCACATTTACTGTGTCACCCCAAAGATCATAAATAAACTTTTGCGTTCCGATCACACCAGCAATTACTGCCCCCGTATGAATGCCAACGCGGATTTGTAAGGGGCTGCCTGTCGAAATACGAAGTTCATCTACTTTATCTAGCATATCGAGAGCCATACAGGCGATCGCCTCCGCATGGTTGTTTCTGGGAATAGGAATTCCCCCTGCTACCATATAGGCATCACCAATAGTTTTGATTTTCTCTAAGCCATAGATTTCACAGAGCGTATCAAAATTAGAAAAAATTAGATTCAAGAGATCAACTAAATCTTGAGGAGAGAGTTCCGAAGACATTCTTGTAAAATTAACGATATCCGCAAAGAGAACTGTAACTGACTCAAAACTATCAGCAATGACCCCATGCGATTGCTTCAGACGATCAGCGATCGCTTTTGGCAAAATATTTAACAACAAGCGCTCTGATTTTTCCTGCTCCGCAAATAGGGCTTCTTCGGCAAGTTTCCGTTGCGTAATATCGTCTAATACGCCCAAAATGCCAATCGTCTTACCATCAGCATCAATGATTGGTAATTTACTGATATCTAACCAAATTGATTGCCCTTGCTTATCAGGATTAATTTTGCGCTGAATGATATGCATTTCAGGTACATTGGATTCCATAATTTGCTGATCATGTTTACGGAAATTATCAGCCAAGTCAGGGTTATTGATCAGATCATAGTCGGTTTTACCAATTACACTTTCAGGCGAATCAAGCTGAGCATAAATCGCCCAGTTTTTATTACAACCTCGAAAGACTAAATTGACATCCTTCCAGAAAATCTGTTGAGGAATACTATCGATAATTAATCGTAAATAAGCTTCCTGTTCCTTAAGGGCTTGCTCCGCTTTAATTCGCGCCGTAATATCCTGAAAACTCCAGACACGACCGATAATCTGATCAGAGAGCTTTTGGGGGCGCGAATAACGCTCTAAGATTCTGCCATCAATTAATTCCAGCAAATCATAGCTTTCCATCTCGGGATGACGATAGAAATTATGCGATCGCTGCATAAATTCCTGAGGATCGATCATTTGTTCTGCGAGAAATTCTAATCGTAGGGAATAATCAGAAATGGATAAAATGTCTAAAGATAGAGAAAACATATCCACAAACTGTTGATTGTAGGTGGTGATCTGCCCAACCCGATCCACTGCCAAAATACCATCGGCGACCGACTCAAAGGTTGCTCTTTGCAAACTCACAAATTCTGCTAAATCCGCAGTGCGCTGTTCGACTCTTTCCTCTAGCTCTTCTTTGTTCTTAGCAAGAGCGGTAAATGAAGCTTGCAATTGTTGCGCCATTTGATTAAAAGATTCTGCCAAAATCGATAATTCGCGGACATTTGCCGTGGCTATGGGATGGTAGGGTTGACCACTAGCAAGGTCGGCGGAAGCAGATAGAGTAGCAAGTAAATGAGATGCTTCAATGAGCTTTTCCACTGGTTTCGCAATCCATTTGGATGTGTAAAAGCCCGTCAGACTAGCAAAAACTAACGCGAGGGCACATAAAACAATAGTGTTGCGAGTATTTATATTAATGCGATCGCGAAAGTCTTGTTCTGATACGGTCACAATTAGTAACCAGTCTAAGCCTTGGGCATTCCTTAACTTTGTAATCTGCACATACTGTGTTTCTCCTTCCCATTCCATTTGAATTTGCTGATGATTAGGAATGTTGGCAAGATTGGGATGTTTTTTTTGCAGATTTTGAAAAGATAAACGGAGTAAAGAGTTTTGACTTTGGAGAGCGTGAATCCGCTTTTGTCCTTGAGGTGTGTCAATGAAGGGGTTTTCAGAAGTTGAAGTGGCAACTATTTCACCTGACTGCTCTAAAATAAAAGCCTTACCTGTTTTAGCGATCTGGAGTTGTCGGAGAAAGTCGCCAATTTGCGAAAGTGTTAAATCGATCGCTAAAACCCCTCGTAAATCTCCTGACTCACTATAGATGGGGACAGAAGCCGTAATCCCTAAAATAGGTCTTGCCACAAATAGATAAATTGGACTCCAAACCGCTTGTTTTGCTTTAATAGCTCCTTTATACCAAGGGCGATCGCGAGGATCATAGCTATCAGCTTGAATTTGATTGAGAACTTTACCCTTGGCATTTAAACGATAGACAGCTTTTTGTCCTGAGGTTGCCAATAAAAGAGATCGATGTAAAACCAAATCATTCTCACCTCTGCGTTCAACCCCAATAAATTGACCTTGGGGATTAGCAGCATAGAAAAAATATAAATTTGGGGCTTGGCGCATTTGCTGCCAAAACAACTTATCTAACTTGTCTAGATTTTCTAAAGCTAGATGACCGTCCCCTGCGGTTACAGCATGGGCTTGAAGGATTTCTAAAGGTGTATCAAAATAGCCGCGTACATGGGTTTCAATGGTATTACTGACTTCTTGCCCAATCTGAGGTGCTAGCTCCTGTGTTGCCTCTCGTCCATTCTGTACTGATAGCCATCCTGTAATCCCTACCGCAGTGATCACCTGTGTCACAAATGGAACTATCAGCAATATCTTTAGAGAAAGCTGATGGCGATTGCGTCGAGGTTGAGCATCATGATGTAACGGGGCAGACATAAAAAAGCTGCACTAAAAAATTTTTATATTGCCTATAATAAGTTGCTCTTCGCTTAAATTTACAAATCTGCGACTATTTGCTCAGTAAACATTTTATAGATATGATGGCATACACAATTTATTTTCCTGTTTATAGATTCTTTTGAAAGTTTTACTGCTTAGTACTTGTGATATTCGGGGAGGGGCTGCACGCGCAGCTTATCGATTGCATCAAGGGTTGCGATCGCTTTCTATCAATTCCAGAATGCTCGTATGGCAAATCTTTTTTGATAAAATTAAAGATCAATTTAGGACTTACGCAAACCCAATGCGTAAGTCCTAAATTGATATAGTTAAGATTTAACCATATAAAAATCTTCTAATTTTATAGATTGAGATGAGGTTTCAATATGTAATAAAGGGACTTTACCGTAAAATGAAGCCCACATTGAAAAAGTGCTTGGTGGACCTATCAAATAGTCACATCGAGCAAGTGAATATAGATCTTCTATCAGATTATTTAAACCTAGCTTTATATTATATTTACTAAAGCTGTCATCCTGTATGTGTTCATTAGAGCAAATTAAAAAAACCACTTTTTTGCCAATGGAATTAAAATAATTCTCTAACTGTTGTATTTTGTCGATATAAATGTCATCGTTAAAATAATATTTTCCATCTTCCCATAATCTATAGTCACCTCTTCTTAAATGAACTCCTATAGTTATCTCACCTTGCTTTCTACACTCTAACATTAATTTATCAATTTTCCTGACAACTTCATCATCAGGAGTAAAATACTTTCTAATAATACTTGCATGCTTTTCAAAGCTTGCATGGTCTCTAAATGACCATCCATCTGCTATGACAATTTTTTGATTTACTTTGTTTAAGAAGACTGGGTCATTTAGATCAAAGTAGTTAAATGTCTTAACAACTTCATGCCACTTAGAATTTGGCAATAATTTAACAATCAGTCCAATTAGAATTTTAAATAGAATAAATGGAGGATTAATCTTGAGTTTTGTGTAGATAGCATATTCGCCAAAATCATTATTTTGGGTGGCATAAAAATAATGACAATATTCATCGAAAGTTGGATTAATTAGAGTATATTTATTCTCGATTGCATTAGCAATAAAATGACTAAATAAGAATAATCGATTTGCTAGCTGCATACCTAGCTTTTTTGGGATAATCAACATTATAAAACTGAATAAATTAATTGATAAAATCAATGAATGTATTTATAGGTCTTGTGAATTAGAATAAAAGTATTAGGGCTTATGCATCTAGTAGATGTGGCGCGGACGATGCCCGCGCCACATCTACTCAAAACCTAGTAAATTCGTTATCATTGCGTAAACCCTAAGTACATAAGAAATAAGAATCTTTTGTAAATATATACTAATTTGCTACTTTGAAAGTCTTATTACTCAATACTTTTGATATTAGTGGAGGGGCTGCACGCGCAGCTTATCGATTGCATCGTGGACTACTGGCTATTGATATAGATTCCAGAATGCTCGTACAGGAAAAGTCTAGCGATGATTGGACAGTAATCGCACCTCAGAGCCGCATCCAGATGGGAATTGCTAAAACTAGAGCCACAATTGATGCGTTACCTTTACACTTTTATCGTCAGTTTGATAATTATGGAGCTTTTTTCCCCCAATGGCTACCAGACAATCTACCGAATAAAATTCAAGATATCCATCCCGATATTCTAAACCTACATTGGATTTCAGGTGGCTTTGTCCAGATAGAAACCCTCAAAAAATTTAGGCAACCCATTGTGCTCACACTACATGATATGTGGGCTTTTACGGGAGGTTGTCACTATAGTCAAGATTGCGATCGCTATACCGTTAGCTGTGGAAATTGTCCGCAACTGCATAGTCATAAAGCGCATGATATTTCGCGTTGGGTCTGGAACCGTAAAGCGAAAGCATGGAAAGATCTTAATTTAACAATTGTGACACCCAGTCAATGGCTAGCAAATTTAGCCAAGACCAGTTCACTTGTAGGCGATCGACCTATTCATGTGATTCCTAATGGTATAGATACGCAGATTTATAACCCCATAGATCCGAAACTTGCTAGAGACTTATTGAAACTGCCGCAGGATAAACATCTCCTTCTTTTTGGTGCAATGCGTGCAACTAGTGATCCTCGTAAGGGTTGGCAATTTTTGCAACCCGCGTTACAACTGCTCAAACAAACAGATTGGCATGACCGTATAGAATTAGTCATATTTGGAGCTTCACAACCTGAGCAAGCAGTAGATTTTGGATTTCCCTGTCACTACTTAGGACAACTCCATGATCAGCTATCTCTGTCAGTGATGTATGCCGCAGTTGATCTATTATTAGTTCCTTCCATTCAAGATAATTTACCTAACACTGTTATGGAATCCATCAGTTGTGGTACGCCCTGTGTGGCTTTTAAGATCGGTGGTATTCCTGAGATGATTCAACATCAGCAACAGGGATATTTAGCAGAACCATTTAGTTGTCAAGATCTGGCAAATGGAATTGATTGGGTCTTGCATGATCCTCATCGGTATCACAATCTAAGACTTGCTGCTAGAGATAAAGCTGAACAAGAGTTTAGCCAATCTCTTCAGGCATCGCGTTATCAAGAATTATTCCAACAGATTTTGCGTTTATCTACCTAGATTTTGTATGCTTCCTCAAGATGTTTCTACTCTTCCTAAAGTTGCGGCGGTTATCCCTACTCGTAATCGCAAAGATAAGTTGTTTCGCTTTTTAGAGAAATTCTCATGCCAGACTTATCCTTATCTCCAGATAATAATTGTGGACTCGAATTCCACTGATGGCACAAGGGAAGAATTGGTTCAACGTTTTCCAGAGGTAACACTGATATGTGCAAGCGATCGCGAATATTGGACAGGTGCGACTAATGCTGGAGTCAGAGCCGCCATGAGCGATGGCTATGAATATATTCTGACAATTAATGATGATTCGGTAGTTGAGCAAAATCATGTCGAGAGAATGGTAGAAATTGCTCAAAAGCATCAAGTTTTAATTTTAGGAAACTGTATCAACTATCTGAATAATCCTCATTTGATCTGGTCGCTTGGTACTTCTAATCAATGGGGAACTACTAACTTTTTGAGGTTGAATTATCACGATACTAATCTAGAAGCTCTGCCTATAGAAGTTAGAAATTCAGAAATTGTGCAAGTAGACGCTTTAGCAGGTAATGGTGTTTTAATCTCTCGACAGGTATTTACGCAAATTGGTCTATACAATGAGAATTTTTTGCCTCATTATCACGCTGACTCAGAGATTACGATGCGTGCTCATAAGCAAGGTATCAAGGTGTTTGTCAGTCCAGAAATTATCCTATTGAATGACTTTCATGCTGATCAAAAGAGATTGAATTTAAAACAATCTAACGGAATTCTTTATGCTCTTTTTCATAAAAAGTCGCATTTGTTTATACTGCCTCTAATTTATATTTTTGTCATGTATTGTCCTAACTCCCAAAAGTTAACGACTTTATGGGTGTTAATCCAAAGATTTTTGAGGTTAAGGGCAAAAACACAAGTCGATTCATCCTGTTAAAGTCCAGAGATTTAATAAGGAACCGCTTTTTTGTGGAGCGGCGAAGCCGCTCCACAAAAAAGTTTAGTTCACAAGTCCGTTATACCAAAACTAAAAATGGCTGGTCTATTTTTAGTTTTAAAACCCTCACTGGATCTGGATTTGGCTTTTAATTCACAAAAGTGTTGGCACACTTTCGTGACTTGGTATTACAGCCTGTTGAGGCTTTGATTAGTACATAAATATTTTTGAAAGCGTTGCGAAGCAACGCTTTCAAAAATATTTATGGGTTACAAGTAATCGCAAAGCGCTGTAACGAGAAAAAAGTACTAGCGAGTTTGGATGGCTTCGACTTCGCTAAGCCAACCTTGGCTTAGCGAAGTCGAAGCCATAAGCACTTTATCGTCCCATACCTATGACTCTCGACCTCACGTTAATACAAGTGGCTATAGCGATAACCATCAAATTAGGGCAAAATAACAAACATGTGGTGCGATGGATTAAGGACAAACTCTTCTAAAAACGAGTTTTTAATGCTCAACTAAAAGGGCAAATTTACTGCTCTTTGTCATTTCTGCTTTTGCCAATTCACTAAATTCTTCATGGCAGAAACAAGCTATAAGCACTGTGTAACTATGATCAAAACCGCAATTACGAAGATCACACTAGTAGGGTTTTTCCCGCTAATGTGTAGCCTCGCTCCTGCTCTTGACACGATCGCCTTAGCCCAAAAGTTGCCAGACTCAACGAGTCGGGTTACACCATTGATTTCTCAGGGTGACCCAAATACTCCGATTAAGTTAGTAGAACAGGCAAATTCTTTCAGGGAGCAAAATCAACTAGATCGGGCTTTAGTTTTGTATCGTCAAGCGATCGCAACGAGTCCAGAATTTGTGCCCGCCTACTATGGCTTAGGTGTAACTTTGCGCCAAAAAGGAGATATTCAAGGTGCAATCTATGCTCATCGCCAAGCAATTACAATCGATAAAAACTATACGCCTGCCTATTACGGACTAGGGATTGCGCTGTATCAGAAAGGGGATACGAATGGTGCAATCGAGGCATATAACCAATTTATTCAACTCAGTAAAGCGGATACCAATCTGGCTCCTGTGTATTACAACTTGGGACTTGCCCATGAGCGACGCAATAATATTGAGGGGGCGATCGCTGCTTTTCGCAAAGCAATTGAATTTGATTCAAAATATGCTCTTGCCCATAATGGCTTAGGTACGGTACTACGTCGGCAAGGTAATCGCCAAGAAGCGATTGTTGCTTATCGGCGTGCGATCGAGCTTGCCCCACAGTATGCAGTTGCCCATTTTGCTCTGGGGATTTCCCTATACGAAGAACGGGACTACGTAGGCTCAATTGATTCCTATAAGCGCGTAATTGCGATCGATCCTAATTTTCCGAATGTTTATTACAATCTCGGACTAACCTATAACCAGTTAGGCGATCAGCAAAATACAATTTTGACTTTTCGTAAAGCGATCGAGCAAGATCCACGTAATGCCGATATTTATGCCGCATTAGGTAGTGCGCTGTTACGTGAGGATAATATTCCTGAAGCTGCTGAAGCATTCAGACTGAGTACCGAACTTAATCCGAAAGTTGCAAGTAATTTTAATGGCTTAGGTTTGGCACTCCGTCGCCAAGGTGACTTTGAGGGGGCGATCGCTGCCTATGAGAAATCGATCTCAATTAACCCCAGTTATGCGGCTGCCTATAATAATCTCGGTCGTGTTCTATCTGATCAAAATCGCAATGCAGAGGCGGTTAATGCATTTCGTCGAGCGATCGCTCTAGATCCTAGGAATGCGGTTGCTTATAGTAATCTGGGGAATCTCTTACGCGCTCAGGGGGATAGTGATGAAGCAATCAATGCTTTCCAGAAAACCATTGAGATTGGTAAAGAAGATCTTTGGGTAGACTACACCAGTCTAGGGCTTGCCTATGCTGATCGCGGTAGACTCGGTGACGCACAAAGTGCCTATTTCAAAGCGCTATCTCTCAACCCTAAGTTTGCTAAAGCTTATTTTGGCTTAGGTGCTTTATATACACTCAAAGGTGAGGTAAGTAATGCGATTCGCTCTTACCAAGAAGCGCTCAAGCTTTACGAAGAAAATCGTGATGCTGAGTGGATTAAACGCACAAGACAAGCGATCCAAGCCTTACAGGGAATTACATAAAAAAGAGACTGTGCTTTGCACAGTCTCTTTTTTATATTTAGTGTCACTCAACTCGCTAAACTAACTTAAATGTCGTTTATGGAGTTTTGAATATAAGCATGGGATTTTTAGAAGGTCAGGTGGCGATCGTCACGGGTGCATCGAGAGGGATTGGACGGTCGATCGCCGTAGCACTTGCAGGTGAAGGCGCAAAGGTGGTGGTGAACTATGCCAGTTCCGTTAGTGCTGCCGAAGAAGTAGTTGCGGAAATCAAAAGCAAAGGCGGCGAGGCGATCGCACTCCATGCTGATGTATCCCACGAAGCGCAGGTTGATAGCTTGGTAAAATCAGCGATCGATACTTGGGGACGTGTGGATGTATTGGTTAACAATGCTGGTATTACACGCGATACGCTCCTATTACGAATGAAGCTAGAGGATTGGCAATCGGTGATCGACCTCAACCTGACAGGCGTATTCCTCGCTACCCGTGCTGTATCCAAAATTATGCTCAAGCAAAAGTCAGGACGAATTATTAATATTGCCTCCGTTGCAGGACAAATGGGCAATCCTGGTCAGGGCAATTACAGCGCGGCTAAGGCTGGCGTAATTGGCTTTACTAAAACCGTTGCCAAGGAAATGGCAAGTCGTGGCGTTACCGTCAATGCGGTTGCTCCCGGATTTATTGCTACTGACATGACCGCAGATTTAAAAAACACCGAAGAAATTCTCAAATTCATTCCCCTCGGTCGCTATGGTCAGCCTGAAGAAATTGCAGGTATGGTGAGATTTCTTGCTGCTGATCCTGCGGCGGCTTATATCACTGGACAAGTATTTAATGTCGATGGTGGCATGGTCATGGCTTAGATTAGAGAAGGGTGCTCTTTTGCACCCTTCTCTAAATCTATGGAATTAAGAGGGATTTTATGCGTCGCACCTTGAAAATTTTGCTAATTGGCATATTGGGGATTTTGTGTATGGTAGTTAGTCCCCATCTGGCGATCGCCTCCCCAGTCAGCGCAACCGCCAAACAAGCATCGGTTGATTTCACGAAACAACAAGCGATCGTCGTTAATGTAAGTCTCAGTAATACCGCCAACGAACTAAAATTTACCCCTGATCGCTTCACCTTCCTATCTGGCAAGCGTTATAAACTCATCCTCAGTAATCCTAGCGGCATGAAACATTATTTCACTAGCAAAGATTTTGCTGATGCGGTTTGGACGCAAAATGTCGTGGCTGGCAATGTGGAAATTAAGGGCAATATCCGCGAATTAGAGCTAAAGCCTAATGCCACTGCTGAATGGACTTTTGTGCCAATTAAATCGGGAACCTATGAACTGCATTGTGAGATCGCTGGTCACACCGAAGCAGGAATGCGTGGCAGCATCACGATTCAACCAAGCGTTTAGAATAGGGAACGAACTCGCGTTTGTTTCACTACAGGATTAAATCCTCATGCGTTCGATATTTGCAATTTTTCTTACTTTATTTTTATTTTTTCATCCCGCAGCGATCGCACCAGTACAGGCGCAACTGAATATTACCGAAGCAGAATCTAACCAACTGGATGACCTTGTTAAAAAAGCTTTTGAGGCGACGGATGCAGGCGAATTTCCCAAGGCTGAATGGTATTGGACAGATTTAATCAAGCTCTATCCTAATAATGCCGCAGGTTGGAGCAATCGCGGCAATGCCAAAATGAGCCAAAATCGTCCACAGGAAGCCCTCGAAGATTACAACAAATCCGTAGAGCTTGCACCAAATTTTCCTGATCCTTACCTCAATCGTGGGGCAGCTTTAGAAAGTTTGGGCAAATGGGAGGAGGCGATCGCCGATTATGATCGTGTGTTAGAAATCGATCCCCAAGATGCTGCCGCCTATAACAATCGTGGTAATGCCAAGGCTGGTTTAGGTAAATGGCAAGAGGCGATCGCGGACTATCAAAAGGCGATGCAGGTTAATTCGCGATTTAGTACTGCCTTTGGTAATAATGCGATCGCGTTGTATGAGGTTGGCTTTCAAACTGGCGATACCGATACCGCAATCAAGGCTATGAAAAATATCCTCCGCAAGTATCCTAATTTCACAGATGTAAGGGCGGCGCTCACTGCGGCACTCTGGGCTGACAAAAAGCAGGGCGAAGCGGAAAGTAATTGGGTATCTGTAGAAAATCTCGATCCACGCTACCGAGATATTAATTGGGTCAAAAATATTCGTCGTTGGCCCCCATCACTAGTTGATGCTCTCGCAAAATTTCTCACCTTAAAATAAAAAAAGCGGCACTTGTGCCGCTTTTTTTATTTAGTTATTTGCGGGATTGGTTGCGGGAATCGAAAACTTAACTTCACGACGTTGTTGATTCTTAAAGTTAGAAACAGCATCATCCAACGATTCACTTTGGCTAGCCCGAAACTGTTCAGGGGATTTACCGCCAGCGAGATTAATACTATTCATCAATTGCAGTAAGTTGAGATTACTACCGCCAATATTCATCGAACCCTTTTCTTGCTGCTGTGCTTCCCGTAGGGTTTGCTCAGACAATGTGGTAGCGGTGTTGACTTGAGCGATCGCGCCAGCCGCAGTAAATAATGTGGCTGAGACTAAACTTGTCGCAACTACAGAAATGGTCTTGCTAATCATTGGTTTAGCTCCTTGATAACATCTACTTACTAGTCTATATCAAATTTTTTGAGTAGCGTCGAACTCAACGGTGAAGTACGCCTAAATCTACGCAGCATGTGCTGAAAGAAAACGAATTTCGATCGATTCAAAGGGTACAGAAACCATACCATCTTCAGATCGTTCAATAAGTCCCAGTTCCCATTAGATTGAATAATCTAACGAGAATGACTTGGTATCTTTGGGTTCAATGTAAACATTTTGCTGCGGTTGTAAATCTAACTCATTAAAACGTTCACGGGTGAGGTGAGCAGTTAATACCTGACCATCATTTAGCACTAGCTCCGCTTGCACTTCCCATCCGAGGTTGATGATTCTATTAATCCTTGCTGCAACAGAAGTATTAGTTGACTCAAGTTCAATCAAAATATCGTGAGGACGGATATATAGGTCACCACGTCCATAGTGTTGTTCACTAATTTGATGGAACTGACTGACTTGATTCCCCTTAACTGGAAGTATATTCACAGGACCAATAAAGCCCATTACAAAAGGTGTTGCTGGATTGTCATAAACTTCAGCAGGTGTGCCAATCTGTTCAATCTTGCCTTGATTCATCACCACGATTTGGTCAGAGACTTCCATCGCTTCTTCTTGGTCATGGGTTACAAATACACTGGTGACATGGACTTCATCATGGAGACGACGCAACCATGCACGCAATTCTTTACGGACTTTAGCATCTAACGCCCCAAATGGCTCATCAAGTAGCAATACGCTAGGTTGTACAGCAAGGGCGCGGGCAAGGGAGACTCTTTGGCGTTGCCCACCTGATAGTTGAGAGGGATAGCGGTTGCCCAGTCCTTTGAGTTGAATGAGTTCAAGTAATTCCTCTACGCGATCTGCTATTTTCGCCTTAGGTATTTTGCGGACTTCTAACCCAAAGCCAATATTTTGGCGAATAGTCATATGCTTGAACAACGCATAATGCTGAAACACAAAACCAATATTGCGATCGCGAACATCTTGATCGGTTGCGTCTTTACCTGTAAGGAAAATTTTGCCACTATCGGGAGATTCTAAGCCTGCAATTACTCGTAATAACGTGGATTTACCAGAACCAGAGGGACCTAACAGCGCGACTAGAGATCCAGTTTTGACCTCAAGGTTAATATTATCGAGAGCTACATAATCGCCAAATTTTTTATTTACATTTTCTACAACAATACCCACGCTGCTCTTGCCTCAAAGTATCTGGAAATAATCAACGGTATCGCGGCTAAGAAACTACTAATAGATCGCGATGATACCGTTGATTATATATCATAATTTGTAGCTTGAGGTATTGATTAATATGATGGGCAAAGCTTCGAGCTATAGCTGCCGACACGTATGTTAGGACACAAAATCAAAACCCAAGAAGAGAAAGGCGGCGCGAAGCGCCGCCTTTCTCTTCTTGGGTTTTATAGCGGTTTTCATTTTGCCGTAGGCAAAATGAAAACTCAAAACTCTTACTGGGACTGATTTTTTGTTTTCAAATGAGTACACACTCATTTAGGACTGCTATATAGTCACCTACATCAGGACAAATCCAAATAGTGTAAGCTGGCGTGAAGTAACGCCTTACACTATTTGGGTTTTAAGAATAGCCATATATTGATGGAATTTTATGATGGAATTTTAGATTCCTAACGCTAGTCGCTGTCTTCAAGTAGTTAGGTAGAGCTTTAGTTATTAATTTCTAACCAACTACTTTTAAATGTAGATGGAACTTTATTTTTAGTTCGTTAGTCAATACGTCCATGTAGCGATAGAACTTGAGAACCTGCTTCCAGACAATACTTTCAATCAATTAAATGGAACCTTGAATTATAGTCGAGGAGATTAAACATAGAGATTTTCAGCCGCCTTTGTCCAAAGAGCTATATGGCTATCATCTGCAACCACTTGGGATTCATATTGAAGATTTCGGGCGTGATATCGTGAATTTCTAAGAAGAGCTAGAGCAACGTAAGACTAAGAGCAAGCATTCGCTAAATAGTGCTGTCTAAATTGCTGTCTAAAGTAACTACCCACAAACTTGTGGCGCACGCATAGCGTGCGCCACAAGTTTGCTGATTTTATATTCACGGAGTTACATTTTTTATCTAAACGAAATAAAGTTCTAACCGTAACAATCGCTAACTGTTAAGATGCAAGTAGCAGTTATGACAGCAGCAATCCATGACATTAACTTACGAAAAGACCTTAGCAGATTCGGTCAGAGCAGATTTTGATATTTTGAATCAAGAGGTTAACGGCAAACCCCTCATTTATTTTGATAATGCCGCCAGTTCGCAAAAGCCTAAAGCGGTGATTAATGCTTGGAAGTATTACTATGAGCATGACAATGCTAATGTGCATCGGGGCGCACATACTCTTAGTGCTAGAGCTACAGATGCCTATGAAGGCGCTAGGGATAAGATCGCCAAGTTTGTCAATGCTAAATCATCTCAGGAAATAATTTATACCCGTAATGCTAGCGAAGCTATTAATTTAGTTGCCTATACATGGGGTTGGGCGAATCTCAAGGCAGGGGATGAAGTCATCATCTCCGTAATGGAACACCATAGCAATATTGTCCCTTGGCAGTTAATTGCTCAGCGTACAGGTGCGGTGTTGAAGTTTTTAGAACCAACTGATGAAGGAATATTAAGCGTAGAGCAGTTTAAGTATTTGCTGAATGCCAAAACTAAACTCGTATCAATTGTCCATGTTTCCAATACTCTGGGCTGTGTCAATCCAGTGGAAGAGATAATTCCCTTAGCCCATGCTCAGGGGGCAAAAGTATTGCTGGATGCTTGCCAAAGCGTTCCCCATATGCCAATAGATGTTCAGGCTTTAGATTGCGATTGGCTAGTTGCCTCGGGGCATAAAATGTGTGCGCCTACTGGTATTGGATTCCTTTATGGTAAGCGGGATATATTGCTAGCAATGCCTCCCTTTATGGGTGGTGGTGAGATGATTGCAGATGTATTTCTCGATCACTCGACCTATGCGGATTTACCTCACAAGTTTGAAGCAGGTACGCCTGCGATTGGGGAAGCGATCGCCCTTGGTGCGGCGGTGGATTATTTAATGGCGATTGGCATGGACAAAATTCACGCTTACGAACAGGAATTGATTAATTACTTGATGGATTATCTTGTAGAGATTCCTGATATTAAAATTTATGGTCCCCGTCATCATCGTGCAGGTTTAGCAGCTTTTACGATCGCTCACGGTATTCATGCTAACGACTTATCGGCAATGCTTGATCAAGAAGGGATTGCGATCCGTTCGGGACATCACTGCACCCAGCCATTGCATCGATTTTTAGGGATTAGTGGTTCCGCGAGAGCAAGTGTTTATTTCTATAACACCAAAGCCGAAGTCGATACCTTCGTCACTGCCCTCAAAGAAGCGATCGCCTTTTTTAAAAGCGTGATCTAACAAGACCTAAATAGGTAAGGATGGGCGGCGCTTCGCGCCGCCCATCCTTACTCGAATAAATTTTTTCCTTTTATACTCTCTCTAATTTTTAGTCTTGAACTTGTGAAAATAGGTTCGAGACCTAGCAAAACTCCTATGGAAAGAGCCTACTGGTTAGCATGGTCGCAAGTGCGCGGCATTGGTTCTGTTTTAACCAAGCGAATTTATCAAGCTTTTGGTTCGATGTCTGAGGCATGGCAGGCTTCACCGAGTGATTTACAAGAAATTGAAGGTATTGGTGGTCAAACCCTTGAAGCAGTTCGCCAAGCCCAACGCGAAGTGGAACCTTTGTCTCTAATGGCAATCCATGAGCATAATAATTTGAACTTTTGGACACCTAGCGATCGCGAATATCCACAGTTACTTTGGGAAATCCCCGATCCACCAGCAATTCTCTATTATCGTGGTCATCTCACCAATTGGAATGAACGCAATACTGTCGCCATTGTTGGTACGCGCAGAGCAACACCCTATGGCAAGCGTTGGACAAAGAAGTTAGTGACTGCCTTAGCTAAGAGTGGTTTTACGATTATTTCTGGCATGGCAGAAGGAATCGATGGAGAAGCACATAGGGCTTGTTTGGAAGTTGCTGGTCAAACTGTTGCTGTAGTTGGTACAGGGGTTGATCAAATCTATCCCCATAAACACAAGGCTCTGTATGAGCAAATTGTGGACTCAGGACTAGTATTGAGTGAATATCCCCAAGGCACTCCCCCCGACAAAAAACATTTCCCTGCTCGCAATCGAATTATTGCAGGGCTGAGCCGTGTCACCCTAGTAATCGAAGCACCAGAGCGATCGGGAGCTTTAATTACTGCCTATCAAGCCAACGAATATGGGCGCGATGTCTATGCGTTGCCAAATTCCATTGAAGTGAATGAAGCCAAGGGTTGCTTGAAACTTTTGGGTAAAGGTGCTCAGGCAATTTTAGGTGTAGATGAGTTATTGGAAGCCTTGGGAATGTTGCCAAATTTGGATACGCCTGCACCTGCGATCGCAATTTCTGCTCTGCCACCTTTACAGCAAAATATTCTACAAGCGATCGGTTTTGGTGAGCCTGTGGGTTTAGATTGGATTGTGGAACAGGTGAAAACGCCTTCGGGTGAGGTGTTAGGTGCTTTAACCCATTTAGAACTTGTTGGTGCGATCGCGCCCTACCCCGGAATGCGCTATCAACGATTAGTATGAGTTAGCCCAAAACAGAAAATGGCAATGCCATTGTCTGTTTTGGGCTAACCCCTAAAGCTTACCTGTATTTGCCTTCATGATAAATCTTTCAAGGGTAAGGATTTCTACCTGATCGCCATAAGGTAGGTATTGTTGTAAATCACCTGAGATATAGAAATCTCGTAATGTCCAGCCTTCACCACCAAGAACTAAATAAGCCTTTTGATAATTGGGATTTTGTTCCATTGCTTCCATTAAGCAAATCACTTCAAAAGGAACTTTCTGTTCCGCCGTGCCGCCTACCTGTTGCCATTTAAGAGAAATCAAAACATTGCGATCGCCACGATTAGCAATAACATCAATGATATGTTTGCCTCCCCCCGGACGACTACCAATGTATTGCTGGGATTGATAGAGATAACCACCATAAATGAGGGAATGCAAAACCATCTGTTCCAAAACTGTCCCAGTTTCTGTATTCCGAAGACTCATGATAGTTCTAGCTCCTTCGTAAATCCTTTATAAGCGAGCATTTCCTTAGCAGGGACGCGATCGCCATTGCAGCTAATACGGCGTGGAGCATTAAGAATATGAATATTAAATCCTAAATCTTGGTAGAGTTCGAGAATCCGAGGAGTGGCTTGATTCGATGCGATCATAGGGCAACTATGTTGAGATAGCCAATCCGCCAAACGTTCCTGCTCTGACCATTCAAAGCCATTTTTAGCATATTGGCGAAACTCAACATCATAGGGCGGATCAGCGTAAATCAAATCACTAGAGTTAACAGAGATTTTGGCAAAATCAACATTTGTAAATTGCCATTCAGCAAATGCGAGCTTGTAAGCGGCAAAGTCTTCGGTGTAATTAATAGTTCTATGTCTTCCAAAGGGAACATTGAACCCACCATTACGATTAAAGCGGCATAGCCCATTATACCCAGTACGATTGAGATAGTAGAAAAGTTGAGCAGCTTTGGGAGTATTAGACTTTCCTAATTGGATTAAGCGATTAAATTCCACCCGTTGAGTATAGTAAAATTCACGTTCATTTTGAACTTCAATATCTAGCTTCAATCCCCTTTGCAAACATTTGTAGAAGTTCACTACATGGGGGTTGATGTCATTGAGTAAGGCTTGCTGTGGCTGTAAACCCAAAGCGATCGCTAAACCACCACAAAATGGTTCCACTAAACGATAATTGCAATATTTTTGCCAAGTTTTCTGTAAATGTGGCACAAGCCAACGCTTACCACCTGCCCATTTTAAGGGCGGCGTAAGACGTTCGAGCTTGGACACAGGTTCAGCAATATTTGCCACTTGTTTTGCCAAGGGTTTTACGAGCAGAGGAGAGCATAGCATCGATGGCATAGTAGCAAGGAAAAAATTTTCAGCTTATCCAATCTACTGCTATTTCCTTTGCTTTAAAATGAAATAAAACCTAACATTTTGATTAAAGGTATTACAAAGCAATACTTTTAAAGCTTTCCATACACTCAATCAAGATTTAAGCAGCAACTAGCAAACCTGCACTTGACTGTTTAGGCAATACCTTAACCACATCAATTTTTGCACAGTAGGCAATATCTTCTGCACCATTGAGGTTTAACAGCCGCTTGCCATGACTTGCTTGATAAAATAGCTCCTCAACCTCTCCCTTCCAAGCCTTATACAGAGTTGCCGCAGCAACAGCCTCATCATTGCCAAAATCAGCTTCATTTTCGAGATTAGCAACGATCGCACCCGCACAGGTTGTATCTTCGAGGGAATAGCTACCTTCCCAGCCAGAACCAACGATCCACACAGTTTCAGGCTTCATTTCGCGGAGATAGCTCAATACAGAACCGAGATTAATCATCGCGCAAGCTAACACACTCTTGGCATTTTGGACTTTTTGCAGCGATCGCGTGCCATTGGTCGTACTCATAAAGATCCGCTTACCCTTGACAACTTCTGGCGTAAAGTCAAAGGGAGAATTGCCCAAATCAAAACCTTCCACCGTTTTACCACCCCGTTCCCCAACCCTGATTCTTAACTCAGGCGGATGAGCCTCGCTTACACGCAGTAACTCATCAAGATCAGAAAACACTTGTACCCCTTCAGCTCCTGCCGCAAGCGCAGTAGCAATAGTCGTAGTGGCTCGCAAAATATCGACAGCGATCGCGCAGTCTGGAATTCCTTCAGCAGGAACCAACTCAGGAGTGTGATAAACAAATATTTTCATGTGCAGATCTAATGATTGAGCTATCTTCTATAAATTAAACTCTATGATTGCTTGTTTTGCAAGGTTTACAAACAAGACAATTCGCCTAAACCCTTGTTAGTCCTCACATTACAATAGAAATGTTGTCTTGTTTTTCATCTTGAAATCGAGAGTACAACCCCATGATTGCCACCACTGAGCGCCGCTACAGCATCGAAGAATATCGGGCGATCGCCGAAACCTCAACCGAAAAATGTGAATACCATGACGGAGAAATTATCACGATGACTGGCGGAAAAATTTAACACAGCCGTATTTGTAGAAATATTGTCACTCTTTTAGATAAGTAGATGACACAAATGTTTCCTGTGTCTAATAGGATATATGACCACCTACGCACTAGTAATAGGAATCATGAGCTTGCTTTGGAATTAAAAATGCACATTTATCAGTAATTTCAGGTCAGCTAGCAAAATATTTCATAATCTTGCGAGTTCGTAGAAATATGTTGATAGTTTTGATAAAACTCTTGAACTAGCTCAGTCTGTAAATCATCGATCAGACATACTTCTACTCCATCGATATCTGAGTTATGAGTTTCGTTCTTTCCCCTTTGTGGACAAATATAGTCATAGTCACCTGTATTAGGACAAATCAAAACCCGAATAGTGTGAGGCGGCGCGAAGCGCCGCCTCACACTATTCGGGTTTTATGTCCTAACAAGAGTGGCGACAGCTATACAATTGGAATTGAGTGAGATAGATTACTCTGTGCTTTTATTTTCCCAACCATAAACATCCTACTCAAATAACTTATACGGCAGAGGATGAGCGTCGCAAAGCGAAACTCATCTTCTGCCTATTTAATACTTAATCGCGATCAATCTTGACAAAATTATAGGGAGCAGTGAAGTCGTTATAGCGAATTCTGAGGCGATTTTCAAATAGTTTGTCTAGATTCTCTACAGCCGATGCAAATTCAGATTCTCGATCCCAATCAATTAGAAATGATCCGTTGTAAATCATATTCTCAGTCATCAATTCTCCTTCAACATATTCATGGGATAGCGGCTTGAGGGTGTTGAGAAAGGCCTCAACGATGATTTGTTGGCGGTTTTCGATCGCAGCTTCTAATTCTTGCCCGATCGCGATCGCCTCATCCATACTCAAGATCTTCCCAATGAGAGCTTCGCGTCTTTGACGTAATCCATCATTTTCAGCAACAGCAAGATTTAATTCTTCGGTTTGATTCCAAAATAGTTTGACACTGACTTCGCGTTTACCAATCAAGTTATTGATTAATCCCTTAAGTTGCTCTGCGTAGGGGATTAATAGATCATTCTGGACTTCCTCCCAATCTTCCACTACCAGTCCAAACTGTAAAGGCAAAGGCACAGCTTTATGTGGATCGATCTCCTTCATTAAGGCTTCTAAGACGGTTTCATGGGCGATGAGATTTGCCCGACTTGCAAGGTAACGATCCTGTTGAGACTCACTATAGACGATCGCAAAGGGTGGAATCGCATAAAACTGGACAGGTTGAGCATTCATACCCTTAAGCTCTAGATGGTTAATCAAATCTAGATTTTCAGCTTGCAAAATCGCGTACAAGTATAAGCTCATAGGAGTGGTTTAGTTAAATTGAGGGGCAAGATGGCATTAAGGATGGGCGGTGCGAAGCACCGTCCATCCTTAATGCTAGATTTTAGGCGATGGTTTTGGTGATGATAGAACGATCAAATACTTTGCCATCGGTGGCAATCGCTTTGGTGATGATCTTATCTTGATAGACATCAAAAGTCATGAAGCTAAACTGTGAACTCACAAAAGCGGTTTGTGGCGATCGCCCAAATTTGTATAGCGGTGCGCCGCCGCCGCCATTGACAATATAGGTAGTGCCATTGATCGCATTAAACCTTTCATAGCCATGATCATGTCCGCAGAGATATAAAGGCACTTTATGCTTAGCAAAAATCGGTGCAAGTTTGGCGGCTAACTCGGGATTACTGCCATGTCTACCTGACGAATAAAGGGGATGATGTCCATAAACAATTTTCCAAGGGGCGGTACTTTTCGCTAGTTGCTGATCGAGCCATACCAGTTGCGCGTCCCAAGGAGCATTACCATTTGTATCAAGGGCAAAAAATTCTACAGTTCCTTCTTTGACATCACCTTGAGTAAAGGAATAGTAGCGATCGCTCATGTTAAAAGGTTTGTAGTTAATCTGGTCAAGCCCATTGTTGGATTTGATAATGTCGTGGTTGCCCAGCACTGCATAAAATTTCACATTCTCTTTGAGCAATGGTGCATAGGGTTCTTCAAAATATGCTTTAGCTAATTTAATTTCGCCATAGGAGTAAATGTTATCGCCTGCCATCAAGACAAAAGCATAGGGCTTTTGCTGGTAGGTTTCCCACATCGCCTTAGCCACAGCAACTTGATCGGGGCTACCAAATCCGTTATCCGCGATCGCCGCAAAACGGAGTAATGGCTCCTCCGTAGTTTCAAGACTGATTTCATTATTTGCGTCAGCAAGGTTATTGGAATCAGCCGATGTAGGAGATTGAGCGACAGCGGGCTCATATGTGTTTTGGGTTTTCGATTTAGCGATCGCATCATAAATCAAAGCCCCAATCACAGGAACTCCAATCAATGCCCCACCTATTGCGAATAAAAGCTGACGGCGTTTCATAAAGTTCTTTCACCACACTTGCTATAAATTCCAATTTACCAAGAAATAAATTTTTTGGTGTAAAGCCTTAGATCAAGCGTTCATAACGAAGCTAATTGCAGGTTACAGCAATCATTCTAATTTTTGAGTAAACTTAAGATATTCGCCCATTTGCATACGCCATCATGACTGCTAATACCTTGCCAAACCCTTCGACTAAAGCCCTACCTCTCTTGGGGCGATCGCTCTCTGAACTAACAGAATGGGTCGAAGCACAAGGTCAGCCCCGCTACCGTGGTAAGCAGCTTTATGAATGGTTATATACGAAAGGGGCAAGAAGTTTAGAAGACATTACAGTTTTTCCTAAGGCATGGCGTGAGCAATTTGCGACTCATCCGACGGTTGAGGTGGGGCGATCGCAGATTCATCTCCATAAGCAAAGTCGTGACGGCACTGAGAAATTTCTACTACAACTAGCTGATGGTGAAATTGTGGAAACCGTTGGTATTCCCACTAGTAAGCGTTTGACAGTTTGTGTATCCACTCAGGTGGGTTGTCCGATGGCTTGCGATTTTTGTGCCACAGGCAAAGGGGGATTTCGGCGTAACTTAGCAAAGCATGAAATCATCGATCAAGTGCTAACTGTCCAAGAAGTCATGCAGCAACGGGTCAGCAATATTGTCTTCATGGGCATGGGCGAGCCATTACTCAATTTTGAGAATCTTGTCGGGGCAATTCATGTCATTAATAAAGATATTGGCATCGGTCAACGCAATATCACTGTTTCCACCGTTGGCATTCCCAATCAAATTCCTAGATTTGCGAAAGAACATCTCCAAGTGACTCTCGCAGTCAGCCTCCATGCTCCTAATCAAAATATTCGTGCTCAAGTAATTCCCTCCGCCGATCGCTATCCCCTAGAATCCCTCATGGATGATTGTCGGGCCTATGTGGAAATCACTGGTCGCAGGATTAGTTTTGAATATACCTTGCTAGCGGGAGTGAATGACTCTGCGGCAAATGCACAGGAACTTGCCCACCTAATTCGCGGGTTCCAAAGTCATGTCAATTTAATTCCCTACAACCCCGTTAATGATGCAGATTACCAACGTCCTAGTGAGAGAGCAATTCAAACCTTTGTGCAGACTTTAGAAGATGCCAAAATTGCCGTAAGTGTACGCCGCACTAGAGGCTTAGAAGCTGATGCTGCTTGTGGACAACTCCGAGGACAGCATGAGAAAGCCCTAGCCAAACAAACATCCTAAGGGACTTGCTATTAATTAAAGTATCTATGGCTTCGACTCCGCTCAGCCAACGTTAGCTGAGCGAAGCCGAAGCTAGATAACTTTGGTGGGACATTTTTTATTCGCAAAAGCCTAACAATCATAATTGGTAAAATCTTAGGTGTTTCTAATCATTAAAACAGTTTGAATGAGTGCAACTATGGCTCACAAAGGCAATAAATCCTTTTTACCTAGCAAAGATTGTGCAATTTGCGGTAAACCCTTCTCATGGCGGAAGAAATGGGAAAAATGTTGGGACGAAGTAAAGTACTGTAGCGATCGCTGTCGCAAACAAAAAAGTAATAGTTAATAGCTTAGCCATAAAATAAAGAACCCAATTTTTGATACTGCGGCAAAGCCGCAGTATCAAAAATTGGGTTCTTTATTAAATTGCAGAATCATAAGGGTTACTTTTGCTATAAAGGATGAATGATCAAAACCTACACACAACGTAAAAAAGCCAAGGCTTGGCTCAAAACCTATCGTGGTAAACGTCCAGTATTTGCCTGTGTGCTAGGTTTTACCGAAACAGGACTAATTCCCAATATCTCAGCAGCAGGGGCAACACCTGAAGCCCGCAAATATACGGCGATCGCTGATGCCGAATTTCTCGCTACGGGCAAGAATATTAACTTCCCTTTACCCCCTTTAGTTGCTGGTGCATCACCCGTCTTAATTTCCCGCGCTGTTGTTGCCGCACAAGAACTGCCTCTATTTATTTTTGATGCAGGTTTAGCGATCGCTCCCACAGTTGAGACTAAAGCAATTTCCCTCGATGGTTTACCAGCAAAATGTGTCAGTACAGGCAAAGCACTTCCTCTAGAAACGATCCTGCAATTATTTGTACAGGGTTTAGTATGGGGAGAGAAATTAGCCCATTTGGGAGCATATGTCATCCTGAGTGAATGCGTGGTTGGTGGGACAACAACGGCTTTAGCTGTCCTCACAGCTTTGAGGATAGATGCCAAAGACAAAGTCAATAGCTCCCATCCCACTTGTAATCACAACCAAAAATGGGACATCGTACAGTCAGGATTGCACCATCTCTCTGCACAGGCAACACCTTTTGAAATCGTTGCTGCTGTTGGCGATCCTATGCAAATTGTAGTTGCAGGTATGGCGATCGCTGCTAGCCGTCATGCAGGAGTTTTACTCGCAGGTGGTACACAAATGCTAGCTGTATATGCACTTGCAAGAGCGATCGCCAAATATCAAAATCTCACATGGCATCCTGAGTCAATCATCCTTGGGACAACCCGATGGGTTGCTGAAGATCCCACTGGCAATACAATCGATCTAGCTTTGGCTGTGCAAGATATCCCATTACTCGCAACCGAACTGAGCTTTGCTAAATCTAGGTTTCCACAGCTCCGAGCCTATGAACAAGGTTTTGTCAAAGAAGGTGTCGGTGCTGGTGGCGCAGCGATCGCGGCTCATCTCTATAAAAACTGGACACAGGAAAAGTTATTAAGCGCGATCGAAGCTCAATTTGACGGTATTTAGAGGGTTAAATATGCATTCAAACATCAGTGTTGTGATTACTTGTTATCAAGAAGGAAATTTAATCTTAGACGCTGTAGATAGTGTAATTAATCAATCATCTCCCGCCAAAGAGATTATCTTAGTTAATGATGCTTCTCCCGATGAAGAGACCAACAACATTTGTCAAGAACTAGAGCGCAAATCTTTAGTTAAGTTAGTTCGTCTTCCCCAAAATAGTGGTACTTCAGTGGCTATTAATACGGGCTTTGCTGCTGCAACAGGAGAATTTGTATTTTGCTTAGATGGCGATGATGTCCTTCCAGAAAATGCGATCGCTTTAATTACAGAATCTATATCTCAGAACCCAGAAGTGGGTTTTGTCTATGGTGGCTATCTTCGCCAAGATCAAAAATCTGATCAGGGAAAGGCAATCTATCCCGATGACATCTCTCTCCAAAATATGCTCAGCAGTAAAAGATTCTCTCTAAGTTCGCGATGGAACTTAATTAGAACCAACCCCATTCGTAAAACTCTATGGGAGCAGTTAAAGGGATATGACCCTGAGTTTGGCGTGGCTGATTTACACGATGTAGAGTTTTGGATCAGGGTTTTAGCTTCTGGTTGCAGCTATGCCAGAATCCCTTATGTAATTTATATTTGGCGCAAGTATTTAGGAACGAACACTCGGAAAGTAACACCTTTAGCTTGGTATAGATTAGTTAAAAAGCATCTAAACATATATCAAAATATAAATTTAGAATATCGCGCCTATGAACTCCTTTTGCTGGGAAGTAAATGGCTAGACGATCAATCCGAAATTACCGCTTATTCTCAAAAATTACGTCAGCAAATACAACAAGGCAAATTTAGTTTTACATCGTTATTCATTTTATTAATACCAGCTAGCTTCTTGAAATTTCTTGCTAGTTTTGCTCAAAGATATCGATAAATTATAATGATCACAAATATAGCAATGTAAGGTTTGCTTAGGAAATAAAACTCAAATCTGTGAAGGCGACCCGAAGTGTCGCCTTCACAGATTTGGGTTTTATTTTGTCCTAGCTATCTCTTACATTGCTATATAACAATTAAAAAGCTATAGCGAAGACTGCACCATAGCTTTTTAATTGTTATATTTTGCACTTAGCTACTTAAAAAATTGAGTAGGTTAGAGACATAACTTAGTATCCAATTAAAGTTTTGATGTAAATTAAGAACTTGTTAAAAGAATTAGGTTTTTTATTGAAATTCCCATTATTGGATAACCTTAAGTATATAGCTCTCAAAATTGCGTAAAGAGAAAATGAACTAAATTCTATTTTTTGCTCTAAAGAGTTATTCATTTTAATATTTCTAAGCTTTGAAAATTCTACATATTCAGTTTGTATATCTTGAGATTTATATATATTTTGAGATTTATCTGTTATACAAACAAAATATTTTCCCATGAACATATCAGACAAAGTTTTATTAAATTGATCGACATCTTTATTAGTTATTGTTGCTAGATTCCCATAGGTCAATATACTTCGATCAAAAGAAGAAACATCTTTCGATTTATTTTGATAATCAAACTCACAAGTGACTTCATAACTAAAGATAAATATTGATTTTTGAGAAAGACATAATATTAGATAAAAAAAACTAGCAAATGGCAATTTTAATTCTTCTATATCAACATCTAAAGCAAGAGAAGATCGTGCAACAAAGCTATTAGGAGAAACAAAATTTTGAAATTGAGTGATTTTGTTTATATTGAAATCTTCAAAACATGCTAAATTTTTACTTGCGGGCACAAAAATATCAGAACTTTCTAGATTCACGATCGAGCCAGAATATGAGACACCAGCAAATTGATGCTTCTCAAGGAGGGATACTAGTAAATATAAGTGGTTAGGATGAATTACATCATTCTCATTTAAGATCGTAAAGTAATCAGAATTAGTATTATTCAGTACATCTTTAATCTGAGTGATACTGAAACCAGTATATTTACTATTTACTATTTTAATATCTACTATATCTATATACTGTTTTAAAAGTTCAGATAAGCCAGTTATTTCCCTGCTTTTAACTAAGATAATTCTAATATTGGAATAGGTTTGAGAAACAATACTATCAAGACAACGTCTTATTTTGTTTAAGTTATCCTCGCAAATTATAAGGATCAGATCTAATTTTTTATTAGTAGTAATCTGATGGTTGCTATGTTGAATAAATCCTTTGTCTGCGATCAAAGATTTGTGATACGGAATAATTTCCAACAATAGCTTTTCAAGTGTATATTTTTCCAAAAATATATCATGTGCTTTTTTAGACATTTGCAAAGCTATTTCTTGATTGTTTTTAATCCAAGATATATGATCTGATATTTGTTTTACTTGTTCAGTAACACTTGCATTAGTATCTACATATAAAACATTATTTCCAAAAACTGTTCTAATAAACTTATGTTCTCCACAAATTGCGATCGCGCCAGAAGCAATGATCTCAAAAATACGCATAGAGGGAGTTTCAGCATCACAATGCTCTGGCTTATGCAAACATAATCCTACACCAGCATTTCTGAGAGTATTTAAGACACTAATACCATCAAAAGGTAGGCTCATTTTATAAGATTTCTTCAAATATCTCCATTTGCTAGCAAGACCATACACTTCCATAAAATCTTGTTTATCTAATTGCTTAAATAGTTCTTTAAATCTAGCACCATCCCAATTAGTACCTATATAAACTAGGTGTGGATCTTGAATATTTGGTGGTGTGTAATTAGTTTGATTAGTACTTGTAAAAAATGGAGCAATCCAAAATTTTTTGGTTGTATTATCTAGTTTATCGTGGAGCCAGTTATCTACTATGTGAGATGAAGATAGATATCCATCGTAGGTAAAAATATTGGCATATTTGACTATATCTTTTTTTTCTCTACTATATGATTGCATCTCTTTTAAAAGAGATTCATATAAATCAAAAAATACTGGCGGATTCCACATGCATCCATACGTTGGTAATCCATATAGTTTAGGTGTATTAAAATGCATAACCAGAACAAAGTCTGGATTAAAACTTTGAATTTCCTGAGGAGAAGAAGTTTCTATTGATTCCCATCCTAAGTTATTTGCAGCTATAGAAATCCTGCGGCTAAGCTCTGTTTCTGCACAAGGCTTCTCTGCAAATGAATTATGTATTGCTATCTTCATTGCTTGATATTCAGCAGGTCTATTGTTTCATACTCGAAATTCAGTTACTGAAAAGTACTACTAAATAGATGATCATAAATGAACCTAAAACCAGATTATTCCGCCCTCGTAGCAGGCAGAACAATCTTTTCGGTTTTTAGTTTATTTATACCTAGCTACTTAGTAGGAATAATTTTAAGACTCTTAAGAAAATTATACTTACGAATCCTCAAGATTAAATACAGCCTATTTAGGGTTTTTGTAACCCAGATAAATTTTGAAAAAGCTTGCGAAGCAAGCTTTTTCAAAATTTATCTGGGTTTCGAGAAAGCGCTGTAACTGTATTCCAAGTAAGAATCTGTACGCTAAATAAAAAATCAAAGACTATATTTAGGCTTTGACTTTTGAGTATTGCTCGCTAAATATACCGTAAATTTATCCCCACAAAATATAAGACTCGCGACGCGAGTCTTAATTTAACCTTAATGGCGATGGTTGCGTCGTGAGTTATTTCTTACTGGTATAGGAATCAACTCAGGTTGAGGTTGGTTTTGTCCCAAAAGGGCTTCCAAAACGCGATTTAGAATTTCGCCGATCTCTTTCAGAGCTTTCTTGATCGCTTTCACTATGTTTGGCTCCCTATCATCATCTAGGTTTATTTACCCAATCATAACAAATCTTTTTCTAAACAAATCTAAAGCTGAGCTTACAGTTGCCATTCTGATCCAATTTCTACCTCTAGAGGGGCTAAACCGCAACTCGATCGCCTCGACTTTGCCATGAGGATCAGCGATCCCGACGTAAACTAGCCCCACAGGTTTAGTCTCTGTGCCACCCGTTGGACCTGCGATCCCCGTAATACTAATGCCCCAATCAGATTTGAGTTTTGACTTAACGCCGATCGCCATTTGTTCGGCAACGATCGCACTGACAGCTCCATGCTGATCGAGAGTTTGGCGATCAACATTTAACAAATCAACCTTGACTTCGTTGCTATAGCTAATCACGCCGCCGAGGAAATAGCTGGAGCTACCTGATACATCTGTCAGCGTTTGCCCTAGCCATCCACCTGTGCAGGACTCAGCAACGGCGAGGGTTTGTCCGTGTTCTTGTAAGAGTTTACCTGCCACACTGGCTAATGTGTCCTCATCAGTGCCATAACAAAACTCGCCTGTGAGTTCACGGATTTCTGCTTCGACGGGGGCAATTAAGGCGATCGCTTCTTCTTGAGTATTGGCTCTTGCCGTAATCCTGAGTCTGGCTTGTCCGTAGTTAGCATAGGGTGCAACTGTGGGATTTTTGAGATCGAATAAGTGATTGACTTTAGTTGCTAATGCTGATTCAGCGATCCCCCAGTACAGCAACACTTTGGAGTGAAATATGCCTTGCCCATAATTTCTGGCTTGCAACAAAGTGGCAGCCGTTTGCTCCCACATGGGATATAGCTCACTCGGTACACCGGGGAAGGTGAGAATTAATAAATTGGGCTGTGGTTCCCAGATCATGCCGGGGGCAGTACCAACTGGGTTAGGTAAAATTTCGGCTCCCTTGGGTAGCAAGGCTTGTTTGCGATTGTTGGCAGTAAGTTGGCGACCAGTTTGTGCTGCCATTTCCTGAATGCGCTCCCAAATTTCGGGACGCTCTTCGAGGGTGGTATTAAAGAAATTGGCGATCGCCTCGGTGGTGAGATCGTCAGGTGTTGGGCCCAACCCACCAGTAGTAATGATTAAGTTAGAGCGACTAGCGGCAATTTCTAGGGCTTGATGAATGCGATCGGGGTTATCGCCGACAACGGTTTGATAAAAATGTGGGACTCCCAATAAAGCCAACTGTTGAGCTAGATATTGAGCGTTACTATTCAGAATTTCGCCCAGTAATAACTCTGTCCCAATGCAAAGAATTTCCGCACCTGCATTCATATACTGTATTTCACTAAAAAATAAAGGGGTCGCTAAGCGACCCCTTTATTTTAGTTAATGATTTCACGTCGCTTCGGTTTTTCAACATTGATCCGAGGACGCTCGACCTGTACTTGTTGGCGTTCTCGACGCTCTGAGTGATTGTCTTGAGAGTCATCGGAGGTTGCGTTGGGGGTTGGGTCAAAAACTTCAAATCTTACGCTATGACCAACTTCTTGGGCTGCGGTCATGACAACTGTCCGCACCGCTTGGATTGTTCGTCCCCCTTTGCCAAAAACTCGCCCTCGATCTTCTGGATCGAATGCAACTCGGATCCAGACGCGATCGCTTTTGCTATTTGACTCAAAATCTACCCGCAAGGCATCTGGGTGAGCTAGTAATGGCTTTAGCAAAAAACTAATTAAGGAGTTATAGTCGGGCATTTTTTAGTTAGGCATTGCTGTTAGGCAAAAACTTATAATTATTTTATTTTAATTACTTTATTAATTATTTTATTAATTATGTTTTAAGCGCTAACGAGATCAAATACCTTAGCTTTTTCGAGGATACGACGTACTGTATCAGTGGGTTGAGCACCTTTTTTGATGCGATCAACGATCGCAGGTACATCAAGTTGGGTTTCTTTGGTACGTGGGTTGTAGAATCCAAGCTCGGCAAGGGGACGACCATCGCGGCGGCTGGTGCTATTGACAACTACAATGCGATAGCTGGCTTCAAACTTCTTGCCAAATCGCTTTAATCTCAACTTAATCATGGGTTTATGGCTCTAAAATTTCTGCGTGATTCGGTTCAATATTTTAGCAGAATTTTTATCATAGCATAATCAGAATTTGTTGGTAAAGGATATTAGCAACTGAAGAAATCATGATTTTGATAAACCTAAAAATAATTTAATCATGGATTATTTTTAGGTCTCTAAATTGTGCTTCAAACTACTAATAGCGTAGTACTTGTTTATCTTTACAATTAATACACTAAATACAAAGTGATTTAAGCATATTTTGCGCTAAGCTTGTATCTCTATAATGTTGTAGAGGCACAAGTACTATATGGTGCTAGAATTCCCACGTCTTCAAACAGAAGTTCGTTTCCCCGAAAGCGCTCCTGCTGCTTATCCCGTATTTTTCAGGACTTATAGCCGCAAATATAATAACAAGCGGGAAAGCTGGGCAGAGGTATGCGATCGCACACTTACAGGTTTAAAAAAGCTAGGTAAGCTGACCCAAGAACAAGCAGACCTCATCGACAAAATGCAAAAGCAGCTTAAGTCTCTCACCTCTGGGCGTTGGCTGTGGGTCGGTGGTACAGAATGGGTGGAGCGTCCCGAAAATTTCTCTGGCTCCTATAACTGCACCAGCACTAACGTAATCGACTGGCGCGCCTTTGGCCTAATGATGGATCTTGCTATGCAAGGCTCTGGCACTGGTGGCGTATTAGAGCCGCAGTACATCAGCCAACTGCCCGTAATTCGTAATCAGTTACAAGTACATGTAGTTGGTGCGATCGGTGATACTCCCGTCGAGAAACGTCGCCACGATACCGAAGTCGAATTTGACTACGCCAACAATGCCGTCAAGTTTTGGGTTGGCGATAGTCGTCAAGGTTGGGTCAAGTCCTATCAATCTCTCTTAGAACTCTCTAGTAACGAACAGTTTGATCGTGCCAAACCTGTCCAAGTTACTGTAGACATCAGCGATGTGCGCCCCAGTGGTGAACCTCTCAAAGGCTTCGGTGGCATGGCAAATCCTGTCAAGTTACCCACACTCTACGATCGCTGTGCCAGCATCTTGAATAAAGCGATCGGTCGTCAACTCACCTCCGTTGAGTGCTGCCTCCTCATCGATGAAGCCGCTGTTTGTATCGTGGCAGGGAACATCCGAAGAAGTGCAGGTATGCGCCAGTTCTCCTCTGAAGATACACTTGGTTCTGTGGCAAAGGATAATCTCTGGCAGCAGGATGAAGCAGGTAATTGGCGAATCGATCCTGAGCGTGATGCTTTGAGAATGGCAAACCACACAAGGGTATTCCATCGTAAGCCGACTGAACAAGAATGTATTGATGCTGTTCGCAAGCAATACTATTCAGGTGAAGGTGCAATTCAATGGGCAGGTGAAGCGATCGCGCGTTCTAATGCTGACCTGTTAAACACTGCCGACAAGAAACAAAAATTTGTGGAACTCTATAGCCAGTCTAGAGATTTGGCTAAGGACTATCTTCGGCAGCTTCTACTAGAGCATCACACAAATTCCTAACCAATCCTATAATAGACGAGAGAAAACTTATGCAAAAAGTGATGAATGATTTGGAACTAGAGCTTGAGCATCGAATGAGTCGTTATGGACTCAATCCGTGTGGTAGATAATTTTGCCTCACGTTAAAAACCCGGCAAAAACGGGGAAGGCTGAGACGCTAATCCCGTGGTAACTGGAAGAACTAAAGCACTTCCAGCACCGTACAGAGTAGAGGATGAACCTAAAAGGAAAGTACGTTTGCACTATAATCTTTTTAGAATAGAAACCTCCAAGAGTGTCGGGCTATTAATGAATGGAAGAACTTATTGCGGCTACTATCAAGGCTATTATCTTAAATCGACCTTAGAGTACATTTACGTTCGATATCTCGACTACATGGGAATCCAATGGCAATATGAAGTCAAAACGTTTTCGCTTTCTACGGGAGGCTCATACAAACCTGATTTCCTATTAGCTGATGGTTCCTATGTAGAGATTAAAGGTGGATTTAATTATGAGACTGATTTACCTCGAATCTTAACTTTTGAGAAAGACTATGGACTGAATGTTAAAGTTCTCCAAGAGAAAGACCTAAGAAAGTTAATTCATCCCACACCATTTATTTTTGAGCAACTCAAACAAGAGTGGAAACAAATAGCAAATGGATTGGGTATGGATACCTCTGGTCAAAACAATCCACGCTACGGTATAGAAGCATCCCAATCAACAAAAGCAAAAATTGCCCAAAAAGCAAAGGCTCGATTGCAAGATGCTGAGTATCGTCAGAAGTGGTTAGACTCTAGAGCAAAGAGCAAAAAAGTTCAACAGCAAACAGAAAATCTGAAACAATACAATCTTCAACCCTATTATCAAGTCTTTACGACCTGTGAACACTGTAAGAAGAGTTTTGAAGTTTTATTTCGCAAGAATAATCCGCAAAAATATTGTTCATACAAATGTTCTGTAAACGCTACTCGCTCAAAGACATTCTCTGAAAATGCTCAGGTAATACAAGCGATCGCCCTTAAGTTTGCAGAGACTTATCCAATAGAGATAATGACCTGTAAGCTCAATAAGATTAAGCCTGTTCTTGAACCTTTCTATGAGCAAGTCCGTAACCAATTTGATATTCAAGATGAGAGAACTCTTAGCAAAGCCTTGTTAGGTAAACAAACTAGCCGTAAAGAGATCCTTTACTATTTTCGTTCTTTGGTAGAAAAGGTACTCGGAGCTAACGCGAATTATGAAGCGTTAGAACTAGAGGATAAAGAGCCTCTAGGATAACAAAACAATAAAAATACTGGAAATTCTCGGTGCTGATTTTCACTGTAATCTATCGGAGGTGCATCTCAATCAACTCAATCCTCGTAATGAGAAAGAGCAGGAAGAAGCCTTTAAAGCAGGTGCTTTATCTGTTGCAGCTTTGCTCAATCATCGCTTCAATGAAGAACGCTATCAATTTAGCCGTGACGTTGACCCAATTGTGGGCGTATCCTTCACAGGACTATTTGACTTCTTCGTTCATGCCTTTGGTGTGGAATGGTTGCGCTGGTGGGAAGCAGGTCGTCCTGACACCGTGCAGGGTCTAGACTTCAAAGAGAAGGAAGCCGATTATCTAAATCGCTGGCGTGAAATCGTACATCAGACGGTTTGGGAATATTGCGACGCGCATGGTTTACGCCGCCCGAATCGTTGCACGACAACTCAGCCAGCAGGCACGAAATCCCTACTGACAGGTGCTTCCCCCGGATGGCATCCACCGAAGGCACAGCGCTTTATCCGTCGGATTACTTTCCGTAAGGAAGATCCTGTGGCACGGGCTTGCATGGACTATGGCTATAGCATCATTCCTTCGCAATCGGATAAGGATGAGAATGGACAATTGCTAAACGATCCCTTCGATCCGAGATGTACGGAATGGTTGGTGGAGATTCCTGTGAGTGTTTCTTGGGCTGACCTTGACGGTGCGGATCAGGTGGACATCAGTAAGTTCGATGTGATGGCACAGTTTGATTTCTATATGCAGGTGCAGAAGCATTACACCCGTCATAATACTTCCGCAACCTTAGAATTGCGCGAGCATGAAATCGAGCCTTTAGGGAAGAAGATTTACGAAGTGATTCGTGATGATGAGGGTTATATCTCGGCGGCTCTGTTGGCGCGGTTTGATGACCTGCAAACCTTCCCTCGTTTGCCTTTTGAGCCAATTGACAAGGCTACCTATGAGAAGCTCAGTGCTGAGGTGCTAGAACGTCGCAAGTCTGATGATTTTTACGCGAGTTTGTTGCGTTATGATTCGGGTGAGTTGATGGAGGCGGGACCTGCGGGTTGCGATTCTGATAAATGTATGTTCCCTGAGCAGAAGCCATAGATCGCAGCAAATAACATATAGAGCATATTGGTGTTGCTACAATAGTGATCGCAACTTGTATTAAACACTTATATGCTCTCTCAACAAATATCAGGCTTTCAAGAAGCATTAAATGCGATCGAGTCTTTGTCTTTAGATGATCAGTTGGCATTACTTGATGTTTTGCATAATCGCTTGAAACTCCGTCAACGTCATCAGATTGTGCAGGAAGTACAAGAAGTGAGGCAAGAATTTATGGAAGGTAAATTTAAGAGTGGTTCTGTTGATGACTTTTTAGCGGAGCTAGATCGTTAGATTCAGTTTAAAATGTATGCACAAGCAGGAAATATAAAGCTATGCAAGCAATTCGGTTACAACAAACTATAGAAAAAGACAGTGAAATTCATCTAAGTGATTTGCCTGTTTTTCAAGGTCAAGAGGTTGAAGTAATAGTTTTAATTTCTCCTTTGCCTGAGACTAAAAAAACTTTTACTGCGCGTCAATTACTGAATTCTGGCTTGATTGGCATATGGGAAGATCGTACTGATATTGAGGATAGTTTGACCTACGCTCGTCAGTTGCGCGAACAATCTCAGGCAAAACGTTATGATCTTTTTGGATAGTGACATTATCATCGATTTCCTGCGAAGATATCCTCCTGCGATTAGTTGGTTAGAATCTCTAGAGGATGAGAAGATAGCTTTGTCTGGATATGTGGCAATGGAACTAATGCAGGGATGTAATAACAAGGTTGAATTGCAGCAGATCCGAAAATTGATTACTAATTTTGAGGTTGTGTGGGCGACAGCCGAAACTTGTAATCAAGCTTTAGAAGTGTTTGCAGAGTATAACCTTAGTCATGGTCTTGGTTTGATTGATGCTTTGATTGGTCAAACCTCTATTTCTTTGGGTGTGCCGATACATACGTTTAATGTCAAGCACTATACAGTTATTCCAAGGCTTACAACTGTGCAACCATACAAAAGACTGTAGCAATTTGAGGTTAATAGTTGATCTGAAATCTATTTTGTAAAACTCAATCCAACTGCTGGCAGAGAGCAAAGTGGCACAAGACCTGTTTTAGTTCTTTCTATATTTTTCAATTGGAATCAAATAAAGCTATTAGAGTTAACTGTTATGACAATTTCAAAGGACTTACCTGATATAAGGAATTATTTGTATGACGAAGCAGAGAAGTTGTGGTGGTGGAGTTTGTACTTAACATTAGGAGCGCAGTTATCATCACTAATTGCAGTTTTAATAAATCAGGCTTGGTTCCTAGCAATTACTGGATTGTTGGCATTAGTTCCACCTATAGGAGTAGTTTGGTTAAGAGAATTGGCAAACAAACATATACAACAAGGTGATAAGTGTAGGCGACTAATTCTATATTCAGATGGATTAGGAGAAGATATTCCCAAGGATGATTTGGCGATTATTAGAGCATGGACAACAGGAACTCAACTTCAGGTCGCTCCGTTTATTCATCCATATTATGCTTCTAAATTACCAGTTGGAGCCAACAGGCTAGTTGATATAATTGCAGAATCAGCATACTTTACTGGACATCTTGCAGGTAAAGCGGCTGGATATCTACTAATTATCCTTGCTATTTCAGCTTTGCTATTAATTAGCATTCTTTACGTTAGTATTTCCATCCCAAATTCAGGAAGTGTAGTTATAGTAGTTGCAAAAACTGCTATTTCGGCTATTACGTTTTTTCTGGCTGGAGATATATTCTTGCTGTGGAAAAAATACTCTGATTTAAAAATACAGGCGAATGAAACCTTTAAAATCTGCGCAATCTTACGGGACAAGCCTCAATTATCAATTTCTCAAGCGATGCAAACTGTTGAAGATTACCATCTTTCTCTAATACAAAGCCCCCCAATTCCCTTCAAGCTTTACATTAAATATCAAGACTCGCTTAATCGCGCTTATCAAGAAAGCTATAAGTAATATCTTTCTGAGTTGTCAATCTTAATTTACTAAAAATTAATTATGTCTGTTTTATCTTATTTACAGAATCTTGCAAGCTGTCTCAATATTGCTGAAATTGAGTCCGATAAAATTGATCGTTCTATCAATACACTTTATAACCGATTAGAACGTTACTTCGTCAATGGTGATCTTAAAGAGAGGTTTCGTTTTGGTTCTTCAGTTCGCAAAACAATGCTCCCAAGGAATGCAGACGACGATTCTGATATTGACTACATGATAGTGTTTGAGAATACGAAGGGTTATAAGCCACAAACTTTCATATCTCGCTTGAAAAAATTTGCAGAAATATACTATTCAAGCTCTGAAATTTATCAGTCTTTACCAACAGTTGTACTAGTTTTGGAACATATTAAATTTGATCTAGTGCCAAGTTATCGTAGTCCGTATTGGGGAAATCTCTACATCCCTGCACCGCGAACTTACTATACCGACTGGATGGAAACTGATCCTCTATCATTTAATACAAGGATTGATGAAGCTAATAAAAGAGAAGATTTTTTACTTAAGCCTATGATTAGATTACTAAAATATTGGAATGCTAACAATGGATACATTTACAATTCATACGATCTTGAACAGAAAATAGTGAGTATGAGCTTCTTTAGTTGCAGGAATCTCACAGACTATTTATTCTCAGCAATATCTAACCTTAGTGTATGGGAATTGCCTGAATATAAGCGGCAAAAAGTTGATAGAGCAAAGCAAGTTGTTATTACTATCCGCCAATATGAAATGCTCAACTGTCCTATTATGGCTGAGGGTGAAGTCAAAAAACTACTTCCAGAATTACGATAAAATATGTTAAAAAATCTATCGCAATTTACAAGTATAACTTGTGGAAAGCGCAAACAATCTACTTAAAGGAATGCGAGTAATTTTTACCTTGCTGCTATGCAGATACTCCAAATAACCGTAAATTTATCTCTACCTTTTGAATCACTCATCGAAATGATGCGCTCTGTAAAACGTTAAAAATTTAAATTTATAAAGAGGTAAAAAATGTTAACTACTGTTGAAGGAATCTATCGCAATGGACAAGTAGAACTTATTGAAAGCCCAAGCAATCTACTTGAAGGAACGCGAGTTATTGTTACTTTCCTAGAAACGAAAACAATTGACCTAGCCTCTCAGGGCATCGACAAAGCTCAAGCAGAACTTTTGCGAGCAAGTCTAGCCACCTTTGCCGAAGACTGGAATAGCCCTGAAATGAGTATTTATGATGACTATGACGCAGCCAAAAATAAACTTTAAACGGGGCAATATAGTTCTCGTATTATTCCCAAACTCTGACTTGACAACCGCAAAAACTCGCCCCGCGATAATTGTGCAGTCAGACAACTTGCAAACAGGACTACCTCAAACTATTGTCGCAATGATTACCAGTCAGATGTTTCGAGCAGGTCATCCTAGCCGCGTTAGCATTTTACGGAACTCGCCAGAAAGTCAACAGTCAGGACTACTCGTTGATTCTGTAATCATGACCGATAACTTGGCAACGATCGCCACATCAGCAATTTATCGATTAATTGGTTCGATTCCAACAGAAAATGTTGATGCAGCCCTGAAACATACTCTCAATTTGCTGTAAAAATAGTTTTTAGCAGCACTAGCCTATGCATCCCGTAAGTCGCATTGATGAAGCAGACTTAGAAATTGGTGACATTGGTACTGTGGTATTTGTTTACAAACAACAGAAAGGCTATGAAGTCGAATTTATGACCCTCACAGGCGAAACAGTTGCCGTTGTTTCTGTATTGCCATCACAAGTTAGAACAATTCGCGATCGCGAAATCGCTCATCGCTCATGTGAGGGCGATCGCCTCATAAAATATACTTTAGAATCAATATTTAGAGAATACAAAAATGCCAAGCCTAACCCTAAGTAATGAGCAAGTTGTAGAACTTGTTAAACAATTTTTATCACTTGTTAAATATCAGGACATTGCGATCGCCAAAGCTACCGATTTTGTTAATTTATTCTCTTAGGTAGCGATCGACTATGCAGTCAACTCAAGTAACCGTAAATTTATCTCTACTTTTTGAATTCATTGCTGATATGATGCGATCGCAAATCCACTTTGTATAATCTCAAGACCGCTAGCAGAGAGTAAAGTCAGTTAACATTAATTTGCTATTTCGCAATGTGGGATAATCCTAAAAAGGAAGAATTTATATGACGAGGATAGATGAGGTGAAGCGCTATCCATCCAGACAATATAAGTAGGATAGTGCTAAATAGGTAAGGATAGGCAGCACGAGTGCTGCCTATCCTTACCTATTTATAGATCCTTTAGGACTACCAGATTTTGCTAGTTAACTTTTGTAATAACATTACTGCTATTTTCTTGAGAGATGAGTGGATAAAACTATAATAGAACTGAAAGATAAAGACGCTTTTATCTTTCAGTTGCGATATTGGAGATTAAAGCAATGTATGTAGAATGGCAGGGCTTTACGGAAGGCATTTGGACAAAAGAGATTAACGTTAGAGATTTTATCCAAAAGAATTACACACCCTACGAAGGAACTGCTGAGTTTCTGGTTGCACCAACCACTAGAACTCAACAGCTTTGGAGGGAAGTGTTAGAACTGATGAAACTAGAACACCAAAAGGGGATTTTGGATGTTGATACGAAGGTTCCTGCTGGGATCACCGCCCATGATGCTGGATATATTAATCGTGAACTAGAACAGATTGTCGGCTTACAAACAGATAAGCCCCTCAAACGCGCCATCATGCCCTATGGCGGTATCCGTGTGGTGAAAGCAGGACTGGAAGCCTATGGCTATCAACTTGATCCCGCCACAGAAGAAGTCTTTACTAAGTATCGCAAAACTCATAATGATGGCGTATTTGATGCCTATACCACTGAAATGCGGAAGGCAAGGAAATCGGGGATCATTACAGGTTTGCCCGATGCCTATGGAAGGGGAAGGATTATTGGTGATTATCGTCGGGTCGCGCTCTATGGTGTTGATCGCCTCATCGATGACAAGAAGACTCAAAAGGACTCCCTTGATCTTGATGTCATGGACGAAGAAACTATTCGTCTGCGGGAAGAGCTATCGGAACAAATTCGTGCATTGTTTGAACTCAAGGAAATGGCAGCGAAATACAGCTTTGATATTGGTCGTCCTGCCATGACCGCTAAAGAAGCTGTGCAATGGCTCTATTTTGGCTACCTAGGGGCAGTCAAAGAACAAAATGGTGCTGCCATGTCCCTCGGTCGGGTTTCGACGTTTCTAGACATATATTTCGAGCGTGATTTGCAAAATGGCGCGATCGCGGAAGTGGATTTGCAAGAGTTAATCGATCATTTTGTGATGAAGTTACGCATGGTGCGCTTCTTGCGTACCCCTGACTACAATGATCTATTCTCAGGCGATCCCACATGGGTGACAGAAGCGATCGGTGGGATGAGTGCTGATGGTCGGACTTTAGTTACCAAAAACAGTTTCCGATTCCTGCATACATTGGTCAATCTGGGCGCAGCTCCAGAGCCTAACTTGACGGTTTTATGGTCAGAACATTTACCCGAAAACTTCAAACAGTTCTGTGCCAAGGTATCCAGCGATACCAGTTCTATTCAGTACGAAAATGATGACTTGATGCGTCCGACCTATGGCGATGACTATGCGATCGCCTGTTGTGTATCTGTCATGCGAATTGGTAAGCAGATGCAGTTCTTCGGTGCGCGGGTCAATCTTGCCAAGACGCTACTCTATGCGATCAATGGTGGTAAGGATGAGAAATCTGGGGAGCAAGTTGCGCCTAACTTCGCACCAATTACCAGTGAGTATTTGGATTATCAAGAAGTCAACGAGCGCTTGCAACAAATGATGGCATGGTTGGCGAAGGCATATATCAATACCTTGAATGTCATTCACTATATGCATGACAAGTATTGCTATGAGCGCATCGAAATGGCATTGCACGATCGCGATGTCTATCGAACGATGGCTTGTGGTATTGCGGGTCTATCCGTAGTTACCGACTCTCTCTCGGCGATTAAATATGCCAAGGTGAAGGTGATTCGCAACGAGCAAGGCTTGGCGGTAGATTACGAAACGGTCGGCGAATATCCCAAGTATGGCAACAATGATGATCGTGTCGATAATATCGCTGTTGACCTCGTGGCAAGGTTCATGAATGAGATTCGCAAACATCCCGCCTATCGCCATGCCGTACCTACGCAATCGGTACTCACGATTACTTCTAACGTGGTCTATGGCAAGAAAACGGGTAACACTCCCGATGGACGCAGGGCTGGCGAACCCTTTGCCCCTGGTGCAAATCCTATGCATGGACGCGATTGTTGCGGCGCGATCGCCTCGCTTTCATCGGTTGCCAAACTGCCCTACAGTGATTGTCAGGATGGCATCTCCAATACCTTCTCGATTATGCCAAGTGCCTTGGGTAGACAGGAAAGCGATCGCACGAATAACCTCGTTGGCTTGCTCGATGGCTATTTCCACGATGGTGGTCATCACATTAACGTGAATGCCCTTGATCGCAATACCTTAATGGATGCGATGGAACATCCCGAAAACTATCCCCAGTTGACCATTCGGGTTTCGGGCTATGCCGTGAACTTCATCAAGCTCACCCGTGAGCAGCAACTGGATGTGATTAAACGCACGTTCCATGAACGAGTATAGTTTTCAAAAAGTGCCGCAAGCGGCACTTTTTGAAATAAATAGGAGATTCTATGTCTGGAATTGGACGCATTCATTCAATTGAAACTTTTGGTACGGTAGACGGGCCGGGGATCAGATTTATTGTATTTACTCAGGGCTGTCCCCTCCGTTGTCTCTATTGTCATAACCCAGACTGTCGCAACGCCCATGATGGGAAAGAAGTTACCGTTGACTATCTGATTGATGAGATCAAAAAATGTAAATCCTTCATTCGCAAAGGGGGCGTAACTGTCAGTGGTGGTGAACCGCTGATGCAGCCAGAATTTACCAGAGAAATCTTTAAGCGTTGTCATGAACTCGGCTTGCACACAGCCCTTGATACATCGGGTTATTGTGCATTAGAAGTGGCACAACCCGTTCTCGCTGAAACCGATTTGGTGTTGTTGGATATTAAATCCTATATTCCCGAACTCTATTACCAAGTTACCAGTGTTTCCATCGAGCCAACCCTAGCAATAGCAAGATATCTCAGCGAGATCAAGAAACCTGTCTGGATTCGGTTCGTTTTAGTACCACATCTCACCGATAACATTGCTAATGTTAATCAACTTGCCGATTTTATCACCACCTTAACTAATGTCGAAAGATTGGAAGTTTTACCATTTCACAAAATGGGGGAATACAAATGGGAGCAACTAGGCTTGCCCTATTCCCTCAAAGACACACCACCAGCACCACCCGAACTAGTACAGCAAACGGTTGATATCTTCCGCGATCGCGGAATCAATGCACTTGGGGCGGTAGGGATTTAAAAATTACGAATTACAAATTACGAATGTTAATTCGTAATTTGTAATTCAATTCAGAATTTGAATTGAGGAGTATGCATAGATGAAAGTTACGAATGTAGAAGAATTGGAATTGTTGATTCAGAGGGTAAAGATTGCCCAAGCGGAGTTTGCGAATTTTACACAGGAACAGGTCGATCGCATTTTCAAACAGGCAGCATTAGCCGCCAACGCAGCTCGGATTCCCCTTGCTAAGGCAGCAGTGAAGGAATCGGGTATGGGTGTCATTGAAGACAAGGCGATTAAAAATCACTTTGCTTCAGAAATGATTTACAACAAATATAAGAATGATAAAACCTGCGGTGTTATCGAATCGGACAAGCATTTTGGTTATGAGCGTATCGCCGAACCTGTAGGGATTTTAGCGGGAATCGTTCCTGTGACCAATCCCACTTCGACCACGATTTTCAAATCCTTGATTGCGCTAAAAACCCGTAATGGCATCATCTTCTCGCCCCATCCCCATGCGAAGGAATGCACGATCGCGGCGGCAAAAATTGTCCTTGAGGCAGCGATCGCGGCGGGTGCGCCTCCCGATATTATTGGTTGGATTGATGAACCAACCGTGCCATTATCGCAGGCGTTAATGCAGCACCACGACATCAAGCTAATTTTGGCAACAGGTGGACCTGGTATGGTCAAAGCTGCCTATTCTTCGGGACATCCTTCTATCGGTGTAGGTGCGGGGAATACGCCTGCCATCATTGATGAAACTGCCCATATTCAAATGGCGGTCAGTTCAATTATTCTGAGCAAAACCTTTGACAATGGCACGATTTGCGCTTCGGAACAGTCGGTTGTTGTCGTCGATGCTATTTATGAAGCAGTTAGAGAAGAATTCATCAAGCGTGGGGCTTATTTCCTCAATGAGCAAGAACGAGACCAAGTCCGTCAGGTCATTCTCACCGATGGACGTTTGAATGCGGCGATCGTTGGTCAGTCGGTTGCAGCGATCGCCCAAGTTGCAGGCTTTGAAATCCCTGACAATATAAGGGTGTTAATTGGGGAAGTTGAGGCGATCGATAAAAATGAACCCTTTGCCTATGAGAAACTGTCGCCAATCCTTGCGATGTATCGTGCCAAGGACTTCCATGATGCGGTGGATAAAGCCGAATCCTTAGTTCTATTTGGTGGACATGGACATACTTCGGTGCTGTATACGGCTCCCAATAACCAAGATCATATTCGCTATTTCGAGCATAAACTAGAAACTTCGCGAGTACTGATTAATACGCCATCCTCTCAAGGTGCGATCGGTGATCTCTATAACTTCCGTCTCGATCCTTCGCTGACCCTAGGCTGTGGTACATGGGGCGGTAACTCGGTCTCGGCAAACGTTACCCCCCATCATTTGCTCAATGTCAAAACTGCCGCCGAGCGTCGCGAGAATATGCTCTGGTTCCGCATTCCCCCCAAGATTTATTTTAAATCTGGTTGCTTGCCTGTAGCCCTGCGGGATCTCAAGGATCGCCAACGTGCTCTCATTGTCACAGATCGCCCTTTATTTGAATTGGGTTTAACCAAAGAAGTGACTGACAGTTTAGAAGAAATTGGTATTGCCCACTATACCTTCTACGATGTCGAACCCGATCCTTCCCTCGCCACAGTCAATAAGGGCTTAGCTATTTGCAAGAGCTTCAATCCCGATGTGATTATTGCCTTTGGTGGCGGTTCACCGATGGATGCCGCCAAGGTGATGTGGTTGATGTACGAACATCCAGAGATTGAGTTTGAAGGCTTAGCCATGCGCTTCATGGACATTCGCAAGCGCGTTTACGAATTACCACCCTTGGGCGTAAAAGCAATTATGGTGTCAATTCCTACCACATCGGGAACTGGTTCGGAAGTAACTCCCTTTGCGGTTGTCACCGATGAGAAAACAGGGATCAAGTATCCTCTCGCTGACTATGCGCTGACACCCAATATGGCGATCGTCGATCCTTCCCTGACTCTGAATATTCCTAAACGCCTTACTGCTTATGGTGGTATTGATGCGCTCACCCATGCCCTTGAAGCCTATGTGTCCGTCCTCGCTTCGGAATATACCAATGGCTTAGCCCTTGAAGCAATTCGCTTATTGTTCAAATATTTGCCTAGTGCTTACAAAAATGGCGCTAACGATCCTAAAGCACGGGAAAAAGTGCATTACGCGGCAACGATCGCAGGGCTTGCCTTTGCTAATGCTTTCTTAGGAGTCTGTCACTCGATCGCGCACCAATTGGGCGGTACTTGCCACATTCCCCACGGTTTAGCCAATGCCCTGATGATTTCCCATGTGATTCGCTACAACGCCACTGATGTTCCATTCAAGCAAGCGATCTTCTCGCAAAATAAATATCCTAATAGCAAGTGGCGCTATGCAAGGATTGCCGACTATCTCAGTTTAGGTGGAGAGAACGAAGAGGAAAAAGTAGTAAATCTGATCGCAGCAGTAGAGGATTTAAAGCGGCAAGTGGAAATTCCTGCCACGATTAAAGATGCACTGATTGCACAGGGTACGAGTGTTGACTTGTTCCTATCTAATGTGGAGGAAATGGCGGATCGTGCCTTTGATGATCAATGTACTGGCGCAAATCCTCGCTATCCTTTGATTGCTGATCTCAAGCAGCTCATGATGCAGGCTTATACGAATCCCCTCAAGGCTCTATAGGAATTTCGGGGAGGTCAAACAAGATAAACGGCTTAAGCTAAAGTGCTTCCCCGAAATTCCTATAGAGTCATCAATTTATGCCCAAATCAATCATTTTAGAAATAGAGGCATCCAATCACTATGATCAATCATGGTGATTGGGATTTGGATACTTTCAAAATGGGTGACCTGGGATTCGAACCCAGGGCCAGCGGATTAAGAGTCCGATGCGCTACCACTGCGCCAGTCACCCGTTATTTTGCTTGCTCGATTTCAGAGCGATTTATATATTAGCAAATGTTTGCATAAATCCATAACAAAATTTCAAAAGAACCAGATTTTTTGTGGCGTGGCTTTGCCACGCCACAAAAAATCTGGTTCTTTATTTTCTTTCGCGTCCCTAATGCTTGAGTCTTTGCGATAATGGCTATAAATTTTTATCAATAACCCATAGAGTAAATGTGTTAAATACCATACTTAGAGGGCATTACAAAATTGTCAGTCACCTTGGTGGTGGTGGCTTTGGGCAAACCTATCTCGCGGAAGATATTGACCTACCTACCCATCCCACCTGTGTGGTCAAGCAACTTAAGCCGATTTCCCGTGAACCTTTTGTGTTGGAAACCGCTAAGCGACTCTTCGATAAAGAAGCAGAAATGCTTTACTCATTGGGATCACACGATCGCATTCCCCGTTTACTTGCTCACTTTCAGGAAGGCGAAGAATTTTATTTAGTCCAAGAATTCGCCGATGGTACAGATCTGACTAAGGAGATCGGCAATGGCAAGCGATCGCCTGAGTTTGTGGTAATTGCTTTGCTACAAGAGATTTTAGAAATATTGGTATTTGTGCATGAACGGGGCATAGTGCATCGAGATATCAAACCAGCCAATTTAATTCGGCGCAAGTCAGATCGCAAAATCGTTCTGATTGACTTTGGCGCAGTGAAGGAAATTAATGGCTTAGCAGGGGACTTGCAGGGAAATACAAATCTGACGATCGCGATCGGTTCCCCCGGATATATGCCAATCGAGCAGGTCAATGGGAAGCCACGCTTTAGTAGTGACATTTATGCTGTCGGGATGATCGGCATTCAGTCGATTACAGGGACTGAGCCGCGCTTGTTTGGTGAGCATCCTGAAACTGCCGAATTAATGTGGCGTGAGCATGTACAGGGAAACTATTCACCACAATTTCTCGATATCCTCGATAAAATGGTGCGCTACGACTTCCGACAACGCTACCAAACTGCCCAAGAAGTCTTAACAGAGATCGCCTCTCTACCTAGCATCAATGAGCATGACTTACCAACATTAATTAGTAGCCATCCCAATGCGGATCCCAATAACAGTTCCACAATTATCACTTCACCTCAAGTAATCACCCAATCAACTGATCTCCCCACAAATACGCAGGAATCTCCTCACACAACTCGTTTTAACGCCACTAATGTCAGTAAGATCCAGCAACAGAAGGTCTATCCTTGGAAAAAATTGGCGATCATTGCTGGGATTATTGCTGCTATTTCTTCATTTGCGGCGATTATGAAATTAACCCATACACCCACCACAACAGAACCTCCAACTGCTTCTATAAAGATTCCTCCAACTGCTTCCCCCTTAGCAACTCCCAATCCATCTACCACTAGCCCTACTAAGTCTGTCGAAGAACTGCTTGCTCAGGCAATCTTGCTCAATCGTAATGACAAGCCACAGGAAGCCCTAGCCAAGATTGAAGAAGCTTTAAAGCTAGAGCCCAATAATGCTGATGCTTGGGCTGCTAAAGGATTTTCTCTAGCGAAATTGGATCGTGAAAATGAGGCGATCGCTGCCTATGATAGAGCCCTTGAAATTAAGCCCGACTTTCCTTTTGTTAGACAAAGTCGCGTGCTTCTAGAAAAAAAGCCGAAACCCAAAAAGAAATAATTGCATAACATTGACTAACTATGAGTAATTCATCCAATTTTCAACGTCCCGATGGTAGAACATGGGATCAACTGCGTCCTGTTCAGTTGCAACAACCATTTACCAAAGCACCTGCGGGATCGGTGTTAGCAAAATTTGGTGATACCCAATTAATCTGCACTGTATCAATTGATGAGGGTGTACCTAAGTTTCTTACGGGGAGTAATCAAGGTTGGCTTACGGCGGAATATCGGATGTTGCCTGCGTCCACCATTCCCCGTCAACAGCGTGAATTTGCCAAACTATCAGGTCGGACTCAAGAAATCCAAAGGTTGATTGGGCGCAGTCTCAGAGCTGCCCTAGATATGACCGCGATCGCTAATTACACCTTTACCGTAGATATTGATGTTCTGCAAGCCGATGGGGGGACGCGCACAGGCGGGATCACAGGTGGATTTATTGCTCTTAAGGCAGCTTGCGATCGCTTGTTGGCAGAAGGGAAAATCGAGCGATCTCCGATTCGCAATGCTGTTGCTGCTGTCTCCGTTGGCTTAATTGATGGCAAGCCTATTTTGGACTTAAATTACCAAGAAGACTTGGCAGTTAGTGTGGATATGAATGTGGTGATGGATAGTGCGGGCAAGCTAGTTGAGGTGCAAGGTACTGGTGAATCTGATACATTTTCGCGATCGCAACTAGATCAGATGCTGGATGTAGCAGATAAGGGAATTAAGGAGCTATTAGCACTTAGCTGTTAACTTATAAAAAAAGGAGCACGTCGTGCTCCCCTTTTTACTTCTTATAGCTGCTGCCACTTGTGTTAGGACAAAAGCAAAACCCAAGAATAGAAAGGAGCCGCTTCGCGGCTCCTTTCTATTCTTGGGTTTTATGTCCTGATACACTTGGCGGCAGCTATAGTTGCTTTAAATAACTTAGTAAATCAGCCATATCCTGTGGACTTGGCTGAAACTGTGGCATTGGTGGTGTTTCACCACTGACAACTTGTTGGACTAGTTTGGCATCGGACTTACGTTCGGATACCCCATGTAAACTTGGACCAACTTTGCCATTTGCCCATTGCCCATGACAAGCCACGCAATTCATCACAAATATTGATCGTCCCTGTACAGGATCTCCTGACAGGCTAAGTACTGACTGTGTATATGGGTCGAGTGGTGGACGTAATAGCCAAATAGCGATCGCGATCGCCATCATTACAAAAGCGATCGCGATCGCTATGAATTTATTAGGCTGAGGTGACCTCACCTCATCGGATGGCATCATCGTATTTGATGGTTGGGTCTCCACAATCACATCAGCATCCTTTGTCAAATTTGCCCCTTCATTAATCACAGTTTTTAAACCTAGCGATCGGTCTAGCTGAAACCTTTAACTTAGATATCATCAATAGCTTAGTAGAGGTTGAGATTGTGTCGCAGAACACTAAGGTTTGCGACTATGAAACTCTCCCAGCTTAAGTATTAATAACATATCTTAAAAAAAGTATAAGGAATCAAATCACAATTAGAAATTAAATAAAGCCTAAATTTCGCCATGAACCGATGACCTCCTCTAGGATTTAGCCAGAGTAGCGCCAATAGCGGGGCAAAGCGCCCCTATTTAGTTTAGTTATGTCTGGTACGTCACGTTCTATAATTCAAAAGCACAATAATAAAAAAAATTTAAAGCATAGGAAAGAGTTAATTATGGGAGGAAATGATCGCTTGCTACGGGCAGCAAGAGGTGAAGTACTGGATCGTCCACCAGTATGGATGATGCGCCAAGCAGGAAGATACATGAAGGTGTATAGAGATCTGCGCGACAAATACCCAACATTTAGAGAGCGTTCGGAAATCCCTGAATTAGCCGCCGAAATTTCTTTGCAACCATTTCGCGCTTTCCAGCCCGATGGCGTGATTATGTTTTCCGATATCCTCACCCCCCTCACAGGTATCGGTATTAACTTTGACATCATCGAAAGTAGGGGGCCAATTATTGAGTCACCTATCAGGACTCAAGCCCAAGTTGACGCACTTACAGAGTTTGATCCCGATACTGCCGTCCCCTTCATTCGTAAGATTTTGACCGCGATCAAAGAAGAAGTTAAAGATCAAGCGACGATTCTTGGATTTGTTGGTGCACCTTGGACATTAGCGGCTTATTCTGTTGAAGGCAAAGGTTCTAAGGACTATTCCACAATCAAGGCGATGGCATACAAAGAGCCTGCTATTATCCATAGCTTTTTGACTAAGATTGCCGAAATGATCGGTACTTATGTAATTCACCAGATTGAGTGTGGTGCTCAAGTGGTGCAGATGTTTGATTCTTGGGCTGGACATCTTTGCCCAACAGATTACAAAACCTTTGCGCTGCCTTACCAAAAGATGGTTGTGGATAAGGTAAAAGCGAAATATCCCAACACACCAATGATTCTCTACATTAGTGGTAGTGCAGGTGTGCTTGACTTGATGCCGAAGTCTGGTGTGGATATCGTTAGTGTTGACTGGACTGTGGATCTTGCCGATGCGCGCGATCGCCTTGGTCGTGATATTCCTGTCCAAGGTAATCTTGATCCCTGTGTACTTTATGCGGATCAGACCTATATTCGTGATCGTATTCTTGAAGTAGTCCAGAAGGCTGGCAACAAAGGGCACATCATGAACCTCGGACATGGCATTCTCTCGACCACTCCCGAAGATAATGCAAGATTCTTCTTTGAAACTGTTAAGGGGCTTAAATACTAAATAAAAAAGGCGGCGCGATGCGCCGCCTTTTTTATTAGAGATACTTTTGTAAAATCACTTTTAAGCGATCGCGACTTGCATCAGATACCTTACTCAAATCGGTCAGGATTGAAGTCTTGAGTGCATGATGGGCTTCTGATTTTGGTGGGTTCGCAGCAATTTTTGCCACAGCATTTTGAATTACCTGTTGGGCATTGATCGCATTTTTCTGCAAATTCTGGATGATCATATCTACGGTGACGCTTTCATGATCATCATGCCAGCAATCATAATCCGTAACTAAAGCGATTGTTGCATAGGCAATTTCCGCTTCACGGGCGAGCTTTGCCTCAGTGAGATTAGTCATGCCAATTACCTTAGCGCCCCAGCTACGATAGAGCAAAGATTCTGCCTTGGTAGAGAAAGCTGGTCCCTCCATACAGAGATAAATACCACCCTTATGGACTTTGTTACGACCTAAATCAATACTTTCGGCAGCAGAGGCAACAACTGATAGGAGTGACTTACAAATGGGTTCACCAAAGGCAACGTGAGCAACAATGCCTTCACCAAAGAATGTCGATGTGCGGCTGGTGGTGCGATCGATAAACTGATCAGGCAAAACAATATCAAGAGGCTTGGCATATTCCTGTAATGAGCCAACCGCCGAAGCAGAAATAATATATTCTACGCCTAGACTTTTTAGGGCATAGATATTGGCACGATAGGGGACTTCAGTTGGCAGCAAATGGTGCGATCGCCCATGTCGCGCTAAAAATACTACGGGTGTCCCTGCAAGCTTGCCATAGATAAAGGCATCGGAAGTTTTGCCGAAGGGAGTATCAATATTAATTTCTTGAATATCAGTTAGGGCAGACATTTTGTAGAGTCCACTGCCACCAATAATGCCAATCTGTGCATTAACTGTCATAGTTCTTAGGAGTTTTGCAAATTTTGCAAATTTTGCGAGAAGTGTCTGGAACTGAAAATACCATATCTACTATATCTATAGAGACAAAGCATGATTACAAGTTTTGATTCGATCGCTGAAAATGTTACCTTATTAAAATAAATTTACAATTCATCAAACTTTGTCTTTGGTGGCTTATTCCTGATGGCTAAATGTGTAATTAATCGCCGAGCCGAATTTTCTGCGAGTCATCGCTACTGGCTGCCCGAAATCCCAGATGAGGAAAATCATGCCAAATTCGGTGCATGTACCAACTTTCCGCCCCACGGTCACAACTATGTTCTGTACGTTGGGATGCAGGGGGAAATCGACAATACTGGCATGGTGTTGAATCTTTCAGATGTCAAGCATACACTTGCTCGTGAAGTTACGACACAACTAAATTTTTCCTACCTTAACCAAGTATGGGAAGAATTTCAACAAACCCTTCCCACTACTGAAAATATTGCCCGTGTGATTTGGCAGCGTCTGGCTTCGCACCTGCCATTGGTCAATATTCGCTTATACGAACATCCTGAACTCTGGGCTGATTATCAAGGTAATGACATGCAAGCAAATTTAACGATTAGTACTCACTTTTCTGCCGCCCATCGGCTCGCGCTAGACACACTTTCTTTAGAAGAGAATACTGCTATCTATGGCAAATGTGCTCGGGTTCATGGTCATGGACATAATTACCATTTAGAGGTTTCCATTTCTGGAGAAATTGATCCTCGTACTGGCATGATTGCTGATTTGAGTGATTTCCAAAAAGCACTCGATCAATATGTAATTGATCCGATGGATCACACATTCCTCAACAAAGATATTCCCTACTTTGCTGAAGTTGTACCGACTGCCGAAAATATTGCTGTCTATATCCAAAAGGTTCTCACCCAGCCAATTCGCGAGATTGGTGCAAAATTACATAGCATCAAACTAATTGAAAGTCCCAATAACTCCTGTGAAGTTTATGGAGAATATCAACTTTCGGGTATTGAACATTCCTTAGAAGAAGCTCTTGCTAAGGCTGCTTAATTGTTAGATGGGTGGTGCTTGGGGCACTACTCATCTAACAATTAAGAGCTTCACCGCAGAATCAGAACCAAGTTTTAACTGTGTGGCTCACCCTTAAAATTTGGTTCTTTATTAAATTCATGTGAGTTCGATAACGCCATTTGCGCGGCGCGAATCGCCACGCAAATGGCGGAAAATAGTAAAAATTGATTAGCGATTTTTACCATTTTCCGCCTTCGTCGAACTGACGTTAAATTACAGAATCCTAAGTGCAAAATATTCAAATCCCGAGTTTCGCATTATGTCCGAATCAAATAATCCTGCGATCAACTCTAAGGAAGAACCTTCTATAGAAAATGAACCCGAAGAGATTATTATCGATCGCCTTGAATTAGATCGAGTAGTTGCTCGATTGACAGAGGTAATTGAAGATGGTATCAAAACAGGGATTAGGCGGGGATTGTTTCATTTACCAGCTAGTGATCGTCATTTATTGCTGATTGCATCGGATATGGTACAGAAGTCCCAAAAATTCCCTAACTACAAATTGACCTTCTATCACAAAGGCATGGGAGAAGGCACAAATACTTGTGCAGTCACATTTACAGAAATTTAAATCATCTGTGATCTCAAAGTATTACCAACAGCCAAAATCACAGGATGCCGTCCTTGGAGGTCAAGCGCCACCGCCATTGGGTGGGGTTGTTTTGGGTGGAATTGAAGGAGTCCAAAGAAGATTAGCTAGTCCTGCGATCGCACCTAGAATTTCGGCTCTACGCGAAGCCCTAAATTATGGCGAAACTGGCTTAAATTTGATATTACAAGGTCTGCAAGATGAATCTATCAAAGTTCAGCGCACAGCCCTATTATTACTCTGGCGTAGACCTGAACCATATATCCGTCAAATCGTCGAGAACTATAGCCAATTTCATCTATTTGATATTGTCGATACTCTCCGAGGGCATCAAGAGTCGATCTCAACTCTCGCATTATCAGCAAATGGACGTATCTTATATAGTGCTGGGGCGGACTTCACGATTAAGGTATGGGATTTAGGCAGAGGAGACAATTCTCATCAAAGACAAAGTAAACAAATCGGTGTAATTCGTGGACATACTCACATCGTAACTTCGATCGCTCTCAGTGCTAATGGCAGGATTTTAGCGAGTGGCAGTCGCGATAAGAAGATTAAACTTTGGGATGCGCGATCGGGTAGGGAATTACTGACCTTAACGGGACATATTGGTTATGTCAATTCGGTGGCAATTACGCCCGATGGTAAGACCCTAGTTACAGGTAGCCAAGACACTACGATTAAACTGTGGGACATTAAAACTGGTCAAGAAATTCAAACCCTAAGGGGGCATACTAGCCTCGTTGATTCGGTATCTCTTAGCCCCGATGGTAAAGCGATCGCTAGTTGTAGTTGGGATACGACCATTCGTGTATGGGATATTATTTCTGGCAAGCTCCGTTGGGAATTTATTGGACATTCTGCAAGAGTTCTGTCCTTTGCGATTAGTCCCGATGGCAAGACGTTAGTTAGTGGCAGTCTCGATACGCGGATTAAAGTTTGGGATTTGCAAACAGGGAAATCTATTCGTACCCTTGAAGGTCATTGGGGTTGGGTAAAATCGCTGATCATTAGTCGCGATGGCAAAACTCTAATTAGTGCGAGTTATAAAGAAATTCGTGTATGGAATTTAGAAACGGGTGCACCAATTCAAGTTCTGCATGGACATATCAATCTCATTAATGCGATCGCCCTTAGTCATGACGGACAGACTTTAGTGAGTGGCGGCGAAGATGCCAATATTCATATCTGGCGAGTTCCATAAAAAAAGGAGCACCAGCTCCTCTTTTAACTAAACTCCAACTTTGAAACGTTAAATGTTGAAGTACGTCCTCCCCGTTCAAACCTATATAAAATTTCACCCCTTGGATCTATCATCATCTTTTTAGTTCAATTTGTCAGCTACTAGAAGTTATCGGAAAGTTATTTTTGAGCCATTTGCTTAACTATTGCGTAGTTTTTGGATCTGTCGATCGCTTTGTTGTGCCCAAGCCGCATTTTTTTGCTGATTAAAATAGGCTTGCGCTTGGATAAAAGATTGAATTGCCTCTTGTTTCTTTCCTAATTTCGCTTGGGCTACCCCCAACGTATAAAAAGCCTCGGCGTAGTCCTTACGAAATTGCAGAGCGTTACTAAGTTGCGCGATCGCTTGTTCTGTTTGACCTTGAATGAATAAAGCTGCCCCCAAATTGTAATAAGCCTCTGCATATTCAGGATTTAGCTGCACTGCTCTAGAGTAATAGGCGATCGCTTTAGGAATATCCCCCTGAGTTTGGATTAATAAGCCTAAGTTATAAATTGTTTCAGAAGCTTGGGGATTAAGTTTTAGAGCTTGATTCAGATTCGAGATCGCCTTATTAATATCTTTTTTTTCCTTAAAGGCTAGCCCTAGATTGTAATAGGCAACAGAAAGATTGGGATCAAGGCTAATCGCTTTTTGTAAATTGGGAATAGCTTGATCGGGATTACCTGACTGTAACTGGGCTGCACCCAAATTGCTATAGGCGATCGCAAACTTAGGATCAAGCCTTGTAGCTCGTTGAAAAGAATAAATAGCTGCCTTCAGATTGCCTGCCTGTGCATAGGCAAGCCCAAGGTTATAGTGAGCCGCAGTGAGTTCAGGATTTTTCTTGATTGCAGCTCGAAAAATGACAATAGCCCCTTCCACATTGCCTAAACGCACATAGGCATTACCCCGCTCTAGCAGTTGATCGGCAGTCTCATTGGGCGGTACAACAATCTGCTGCTGTACCTGCACCTTTTGGGGTGGTTTTTGGCGTAGTTGGGCGATCGCAATATCTGCCCCATAGATACTGACTACTAAGACCGATGCAAAAATGCCAAAAACTGGTTTCATAAAGTCAAATTTCGTGGTAGTGCCAGTCGAATCCCCAAATATTACAGCACTTGATGATAAATTGAGAAGGCTAAACTGAGTAAGAAATTGGCGATCGCTTTCCAGCCTCAAGCCTTACCAATACAAGAACTGTTACCATGATTCTCGTTATCGACAATTACGACAGCTTTACTTATAACCTTGTGCAATATCTGGGAGAGCTACTCCCTGAATTTCCTGCCCTCGGTGAAATAATAGTTAAGCGCAATGATGAAATAAATATTGAAGAAGTCAAGCAACTTAACCCCGCAGGAGTCGTAATTTCCCCAGGTCCCGGTCGTCCTGAGGAGGCGGGTGTATCACTAGATATTATTAAGGAGCTTGGCGATCAGACTCCAATCCTCGGTGTTTGCCTTGGACATCAGAGTATGGGCTTGATGTATGGCGGCAAGGTGGTCTCAGCACCCTACTTAATGCATGGCAAGACATCACAAATTTATCACAAGGGTGTTGGCATTTTAGAAGGACTAGCTAACCCATTCACCGCAACCCGATATCATAGCCTAGTAATTGATCGTCAAAACTGTCCTGATGTACTGGAAGTGACTGCATGGACTGAAGATGACATAATTATGGGAGTCCGACACAAGCAATATCCTCACATTCAAGGCGTACAATTTCATCCTGAAAGTATCTTGACTGAGGCTGGCAAAGACTTACTGAGAAACTTCTTAAAAGGACTAAGCGTCAAAGTCTGAACCATCAATTAGCTCAAAATAAATCATTACTTTAAACAACATGCGCCGTAGACAAATTCTTCGACTCGCTCAAGGTGGACTCATTTCAGCATTTACCGCAGGAATCATCGCTGATGCCGCTAACTCACAAACTAACTCAACATTAAGATTGCAATGGTTAGGGCATCTGTCATTTTTAATCTCAGGGGATGGGGTCAGGTTCTTAACGCATCCTTTCCGTCCTGCGGGCTGTACTGCGAATTTACCTGCTCCTGTTGCTGAATCTGACTATGTTTTGATTAGCTCACGGCTACTTGATGAAGGATATTTAGAGAATTTGCCTAAAAATCAACGTGTTCTATCAGAACCTGGTTCTTACAATCTGAAGGGGATTAACCTGCAAGGAATCTCGATGGAGCACGATCGCATTGGTGGTCGTCGGTTTGGGCGCAATGTGGCATGGAAATGGAAACAGTCGGGTATCTTTATAGTTCACTTGGGTAGTGCAGCTGCACCAATTAATGCGTCTCAAAGAATTTTGATTGGTCGTCCTGATGTTCTAATTGTTCCCATAGGTGGTAACGAACAAGGTAATGACCCATCACAAGCAAAAGCCTATTCACCTGCTGAGGCACAGGTGATCGTCAAAGAATTAAACCCTCGTATTGTCATTCCTGTGTACTATCGCACCAATAAATCCAGTAAGTCTTGCCAGCTAGCATCTATTGAGGAATTTCTAGCACTTATGCCTAGCGACAGTATCAAGAAATTAGAAGGATCAAGTTTAGAAATTAATGCTAGCAATCTCCCCCAAACCACAGTAGTCAGGGTCTTAAGGACATAGAAATCACCATAAAAAAGGCGGCTCTAGAGCCGCCTTTTTTATGGTGATACTCTCACCACTGTACCAACATTAACCTGACTAAATAACTCGCGCACATCCTCGTTATACATACGGATACAGCCGTGTGAAGCCGCTTGTCCAACCGAAGCACGATTTGGTGTACCGTGAAATCCTGACCAGTTTTTGCCATCTGTCCAAAAGCCAATCCAGCGATCGCCTAAAGGATTTTCGGGATCTTTACTAGGAATAACATCACCCGTAAAAGGATTTTGCCAAGCAGGATATTCAATAGTTTGCAAAACGCGATGATTGCCAATAGGTGTACTCCAACCCTGACGACCAACTGCAACGGGATAGGTTTTTAAGGGGATTTCGCCATGAAAAGCAGTAACAGTACGACGACTAATGCTGACTTCGAGGCGTGTTACCTGCATTAGCTCACGATCCCACAATTGGCGATTGGGATTAATTGTGTAGGGTGATTTCAAGAATGGCAGTTTTTTCTGATAGGCAAGTGCTTGATAAAGCAAAACTGCTAGTTCACTTTTAGAGAGCGTATCCTTAGGCTCTAAAATGCGTGGATCGGGATAATTTGTAACTAACCCTTCTTTTGTCAGCGCCGCGATCGCAGGAACAGCATATTCAGGAACCTGAGAAGCGTCACGGTACATTGATAGTAAATAAGCCTGTGGTGTTTTGACAGACTGATTATTTAGATTTAGCTCACGAGCAACCAGTACAAAAGCTTCTGCCTTAGTAGCTGGCTCATTCAGTCGAGACGTAACTTTAGGAGAATTACGATTACCAAAGGCAATATCTAAGATGTTGGCTAATTCGGCACGAGTAACAGGGCGATCAGGCTGAAATTGACTAATAGAGTCAGGAGCTACTAAAACATTACTTAAAGCTTGATTAGACAATAATCCTTCGATGAACTTGCGTGCCCAATGTCTTTGTAAGTCAATGAAGAGAAATCTCGTTGATGTTTCTGAAGTGCCGAGATTTTTTGCCAAGGCAATGCTTTGAGGATGATCTAGATTTAGGGAGATTATAGAAAATGCTCCAGCTGCAACGGCAACGCGAACAAAAGAATATAAAAGATTTTGCTGATTTTGCGATCGCATTCTCATAGTTTTCAATTGCTATTGCGTTTAATGTTGACTTAATGATCCAAAGTAGCTATGAAGTCTAACATATTGCATCAAAAAGCTCCTACATCCCAAAGCCCCTATATGAAGATCTGCAAGATCTGCCCATTTCACTTGTCTAATTTTTCATGTCGTTTTAGAAAATCGCGATCGCTTTGCTGAAAAATGAGATCATCTAATTCCGCCATTGTTGCTTCTGTTTTAAAGATTTATGATCTCATCCCAAAAAGTACGTGGATTGATTACTGAAGTATCTGCAATTTGGTTTAATACAAGCAAATCATTGTCTCCAGTAATCAGATATGAAGCATCGCCATTCAGTGCTAGGTCGATAAACTTATCATCTTTCGGATCTTGACATAATTGAACTTGATTTAAAATCTCGACAAATAACCATACCGTTTTGATGCGAATAGATAATCCATCAATATCTTCATGATCAATATATTTAGAAAATTTTGAGCGTCCTAAAACAGATAAAAACTCAGTGAGAGTAGCATCAGAATATAAGATAAAGCCATTGTCTTCTCCCCAATTCAAAACTTTAGCTGAGATAGAGCTTGGAGACAAAATTGCACTGACTAAGACATTTGTATCCAGAACTAAACGCATAGAACTATTGATCATCATTCAACAGTTCATTTAATTTATCTTCTGTTAAGCCTATTTTTTGAGCTTTTTTGCTAATTTTATCCCTAAATTGTTGAAATTCTGCAATGTTAATGCGTGTAATGCGTTGATAGTCTTCAATGGACATAATTACAGCAACATCACGATTTTGTTTACGGATCATCACTGGCTCGCGCTGGGCTTTGTCGATGACTGCACCAAAAGATTGTTTGGCTTCTGTTGCGGAAACAATTTGCATAGCTTTAACTCTTTTTCTTACATTATGGACAAAATAGACAATTTGTCCATAATTACGACTGCGATCGCCATACAAAATGATTGTTCGATAGGCTCTAAATTGGAATCCTTATTCCCAGAAGCGTCAATCCTATGTGCTTATACATCCAAGTGATCAAGGCTCTATTCTTAACTGAATTTCTGGTGAATCATCTCAATTACTTTGGCTTCTTCAGGAGTCATAATGCCATCTAACATTGCAAAGTTTTGACATTGGGCAAACAAAGATAAAGCATACTCTGGCTTGATGTCCTTTAGTAACATCTCAAGCGGAAGTGGTGAATCCATATACTCAGCGATCGCATCAATTGATTCTGGTCTAAGATTTGCTGCTTGCAAATCGGCTAAAACATTTTCCTTACTTCGACCTTGATTACCTGCCAAGATCACATGAACGAGAATTTGATCGATAATCTGTTCTTGCGGAATCGCACTTTTTAAACGCTCTTCACTATCTTTTTGAATATCAGCCAATTTTTCTTCAAAATCAACAGGGTTTAGCTTTGCTTCATAAAAAGCACAACTAGCCTGCCCAAGTGTGTAAAGCATCACGGCTTCAGAGCTTGCAGCAATCACGGCTCCTGCGATTGGAATATTTCGTAACAGTCCTAAGCCTGCTTTGATTGCCATTTTGCCACCAAAAGCTAAGCCGAATACGGCTACTACTTCTCCTTTTCTAGTTGGATCTTTAAGATCCATTCCATAAGCACAGGCTATTTGATAAACCATCTCAGCTTGGAGCGAAGTTGTCGCAGCTAGATCAACTGCAAACAATGCTGCGGCTGAACCAGGGACAATTGTAGTAGCAAACCCAGTCGCGCCTGCAAATACGGCTTTTTGTCCAATGATTCTCTGGGCAATTTGATAGGCTGACTCATTGAGATATTGTTGTTTTAAGCGCTGTACTTCTACTTCTGCTGCATTAATATCTACCTGATCTAATATTTTCAGAAACCAATCAGCATTAAAGACCCCAGCTGCTTTCCGAATTAAAGGACTATTACTAACAGTCTCGATCGCATATCCTGTGCTACTAGTTGCCGATGAAATTCCACCAACGACAGCCCCACCAACTGTTTGCGTAAATGCACCAACAGCCCCACCAACTGCTCCTGCGGTTGCCACTGCCGCGCCACCTACAGCATTCCCAACCGATCCTGCTACACCACCAACTGCACTTCCCGCACTAGCGATCGCACCACCAACATTTCCTGCTGCCCCCGCAACCGTGCCGCCAACGACACCAGCCGCACCACCAACGGCATTCCCAACATTTCCCGCCACACCTGCAACTGTTCCGCCAACTGCGCTAGCTGCATTACCTACTGCTCCTGCGGCTCCTGCAACTGCTCCAAATGCTCCATCCCACCAATTACCTTGCTGTGGCTTCTCAGTTGTTACAGCAATTGCAGAATCTTTTGTAGAAGCTTCGTCTCTTGATTGAGAGTCATCAACAAGTTCAACAGGTTCAGGCAGATTAGTCATATCAACAATTTCACCACTAACATGAGCAGTTTCCTTTATAGTCTCCTCACCCGCTTGAACCGAACCTTTAGCAATCTTTTTCAAAAAATTTTTATTGAACATATCTTTTTTCTCTACTAAGCTAATTGCTTGTGTTTCAGATTTAATATCAGGCTCAGGCTTAGTAAAAATCGATTGAGGTAAGGTTTTTTCGATATCTAAAGCTTGAATATATCTTAAAATATCATGTTCAATAAGTAGTGTCTCAGCAATCTTTCCGAGATAACCTCCAATACTTTCAGTTGTCAAAGCCTGAATATTTCCTTGAAATTGAAAGATCTTAGCAAGGCTACTTGTAATTTCGGCAAAAGCAGCACCGTGATCTGGCTTCTCTAACAAGACTTTTAAAAATTCAGATTGCTGTTTCTGAATATTCATTTGGGAGGCATCAAGTTTATAAACTTTACCTGTGGTATGCAGTAAATACTCTGGCTCAGGATGGCTATACTCAGTAAGTGTTTTACTCATTTCCGCTAATGGCTGTTGAACTTGGGGAAGCCAAGACAAGTTATTGCTAGTCATCTCCACAATACAACCCCCTAATAGCGGCAAATGGGGAACAAGATCACCAGGGGTACGAAACCTATAGAGTGGTGTTTCCAATTTCACACTCTCAGTTCCCAAAGGCGGCGCACCAAATGTATAGGTTTCGAGGCTAGAGTAACTTGGCTTTAAGTCAGATTTATTGAGTTTATGGGCGAGTAAAGTTGCCGAAGCTCCGCCTAGACTATGCCCTGTAGTAATAATTTTTGGTTTATCTTTGAGCAAATCGGGCAGAATATTTTGCAGTTGTTTCCAAATTGGCTCAGTGTAAAGTTGAAAACCAAAATGAAATTCATCGACAATACGTGGTGTCAGTAAGTTATACATCCAGTCCTTGACACTGACTGTCCCCCGAATCGCAATCACTATTTCTTGTTCACCGTTTATTGCCACAAAGCCATAGTGTTCTGTTCCTTCTCTAAGTAGTTCAAGAATTTTATAAGCTTGCAAATTCGGCGATTCACTTGCATTCAGCTTTTCATGGATTTCTGCTAGTTCAGTGCTGTATGCCAACCAAGCTAGGTAAGACATTTCTAATGCTTTGGAATATTCGTGCGTCATTAAATAAATCTCTGGGAATTACGACTAAATCAAGCTTCAACAGGAGTAGAGGGGATTAAGTAGATCAAACCTCTATCCTCTGATTGCTGTTTGTCCACTGGAGCTAATAAAGTCCATTCTCGAAAAGTTATCCCCAGTTTTGAAATTGCTTTTAACTCGGACTGATAAGCCTCAAAACGTTGAATGGTTTCAATCATTGATTCCATCGTCAAGAGAATTTTGGGAAGGCGATTCATTGCTTCTGTTTTCATTTCTTCTCTATTGCCCCATATACTACCTTGAACCTCAGATTCAGATACGATTGCTTGAGGCAAGTTATTCACCCATTGATACCCTGATTCAATACCTTGATCCCTTGTGAGACTAAAAATATTATCTCGTTGCATTTCAAATACAGCAGCAGCATCGAGACTTGGATCAATCCACTGATAAACTTTTGTGAGATTGCTTAATCCAATTTCATTCTTAAATTTGGGATGTAAATAAGCTGCGGGATTGGAGGTAAGGAGGATATCAAGATATTTACGAATGCGATCGCTAATTACTCTAAATCCTGCCTCTAAACGTTGCACAGCCATATCTGACTCTTCTAGTTCTAAATGACATCGTGCTTCGGCAATATAAGCTAGGGAGAGTGTTAAAAGATATTCATGGACGAGTTTACTGCGTTGCTCAAGCTCCTTGTCTGTGTAATCTAAATAAATATGCTCTGCTTCCAGAAACCGATTGATAGCTTGAACTGCCATGTTTTTGCGATTTTCTGACTGGTTCATCGAAAAAGCATTAGTTGCTAAATCAAGCGCAGCGCGGAAGTTAGCATAAAACCCTAGATCGATTTTGCGATCAATTTTTTCTAAAGTCTTCTGGATTTTTTGTAAGCGCTCTTCTAAATCTTTGAGTTTATACAACACAGCCGCAAAACCCATTACGGAAATCCCTAAATTGAGAATGCTGGCACTAGAGGCAATATCCGCTATTGACGGTAAATTATTTACTGAAGTAGTTGGAACCTCACGCAGCCATGTAACGATAGGCTGTTTCCCTGCGACTTCTCGAATTACGCCACCAGTACGATAGTAAATCCCCTCTGCAAGTCCTTCAGCTATTTCGGGTGGGATATCTAATGTTGGTGTTATCGTAGTCATACTGATTTCATATTGCAGTTATTTTTTAGTTTAATATGTTTTTATAGTAGGCGATCGCCTTTTAACCCTTTTAATATGATTATTTAATAAGTAATTACCGTCCCCGATATTGATAGCATTTGTAATCAATACAAACCATAACTAGGGAATAAAAATACGACCAGACCCTAAATAATTTTCTATATCAAGACCAATTTCTATCAAACTAGCTACACATTTTTCTCGATACACTTTCTCGTCAAGTCGATCCACATTACTAATTGTTACTACTGGAAGACTGAGATCTGTATTTTTTTCACGAATTGTCTGCTCCAAAGAAGTTTTGCCCTTCATATTTCTATTGGCAGTAATCAAAATCATTTGATTTTGTTGAGCAAAATTCCAAACAAACATATCACTACTATCACGAGGCAACCCCACATCCTCAAATTGAATAAATTTAATTTCTATTAGTTCTAGCCAACCCTCAGAAGCCACAACTCCCCAAAGAATTAAAGATTTACCTTTGAGATTGTAATCAATCAAAAACTTCATGCTTCAGCCGCTAGCCTCGCTTTCCAAACTTGCAGCTTTTCCCATGCTTTTTTATTTTCAGGTTTAGGATTACGATTAGCTACTTTAGCAAATCTTTCTTTATTGATTTCTTGCCAATAATGACGGTTTATATCAGATTCTTTCAAAACCTGTTGATACTCTGACTCAACCTGTTCACGATTATTTTCAATGTAGGAGATCGCTGCATTGAACTGCTGCTCAGTAATATAAAAAAAATAATTACGAATTAGCTTTACAGGATAACCAGCATGAATATAATCCATCAAATCGTAAAGAGTAATACGAGTACCATTAATAATAAGCCCACTTTCTGTGCGGACAATATCTGACCTATCTTGAATAAATGTCATATTCACCACTCTTATAAACATTGTAGATATTATAGCTTTCACAAAAAAATCCCCCACATTGCTGTGAGGGATTTTTTTAATTAACTAGCAAGCTAGATTAACCGAAAGCTGTTGTGGTAGACGCAATCAGGAAGGCTGCATAAGTAACAATGTAGCCGACTGTGAAGTGAGCCAAGCCAACCAAACGAGCTTGAACGATGGAGAGAGCAACAGGCTTGTCTTTCCACTGAACCAAACTTGCAAGAGGTGTGCGTTGGTGCGCCCATACTAGGGTTTCGATCAATTCTTGCCAGTAACCACGCCAAGAGATCAAGAACATGAATCCAGTTGCCCAAACTAGGTGTCCGAAGAGGAACATCCAAGCCCAAACAGAGATATTGTTCATACCGTAGGGGTTATAGCCATTGATCAACTGAGCAGAGTTGAGCCATAGGTAGTCACGGAGCCAACCCATGATGGTGACAGAGGATTCGTTGAACTGAGCAACGTTACCCTGCCATACACCGAGGTGTTTCCAGTGCCAGTAGAAGGTTGTCCAACCGATGGTGTTCAACATCCAGAACATAGCGAGGTAGAAGGAATCCCATGCAGAGATATCGCAAGTACCGCCACGACCAGGACCGTCGCAAGGGAAGCTGTAGCCGAAGTCTTTCTTGTCTGGCATGAGCTTAGATCCACGAGCATCCAATGCACCCTTAACCAAGATCAAGGTGGTGGTGTGTAGACCTAGAGCGATCGCATGGTGAACCAAGAAGTCACCAGGTCCAATGGTGAGGAACAAGGAGTTGTCACCAGAGTTAATACCAGCCAACCAACCAGGCAACCAAGCAGCACCTGTATTAGCAGGAATGCTAGAAGCATTGGAAAGAAGAGCTTCAAAGCCGTAGAGAGCTTTACCGTGAGCAGACTGAATCCATTGTGCGAATACAGGCTCGATCAAGATTTGCTTTTCAGGAGTACCGAAAGCTTGCATTACGTCGTTGTGAACGTAGATGCCAAGGGTGTGGAAACCTAAGAAGAGAGATACCCAGCTTAAGTGAGAGATGATTGCTTCTTTATGCTCAAGCATACGTGCAAGCACGTTGTTCTTGTTAGCTTCAGGATCGTAGTCACGAACGAAGAAGATCGCGCCGTGAGCAAACGCACCAACCATCAAGAAACCAGCAATATATTGGTGATGAGTATATAGAGCAGCTTGAGTGGTGAAGTCCTTAGCGATGAACGCATAGGAAGGCATCGAGTACATGTGCTGAGCAACCAAGGAAGTTACAACGCCCAAGCAAGCCAAGTGCCAACCAAGTTGGAAGTGAAGCGAGTTGTTATAGGTGTCATAGATACCCTTGTGACCTTCGCCGATCATGCCGCCAAAAGGAGTGCCTTTAGGAGGATTATGGGCTTCCATGATGGTCTTCATGCTATGACCGATACCAAAGTTGGTGCGGTACATGTGACCAGCAACTATGAATAGTACTGCGATCGCCAAGTGGTGATGGGCAATATCAGTCAACCAAAGAGCTTCTGTTTGAGGATGGAAGCCACCCAAGAAGGTCAAGATTGCTGTACCTGCACCTTGAGCAGTTCCGAAGACATGACCTGCTGTATCAGGATTCTGAGCATATACACCCCAGTTACCAGTGAAGAAAGGTGTAAGACCTGCTGGATGAGGAGGTACGCTCAAGAAGTTTTCCCAACCAACATGAACGCCACGGGCTTCAGGAATAGCTACGTGTACCAAGTGACCAGTCCAAGCCAAGGAGCTAACGCCGAACAAACCAGCAAGGTGGTGGTTTAGACGGGATTCAGCATTCTTGAACCAAGAAAGGCTAGGACGGAAGTTAGGCTGAAGGTGCAACCAACCTGCAAATAGCAGGAGAGAAGCAAAAATCAACATCCAAATTGCGCCGCCAAATAGCTCTTGGTTACTACGCATACCAATGGTGTACCACCACTGATAAACGCCAGAAAGAGCAATATTTACAGGACCAGCAGCATCGGTTTGTGTAAACGCTTCAACTGCTGCCTTACCGAAGTGAGGATCCCAAATCGCATGGGCGATAGGACGAGTGGTGAGCGGATTCTTGATCCATTGCTCGAAGTTACCCTGCCACGCTACGTGAAACAGGTTGCCAGATGTCCACAGGAAGATGATTGCCAAGTGTCCGAAGTGAGAAGCAAAAATCTTTTGGTAAAGACTTTCTTCGGTGACACCATCATGACTTTCAAAGTCGTTCGCTGTGGCGATCGCATACCAGATCCGACGGGTTGAAGGATCCTGTGCGAGAGCCTGGCTAAACTTAGGAAATTTCGTTGCCATTTTTACTTCAATTTCTCCGTTTAAATTTAAGCCAGTTTACCCAATTGCACCGTAACGGGCTAGGAAGAATGCCCAAGTTGTGGCAATTCCACCTAAGAGGTAGTGAGCCAAGCCTACTGCACGACCTTGAGTGATGCTCAAAGCGCGAGGAGAGATAGCAGGAGCTACGTTGAGCTTGTTATGTGCCCATACGATTGACTCGATGAGTTCTTGCCAGTAGCCACGACCACTGAACAGGAACATGAGGCTGAATGCCCAGATGAAGTGAGCGCCCAAGAAGATCAAACCGTAAGCCGACAATGCCGAACCGTAGGATTGAATTACATTTGAAGCTTGTGCCCACAAGAAGTCACGCAACCAACCATTGATGGTCAATGCGCTTTGTGCAAAGTTGCCGCCTGCCATGTTGGTGACAGTGCCGCTTGCATCGACAGTACCGAAGATATCGGACTGCATTTTCCAAGAGAAATGGAAGATTACAACGGAAATACAGTTGTACATCCAGAACAAGCCTAGGAATACGTGATCCCATGCCGAAACTTGACATGTGCCGCCACGACCAGGACCATCGCAAGGGAAGCGGAAACCGAGTTCTGCCTTGTCTGGAATCAAGCGAGAGTTACGAGCGTAAAGAACACCCTTGAGGAGGATCAATACGGTGACGTGGATGGTAAACGCATGGATATGGTGTACCAAGAAGTCAGCAGTACCAAGAGCCATGTGAGCAGCAGCAACCTTACCACCGACAACTACAGTGTCGCCACCGAAGATAGGGCTAACACTAGCACCTGCATAAGGAGCAGTTACACCAGCAGCAGCAGCATGGAAGCCTTGAATCCAGTTAGCGAAGACGGGCTTCAGCTGAATTGCGGTGTCAGAGAACATATCTTGAGGACGACCCAATGCACGCATGGTGTCGTTGTGGATGTAAAGACCAAAGCTGTGGAAGCCAAGGAAAATACATACCCAGTTGAGATGGGAAATAATAGCGTCGCGGTGACGGATTACGCGATCAAGCAAGTTGTTTACATTCTTGGCAGGATCGTAATCGCGAACCATGAAAATACCAGCGTGGGCTGCACCACCAGCAATCAAGAATCCACCAATCCACATGTGATGTGTGAATAGAGAGATTTGAGTAGCGTAGTCAGTGGCAATGTAGGGGTAAGCAGGCATCGCATACATGTGTTGTGCAACGATGATGCTCAAAGAACCCATCAAAGCTAAGTTCCAAGAAAGTTGAGCATGCCAAGAGGTTGTGAAAATTTCATACAATCCCTTGTGACCTTCACCAGTTAGAGGTCCCTTGTGAGCTTCAAGCATTTCCTTCATGCTGTGACCGATACCCCAGTTGGTACGGTACATATGTCCAGCAATGATGAAAAGTGTAGCGATCGCAAGGTGATGGTGAGCTTGGTCAGTCAACCACAAAGAACCAGTTTGAGGATTCAACCCACCCTTGAAAGTCAAGAAGTCTGCATAAGCACCCCAGTTCAAAGTGAAGAAAGGAGTTACACCTTGAGCAAAGCTAGGGAAAATATCCGACATCAAGGAAGGATTAAGAATGAACTCATGGGGTGCAGGAATCTGACTCGCAGGTACGCCCTTATCAAGGTAGTAGTTGATAGGGATCGATACGTGGATTTGATGTCCAGCCCAAGAGAGTGAACCCAAACCGAGCAAACCAGCCAAGTGGTGGTTCATCATCGATTCAGCATTCTTGAACCACTCAAGTTTAGGAGCTGACTTGTGGTAGTGGAACCAACCAGCGAAGAACATCAAACCTGCCATCACCAAACCGCCAATTGCGGTGCAGAGGAGTTGATACTCCGTAGTGATACCAGATGCTCTCCAGAGGTGGAACAAACCAGAAGTGATTTGAATACCTTGGAAACCACCGCCAACATCGCCGTTCAAGATGTCTTGACCGAAAACGTTCCAGACCACTTGGGCACTGGGCTTGATGCTGACAGGATCAGACAACCAAGCGGTGTAGTTAGAGAATTTGGCTCCATGGTAGTACATACCACTGAGCCAAATGAAGACAATACCTAAATGCCCAAAATGAGCGGAGAAGATCTTACGGGCAGTATCTTCTTCGGTTGTGAAACTGTCAAAGTCATGCACATTGGCATGAAGATCCCAAATCCATGTTGTTGTCTTTGGTCCCTTCTTTAAGGTGCGGTCAAAGTGACCAGGTTGTCCCCACTTCTCAAAGGAAGTTGGAACTACGTCACGATCAACCGATACCTTTACCTCTGTGTCTGGCTTTTGAGGAGTCATTGTCATGTAAATTTTCCTCTCTCAGACTGTTAAGACAAAGTAGATTAAACGATTAGGCAAGCTCTCTCATAGTGCTGAATCTATGAATGAGATAAGTACTGCTGTACAAGAGTCGCTGTGCCACGATGAGGTAATTATAGGTTTAGGGTTGTGTCGCTCCAGAGAGTTTGTAACAATTGTTTAGAATATCTCTAGTTACCGCAATCCTTTATCCTGCAATAAATTGAGATGATTAACTATTGATTATTAAGTAAACCTATTCTATAAGCTTCTTAATAAAACTTTGTTTATAAGAATAATATGTGTGGTTAATGCCTTTATTGAGAATGATCTTGTAATTACTCTAAAGGTTAGTGAAGCTCCAAAATTGTTGAAGCTAAGATAGGCGTGCAAAGGTAGCCAGTGATAACTGGCTGATATGGAGGATTTTATGCCTAATGATTTGCCAAAAAACTTTCTCGATCAGTTGCGTGAAATGACTGTCGTTGTTGCTGATACGGGCGATATCCATGCGATTGAACTGGTGAAGCCCCAAGATGCAACTACTAATCCATCTTTGATTACGGCTGCTGCTCTAATGCCTCAGTATCAGGAAATTGTTGATGAAACTCTCTTAGAGGCAAGAAAAGACTTAGGGAAAAATGCTCCACCTGCTCAGGTGGTTTCTTTGGCTTTTGATCGCTTAGCGATCGCCTTTGGTATGAGGATTTTGCAAATTATTCCTGGTCGAGTTTCGACTGAGGTAGACGCTCGACTTTCATATAACACTGAGGCAACTGTAGCTAAAGCACATTATTTAATTTCTCAGTATGAAGCCCATGGAATTTCCCGTGAGCGAGTCTTAATCAAAATTGCTGCCACTTGGGAAGGCATTAAAGCTGCTGAGGAGTTGGAAAAAGAAGGAATTCACTGCAACTTGACCTTGCTATTTGGATTGCACCAAGCGATCGCCTGTGCTGAAGCGGGAGTGAAATTAATTTCTCCTTTTGTGGGGCGCATCCTTGATTGGTACAAGAAAGATACGGGGCGCGATGGTTACCCCGCTTACGAAGATCCAGGGGTATTGTCAGTGGCGCGAATTTATAACTACTACAAAAAGTTCGGCTATAAAACGGAAATTATGGGTGCGAGTTTCCGCAATATGGGCGAGATTGTGGAGTTAGCGGGTTGTGATCTTCTGACCATTTCTCCTGCTTTGCTAGATGAATTGCAGCATACAGATGGCAATCTCGTCCGTAAGCTTGATCCCACGATCGCTGCTCAAGCAGAGATTGCCAAGATCCCCATGGATAAGGCGACATTTGATGCTATGCATGCTAGCGATCGCATGGCATCTGAGAAACTTGATGAAGGGATTAAAGGCTTCTCCAAAGCACTGGTCACATTAGAAGAATTGTTAACTGAGAGATTAACCAAACTCGAAGAACCGTTACTTGCCGTAGTATAACTTTTCTCCATCTAATGAGTTATAGAGTTTTTGCTCAGCCCTCGACTGACCAAAAACTCTATATGATGAAAATCTTGCCAATACAAGCCTAAAAAAATATAAGTGGTGGCGCAATGCGCCGCCACTTATATTTTGGGTTTTGGCATGTAGCGCGAACTGTGAAGTTGCGATTGTTATATACTTGCGGTTATGTCGCCACATTTGCCAGATCCCCTATCTCCTAGTAAAAGCAGAGTTTATAAGGCTCTGATAGAGCAGTTTGATCTATTACTTCGTGCAAAATATCCACTTATATATATAGTGACTGCCGAAGAAGAGCCAGTCGAAGAGATCTTAACGGAGGTGGCTTTACAATCTAGCCCCAGTCGTCGCATTTTGTTTTGGGATATTGCGCGAGGGTGGAGTGACAACAATGCTGATAAGGGATCGTTGATGGCGGCTTTGTCAAGGATTGCTCAGCGCGATAAAGTGACTAAAGATGGGGATAAGGTTTTATACGTATTGCGGGATTTACATCCGATCCTTAAATATCCGCATAATGAGCGCCATATCCCCATGATTCGTGAGTTAAAAAATCTGGCAAGGGATTTGAAGCGCGATCGCCGCACAATTGTGCTGACTAGCCATACTTTAGAAATCCCTGCTGAATTAACAGAAGAAGTCACAGCGATCGACTTTCCTTTGCCTGCGATCGCTGAGATCGAATATTTAATTAAGCAAAAAATTTCCTCTAATAAACTGAATTTGTCTAACTTAGCTTGGGAGCAATTGGTTAAAGCTTGTCAGGGGCTGAGCCGAACTCGTATTCAAAGAGTTTTAGCTAAAGCGATCGCCGAAAAGGAAGAAGTTAATGACTCGGATATTGATGCGGTACTTGCGGAAAAGCAACAAGCAATCAGACAGACGGGCATTTTAGAATTTTTCACGGTGAATGAGTCTTTAAAAAATGTGGGGGGATTAGATAATCTCAAGCAATGGGTGCGGATTCGTCGTGATGCCTTTACTGAAGAGGCTAAGCGTTATGGGATTCCTACACCTAAGGGTGTGTTGTTAGTCGGTATTCAAGGCACTGGTAAGTCGCTATCGGCGAAAACGATCGCTAACGAATGGCGCTTACCTCTGCTGCGTTTGGATATAGGGAGATTATTTGGGAGTTATGTCGGTGAAAGTGAAAGCCGAATGCGGCAAATGATTCAACTTGCCGAGGCAACAGCACCCTGTGTATTGTGGATTGACGAGATCGACAAAGCCTTTGGTAATGCCAATGTGGCAATTGATGGGGACTCTGGGGCAAGTCGGCGTGTATTTGGCTCGCTAATTACATGGATGCAGGAAAAAACAGCACCTGTATTTATTGTCGCTACTGCCAATAATGTGCGAATTTTGCCCGCCGAGCTTTTACGCAAGGGGCGGTTTGATGAAATTTTCTTTTTGAATTTACCGACTGAATCGGAACGTCAAGAAATTTTTAAAGTGCATTTACAAAAATTGCGCCCCAGTCGGTTACGCGATTTTGATCTGATGCTTTTAGCTCGCCATACCAAAAATTTTAGTGGGGCAGAGATTGAGCAGGTAATTATTGATGGCATTCATCGGGCTTTTGGTCGTGGTAGCAGTGGCAACCGCGAAGACTTCACCACTGAAGATATCATTAGTGCTATTGAGGAAACAGTGCCATTAGCAGCGATCGCTTCTCAGCAAATCGAGTCTCTCAAGCAATGGGCGGCGGAATCGGGTGCACGTACTGCCTCTAATGATGAGGAATTACTACAAGAATTAAGAAAATTTGCAATTAACCTAGAATAAAGGGAGCGTAAATCGCTCTTTTTCCTTGAGATTTTATGTCCCACTTCACTACGATCACAGTTGAAATCAAAAATGGTGACTTGCTAAAACAAGCCTTAGAAGAACTTGGCTATCCTGTCAAACAAAATACTTTAGTGCGCGGCTATCTAGGTAACACCACTAATGCTGAATATGTGATCCCCATGCCCAACGCCTATGATCTGGGCTTCAGGAAGGTCGGCGATCGCTATGAATTAATTGCTGATATGTGGGGTGTAGCAATGAATGTGGAGGAGTTTATAGGAGAACTAAATCAGCAATATGCGACTAAAACAGTTTTACAGAGTGCAACTCAACAGGGATTTGCGATCGAGCAACAAGAAGTATTAGAAGATGGCACGATCAGAATTGTGATTGGACGTTGGGCATAATCAAGCAATACTTTCGTGGTGCTTTCTAAAATTTAGTCAGAATTGCGGAATAGGGTTAAAACTGGGACGCAGGCTCCGATACATGAGGCGATCGCACCAATACCTGAAAAGATATGTGGGGCTTGCACATACTTGACGACTTCGTCGGTAGCGAGAGGCAAAGTTGCGAGCAGCACACACGACACACCTAAGCGCACTGCTAATTGATGAATCATGCTTAATACTTGAATTCTACTGATTTTTAATCTATGGATATCTCACACTAGGTTGCCTAAGGGGGATCGTCATCTATAAATAGGGTGATATATGGGTATAGAAACGTTGCCTGAATGTCAAGTTCTGTTAAAAAGTGCATTTAAACTGTGTTTATGCTGATTTTAAGATGTGCTTGAAATAATTATTAACTTGAGCTAAGCAATGTAACGAACTTTTAATCAAAATTCATAACCCTAAAATAAATTGCAAAATATTTATAAATGAATTTATAAATTATTGATAATAGCTAATCCCTTAAATTTGGGTTTAGCAAAGTAATAACCTTGAAATAGTTCTATCCCAAAAGATTGTAAAATTGCTAACTCTTCATAGGTTTCTACGCCTTCAGCAATAACCTTAATGGCTAGTTCATTACATACTTGAACGATTCCCTTTACAATTGCTTGGCGGTTCTTGTTATGGGAAATATCTCTAATTAAACCCATATCTAATTTGACAAGATCAGTTTGAAAATCAGCTAATAAGTTAAGTCCAGAATAGCCTGCACCAAAATCATCGATTGCTGTCAAAAAGCCTGTATCTCGATAATATTGAATAATTTCACGCAGATGGGCATGATCTGTTATTTTTTCACCTTCAGTAAATTCAAAGATGATCTGTTTTACAGGAAATCCAAAGGTTTCGGCTGCCTCAATTGTTGTGCGAATACATAATTCGGGCTTATAAACTGCATTGGGTAAAAAATTAATACTAATAAAGGAATCAATATTTAGATCCGCACCCAAGTGCACTGCTTTGACACGGCAAGCCTGATCAAAACGATAGCGATTTTCATCATTGATGCGTCCTAAAATTTCTCTAGCAGGTTCTTCGTTTGTGCCTCTTACTAGGGCTTCTTGAGCAAAAATTTTTTTGGATGTAGTATTAACGATTGGTTGAAATGCCATTGTGAAGTCAAATCCTAAACCTGCCCCTTTTGTACATTCCCAACAGCCAATTGATTGATAGTCTTGGTCGTCTTTCATTTCGTTCCTACCTAAATCGCCATAGTCTAGCTATTGCTTTAATAATCCAGAATTTGTCATACGATATTACATTCTTTCTCGATTTATGAATCAAAAGTCTATCTTTAGTTGTTAATTAGCCTAGCCTCGTTACAGCCTATTTAGGGTTTGTGTAGTACAGATAAATTTTGAGAAAGCGCAAAGCACTGTAATAAATTAACGTCAGTTCGGTTTAAGCTGGCAAATTTTAAAAGCCCAGAAGGAAAAGTCCAAAAGGAAAAGCCTTGCCTAGCAAGGCTTTTCCTTTTGGACTGTGAGAGAGGGTTTGCTTAGCAAACCCTCTCTCACAGTCCCGTCTCAAATTACCCCGAACTCACGTTAAATTATTGCCGTGTCGTTTTGTCAAGCAAAGCTTACATGGCGATAAAAAGGAAGAATAGCTTTGTCAATTTTTCCTTTTTTATGGCGAACTGACCTTCAACTACAATAGTTAAGTAGCTAGTCGCAATTAAATATGAAACCCTAAAAGCTATGACTCACGCACAGCGTGTTCCACAGCTTTTTAATCTGGTTTCTAATTAATTACAGCGCTTTGCGCTTTCTCAAAACCCAGACAAATTTTGAAAAAGCTTGCTTCGCAAGCTTTTTCAAAATTTGTCTGTACTACACCAACCCTAAATAGGCTGTATGTCCAGCTACTTAGGGTTGGTATTGTAAACTCGCTGGTGCATGAAACTTATGCGCGATCGCCAATATGTTTCTAAATATATTATTTTCTATAAGCCCTATGGTGTACTCTGCCAGTTTACTGATGACAGCGCATCACCACGTCCTACCTTAAAAGAATATATCGATATACCTGAAGTTTATTCCGTTGGTCGATTGGATTTTGATAGCGAAGGATTGCTGCTCTTAACCAATGATGGACAGTTAAAGCATCGCTTAATCGACCCGCAATTTGAACATAAAAGAACTTATTGGGTACAAGTGGAAAGAATCCCTACAGAAGAGGCGTTACAGCAATTGCGGGATGGTGTATTAATCCAAGGTTATCAGACTAAACCTACGATCGCGAAATTATTAGACTTTGAGCCAGATTTACCACCACGTAATCCCCCAATTCGCTTTCGAGCAAGTATTCCGACAGCATGGATTGAGTTAACCCTAACGGAAGGAAAAAACCGTCAAGTACGAAAGATGACTGCTGCTGTGGGATTTCCGACGTTGCGACTGGTACGTGTAGCGATCGCGCATTTACGTTTAGACAATCTCAAGGTGGGAGAATGGCGCAGCTTAACTGATCATGAGTTACAAGAACTCCGCCTGAAAGTGTTGCCGCGCCGCCGTCGTTAATACCCCAATTAATTCTGCACTTAAATTTTCATAATGGTTTTGTAAGAGTTCTTCACAGCCTACAATGGGAACTTTAGTTTGAAATATCTCTGTTAGTAATTGGTGATCAGGGGAGATCGCAATGGAGCCATGCTGTAAGACGGAACTGCGACGATAAACCTGAGCACTACCAATCAGTTTCCTTCCATCGGGAATGATCAAGTCTGCATTAGTTGACGTGGAAAAACAACTGGGGTTATGGATATATCCACGTCCTGACTGCCCGTATTTAAGAGGAATACCTAATTGGGCAAAACCTTGGATCAGAAATTCACAGATATACTCGTAAATTTCACGGTGCGATCGCTGTTTGCCTTCTAATGCAATGTTTGTAATTACCGCATAGGTAAGATCACCCTTATGGACAACTGCTCTACCACCGCTGGGACGACGGACAATATCGAGATGATATTTTTGAGCGATCTCATGCCAGCGCTCGGGATATTGTTTTTGATGGAAACCAAGTGAAATAGCAGCTGGTGTCCATCGGTAAAATCTTAAAATTGATGGAGACCTAGAGTTGTTACAATGAAGATCTAGTAAATCATTGTCTAGAGCCATATGCAGAGATCCCGATGTCTCGGAATAGGGGATGATCTGCCATGGTTTGTCCATATCTTTAGATACTAACAATTAAGTAGCTATGCATAAATAAACTGAAAACCGAAAAGATTGTTTCGCCCGCTGCGCGGACAGAACAATCTCTGGTTTTAGGTTTTAATATTCTCATCTACTTACATTAGGTTCTACGATTTACAGAGCTTTCTACTTAAATTCAAGCAAACCACGCAAACTGTTGCAAAGCGACACTTTGCGTGGTTTCTTATGTTTCTTTGAAGCATGAACTGCTGTAAATCAAATTGATAAGTGGTGGTGTGAATCACCGCTACTTATTTGAATTTTTAAGCACTAAAGTTTTCTTTCAGAAATTCATCGTTATCATCAGCGATCGCTGCCACAATGGTGATGATGCGTGAAATCTCTGCAGGTGATAGATCTTCGACAGCGCGTGAAGCCAAGACCAATACCTTATCATTTTGAATGGCATATCTTGCTTCAAAGGTATCTGTAGCATTCTTTTCTAGAAGCCAGCGGTTTAACTTTGCTTCATCTTTGAATGGTGCATTTAATACGGTCGAAAAGACGGTAAATGTATCGCTTGGCTCAGTTCCAGTAATATTGACAACTACTTCTACAGTTCCATATTGGAATTTCCACGTATCCTCTGTCTGGTTTTCAAGAGCTGAGTTATCAGCATCCATAGTACTAATGACAGTTTGGATGGTTTGCACAATGTGGTTAGGTGTTGGTGCAAAACTAGATTCTGCTTCTACAGGAGATATTGGCGATTCTGTTGTGAAGGTCATAGTGAATTATCTAGTTACTATCTGCCAATAGTGTATAGCAAACGTCAATCTTTTAGCGCTCTACAATGCAGCAAAACACTAGTGTTTTGCTTAGAAATATTGCTATCAAAAGGTTTTAAGAACATTCAATAAAAATTAAGCTATTTGTCCGTGGGCGATCGCCCAAGTCTGATCCGCCATAGACACCAATTCCTCAGGTTCATGGGTGACTACAAGAATTGTCCAATTTTTTTTGAGATCTTCCAAGATTCCTAAGATTTGTTTTCGCATTGACCAATCTAAGCCTGCGGTTGGCTCATCTAGCAATAACAAACTCGGTTGCCGAATTAACTGTACTGCCAATGCTAATCGCCTCTGTTGTCCTCCGCTCAGAGATTGTGGTGATGTACTAGGGTTGAGATGGCTTAGTCCAACTGCATTCAAAGCGCTCTGAATGCGATCGCTATCAAGATCAATATGTCCGAGTCGTAATTCTTCTAAAATCGTACTGCCACAAAAATGTCGCTCTGGAAACTGGAACACTAACCCACATATTTGTTGTAGATGATCAGGAGTGAGTTCTTGGGATTTCCAATAAATACCGCCACTAGTCCATTCTACAAATCCTGCCAAAATCTCTAATAAGGTACTTTTCCCAGATCCACTAGGTCCAACCATGACACCAAGTTGGCGATCCTGCAATTCAAACGATATTTTTTTTAGAATTGCTTCGGGCGTAGCAGGTGGATGATAACAAAGATTTTGGATAGACAGCATAACTATTGTGATAGCGATAGAGAAGTATTGATTTTGGTGTGATGATAGACCGCGTGAAGAGCATCATCACTTCTTTAGGACTTCAAAAACTATGAAGGTTAGAATTATAAAACTGAGCCTTTCCATTCTAGCTTTCTAATTCAGAAAGTTCTTGGCAAGCAGCTTGATATTCCCGTTCAATTTCGGCTAATAGTTCTGGCAATCCTGTATTGTTGCCACGCTTACCTTTTAGTTCCATTTCTAAACATAGTTTGCCTAGGGCTTTTGCACCTAAAATATTGCTACTGCCCTTCAGTGTATGTGCGGTATAGCTAACTTCCTTAAGATCATTATTTGCGATCGCCTGTCGGAGATTTTGTAAAAGTACAGGAGCTTCTTCCGTTGTAAATAAATGGATCATTCGTCCAATTAAATTAGGATTAATTTGCTCCAAATTCTTGATCGCAGTATGATCAATCACCGAGGCAATATGCTGGCTTTCAACTGTACTCAAATTGTCATCTTCATTAAATTGACCTCCGATTGCCCATTTCTCAATCGTACGTTGGAGGGATTCCATCATAATTGGTTTACTGATGTAATCATCCATTCCTGCACGTAAACACATTTCACGATCGCCCTGCATGGCGCTTGCAGTCATAGCAATAATCGTGGGTCGCTCATAGCCTGCATGTAACTCATCCCAATGGTTGACTAGATAGGTTGCTGTTTCTAGCCCATTCATTTCAGGCATCTGCACATCTAATAAGAGGAGATCATAATTATTGACCTGTACAGCTTCCAGTACGGCTAAGCCATTATCCACGATATCAGGATGGTAGCCCATTTTAACGAGCATTGCCATCGCTAATTCTTGGTTAATCAAGTTATCTTCAGCAATCAAAATTTTCAAAGGCAGGCGATCGCCCAGTCGCCCCGCAGGGCTCACAGGCTTGTTCATGGCATCTTGCAAAGTATAGGTTGGAGCTTCCTTCGCAATTTGTGTTGTGACTGTAAATGAGAAAGTAGAACCCTGATCTGCTTTGCTTTCGACTTGGATATTGCCACCCATGACTTCTACTAGGCTCTTACAAATGACTAGCCCTAAGCCAGTACCACCATATTTACGAGAAGTCGCAGCAGTGGCTTGGGAAAAGGGCTGAAACAGCCTCTGCATTTGATCTTCACTAATGCCAATGCCTGTATCACTCACAGAAAATAGCAGTTGAAATGGACGATCAGCGATGGGAGCCTGATCAGATGCTAACCTGACACTAATCCTGACTGCGCCTGTATCGGTAAACTTAAGGGCATTGGAAACTAGATTCGCTAAAATTTGTCTAATCCTTGTTACGTCACCAATGATATATGGTGGTACGTTAGACTGCATACTGACTTCAAATTTGAGCTTCTTTTCTTTTGCCTTAACCAATTGCACATCATAAATATCCCTAACTACGGCGCGGACATCTAAAGGGGCATTGTCTAGTTCCAGTTTACCTGACTCAATTTTGGAGAAATCTAAAATATCATTGACTACTGATAGCAGCATTTCGCCACTAACTTGAATGGTGCGGACAAACTTGTTTTGCTCAGGATTTAAGTCTGTTCCTGCTAATAACTGAGTCATGCCGATCACTCCATTGATGGGGGTACGGATTTCATGACTCATCATTGCCAAGAATGCGGCTTTGGTGCGAACTGCTTCTTCTGCTTCTTCCTTTGCCTTACGGAGATCCTCCATTAGCTGAAATTGGCGTAACTCGGCTTGTTTTTTTGCCGTAATGTCTCTAAAGCACCAAACTAAACCAAAAAACCTATTCTGATCAGAGCTTACGGGGCTAGTGTAGTAATCAAAAATGCGATCACCATAAATGATCTCTCCGCGTCTAATTACATCGGGATCGTCATAGGTGGTTTCTAACAAGTTTACTAAAACATCAGGTAAGTAGGATTTGATTAAAAAAGTTCCTAATGGTGGGTTATAAATATCCTCTTCGCTCATGTTATCCCCAACCAAAATGCTATGGGGGATATCCCACATTTCACAAAAGCGATGATTAAAACTCGCGATTCTTCCCTGTTCATCAACCGCAAAAATGCCATCAATGGAAGCTTCTTTTTGGGCATGAAGTAGCAGATTTGTGCGTTGCAACTCCTTCAGCATTCCTATCCGCTCAAAGACTGCATGGGATAGTTCATGATTCTTTTGGGCAAGGTGCATCTGTAAATGTCTTAGGGACAAATGCAAATGCACACGAGCAAATACTTCTGCCAGCTGTGGAGGTTTCGTAATATAGTCAGCGCCACCACTAGCAAAAGCCTCCAGTTTATCTTGAATCCCATCATTGGCACTAATAAAAATGATCGGGATGTCTTCTGTATCGGTATTTGCCTTGAGGATGCGGCAAACTTCATAGCCGCTCATTTGTGGCATGGATACATCTAGTAAAATGAGATCGGGAGAATGCAATTTTACGCACAGCAAAGCTTCACTGCCGTCTCCAGCAGTTTTGGCGATATAGCCGTGATCCATCAATGCGGACGCTAACTCATTGCGAATGTCTGGATCATCGTCAACAACAAGTACCTTTGATTGAAGAACATCGATTACATTTGATTGCACGACCCGATCACCTTACTAGAAAGCCTCATCAATACAGTCGTTTCTTATGCTACATGCTTAGCACTGTTTATAACTAGCCAATGAGCATACATTAGACAACACTAAAAAACAACTTAATATCGCTATGAAACAAGTTTTTGAAACCTTTGCTAAACTTAGGCTTCAAAAACAATCTAGTTTTAGCGACCACCAACCGTAATTGCATCAACTTTAATATGGGGTTGACCGACGGTGACATAGACACTGCCACTAACAGAGCCACAAAAACCTGCGGCAAGTTCTAGGTCACTTGAGCTCATGGAGATTTCCTGCATGATTTCTTTGGCATCGCCGATGAGGGTTGCACCTTTAAGGGGTTTGGTGATTTTGCCATGTTCGATTAAATAGGCTTCATCTACAGCAAAGTTAAATTGTCCTGTGGGTAAGACACTACCACCGCCCATCTTTTTACAATAAATCCCCTTGTCCACAGAGGCGAATAGATCATCAAGGGAAAAGTCCCCTGCATCAATATAGGTGTTTCGCATCCGACTTGCCGCAGCATAGGTATAACTTTGGCGACGACCACTACCTGTACGGGGATGTCCTGTGCGTAATTCCCCTGCGCGATCGCTAATAAAGTTTTTGAGAATTCCATTTTCAATTAATAGCGTACGTTGGGTTGGCATCCCCTCGTCATCCATATCAATTGTGCCAAAGGCTTCTGTGGATCTGCCTTCATCCCATGCGGTTAGATTCTCATGGGCAATTTTCTGTCCTTTCATTTCGGCAAAAGGTGTAGTTTTTGCTTCGATACCTGTAGTTTCGAGGAGATGTCCACATGCCTCATGGAAGATTACACCGCCAAACTGGTTTGCCATGATGATCGGATAGGAACCAGATTCGACATAATCGGCATAGAGCATTTTGCCAGCCGCTTCGACGATTTCATCAACGACGGGTTCGTAGTTCCAGTTGCGGAGATAGCTAGGATCGCTTGTCCCCCCAACACGCTTATTAATTGAGGAACGGTTTGCGCCATCAGCACAGAGAAGGTTAGAACCAACTGATTGTGTTAGACGAATATCTCTAGCAAATGTACCATCGCTCGCTGCAATTAGGACTTCTTGCCAATCGCGGAAGTAGCCCGATCGCCTTGATTGGATATGTTTACCTTTTTTGGCGAGGAGTTGATTGGCTCCAAGGAGAATGTCACCCATTTCCCGCATAGGGCTACATTGACTAATCCATGTTTCTTTACCTTTTTTAGAGGCATAGTCACGGAAGAGTTCTAGTTGAATGGATGGAATAATGGAGTTTTGAGAAGGAAGCTTTAAACCGAGGATCGAAAGAGCCCGTTCTAGAGCTGACTTTAATCCCAGAAAAGTGAGATCGTTGGTACTGACGTAGCAATCGGCTTTGCCTTTAAAAGCGCGAATACCTGCCCCTGTAGATAGCCTTGGAGAAATACTGGTAATTGTGTCGTCTTCAGCAAGACAACTAATGTAATTGTTGCGCTCTAGAAAAAATTCGACAAAGTCTGCGCCTGCTGCTCTCCCCAGTCCTAAGAGGATCGAAAGGGGGGCTTCCCATGTTTCATCAAAGCGATCGCCAACGGGCGAATATTGTAAACTTGGCAGTTCTTTGGTCAGTAGTAGGTTGCTTCTCATGGATGGATGCTCGATACTGTTTGCTTCTCTTCTGCAAGTGTAGCAAAACGTTCAGTAAATTGATTAGGGGAATCCTGCCAAATTGAGAATTAATTCATTGAAATTTGGAAATGGGCTACTTTTTCTGGTCTATAGCAGTTTTCAAATGAGTATTTACTCATTTGAAAACAGAAAATCAGTCCCAGTGAGTTAAAGCGGTGTTCTTGTTGTCTACAACCAAGTGAAAACTGCTTTCAGGATAAGAATTTTGCGATCGCAAAATTCTTATCCTGAAAGAAATCAAAGCTAATCGTCTATAATAAACATCAAGTGGGGCTTTATTTGTTAATGATTTTTCTGACTTGGCAAATATGTTAAGTTTATCTAAGAATCCGATCTTTAACTAGGTTTTTTGTTGTTGGGCAAATTTTTCTCTCTTGTCCAATTATCCTGAGCTATGTCATACATAAGCAAAAATAGCTCGCAATGGTAACGGGAGAGGATGAAATCTGATTGTTTTTACTTATACTTCTCTCGCAATCCACCCATCTTTAGCAAGCGCCACCTAATTCACAAACTGCTATAGCTGTTTTTACCTTTCATATTCATTTTCATTGCTAAATTTGCAATTTCAAACCATTTCAGTATGAATAAAAAAATACCGTCACAATTGAATGATGATGATTTGTTAGGTATTTCTCAGCAAGGACATATCGAACTAGATCGTTTTAATTTACAAATGGAAAAATCAAGACAAAGAATGATTCTATATTCAGACATTCTGCAAACGATACGTCAGTCTGATGATTTGCTATCAGTCTTTGGCATTATTACTAACAAATTACTGCGATTTCTTCAAGCAGTCCACGTTTCTATTTATAAAATGAATAGATCGGGAAACGCTATTTATGGCACAGGGATTAAGGGGGGATTTATTGCCGAGGCGAAAGCGACATCTTGCGAATCCTGCTCACAAATTCAGATTGAAAATATCTTATATTCAGAACATCAGTGGGGAGAAGAGGTAACAGGAATAATTATTGATCATTACACGGCGGGGATTACTAGATGTGAACTGAACTTAGCTGAAGTATTTGCTGGCAAGGCTTATTTACTAGTGCCAATTGTGCTGCCAGAAATGGATGGTGATTGCCCATTATGGGGATTTCTGACTGTGCATCAATGTACTGCTTCTAGCCATACTGACTTTCAAAGTACATGGGATCAAGATGATGTGTTGCTGTTGCATCAAATAGCAATGCAGATCGAAATTATGTTGCAGAAAGTGGAGCATGATAATACATTATTGTTGCAGCTTGAAGAAGCAGATCGAGCCTATGCTTCCTTGTATCGATGGGCTCAGCAATATCGTTCTTTAGTAGAGCAAATCCCTAGTGTGTCCTATGTCTCACCAATTACAAACACTCCAGAATTTGCCTATATCAGTCCCCAATTAAAAGATCTTTTGGGTATATCAGCTGCTGAATGGAATGCAGGTTTTTTCAATTCTTGGGCAGAATATGTGCATCCTGATGATCGAGATCGTGTTCAGAAAGAGGTTATGAGGAGTATAGAAACAAATGAACCTTTTTGTTGTGAATATCGGTTTATTAGTCGTAAAGGTAAAATTATTTGGGTTCGAGATAATGCCACTCTTGGCTTAGCAACAGATGGCAAAACTAAGGTGCTCCGTGGTTCAGCGTTTGACATTAGCGATCGCAAAGAACTCGATCTGCGCTTCAAAGGTATTTTTAACAATACTTTCCAATTTATCGGTTTACTATCAACAGATGGGATTTTATTAGAAGCAAATCAAACGGCTCTAGACTTTGGTGGTTTGACTCGTGAAGATGTCATTGGCAAACCAATTTGGGAAACCTATTGGCTATCTATTTCGGAGGCTACACAACAGCGAATCAGGCAATCGGTAAAACAAGCGGCTCAAGGGGAATTTGTGCGCTATGAGATTGATATCTATGGGGAGGGTAAGCAGATTGCCACCATTGACTTTTCACTGCGTCCACTCAAAGATGATTCTGGTCAGGTTGTTTTATTAATTCCTGAAGGAAGAGATATCAGTGAAATTAAGGCTATTGAAAAGACTTTAAGAAAGAATGAGGCGATGCTTGCTGAGTCTCAAAGAGTCGCCAAACTTGGGAATTGGGAATGGGATATTCTATCTGGTGAAATAACTTGGTCAGAAGAGTTGTTTTATATTTTTAGACGAGATCCTAGTATAGGTACTCCCACTTATGAAGAGCATCTGTCTTACTTTGTGCCAGAAGACCAGCAAAAACTGAATCAAGCGGTGCAAAGAGCAATTCATCATGGTGAGTCATACCATTTAGAATTGAGATTGTCTCAAACTGATGATTCCTATCGTTATGTTGAAGGTATTGGGCATGTTGAATATGGCGAAAATGGAGAAGTTGTTAGGCTGTATGGTATTGCTCAAGATATTAGCGATCGCAAAGCTGCTGAAGCAATCCTCCGTCATAATAAAGCTGTGTTGAGGTTAACCATTGAAAATGCGCCAGTTGGTATTGCCACATTTGATTTAGAAAGTAGATTCTTAAATGTCAATCAATCGTTCTGCAAAATATATGATTATTCTGCTGATGAGTTGCTCAATATGAGAACGATTGATATTACACATCCTGACTCTATTGAGATCACTCTGAACGCATTAAGTAGCTTAATAAACAATGAAGTAACTAATGTATGTCTTGAAAAGCAATATATTCATAAGAATGGTCACATCATAGATGCCATAAGTAGAATTAGTCTAATCAGAGATGATCATGGCAAGCCTATTCAGTTTATTGCGAATGTCGAAGATGTGACTGAGCGTAAGCAGACTGAGGCAAAGCTAGCCGCAGCACATATTGCCGAAGCTGCTAATCAAGCAAAGAGTGAATTTTTGGCTGTCATGAGTCATGAACTGCGGACACCAATGAATGCTGTAATTGGCATGACTGAACTGTTACTAAATACTCCCCTATCTCCACAACAACAGCAATATGTCTTCACTATTTGCCAAGGTGGTGAAGTATTGCTGTCGGTAATTAATAATATTTTAGATTTTTCACGGATTGAGTCAGGAAAATTTGAATTAGAAGAACATCCATTTAATTTGCAAAAATGTGTTGATGAAGTTCTCAACTTAATGACATCACGCATAGCGGAGAAAGAGATCGAACTCTTAGCTATGGTTAATCTAGATGTGCCACGGCAGATTTATGGAGACTATCATCGTTTGCGCCAGATCTTAGTCAACCTAGTTAGTAATGCGATTAAGTTTACAGAACATGGCGAGATCGTTGTTACGGTAGAGTCTCACTTAATTGATCAAGTTGATCAAGATGCTAAAAAGTATGAGATAGTTTTTACTGTGCGTGATACGGGGATTGGCATAGCTCCCGATGCGATCGCTAAACTTTTTCAGGCATTTAGACAAGCGGATAGCTCAATTAATCGCAAATATGGTGGTACGGGTTTAGGATTGGCCATTTGTAAGCAGCTATGTGAACTGATGGGTGGTCAGATTACTGTGGAAAGCAATCTTGGGAAAGGCTCATGTTTTCACTTCTCAATTTTGGCTATGGAGGATAGCTCAGAATCAACTGCGAGTGCTCTCCAAATACCACAGGAATTCAAGGGTAAACGTATTCTCAGTGTTAATACGAACTCAACATCTCAACAGGCGATCGCTTTGTATACTCAATCTTGGGGAATTTGTCTGCGCGCAGTATATTCAGCTAATGAAGCGTTGCAATACTTGTCTAGCGATAACTTTGATGTCGTAATTATCGATAGACAATTAGGAGAGGTTGACGCTTTAGATCTTGCCCAAAATATTCAAGACATTTTTCCTACCTTGTCTTTAATTCTCTTAACTCCTGCCAATGCGACGCTGGAGTCAATGACAACTAATTTTGCTTCGATTATCACAAAACCACTTTCAGCTTCTAAACTCTATAAAGCTTGTTTCGACTTATTCACGAGTCATCCTCCTCAGATCGCAAGCCGCGATCATAATAGTGCTATTTATGCCAGCATAGATGCCAGTTTTGCTAAAAAATATCCCTTCTGTATTCTCTTGGTGGAAGATAATCCGATCAATCAGCAGATTCTCCTATTGATGCTAGAAAAATTAGGATATCAAGCTAGTTCGGTGGGTAATGGACTAGAAGCGCTGCAATCTCTCCAAAAACAATCCTATGATTTGCTATTTATGGATATTCAAATGCCAGTGATGGATGGACTGACGACAACTCAAAATATCCGACAATTGCCCAATCAACGTCCTTGGATCATTGGTCTATCGGCGAATGCCTTTACGGAATCGCGGGATTTGGCGTTGTCAGTAGGTATGGATGACTATCTAACAAAGCCTTTGCAAATTGAAGATTTAGTGGCGGCGCTCCAAAGAGTAACCAATAAATCTAATCATAATCCAATCAATATGGAGATAGTCGCTAATATAGAAATGATGATTGGAGAACAAGGCTTATCTCAGCTAATTGATGAATATTTAGAACATTCTAGATTGTCAATTGCGAAGATGAAAGCTGCGATCAAGAATAGCGACATCGTTACGCTAGAAGCGGAAAATCATTCTCTCAAGGGAGGTAGTGGCATATTTGGTGCTACCTATCTTTGTGGATTATGTAAGGAGCTACAATACCTATGTAGAGATATACTCCATCACAATACTAATGTAGATATTACTAAGATTGAAGACCTCGTATTGAGGATTGAAAATGAATACAATCTGGTGGCTAAAGCATTCCAAGCGATAAACCAAGAAAAGTAATAGAGTGAAGCGCAAAGCACATCACTCTATTACTATTAAATCGTCAAGTTCTGCATAATCTGGAAGGGTAGTATCGATCGCAATGCCATTTCTAAATACAGTGCGATCGTGTTGATTGCGAGATAACAACTCACTATAGCTCCGCGCCTTAAATAGGACTAAATCTGCGGTTTGCCCAACTTCGATTTTACCCACATCTGCTAACCCCATCAGGGTTGCAGGGCGGGAAGTTACTGACTCAATCCAATTATCGTAGGGAGTATCTAGATGCTCGATTTTAGCGCCCATTGTGAAAACCTCCAATAGGTCATGATCACCAAACCCATAGAAGGGATCGCGACAGTTATCACTAGAGAGAGCCACTTTAACACCCGCAGCATCAAGTTCGCGCACAAGGGTCACACCACGCCAGCGCGGAGTGCGTTCTGCAACTCGATCCTGCAAATACATATTACACATCGGCAAGCTGACCACACCAACATTAGCTTGATTTACTAGAGCGATCGTTTTGTTTGCCGTTTCCTCATCCTGCACCGCTAGACTACAGCAATGACCACAGACAACTTGTGAACTAAAGTCATGTTTAAGAATTGCCTCGGCAACTCGTCGCAGGGTTTGAGACGCGGGATCGTTGTTCTCGTCGGTATGGAAATCTAGACAGAGATCGCGTTCCTTCGCTAGGGTGATAATTCTTGCCAAATATCGATCTAATTCTGGAATCATGTGAGCAATACCACCGAGCAAGCCGCCGAGTTCGGCAACAGCATCGGCAAATATTTCTCCTTCCTTAGTTTCAAAATGGGAAAGGGTTACTAGGGATACAGCTTGGAGCGTGATTTTGTCTTTCCACTTATCCCGTAATTCTCTAAATACTTGAAATGTTGTTTCAAACTGATGGGGTGGACAATCTAAATGGGTACGAATTGCTTTAGTTCCGTGGGCATAGCTACACTTCAGCCCAAATTCCATGCGGCGATAGAGATCTTCATAGTTCCAATTACGATGCTCTGTACAGTCACGATAGATACCAGTCAGTGCACCTTGAAATGTGCCATCTAGATTAGGACTACGTTCCCAAATATGTCCTTTATCCAGATGGGTATGCAAATCGGCAAAACAGGGAACCATCATTCCTTGCTTTGCATCAACAATTGGTAAACTGCCTGTAGGAATTTGGGAAGTGAGGGAATCGGGAGAATTAGGAATGATGGAAGCAACTAAACCATTCTTGATTTCTAGGTGACAGGGGAATAGGCGATCGCGTTGTAAAGTTGGATTGAGTGGCAGATCTACAGCTTGAGTCCGAATCGGACTATCAATAAAACAATTGGGAATGCGCGTATTAACAATCCAATAATGCGAAGGTTCTGTCATAACTTTGATATATGCGTCACAAGTGCCCTAAGTCCTAAGCGATAGCTCTCTGCGCCAAAGCCGCTAATCTGCCCGATCGCAATGGGCGCAATAAATGAATGGTGACGAAATTCTTCGCGTTTATGAATATTACTTAAATGCACTTCCACAGTAGGTATATTCACTGAGGCGATCGCATCTCTGAGCGCCACACTGGTATGGGTCAAGCCCCCCGGATTAATCAAAATCCCCTGTTGCACTTGAAAAGCGGCATGAATTGTGTCAATTAGAACACCCTCATGGTTGGATTGCAAAAATGTTAATTCTGCGCCTAACTCTGTCGCGTCCTGAGTTAGGCGATCGTTAATTTGCGCTAATGTGGTGCTGCCATATACCTCTGGCTCCCGCAAGCCCAACATATTGAGGTTTGGCCCATGCAGAACCAAAATTTTCATTGTTTAGGATCTTATTTTCCCTTTTGCCTTTTAACTTTTTCCTTGATTAACGGAACTGCTCAATTGCTGAGCTAAAACGCATCGTCTTCGTAATTGCTTCGAGATTTTCGTGGGGACGAGGAATTACGGTTGCAGAAAGGAATAATGCTTTGTCCTTAGAACTTAAAACTTCAATTTTTTTAGCCGCTTCTACGCCTGCTTCAACGGCTCTTTTGACATCGCCCACGGGACCGCGAATGATGATGGTGAGGCGAGCGCCACTAACTTTTTCGTAGCCCACAAAAGTGACTTTCGCAGCTTTAACCATTGTGTCAGCAACGGAGAGTGCGGGTGGATGCCCCAACACCTCGACCAAACCAACTGCCATTCCCATAAACTTTCTCTAGATTTTTTACCAATCACAATCATAAATCTCAATGGTATCGATTGAATGATATGTATCAGTTATTTGTGCGATAACAAAAAATAAACAGCACACCAATAAAAAGAGTAATTTGTGAGGGGCTACGCGAAGCGCAGCCCCTTACAAGTGTGGGATTTATTAAGCAAATTTGGAGCGGATGGTTTCAATGCGATCGCGGTTTACACCTAGATCCGATTGACCAAGACGTGAGGCGGAGCGCACCTCAATGATGCCCTTGTCTGCATTTAAGTAGAACTCCACATCATCGACATAGCCCATGAGCTTGCTTGTAAACTCCGCATAAATATAATTACCTTCGGCGGTAATGATTTTGGTGCGGGGCAAGCTCTCGATCACAGCTTTGAGATCAGCTAAGGCTTTGGCTGGATCGCCTGTGTAGGTCAATGGTGCAATTTTGTGTTCGGCATCGGTGCTTTGGCTCGATACACAGTTAGGTGAATTAGGGCAATCAAGGAGCTTGCCATTAGTTACGCCGAGATTAGTGGGGCGTGTGCCAGAAAAGGAAAAAAGTGCCATAGGTGTTGCGATCGCAGAATTTAAGGTGTGGGTAAGGGAATTTGCCGAAGCCGCAGGAACAAATCCGAAATAAGCAAGGGTAACAAAATATAAGCTCGCGGCGATCGCGACAAGTTTAGACATAATTGGTATTACAAATTTCGCTGAGTATTAATACACAGTCGATTATGACATTTTCATTCTCTAGACTTCTATCCATCAAGTTGAAGAGGTTTGTCGTTAAGGCTTTGATTTGAGGGTATGGCAAGGCTCAATTGGCAAAAAGTAATCCGCGTACCAGATTAAAGAGTGTGGTAAATATCAAGGCAAGGGTAGCTAAAGAGGCGATCGCATTTCCGGGGGCGCGTTTACTAGCCTCAACGTAATAGCCCCAAGCATAGAGAATTCGCCCCACAATCCAAACAGCACCTAAAATTGCGCCCCAATTGGGATTTACATAGATACTGAATAGCCATAGGGATGGCAAAAAGATCACAATCTGCTCAAGGGTATTTTGGTGGGCACGATAAACTCGCTCAAAGTCTTCATTACCTGTGGTTTGTGGTGGCATGATTTTGTATTTAACACGGGCAACGCCAACACCAATGCCTAAGCCAAAATAAACGAGTAATGCGCCGATAGTAGCGATCGCGGGAAATACGAATGTTTTGATATCCATTTGGTGATTAGTTATTAATTTATTGCTTGGAGAGAGGACGCAAAGCACCCCTTCTCGCTCTAAGCATTATGATGGGTGCTAGATCTCGTTTTATGTTATGCCAAAGTTTCAAATTTATATCGGAATTGCCGCGATCGCATTGCTTGTTAGTTGTCAGCAGAATTCACCTAATGCATCGCCTAGCCCCACCACTGCACCAACGGCTAATCCTGTGACGGAGAAGGCGATTAGCTATTTGCGATCGCAGCTTAAGTTGTCGGCAAATGTGGCGATCGCGGCGGAGTCGGCTAAGGCACAACCTGCAAATATTACTGATTTGTGTCAAACGGTTGCGCCGACTCAAGAGGGATTTGAAATTGCGTTGGTTGCTGAGGATACGCGCTATATCCTGCAAACTAATCAAGATGCTAGCAAAATCGAGATTTGTCGCTCTGAGGATGCTAAACCTGAAACTACAGGTAAATACAATGGGGCGGGCTATACCTTGCGTTATCCCGCCGACTGGAAAGCGATCGATCTTGGCTTAGAACCATCGGGCGCGAGTACGGTCATATTTACGCCTAGCAAAGAAGTTGATCTGGCTAAGGACAATAACCTAGAGAAAATCATCCAAAAGCTGCAACAAAGCCAGCAGGTTTACACGATTGTGGCAAGACAACCGAGTGATGCTAAAGCGATCGCTTCTGATGGTTCTGAAAATGCAAAGGATGTAGTCACGATTCCCTTTGATGCCAAAGTTAAGGGGGCAAAGGCTGGCTCGAAAAAGGAATTTACCACTGCGATCGCCTCAAATAATTGGAAAGTGCAAGTCTTAACCCTCGAAGCTGACAAATTCCTGTATACCGTTCGCTACTATCAACCTGTTGCGAATGGTGAACCGAATAGTCCAATGGCTAAGGCTTTCGAGCAGTTTGCCAATAGTTTTGCTCTTGTTTCCCAGTAGAGAGTAACGTGCTTTGCGCGTTAGAGCGTGTTTGAGAAGTTTTAATTTAGCCCCCCTAGCCCCCCAATTCTGGGGGGAACAGATTCAAGTCCCCCAGAATTGGGGGATTTAGGGGGCAGGAACATGGACTTTAGCCAAAAGATTTGTATGTATTAACTTCTCAAACACGCTCTTACTCTCCCGTTAAAGATTTTGACCACATTTCTCGATCGCAGCTTGAATTTGCTCGATCTTAAAAGGCTTGGTCACATAATCATTCATGCCTGCTTCTAGACATTTTTCGCGATCGCCTTGCATGGCATTTGCAGTCATCGCAATAATTTGAATAGATTTTGGAACTACATTGAGATTTGCTAAATCGGCTTGAGTAAATTCCTCCTTAGAGCGAATCTGTCGGGTTGTCTCTAAACCATCCATTTCAGGCATTTGTACATCCATAAAAATGAGATCGTAAGTCTTTTTGCTGATTGCTTCAAGAACTTCTATGCCATTGGTTACAACATCAATCTCATAGCCCATCTTTTCAAAAAGACGATTCGCTAATTTCTGATTCACGGGATTGTCTTCAGCTAATAAAATCTTGAAAGGAAGTTTATCTGCTAATTTAGGAACATTACTAGTAAGAGTTTTAGATGTGTGATTATCGTTGGAATGGGTTAAGCCTAACTCTAATAGATGATCAAGTTTCTCAATGACTGGTATATGGCTATCTGTGGGCAACAACTTCTGAACAGCGGGATGATAAGCGATCGTAAATAGGAAAGTTGTCCCTTTGCCTAAAGTACTCTCAACCCAGATATCACCTCCCATTAATTTGGTAAGGTTTTGAGAAATTGCTAAACCTAAGCCAGTACCACCAAATTTGCGTGTAGTTGAGGAATCTACTTGAGAGAAGGGCTTAAATAATTTATCTAATTTGTTAGAGGGAATGCCAATACCTGTGTCTTTAATCGTGAATAGGAGTTGATCTTCGTTATACTTGGTCACGCTGACAACTACTTCACCCACTGATGTAAACTTAATCGAGTTACCTACCAAGTTAATGAGAATTTGCTGTAAACGGTTAATATCGCCTTCGATAAATTGGGAAACATTAACATCTATCAAATAATATATTTTTAATCCTTTTTCATTAGATTTAGGGATAAATAAACTAAAAACCCTTTCCAGACATTCCCTCAATTCAAAAGGTTTTACTTCTAAGTTAACTTTGCCTGCTTCAATTTTTGAGAAGTCTAAAATATCGTTGATAATCATCAATAGGGATTCACCACTGGCATTGATGGTTTCTACATATTCCTTCTGCTCTGAGTCAAGATAAGTGCCAAGCAAGAGATTTGTCATGCCAATCACGCCATTCATCGGTGTGCGAATCTCATGGCTCATGGTGGCTAAAAATTCTGATTTAATCCGCGCAATCTCTTCGGCTGTCTCCTTCTCTTGCTGCAATTGCAATCTTAAAATATTGGTTTTTAATAAATCTCGAATCGTCAGAAAGCCTATTTTGACGACTAGGTAAACAAATAAAGCGCCAAAGAAGAAGATAACTCCTGTCAGAACTAGGATTAACCACTGGACTCTGAGGGGAAATAGGACGATTACGCCTAAATATCCTAAGAGAAAGAAAATCATCAATGCTCTAAGAATGTACCAAAGCTTCTGATATTTACTGTCTTTGAGTAGGTCTAAAATCCGTTGTGTTTCTTTGATCGAAAGAAACATGACGAATCCGCCGAGGGCAATTAAAATGACAGTAAAAATATCGATCATTTTCGTGTAAAGCTAAGCAGAGACTATTATATCGCGTTACTTCTCAAGGTCATCATACGATCGCTTTTTAAGCCTATAATTTCAGCCGTAACACTACTATTCGTCTATGCCTAAGAAATCTTTACCTAAATCTTTTGAAGATAGATATCCTATTATCTCGCGTTGGGTGAATAGAGAGAATGGAATCATTGAAATTGGCTGGAGGGATGATGGTTATTCCAGTGGATTTGTGCGTGCTTATGAACAGGGCGGAATATTTTGGGAAGGTGAGGATGAATATGATTCGATTGATGATGCGCTTTTGGATTTGGAGAGTGGTGTGCAGATCTGTATGAGAGAGATTCATGGGGAATCTTGGGAGAGTAAGTAATTTTTAGCCTTTGGTTTGAGGATTTTGGCGATCGCTATCAAGCTTAATTATATGAAAATTAAATTAAAGCAGGTGACTCTCTTAAAGTATTACTTGGTTCATGATTATGAAGGTGATGCTTGATGAGTGCTTGCCCAGAAAATAAAAAGGCTAGTATTATGGATGTCTCTAATTACATCAATATAATCATGAAACACATTAAAATTGTGGTGGAAAAGCATCCAGATGGTTATGTGGCTTATCCTCTAGGTATTCAAGGGTGAGAAAGTATAAACATGATTTCGTGTTTTCGTTGTAAGATCTAAGTTATGAGAGATCCAATATTGAGGTAAAAAAATGGAAAATCAATTAATTGTAAGAGATCCTGAAATTCTCTCTGGAATACCTGTATTTAAGGGAACTAGAGTTCCTGTAAAGAATTTGATTGATTATCTGGAAGCAGGCGACTCTCTAGAAGAATTTTTAGATGACTTTCCAACTGTGCAGAAAGAAAAAGTGGTGAAGTTTTTAAATCTGTCAATTAAGTACTACTTGGCGCATGATTATGAAAGTGCTGCTTGATGAGTGCTTGCCAAAAAAGCTTAAACGAGAAATATCTGATGGTCATACTATCGTGACCGTGCCAGAGCAAGGCTGGGCAAGCAAAAAGAATGGTGAATTACTGAGGCTTGCGGCGACTGAATTTGATGTGTTTATTACGATTGATAATAATCTGTCAGCACAACAAAACCTCACTAAAATTGATTTAGCTGTGATTGTTTTATCTGCACCAAATAATCGACTAGAAACCCTCAAACCTTTAGTGCCAAGAATTAAGGAAGTAATAGCAAGTATTCAAACTGGCGAAATAGTCTATGTCTAAGGAATAGAGTAACTATGTAGTCATGATAAATAAAGTTTGTTGAGTTTACGATCGCTAATCTCTCCACAAAAATTGCGATCGCTTTTAGCTGTAATCATGAGAAAATCAGGTTAAAGCCTGAGGTGTGAATATGGAGCCAGCTTATATAATTGCGATCATTGTGGTGGTCGCCTTGATCGTTTTGTTTATGATGTTTCGCGGCGGTATTGGCTTTTTCAGGGGTAGCGTTAGGGCTAGGCATGGTGGTTCTGAGTTTGAAGCTAATGCTGAAGCGAGAGAGGCAAGAGAAGGGCGGCAAGCTGGAACTGTGGTAAAAGGGACGAAGATGATTGGCAAAAAGCAAAAAATGCGGGTTGCTAAGAATGATGCTAGGGTCGAAGATACGGTAATGAAAGGCGAGGAGCAGGAGTTTATCGTTGAGGAAGGCGATGATCGCGAGGATAAGGCATGAGGCTGGCGAATCGGACTAGGGAGGTTGAGTTTTTTAAGAAAATGTTGCGGGGTGAGATATCCCAGCGCATTTTGTTGATTCAAGCGGCTTCGGGTATGGGCAAAACGAGTCTGTTGACTGAGTTTGCGGCGCTTTGTCCTGTTCATGCTGAGGCGGCGATATTGGTCAAAATCGATCTGAAATCGGCTCAGACTGGGATTGCTTATATCTTTTCGAGGATGCAACGACGATTAGGTGAAGACAAATTTATCAACTTCAATAAGGCTCTCAACAATTTTCTGAGTGCGGGAGTGGAAGTTTCGGATAATCAGATCGAGGGGACGGAGAATCAGATTCAGGTGATTTTGAATGCTGAAAGTGAGGAGGCTCGCAATTTTCGGTTAAGTAAATTGCAAGAGGCTTTTTTTCGGGATTTGCAAGCAATCAAAAAGCCGATTCTGATAATTTTTGATACTTTTAATTTGGCTCCTGCATCAGTAGCGGATTGGGTGGGTGGCGGATTTTTGGTTGAGGTGGTGGATGTGGAAAATGTCAGGGTGGTAATTGCGGGGCAGAATGTGCCGAAACCATCCTTTGAATGGAACGATCTGGCGGCAATACATTGTTTAGAGAAGATTGATGATATTGAGGCTTGGTATTCGTTTACGCAGGCAAAAAAGCTGCCTTTTGAACGGGAAGCGGTGAAGGCTTTTGTGAGATGTTTTCAAGGGAATCCTGATGCGATCGCGAAGATATTTGAAAGTCAAGCAGGAGGATGGAAACATGACTAATGACCTCTTGCAAAGGTTGATGGCGGCGCAGACTGATGAAGAACGCAGTTGGATCGCGACTGAGAGTCTTTTAGAATCGTTGCCAGAGGACGTAAAAACTGCTTTGTGGGCGGTGGCGATTCCTCATTGGTTTGATGCTGATATTTTGGCGGCGTTGTGTCCTGAGTTAGCAGATGGCGCTGAAGAGATTTATCGGCAGTTACAAACTATTTCTTGTGTGGAGGTGTTTCCAGAACGGGGGCATAATGTGCATGAGTTGACTCGTAATCAGTTATTAGATCGCTTGTGGCAAGATAATCCTGAACAATTTAGAGAACTATCTAGAAAAGCAGCATCTTATTTTGGACAGGGTAATAAACCAGAGATCCAAATAGAAAGAATTTATCATTTAGTTATTGCCGAACCAGCAAATGAGAACAGTGAATTATTTGATTTGGCTCAGTTATGGAGTAATAATTATCGAAAAGCGGAAGTTGAATCACTAATTTTGAATTTACAACAGCATATTGCAGCAAATCGAGTCAACGTCGCGGTTAAAGCTGAGATAAGTTTTTGGGATGGCAAAATTAAATTTCGATTTTATCAAGCTAAGGAAGCCTTAGAGAGTTATGGATCGGCGCTGTCCTTTTACCGCGAGATTGGCGCTCGTTTGGGAGAGGCGAACACATTACAAGCGATCGGCGATGTATTGCAATTTCTCAACCGAAGCACAGAAGCCTTAGAGAGGTATGAAGCGGCGCTGGCGTTTTACCGCGAGATTGGCGCTCGTTTGGGAGAGGCGAACACATTACAAGCGATCGGCGATGT